>Ga0306926_10004326_pt1 | contig 14886 bp, 12 predicted proteins | sample flu12Cox44000178_FD_203759 | JGI IMG/M metagenome (GOLD analysis project Ga0306926, IMG submission 203759) | Lab enrichment of tropical soil microbial communities from Luquillo Experimental Forest, Puerto Rico - flux8day.12C.oxic.44.000.178 (v2)... | ecosystem: Environmental > Terrestrial >...
CGGAAGGATCGGGTGGCCAAGCTCGAGGAATCCCTCGCGCTCATGAAGCGTCTGTGGGCGGGCGAGGCGGTGACCTTCCAAGGCGGCTACACGAAGGTGACGACGGGGCGCATGGGCTTCACCCCGTATCAGAAGCCGCATCCGCCGCTCGAGATGGGCGCGCAGAGCGTGGGCGCCACGCAGCGGGCCGCCCGCATCACCGACGGCGTGTTTTTCGGGCCACAGGTCGCCTGGCGCGACATCGCTCGGCTGAGCGCGGTGTTCCGCGAGGCGCGCGCGGAGATACCCGCGAGCGGCCCCGGCCACGTCGGTGCCTCGCGCAGCCTCATCGTGGGAGCCAGCAAGGAGGCGGCCCAGGCGAGCGCTCGCCTGTATCTCGAGAAGACCTTCGCCATGTATCGTTCGTGGGAGATGCAGGAGAGGACCATGGCCGAGCTCCAGCTCGGCTTCGATATTCCGCTCGATGACTGGACCATCAACGGCTCCCCGAGCGATTGCGTGGAGATCATTCTGCGCGGGCGCGACATGGGGCTCGATCGCGTCGGCTTCAGCATCTACAGCCTGCCCCGTGAGCCGCAGGCCCGCATCGAGTATCTCCAGATGATCGCCGAGCAGATCCTCAAGCCCGTGGGCGCGCGGGGATGAACGTCCGTCGTGCGCTGCCCGTGGCGCTGCCGCCGGCGGCGCTGTGGAAGCTCCTGTGGGACGTGCCGCGCATTGTGGGCTGCGTGCCGGGCTGCGTGGAGGCGCGCGAGGTCGAGCCGCACCGGCGCTACACCGCACAGATGAGCCAGAGGGTGGGACCGATCAGCCTGTCCTTGCCACTCGACGTGAGCGTGACTGGGGCTGAGCCCGACTGCCGTCTCGCGCTCCTGGCGCGTGGGCGCGATCCGGTGATCGGAGCGGAGATCGCGATGCAGGTCATCCTCGTCATCGAGGCGCAGGGTGAAGCGAGCGTGCTCCACGTGGAGGCCGAGGGGCGCGTGCTCGGCAAGCTCGGCGCCCTCGGCCACGGCATCATCCAGCGCAAGGCCGAGGAGGCGGTGGACGAGTTCGGAGCGCGGCTTCAGCGGGCGGCGGCGGGCTGAGCATGCTTCGCCCCTTCGCGCTCTATCGGCCGACCACGCTGCCGGAGCTGGGCGACCTGCTTGCTGAGCACGGCAGCGACGCCGCCATCTACGCAGGGGGCACGGAATTGCTCCTCCTCCTCAAGGAAGGAATGATTCGCGTCCGCTGCCTCATCGACGTCAAGCGGGTGGCGGGGTTGGATGCGATCGCCTCTGACGACGGCGCGATAACGATCGGGGCCACCGCGCGACATCGCGCGGTGGAGCGCTCTGTGCTTCTCCGCGAGCGATGCCCGCTCCTCGCCGGCGTGGCCGCGCATGTGGCCAACGTGCGCGTGCGGCACGTCGGCACCGTCGGCGGCAATCTCGCCTTCGCGGATCCTCACAGCGACCTGGCCACGATCTGCCTCGCCTACGACGGCGTCGTCTCGCTTTGGAGCTATGCCGGGGAGCGCCAGGTCCCGCTCACGGAGTTCGTCCTCGGCGCCTACGAGACAGCTCGCCGGGAAGACGAGATCATGACGTCCGTGCGCCTGCGCCCCTGGCCCCGGGGCACCGCCGGGGCTTACCTGAAGTTCGGCGTCTACGAGCGTCCCACCCTCGGCGTGGCCCTGGCGGTGACGATGAGTTCCGCCGGCCAGGTCTCGGAGGCGAGGCTGGCCGTGGGATGCGTCGGCCCTCGGCCGCTCCGATTGCCCGACGTCGAGCAGGAAATGATCGGCGCGACGGCAGAAGACCTCGGCGACGCCGCGAAGCCACTCGCTGATGCGGCCGCCGAGGCGGCGGAGACCCTGGCCGATCTGCACGGCTCGGCCGACTACAAGCGCGAGATGACGCGGGTGTTCGTGCGCCGCGCGGTTGCCGTCGTGGCGGCGCGGGCGGCCGGGCGAGACCTCCATGAGCGATACCCGCACACCGTCGTCGTGTAGCCTCGCCTTCACCGTCAACGGGCGTGCCGTCACGCTCGAGGTGCCCGCGCACGTCCTGCTCCTCGACGTGCTGCGCGAGCGGCTCGGCCTCAAGGGGGCCAAGCGCTCGTGCGATATGCAGGTCTGCGGCGCCTGCACCGTGCTCGTCGACGGCTCTCCGGTCAGCTCCTGCACGTATCTGGCCGTCGAGGCCGACGGCGCCGATATCCTCACCGTGGAGGGCTTGGGCCACGGCGACACGCTCGATCCGCTCCAGGAGGCTTTCATCGAGCACGGCGCCGTCCAGTGCGGTTTCTGCACCTCGGGCATGCTCATGTCCGCCCGCGCGCTGCTCGCTGAAGACCCGGCGCCCACTCGCGAGCGAGTAGCGCACTACCTCCGCGGCAATCTCTGCCGCTGCACCGGCTATACGAAGGTGATCGACGCTATCGTGGCCTGCGGCCGCCCGCAGGAGGCGCGAACATGAGTTTCCGTGTTGTCGGCCGCTCCGTCCGGCGACTCGACGTGGTCGAGAAGGTCACCGGCCGCGCCCGCTACGTCACCGACATGGAGCTCCCCGGCATGCTGCACGCCAAGCTCTTGCGTTCTCCGCACGCCCACGCCCGCATCCGGCGCGTGAACGTCGAGGCCGCGCGAGGCTGTCCGGGCGTCCACGCGGTGGTGACCAGCGGAGACCTCACGTGGTGCGATCCCTACTTCGGCCCGGCGCTGCGGGACCGCCCGATCCTCGCCATCGACGTGGCGCGCTACGAGGGCGAGCCGGTGGCGGCGGTGGTCGCGGACACCGAGGAAGCGGCGGCGAAGGCGCTCACGCTCATCGGGGTGGACTACGAGGATCTGCCCGCGGTGACCACGCTCGCCGAGGCGCTGGCCCCCGGCGCGCCCCTCGTGCACACGGCGCCGCCCCTGGCGGGACATTTCGCCGATCTCTCGACGCTCAAGAGTCGGCCGGGGACGAACGTCTGCCACCAGTTCCACTTCGAGCACGGACGAGGGGCGGCGGCGCTTGCCGAGGCGGATCTGCTGCTGGACGACACATACACCTTCCCGCGCGTGCAGCACTACTCGATGGAGCCACACGCGGCCGTGGCGGCTTGGGACGAGCAGGGCGGGCTCACCGTGTGGGCGTCGACGCAGAACCCGTACTCCGTGCGCGTGGAGCTGGCCAAGATGTTCCGGGTGCCGCTGGCCGCCATCCGGATCATCGTGCCGTATCTCGGCGGCGGCTTCGGGGGCAAGACCTACGCGAAGCTCGAGCCCATCGTGGGTGCGCTCGCCCGTATCGTTGGACGTCCCCTGCGCCTGGCCCTCACCGCCGAGGAGGCCTTCCGCACCGTGCGCCGCTGCGACGCCCGCGTGCGGGTGCGCATCGGGCTCAGGCGCGACGGCCTCCTGCTCGCCGCGGCCTGCGAGGGCGACTTCGACGTGGGCGCCTATGCCGACATCGGACCGCGCATCATCCAGAAAGGGACCTACACGGCGACGGGGCCATATCGCGTGCCCCACGTCGTGCTTCACAGCCAGGCTGTGTATACGAACACCACGCCGGGCGGCGCCTTTCGCGGCTTCGGCGTGCCTCAGCTCGCCTGGGCCTTCGAGTCGCTCCTCGACGAGGCGGCGGCGCGCCTCGACCTCGATCCCGTGGACCTGCGCCGCCAGAACCTGCTTGCCCACGGCGAGGAGTACGCGCCGGGCGACACGCCCATCGACGGCAAGTTCGAGGAGAGCCTCAGCCGCGCCGCGGAGGCCATTCGCTGGACGCAGGCCGCCGCGGCGGGGCGAGGCCGCGGCGTGGCCATGATGATGAAGGCCAGCATCGGCCCCTCTGTCTCCGAGGCGGTGGTGCGGCTCCATGCCGACGCCAGCGTCTCCGTGCTCTCGAGCACGGTGGAAATGGGGCAGGGCGCGCGCACCGTCATGGCGCAGATCGCCGCCGAGGTGCTCGCCGTGTCCATGGACCGGGTGCGCGTGACGGCTCCCGACACCGCGGTGACCCCGTACGATCAGACCACCAGCTCGAGCCGATCGACCACCATGATGGGGCGCGCCGTCCAGGAAGCGGCCGAGGATGTGCGGGCCCAGCTCCTTCGCGTGGCGGAGGGAGCGCTTCACGTGCCGGTGCGGCAGCTCAAGCTGGACGACGGCGTCGTGGTCGCCGAGAGCGGCCACCGGCTCTCGTACGAGGACGTGCTGAAGGAGCGCTTCGGCATGGGAGGCGGCGAGCTGATCGGGCGCGGCGTCGTCGCCCCCGGACGGAGCGCGGCGCCGCTCGGGGGCAGCACGCCGTTCTGGGAGATGGCCGCCGGCGCGGCCGAGATCAGTCTCGACGTGGAGACGGGCGCCATCACCGTGGAGGAGTACGTGTCGGTGGCCGACGTGGGCCGTCGCATCAATCCGCAGCAATGCGAGGGGCAGGACGAGGGCGCGGTGCTCCAGGGGCTGGGGCACACCCTCTTCGAGGAGATGCTTTACGACGGCGGCCAGCTCTTGAATGCCAATCTGGTCGACTATCGTGTGCCCCGCGCCGCGGACGTCCCGGCGGCGTTACAGTGTCACTTCGTCGAGAACGGAGACGGCGCAGGCCCGTTCGGGGCCAAGGGCATGGGCGAGGGGAGCCTCATTCCCGTGAGCCCCGCCGTCGGTAACGCGCTCCGGCGCCTGGCCGGCGTCCGTCTCCGCGACCTGCCGCTCACTCCGGAGCGCGTATGGCGGGCGCTGCGCGCGCGAGACCAGAAGGAGTCGACTCCACCGTGAAGCCTCGCGAGGAGATGATCGCCGTTGGAGAGACGAAGGTGCACGTGTTGATCGGCGGCTCAGGCCGTCCCCTCCTGGTCCTCCACGGTGCCGGGGGCAACCGCGGCTGGCGGCGCTGGATGGACGTGGTCGCCGAGCGCCACACGATCTACGCGCCCACCCATCCCGGTTTCGGCCGCTCCGGCGCGGCGGACTGGATGGAAGGCATCGAGGATCTGGCCCGCTTCTATCTCTGGTTCATGGACGTGGCGGGCCTCGGGAAGACCGCGCTCCTCGGGCACTCCATCGGCGGCTGGACGGCGGCCGAGATGGCGACCATGCACCCCGAGGCTATCGAGCGTCTCGTCCTCGTGGCGCCCACGGGGCTCAAGCCCGAGCAGGGGGAGATCCTCGACATCTTCTATTACCCGCCCGAGGAGCTCCTGAGGTACACGGTGCACGATCCCGCCACCATCCCCGAGTGGGCGGAGCTCTACGGCAGCAAGCCCACGCCGGAAGAGCTCGACATCGCCATGCGCAACCGCGAGATGACGGCGCGACTCACCTGGAAGCCCTACATGTTCAACCCGCGCCTGCCCCATTTCCTGCCGCGGGCGAGCATGCCTGCCCTCATCGTGTGGGGCAGGGAGGACCGGATCGTGCCGGTGATCTGCGGCGAGCAGTATCGGAAGCTCCTGCCCAAGGCGACGCTCTCCGTCCTCGACCGGTGTGGCCATCAGCCGCCCATCGAGCAGCCGGAGACCTTCGCGCGCATCGTGCTCGATTTCCTCGGGAGGGCGTGAGGTGAAGCTCTACTACTTCAGCGAGATGCCGCATCACGAGTATCCCGACGCGGAGGGCGACAAGTATCCCTCGCTGCGCCTGGCCTTCCCGAACACGTTCTTCTCGCCGGACATCGCCCACAAGAACTACCAGCGGTATCTCGACGAGTACCAGCTCGCCGACGAGGTGGGTTTCGACGGGCTCATGATCAACGAACACCACTCGACGCCGTCGTGCGTGAACGTCTCCGCCAACATGACCACGGGCATCCTCGGGCGCATCACCAAGCAGGCTAAGCTCCTCATCCTGGGGAACATCCTGCCCATCCAGGACAATCCCGTGCAGGTCGCCGAGCAGGTCGCCATGGCCGATCTCATCTCAGGCGGCCGCGTGCTGAGCGGGTTCGTCCGCGGGGTGGGGGTGGAGAGCTGGTGGGCGAACACGAACCCCGTGCACAATCGCGAGCGCTTCGAGGAGTGCCACGACCTCATCATCAAATGCTGGACCACCCCCGGCCCTTTCCGGTGGGAAGGGCGGCACTATCATTTCCGTCATGTAAACCCGTGGTGCCTGCCGCTCCAGAAGCCACACCCACCCATCTGGGTGCCGGGCACGGCGAGCCCGGAGACGGCGGTGTGGGCGGGGCGCATGGGCTACACCTACGTGCCCTTCCTCGTTTCCTTCGAGGTGGCGCGGGAGCTGTTCGAGTTCTATCGACAGGGCGCGGCGGAGGCGGGGCGTACCGTCACCGAAGACAAGCTGGGCTTCCTTATCTGCGCGGTCACCGCGGACACCAAGGCCAAAGCGCTCGAGGCGGGACGCCACTTCGTGTGGCGCATGGGCCCCACGCTTCGGGGGCCCGTGGAGTTCTTCTCGCCGGTGGGGATGCGCTCGCGCGCGGCGAACCAGTTCGCCCTCAAGGCGCGCTCGGTGTCGCTCAGCAAGATGAGCTACGAGGAGCTGGTGGCGAACTACTACATCGTGGCAGGCACGCCCGACGAGGTGGTCGACCGCTTCGCGCGGGTGCGGGAGGAGCTGGGTATCGGCCACCTCCTCCTCGAGGCGCAGGAATCGCGCATGGACCACGCGACTACCACGCGCTCCGTCGAGCTCATGGGGAAGAGCGTCATCCCCGCCACCACGAAGATGTAGCGCGGCTCAGCGCTTGGGGATGGCCGAGCGGGCCAGGGCGTCCGCGCGGTCGTTCAGGTCGTGGCCGCTGTGGCCGGCGACCTTGTGCCACGTCACGTCGTGACGCGCCACCTCGGCGAGGAGGGCCTCCCAGAGATCGCGGTTCTCCACGGGCTTCTTCTGCGAGTTGCGCCAGCCGTTCTTGCGCCAGCCCTCGTACCACTTGTCGCGGAAGCAGTTCACCACGTAGGCGCTGTCGCTGTAGAGCTCGACGATGCGCCGCTCGGGGAGGGAGCGGAGGCTTTGGATCGGGCCCATCAGCTCCATGCGGTTGTTGGTGGTGGACGACTCGCCGCCCGAGAGCTCGACCTCGACGCCGTCGTCGATCAGGATGGCCGCCCAGCCGCCGGGGCCGGGATTGCCGCTGCAGGCGCCGTCCGTGTAGATGTGAATGGGGGAACGGGAGGTCACGGCTCTAGACCCCTCACCCTACCCTCTCCCCGGAGGGGAGAGGGATGAAGGGTGCTCTCCCCCTTCGGGGAGAGACCACCTTCAGGGGAGCCAGTAGAGGTAGCGGCCGCAGGACTCGCAGGGAAGGAGCGCGGTCTGGGCGCGCAGCTCCTGGAGCCGCTGGGGCGTGACGGTCATGCGGCAGCCGCCGCACAGGTTGGGCTTGATCACCTGCGCCAGGGCGAGGCCTCCGCGCGCCTTCAGGAGCTTGTCGTAGTCGGAGAGCACGTTGGCGGGGAGCTGCTTGGCCAGCTCGGCGCGCTCGGTGCGCACGAGGCCAAGATCGGCCTGGACAGCGCGGAGTTTCTCCTGAAGCGCCGCTTCCTCCTGCCTGCCCTCACCTTCGCGGGTCTTGAAGCGGCTCTCCGCCTCGCGGATATCCGCGGTGTGGCGCTCCTGGCTCTCCATCAGAACCAGGATTTCCTCCTCCACCCGCCCCTTCTCCTGTTTGATCTCCTCGATCTCAGCGAGGACGGCGGAGTACTCCTTGTTCGTCTTCACCTCGTAGAGGCGGCCCTCGGTCTTGGAGCGCTTGGCCTGGACCACCTCGAGGTCCTTTTCCCTGGTTCGCTGCTCCTTCTTGGCCGAGTCCAGACGGGCCCGGCTCGCCTCCACGTCCTTCTTGGCCGTCTCGATGGCGGCGTGGACGGCGGCGATCTCTTTGGGCAGGCGGACAGCCTCCGCCTCGTAGCCCGCGATGCGTGTGTCCACGCCCTGGAGGTCGATAAGGGTCTTGAGCTGGGCGTCCACTACACGCGTCTCCCCTCGTTCAACCGAGCCCTCGCCTCGCCCCTCGAGACCAGTGTCTCAACTCGAAGGGCGCCCTCTCCCCAGCGGGGAGAGGGAGTTGGAGTGGTGGGCCCACTTGGACTCGAACCAAGACCGGACCGGTTATGAGCCGGGAGCTCTAGCCATTGAGCTATGGGCCCGCGGGTGGCGATCATGGCACCACTCACGACTCCAGGAAGCTCCGGAGCTTCTTGGAGCGTGAGGGATGGCGGAGCTTGCGGAGAGCCTTGGCCTCGATCTGGCGTATGCGCTCGCGGGTGACCGCGAAGTCCTGGCCCACTTCCTCCAGGGTGTGCTCGCAGCCGTCGGAGAGCCCGAAGCGGAGCCGCAGCACCTTCTCCTCGCGCGGGGTGAGCGAGTTCAACACCTTGTTGGTCTGCTCACGCAGCGAGAGCCCGATCATGCTCTCCACGGGCGAGCCCACCTGCTTGTCCTCGATGAAGTCGCCCAGGTGGCTGTCCTCCTCCTCGCCGATGGGCGTCTCGAGGGAGATAGGCTCCTGGGCGATCTTGAGGACCTTGCGCACCTTGTCCACCGGCACTTCCATCTTGACCGCGATCTCTTCGGGGCTGGGCTCGCGACCGAGCTCCTGCACGAGCTGGCGGGAGGTGCGAATCAGCTTGTTGATGGTCTCGATCATGTGCACGGGGATGCGAATGGTGCGGGCCTGGTCGGCGATGGCGCGGGTGATGGCCTGGCGGATCCACCATGTGGCGTAGGTGGAGAACTTGTAGCCGCGGCGGTACTCGAACTTGTCCACGGCCTTCATGAGGCCGATGTTGCCTTCCTGGATCAGGTCCAGGAACTGGAGCCCGCGGTTCGTGTACTTCTTGGCGATGGAGATGACCAGGCGGAGGTTGGCCTCCACCATCTCCTTCTTGGCCCGCGCCGCCTTCACCTCGCCGGCCCGGATGTCCTTGACGATGCGCTTGAGGTCGTCGGCGCGCGTCTGCGCGTTCTCCTCCGCGCGCCTGATCTTCTGCTGGGCGACCCACACCAGCCGCTCCTTGATTGACGGATGCCGCGCCGCCGCCTTCTGGTAGAGATCGCGGTCGCCGTCCTCGCGGTCCTCGGAGAGCGAGTCGAGGAAGGCGTCGACCTCGGCGGGGGCGGGGCGCTTGCCGTCGGACCAGAGGGCGATCTCGCGTTCGGCGACGAAGATCTTCTCCACGAGCTTCTTGAGGTCTTGACCCCATTGATCCAGGAGGGAGGGCTGGAGGCTCAGGGTGCGGAGAGTTTGAAGCGCCTTCATCTGCTTACTCTGGGCGGCGACCTCGTGCTTCTTCCACGGCGGCTCGCCTCTCCGCTTCTTGCGCCCCCCGGCCTTGGCGCGGAGCTTACGCGCCTGGTCGAGGAGCTTTTCTCGCTCGCGCAAGAGCCGGTCGACCGTGCCGAGCTCTCGCATCACCGAGCGCCGGAGGTCCGCCTCCTTCTCCTCGGTGAATTCCTCCTCCGGGTAGTCGACCAGTTCCTTGATGGGGACCAGGTCCTTGCGGAGCTCGTCGCGCACGGCGCGGATCTTGTCGAGGGCGAGCGCGGTCGAGAGGATAGCCCGCGTCGCTTCATCCTTGCCCTCCTCGATGCGCTTGGCCAGCGTGATCTCGCCTTCGCGCGTGAGGAGGGACACACGACCCATCTCGCGGAGGTAGAGCCGCACGGGATCCTCCGTGCGCCCGACGGGCCCCGGCGTGAGATCGATGCGCCGCGGCTCGGCCGGCTCGTCGTCGTCGGGCTCGGGCTCAGCGGATTGCCCGGACGGCTCCGAGGGAAGACGGCTGGCCTTGGCCGAGTCCACCACCTCGATGTCCATTGAGCCGAAGAGCATCATGATGTCGTCGAGCTGATCCAGCGAGACGATGTCCGAGGGCAGGGCGTCGTTGACCTCGTCATAGGTCAGATAGCCCTTTTCCTTCCCCTTGGCGATGAGCTTGTCCAGCTCCTGCAGCTTTGGTTCGTCCGCCATGCTCGTCGACTCTCCTGGTGGGGGATGCTGGTTCAACGGCCGGTGACCATGCCTCGGATCGCCTGGGCTTGATCCTGAAGCTTCTGGAGCTCCGCCTCGAGCCCGGCCAGCGCGGGATCGCCGCTGGCCTGCGCCTCGCTGATGGCCTGGCTCAGCTCCCGGATCCGCCGTTTCCGCCGCCGGATATCGTACCGCTTCTGCAGGTCACTCACCTGACTTTGTACGTCGGTCCACTCTCGCTGCTCCATCAGGAGCGAGGCCAGGAGACCCCGCTCCGCCTCATCGAGCTCATCCATGAGCGACTCGGGGGCCGCGCCTGCGGGTGCCCGGCGGAGGGCGCCCAGCAGGGACCGGAGTCCCGGGTGTGCGATCTGTTCCTCTTCAAGATACGGCATGAGGCCGATTCTTGCCTGCTCCTCGTTCAGGACCATGAGGACGAGGTCGCGCTCGAGGAGGCTGGGCGCGGGCCAGGCCTGGGTTGACGCCCCGGAAGTGGCGGCGGTATCGGCGGGGCGATCGAGGCGGCCCTTGCGCGCGCGGGCGCCCTGGAGCTGCTGCGCCTCGATCCAAAGCTGAGTCGCATCCACCCCTAGGCGCCGGGCGCCTTGCCGGGCCAGGGCCGTGGCCTCCTCGGCATTCGCGACCTTGGAGAGGAGAAGGGCGACCCGGGCATGGGCCGTGGAGCGGCCGCGGGCTGTCCCGAGGTCCTCTTCCCCTAGGGTCCGCTCCAGGGCGAAGTCGAGGACGCTCCTGGCCGCGTCGAGGCGGGACTGGAAGGCCGGCGCACCCTCGGCACGGAGCAGGCTGTCCGGATCGTGCCCCTCGGGGAGGAGGGCGACCTTGATGGGGAAGTAGTCCGCCTTCTCGAAGGAGCCGGTGCGGGAAACCGCCCAGCCGAGGTTCCGGAGATCCATCACGTCGGTGAGCATCTCCTCGAGCCGGCTCGTGGCCTTCTGCCCTGCCGCGTCGGCGTCGAAGACGCTGACCACCTCGTCGGCGTAGCGCCGAAGGAGGCCGAGCTGGGCGGCGGTGAAGGCGGTGCCGAGGGCGGCCACCGTCTCGGTGAAGCCATGCTGATGGGCCATGAGGCAGTCGAGGTAGCCCTCGACGACGACGGCGCGGTTCTTCTGGCGCATGCTCTCCCGCGCCACGTCGAGGGCGTAGAGCATCTGCCCCTTCACGTAAAGCGCGGTCTCCGGCGAGTTGAGGTATTTGGGCTCCTCGGCGCCCAGAGCACGGCCGCCGAAGGCGACCACCCGGCCCTGCAGGTCACGGATGGGGAACAGCAAGCGCCCACGAAAGCGGTCGTAGAAGCCGGGAGCGTTCTGTCGCGGCAAGGCAAGGCCGGCCGCCACCAGTTCGGCCTCGGTCACGCCTTCCTTCGCCATCTGCGTCAGCAGCGCGTTCCATCCCTCGGGGGCATAGCCGAGGCCGAAGCGCCTCGCCACTTCCAGATCCACGCCCCGGCCCTCGATGTATGTGCGGGCCTTGGCGCCGTCACGTCCCCAGAGCGCGTCGGTGTAGAACTGGGTCGCCAGCGACATCACTCGGCGGAGACCCTCGAGCTTGCCCTCGACCTCCGGCGCTCGCTGGGTCGGCAGCTCCACCCCCGCGCGCTGGGCGAGGGTCCGCACCGCCTCGGGAAAGGCTAGGCGGTCCTGGCGCATGAGGAAGCCGAAGGCATCGCCGCCCACGCCGCAGCCAAAGCAGTGGAAGATGCCACGCTTCGGGTTGACGGTGAAGGAAGGCGTCTTCTCGCTATGGAAGGGACAGAGGCCTTTCCAGTGCTCGCCCGCACGCTTGAGGTTCACGAACTGACCGACAATCTCGACGATGTCCGCCCGGGAGCGGATCTCGTCGAGGATCTGCGAGGAGAAGCCTCCCGCCATCAGGACTGCCCGAGCACGGCCACCGTCGCGCCGGCGCCGCCCTCGTGAGGCTCGCCCGGGCGATGGCTCAGGATCAGCGGATGGGAGGCGAGCAGCTCCTCGACGGCGCGGCGCAGCGCTCCCGTGCCTTTGCCGTGAATCACGCGCACCGAGGGAAGACCGGCGAGGAATGCATCGTCCAGGTACTTTTCGAGGAGATCGCGCGCCTCGTCAGTGGTGCGGCCGATGAGCTTCAGCTCGTTTGGGACGGTGGAGCTGCCCTCCCCACCTTTGGCCCCCTCCCCTTTGCCCCCCTCACCGTCGCCTCTCCCCCGCCGGGGGAGAGGGGCAGAAGAACGAAACCCTCTCCCCTCCGGGAAGAGGGCAGGGTGAGGGGCGGTGTGAGTGGGGCCCTCGGCTCGGCCGATGATTCGAAGGGCCTGGGCGGGCACCTTCACCGTGACCGATCCGGCCTGCACCGTTGCCGTCCCGCCATCCACCGCCAGCACATCCCCCTTGAGCCCCAAGTGAGGCACCTCCACTCTATCGCCAGCGGCCGCCGCGCGCCCGCCCAAGTCAACGGGCTCCGCCGGCCCCTCGACGGCGCGCGCCGCCTCGCCGAGGCGCTTGCGGCTCTGCTCGAGCGACTCCCGCGTTCGGTCTTCGCGCTTGAGGCGATCCCACTCCGCGTTCACCGAGCGGCGGATCTCCGTGAGCATCCGCTGGGCATCAGCCTTGGCGCGCGCGGTCACCTCCGCGGCCTGACGGGTGGCGGCCTCGAGCTTCGCCTCGGCGCGCGAGAGCATGGTCGCGCTTTCCACCTCGCGCCGCTCGACAGCTTGCAGATGCTCCGCCTCCTGGCGGTCGCGCTCCTCCAGGCGCTGCAGGAGCGCCTCGAGCTGGCGCCGCTGCGCGGAGCGATAGCCCTCCGCGCGCTCGATGAGATGCGGCGGCAGCCCCAGTCGCGCCCCGATGGCCAGCGCGTAGCTCTGCCCGGGCCGATCGTAGGCGAGACGGAAGGTGGGCTCCAGCCGCTCGGCGTCGAACTCCACGGAGGCATTGCGCGCGCGCGGATGACTGGAGGCGAAGCCCTTGAGCGGCTCGAGGTGCGTGGAGGCGACGCACAGGGCGCCGCGCTCCGCCACCTCCTCGAGCACGGCCTGGGCCAGCGCTGCGCCCTCGTCGGGATCGGTGCCCGCCCCCAGTTCGTCGAGCAGGAGGAGCGAGCGGTCGTCCACCTGCTCGAGCGCCTCACGGAGCTGCTTCACGAAGGCGGAGAAGGTGGAGAGGTTCTCCGCCACGCTCTGATCGTCGCCGATGATCGCGAAGATTGTGGAGAGTAACGGCAGCCGCGCGCCCTCGCGCGCCGGCACATGGAGCCCCGACTGTGCCATGAGGCAGAGGAGCCCGAGGGTTTTGAGCGCCACCGTCTTGCCGCCCGCGTTCGGCCCGGTGATGACGAGGAGCGGCTTGTCGCCGCCGACGCGGAGATCCATGGGCACCACCATCCGATCGGGCGCCTGCCAGGACTGGGCGAGCAGGAGCGGGTTGCGCGCACCCATGACTTCCGCGAGGCGCTCCTCGCCCACGAGGGGCAGGCTCGCGTCCATCGCCTCCGCCAGCTCAGCGCGGGCGAAGGCGAGATCGAGCCGGCCTAGCTCCTCCACGAGCGCCTCGAGCTCGGGCAGAGCCCGCCGCACCTCGTCGGTCAGGGCCTCGAGCACGCGCAGCACCTCGGCGTCTTCCTCGCGCGCCGTCTGCACGAGCTCGTTATTGTCCTCGACCACCGCCTCGGGCTCCACGAAGAGCGTCGCCCCGCTCTGCGAGCGATCGTGGACGATGCCCTTGAAGCGCGACTTCGCCTCGGCGCGGATGGGCAGGACGTAGCGGCCATGCCGTACCGTGACGTAGCGTTCCTGGAAGATCAAATCTGCGCCGGCCCCGTGGAGGAAGCTCTCGAGCCGCTTCACGAGATCGCGCCGCTGCTCGCGACTCTTCTGGCGGAGCTTACGCAGGGTCGAGCTCGCCTCGTCGCGCACGCTGCCGTCCGTCTCGAGAGAGCGGCGCAGCAGATCGGCGAGCGGCTTGACGCGTGGCAACCCCGCCAGCGCCCGCGATAGCTCGGGCGCCTCCACCGCGATGGAGCGGCCATAGGCGGCGAGCCGCGCGCCGGCGTCGAGGAAGGGAACGAGCGCGGCGAGCTCCGCGCCCTCGGCCACGGAGCCGGGCACGCGCGCCCGTTCCAGGAGCTCACGAACGTCGGGAATCGATTCCCAGGGAGGGCTGCCCGCGATGGCCAAGGCCTGCCGGCCTTCGCGTGTCTCCGAGAGGGACGACTTGATGGCGGGGAGATCGGAACGGGGCTCGAGACCGAGCGCTCGCTCGCGGCCCATCGGGGAGTGGGTGTGCCGGGCCAGGATCTCCCTGACCCGGCTCCATTCCGCACTCCAGCCGGCCGCGACTAATCGAAGAACCGCTCCCGTTTCTTGGCCTTCTTGCGCGCAGCCAGGGTCTTGCGCTTGCGCTTGACGCTGGGCTTCTCGTAGTGTTGGCGCTTCCTGAGCTCGGACATGAGCCCGGCCTTCTCGCACTGCTTCTTGAAGCGCTTGAGCGCGTTCTCGAAGCTCTCGTCGGGCTCGACGATTACCTTGGTCACCCGGAATTCACCCCTCTCGTTCCCTACCTGAAGCTCTGCCTGTATACCACGCCCCTATAGGCCTCGCAACTCATGCGCCTCTCGGCGTAGCCTCCACCTTGTCGCCGGGAGGGGCGGGAGGGGATGCCCACCCTGGACCACGCTGAGTCGCCTTCCCCGTGGCCACTCTTACGAGCCACGAGACACACGGCGCCCGAGCCTTCGCCAACACGCAGAAGATACGGGTCCAGGGTGAGCACCCCCTCCCACCCCTCCCTCTACGTCGTGGCCTACCCCACAAACTTCGGAGCCCACCGCGCCTCTTTGCGCGCCTCCTGAACTGGCCATGCGGAAAGGCGGGCGGTGGAGGGGGGGGGGGGGGGGGGGGGGGGGGGGGGGGGGGGGGGGGGGGGGGGGGGGGGGGGGGGGTCGAGGGGGGGGGGGGGAGGGGGGGGGGGGGCGGGGGGCGGGGAGGGCG
>Ga0306926_10004328_pt1 | contig 14885 bp, 15 predicted proteins | sample flu12Cox44000178_FD_203759 | JGI IMG/M metagenome (GOLD analysis project Ga0306926, IMG submission 203759) | Lab enrichment of tropical soil microbial communities from Luquillo Experimental Forest, Puerto Rico - flux8day.12C.oxic.44.000.178 (v2)... | ecosystem: Environmental > Terrestrial >...
TCGAATATACCGGGCCGGACCCGCAGGCATTGGCGGCACTGTTCGAGCGCATGGGGTTTGCCGCCGCAGCGCGCCACCGTTCGAAAAACGTGACCCTCTACAAGCAGGGCGACGTCAACTTTATCCTCAATGCCGAGCCCGAAAGCTTTGCCCAGGCCTTTGCCCGATTGCACGGGCCCTCGGTCTGCGCAATCGCATTCCGTGTCGCCGGCGCGGCCAAGGCCTACGAACGCGCGATCTCGCTCGGCGCCAAGCCGGTGCACGGCAAGGTCGGGCCGATGGAGCTCAACATCCCGGCCATCGAAGGTATCGGCGGCAGCCTGATCTATCTCGTCGACCGCTACGGCGAGCGGACGATTTACGATGTCGACTTCACGCCGCTGCCGGCCGGTATGGCGGCGCCGGGTGTCCGGCTAATCGGCATCGATCACCTGACCCACAATGTCCATCGCGGGCGCATGCAGCTGTGGGCCGAATTCTACGAGCGCCTGTTCAATTTTCGCGAGGTCCGCTACTTCGACATTGAGGGCAAGCTGACGGGGCTGCGCTCGAAGGCGATGACTAGCCCGGATGGGCATATCCGCATCCCGATCAACGAGAGCGCCGACGATAAGTCGCAAATCGCCGAGTACCTCGAGGCCTATCACGGCGAGGGCATCCAGCACATCGCCCTTGCCACCGCCGACATCTATGCGAGCGTCGAGGCGCTGCGGGCGCGCGCTATCTCGTTCATGTCGGTGCCCGACACCTACTACGAGGCGGTCGACACCCGCGTACCGGGGCACGGCGAGGATCTTGCTCGCCTACAGCGCGATCGAATCCTGATCGACGGCGAGCCGGGCGTTGGTCGCGGGTTGCTATTGCAGATCTTTACCGAGACCGTGATCGGCCCGATCTTCTTCGAGATCATTCAGCGCAAGGGCAATGAAGGGTTCGGCGAGGGCAATTTCCGCGCCCTCTTCGAATCGATCGAGCGGGACCAGATCCGCCGCGGCGTGCTCGCCTCGACATGACGCGGTTCGCTCCCGCCGATCTGAGCGAGTTGCGCGACGGGATCGCTGGGGCGCTCGCGGCACAGGAACCGGTCGAGCTCGTCGCCGGCGGCTCGAAACGGGGGCTCGGACGGCCGGTCCAGGCGGCCCACCAGCTCGACCTCAGACGTCTCTCCGGCATCCGCGACTACGCGCCCAGCGAGCTCGTGCTGACCGCCGGAGCCGGCACTTCGTTGGCCGAGATCGAACGCGTGCTGGGAGAGGCCGGCCAAATGCTAGCGTTCGAGCCGCCGGACTGGCGCCGCCTGCTGGCCGCCGAGGTTGGGCAAGACACCGGGGGGCCGACCCTCGGCGGTGTTCTCGCCTGCAATCTCTCCGGCCCGCGCCGCATCAAGGCGGGGGCGGCGCGTGATCATTTTCTCGGTTTTCGCGCGGTCAGCGGCCGCGGCGAGATCTTCAAGGCCGGTGGCAAGGTCATCAAGAACGTCACCGGCTATGATCTGCCCAAATTGATGGCCGGCTCCTATGGCACATTGGCCGCACTCGAAGAGGTCACGGTCAAGGTGCTGCCTCGGCCTGAGACGGTGGCAACCGTGCTGTTCACGAAAGTCGAGCCCGCTGCGGCGGGACAGCTGATGGCGGCGGCGTTGGGCTCGCCGCACGAAGTCTCGGGTGCGGCCTATCTGCCGTCGGGCACGGCAATCCCGCTCTGCCTACCGGGCGATCAAGGCACCGTCGCGCTACGGCTGGAGGGCCCGGCTCAATCGGTCGAGTTTCGCCGCGACAGCCTCGCCCGCGAACACGAGAAATTCGGTGCTGCCGGCTTCTTGACGGGGTCCGAGGCGAGTGCGTTGTGGTGCGCCATCGGCGAGGCGGCGCCGCTCGCGGGGCTCGCCGGCCGCGCGGTGTGGCGCATCTCGGTGGCACCGGCGCGCGGCGCCGAGCTCGGCCAAGCGCTATCGCGAGTGCTCGATGCCGTCTGGTTTCTCGACTGGGGTGGCGGGTTGCTGTGGATCGCAGTGACCGCGAGCGGCGACGCCGGCGCGGAGGTCATTCGCGCCGCGATCGGCGGGCCGGATGGCCGTCACACCGGGCATGCCACGCTGATCAGTGGCTCGCCCGCTCTGCGCAGCGCGGTCGCGGTGTTCGAGCCTCAGCCGGCGCCCCTTGCCGCATTGTCGCGCCGGGTCAAGGACGCGTTCGACCCGGCCCACATCTTGAACCCGGGCCGCATGGTCGAGGGCAGCTGACCACGGTCGCCGAGGCCATCGGATCTTGTTGTTTTTCGCTCCCTGAGAGTTGTGCGATTTTCGTTGATCAGCGCCGAAAAATTCGTTGATCCGAGAACAACGGATTCATCGCATAACCAGCTGATTTGATGGGATATTGCGACCGCGCTGCGTGCCCGCTTGGCATCGAGCGCACGAATTTCGTTGTTTTTCGGCGCCCGGAAGCGTGACCCCGGGTCTCATCGCCACGCCCAACGATCGTCGAACGCGGCGATGAGGGCCGCCCTTGGAACGCTATTCCGCGGGAGCGGGTGCCGGTTCCTTCCGGCCAAAGCTCGGGGTGTCGGTGCGGTCGATCAGCGCTTCCGGACCCTCAGTCGGCAGATTTTCGAGCCAGTTGATGCCCGCGTCGATGTCGTTCTCCCACATCTCGCGCGGCATCTCGTAGAGAAACTCGACGCCGTAACCGTTCGGGTCGTTGATGTAGACGCTGTGGGTTACGCCGTGGTTGACCCGCCAGTTGAACTTGACCCCGCGGCTTTGCAGGAATGCCAGCTGCTTCAGCCACGCCTCGCGGTTGGGCATCGTCAGCGCCACGTGATTGATCGCGACTTGACTGTTGGCGAGCACCCATTCGGCGGGCGGGGGCAGGTTCGCGCTCTCGACCAGGGCGACCGTGTGGTGGGTCAGCTGGCCGTTATTGACCGCGCTGTAAAAGCGCATCTTCGGCGGAGTCGGCCGGTCAGCGCGCGGGTGCAATTCGCCGACCTGCTTGAAGCCGACGATCTCGGTCCAGAATTTGTGCGACTCCTCGATGTCGCGGACGTTCAGCACGAGGTGGTTGATGCCCGACGGGCTCACCGCCTCGGTTGGGGCGCTGGGAAGTTGATCTGCCATCGCGATGCTCCACAAATGATCGCTTAATGAGTTAGGCCGGCCAGAGCCATCGCGCAAGCGCGACGTCCTGTCATGGAGCGAGCGGCGGCCGCCGCTCCGGCTGTGTCGTCTCAAAGGCTCGCGCGGCACGCAAGACGCGGGCGTCGGCGTAAAGCGGGCCGACGATCTGCAGACCGATCGGCAATCCCGTACGGGTCAGCCCGCACGGGATGCTCGCCGCCGGCTGGCGGGTCATGTTGAACGGGTAGCTGAATGGCGACCAGTCTATCCAATGCCGCTCGGTCGCCGGGTCGTTAAGATCCTGCCCGACCGGCAAGGCCGGGATCGGCATCATCGGCGTCAGCAGCAAATCGTACTTCTGATGGAATGCGGCCATTTGTTGGCCGAGAGCGGTGCGGACGAGGTCGGCGCCGAGATAATCGACCGCGCTGATCCGCTTTCCTTCGTCCGCCGTCGCTACCAGACCGGGGTCGACGAGCGCTCGCTTATCTCGAGAGTAGACGTCGAGGAGCTTGGCTGCACCCACCGCCCACAATATGAACAACGCCTCGCGCGGCGACGGAAAGATCGCATCGACCTCCTCGACGATCGCGCCAAGGGCCTCGAACCGCCGCGCCGTCCCGGCGACCGCAGCAGCGATGTCCGGGTCGACCTTGGCATGGCCGAGCGTCGGACTGTAGGCGATCCGCCAGCCGCGCACGCCATCCTCGATCCCCTCGCACCAATCCGTATCGTCGGGGGGCAGGGCGTAAGGGTCGCGGTGGTCGGGTTGCGACAGGACCGTCAGCATCAGCGCCGCATCCCCCACGGTCCGCGCCATCGGGCCGAGATGGGCGAGCAGGCCCATCGCCGAGAGCGGGTAGGCCGGCACCCGGCCAAAGCTCGGTTTCAGCCCGAAAACGCCAGTAAACGCTGCGGGAATGCGGATCGAGCCGGCGCCGTCGCTGCCGAGATGCAGCGCCCCAATCCCGGCAGTGCAGGCCGCAGAGGCGCCGGCGCTGCTGCCACCGGGCGTGCGCGACAGATCCCACGGATTGCGGGTGATCCCGGTCAACGGGCTGTCGCCCAGTGCCTTCCAGCCGAATTCCGGGGTCGTCGTTTTGCCGAGGATCACTGCACCCGCCTCGCGCAGCCGCGCGACGGCAGGGGCGTCCTCCGACCAGTCCTGATCCGGATCGACAAGGCGCGATCCGCGCAAGGTCGGAAAGCCGCGCATCAGCATCAGATCCTTGATCGTCACCGGCACCCCGTCGAGCCGCCCCGCCGGCTCCCTGCGCTGCCAGCGCCGCTCGGATTCCCGCGCCGTCGCCAACGCACCGTCTCGGTCGACGATGCAGAAGGCGTTGATCTTCGGCTGCAGCACATCGAGGCGGTCGAGCAGGAATCGCGTAACCTCGACAGGCGATAGTGCACGCTTACGGTACCGGTCGAGCAACGAAATTGCCGAGGCGTAGGCGATGTCCTGGTCGGCGCTCATCGATCCTCCCATTCCTCCCAGCCCTTTGCAGGACCAATTTATGGCCCGGCGCTTGGAGTGTGAAACAGATCGTGTAAGGTCGGCGCTGCAACCACGGCTCGAACAGGGAGAACCGATGAGCTCTTTTGCCCGCATATTTCGAATGGCCGCTGTCGCGGCGGCGCTCGCCCTCGCTCTGATCCCCGGGGCGGGCCGGACGGAGAACGGGCCAACGACCCTGCGCTTCATTCCGCAGGCCGATTTGCGCAGTATCGACCCGATCTGGACGACGGCCTATGTGACTCGCAATTTCGGCTATCTGGTCTTCGACACGCTGTTTTCGCTCGACAAGGACTTCAAGCCGCAGCCGCAAATGGTCGACCGCTGGACCGTCAGCGACGACAACCTGACTTACAACTCTTTACGCTGCGCCCCGGCTTGAAATGGCATGACGGGCAGCCGGTGCGCGCCGCCGATTGCGTCACCTCGGTCGAACGCTGGGGGAAACGCGACGCGCTCGGCCAGAAGCTGATGGAGGCAATCGGGGAGATCCGTGCCGTCGACGACAAGACCTTTATGATCGCCCTCAAATCGCCGTTTCCGCTGATCCTCGACGCACTGGGCAAGCTCTCGAGCAACGTGCCGGTCATGATGCCGGAGCGGCTGGCCAAAACCGACGCCTACCAGCAGGTTCCCGAGGCGATAGGCTCGGGACCGTTCAAATTCGTCAAGGAGGAATGGCAGCCCGGCAATAAGGCGGTGTTTGTCAAGAACCCCGATTACGTGCCGCGCAAGGAACCTCCGAGCTTCGCGTCGGGAGGCAAGGTGGCGAAGGTCGACCGTGTCGAGTGGCTGTATATTCCTGACACGGCTACCGCGGCGGCAGCGCTCAATGCCGGCGAAGCTGACTGGTACGAGCAGCCGCCGGCGGACCTCGTCCCGGTCTTTGCCGCCAACAAGGATGTCGTCGTCACGACCGTCGATCCGCTCGGCAACCACGGCATCCTGCGCTTCAACCATGTTCTGCCGCCGTTCAACAATGTGAAATTGCGTGAAGCGGTGTTGAACCTCGTCGACCAGAAGGACTACATGCGCGCCGCCGCCGGCGACCCGAAATACTGGAAGACTTGCGCTGCGCTGTTTGTCTGCGGCGCCCCACTCGAGAGCAATGCCGGCGCCGACGCTCTATTGAAGGGGCCCGACCTCGCTAAGGCCAAGCAGCTGATCGAGGAGGCCGGCTACAAGGGCGAGAGGATCGTGCTGATGTCAGCGACTGACCAGCCGATCGTGCACGGCCAGGCATTGGTGACCCTGGAGGCGCTGCGCAAGGCCGGGCTCAATGTCGATTTTCAGGCCAATGATTGGGGCACGTTGATCACCCGCCGCGCCTCGAAGGAGCCGATCGACAAGGGCGGCTGGAGCATTTTTCACACCTGGGCTGCGGCACCTGATTTATTTTCGCCGGCGGTCAATATTCCGCTCCGCGCCAACGGCGACAAGGCCTGGTTCGGCTGGCCGACCGACGACAAGATCGAGTCGCTGATCGACGCCTGGTTCAAGGCAACAGACGTGGCAGGGCAAAAGAAGCTCGCCGCCGACATCCAGGTCGAGGCCTATACCAACGACGTTCCCTACATCCCGACCGGCCAGTTCGTGATCCCGACCGCCTACCGCAAAAACCTCGACGGGATCATCATCGCCCCGGTGGTATTCCTGTGGAACGTCGAAAAGCGGTGACGCGAGGTTGGTTTATTCCATCGGGGTCGAAGCGCGGCCGCGCAACGCGACGTCCCAGCGATAGCCCAGTGCCCATTCCGGCTCGGTGACGGTCATATCGAGCTTGCACACAAGACGGTCGCGCGCCGCCTTGTCGGGGACCGACAGAAAGACCGGATCGAGCTTGAGCAGCGGGTCGCCCGGGAAGTACATTTGGGTGACGAGCCGCTGGGCGAAGCCCCTGCCGAAGAACGAGCAGGGGATGTGGTTCGGCCGCCAAGCATTGTTGTGATTGCGCCATGGATAGGCGCCGGGTTTGATCGAAGTGAACCGGTACCGGCCGTCATCATCGGTGTAGACCCGGCCCTCGCCGTGGAAATTGGGGTCGGTCGGGGCATCGTGTTGGTCCGCCGGATGATGGTAGCGGCCCGCCGCGTTGGCCTGCCAGATCTCGACGATCGTGTGCGGGACCGGCCGGCCGTCTTCGTCGGTGATGCGGCCATGGACGATGATGCGCTCGCCGAGCGCCGCCTTGCCGTTCACCACGGAAAGATCGGCGATCGGCGGAAACAGGGCAGCCGAAAAGCGCGGGCCGGAAGTCTCGGTGATCGTGTGCGGCAGCCGCACCAGCGCCTCCTGCGGATGTCGCTTGTGGGTGCTGCCGTAGTCCGGTGCGTCGTAGGGCGGCTGGGTGCCCGCCTGGTAGTCCCGAAACGGCGTCGACTCCATCTCTTCGATTCTCCCCTTAGCGAGCCTGCTCTCGCGCAGGGCTGCGCCTTTCCCGGAACGCGTCGAGCGCGTCCGGCGTGTCGATATCAACCAGCACGGCGTCGTCGTCCATCTCGACTTCGGCAACCAGCTCGGCATGTTCGCCGATCAGGTGCTTTGCCCCGACATCGCCGGCGAGGGCGGCCATTTCGGGAAAAAACTGCTTTGACCACAAGACCGGATTGCCACGCTTGCCATGCCGCGCCGGGACGATGATCGCCCGTCCCTCGAGCGGATTGAACGCCGCGATCAGACGCTCGAGATGGCGGCCGGAAATCAGCGGCATGTCGCCGAGGCAGACGATCACACCGTCGATATCGGGTGGCAGGGCGGCAATACCGCGCTTTAGCGAGGTTGAAAGGCCCGCGGCAAATTCCGGATTGCGTACACGCTCGACCGGCAATTTACCGAATGCCGTGTCGACTGCGTCCGCCTGGTTGCCGACCACTGCGATGATCGGCCGTGCGCGCGAGGCGAGCAGCCTTCTGGCGACGTGCGCGACCATTGGAGCACCGGCAATCTCGGCGAGCAATTTGTTCGGACCGCCCATCCGGCTCGATTGTCCCGCCGCCAGCAGCAGTGCTGCAATCCGCGGGCCTTGCGGTTTCGCCTCGGATTTCCGCTCCGCGGCTGGGGTCGCCTCGGCGCGTGGCAATGGCCGCGATGGGATCTCGGCGAGCAGACCGCCACTACCCATGCGCATGATTTCGCCGGGCCCCACCGGCAATCCCGCGACCAGCCGCTCGAGCACCCAATCGAAGCCATTGACCTTTGGTGAGCGGGCGCAGCCGGGGAGCCCGAGCACCACCCGCTCCCCGACGCGACCGAGCAGCAGTAGATTGCCGGGGTCGACGGGCATGCCGAAATGCTCGATCCGGCCACCGGCTGAGACGATCGCAGCCGGGATCACGTCTCGCCGATCGAGAATGGCTGAGGCGCCGTGGATCAGCAGGATGTCGATCTCGTGACCCATTGCATCGCGGATCAGAGGTGCCAGCTCTGCGACCGCGTGGCTGCACCGTTCCTCGACGACCAGCCGGCAGCCGAGCGCCTTTAGTCTGCCCTCGGTGACTTCACGGGTCTTGTCGAGGATGCTCTCCTTCAAACCGGGCAGGCGGGTCTGAACGAGCCCCACCGAGCGCGGCAAGAAGGCTGCGACGCGCAGCAGCGGCCCATCCGAAAGTGCTGCCTCGCAGCAACGCTCGACCGCCTCTACCGGCGCGGCGAAAGGGATGACCTTGACCGTGCCGACCATCATCCGCGGCTCGACGACGGCGAAGGGCGGCAAGGTGCCGAGGGTGATCGCTTCGTCGACGAGGTTCAGTCGGTCGAGCCGCTCGCGGTCGAACACCAAGAGCCCGCGGGTCTTGGCAAACATATTGGCCCGGCCCGTAAAGGGAGCAGCGAGCTCGACCTCGGCTCCGGCCGCCGCCTCGGCCACTCGCCGTGCCGCCTCGTCCTCGCCGACATCGCCTGCCTCCAGCCGGGCGACGACAATCTGCGAGAGGCCGGCTTCGGCGATCACATCCAGATCGGTGCGCGACAGCACGCGTGCCTTCTTCAGCGCGACGGTTCCGAGCCTCAGGCTATGCGCGAGGATGGCGCCTTCGGCTTCGGCGACCGGGACCTCGCCGAATTTCATGCCATCTCCGCCTTCTCGCCGCGGCGCAGGATTTGCGTCATTTCGGCGACGATCGAGACCGCGACCTCGGCCGGCGAGATCGCGCCGATCGCCAAGCCGACGGGCCCATGAATGCGGGCGAGATCGCTGTCGGTAAAGCCCTGCTCCTTAAGGCGAGCGCAGCGCCCGGCATGATTGCGGCGCGAGCCGAGCGCCCCGATGTAAAAGCAGTCAGAGCGCAACGCTGCGGCCAATGCCGGGTCGTCGAGCTTGGGGTCGTGGGTCAAGGCGACGACTGCCGAGCCGCGGTCCGGCTTCAAGCGTTCGAGCGCTTCGTCGGGCCACTCCGAGGTCATCTCTATCCCGGGAAAGCGCGCCTCGGTCGCAAAGGACTCACGCGGGTCGATGATCGTTACCGCGTAATCGGTCATTGCCAGCATCCGCGCGAGCGGCTGGGCGATATGCACCGCGCCGATGATGAAGCAGCGATGCGGCGGGGTCAGCACTTCCACGAATACAGGTCCGGCGGTCGTATCGATGGTGCGGTTGCGGCCGCCATGCCAAGCGTCGCGCACCACGCCGAGCGTCACACCGTCGAGCGCCAGATCGCCCTCGACCTGCTCGCCGTCGAGCAGCAACTGTCGGCCGGTAGTGAGATCGGTCGCCAGCGCGACAGAGCGGTGATCGCGCGCCGCCGCCACGACGTGGTCGAGAATGCGCCCTTTCATTCGACGCGCTCGACAAAGATCTGGATTTTGCCGCCGCAGGCGAGCCCGACCTCCCACGCCTGATCGTTGCTGACGCCGAAATCGAGGAGCCGCGGCTTGCCGTCACGGATCACTTCGAGCGCCTCGTTGACCACCGCACCCTCGACGCAGCCGCCCGAGACCGAGCCGACCATCGCACCCTTGTCGTCGACTGCGAGCTTGGCGCCGACCGGGCGCGGCGAGGAACCCCAGGTGGTGACGACGGTCGCCAACGCCACCCCCGATCCCGCCTCGCGCCAGCTTGCCGCCTGCTCGAGGATTTCCGCGGTATCGCTCATGCTGCCCTCTCTTTGTTGTGCCGCAGCACCGAGGCCGCGGTGTCGCGCCTGTTAGGCGGTGCACTCAACACCTCGATCAGGGTTTCGAGGCTCTCCAGATTGTGCACCGGCCGGAACTCGTCGACATGTGGCATCATCGCCCTCATCCCCAGTGATCTTGGCTCGAACCCTTCGTAACGCAACAGCGGGTTTAGCCAAATTAGCCGGCGGCATGAGCGGTGCAGCCGGTCCATCTCGTGGGCGAGACCGGCCCCCGCATCGCGGTCGAGCCCGTCGGTTATCAGCAATACGATCGCCCCCTGACCGAGCAAGCGGCGCGACCACAAGCGGTTGAACTCGGCGAGGCAATGGCCGATCCGGGTGCCACCCGACCAGTCGACGACCGCCTCGGCGACGCGTTCGAGCGCGAGATCGACGTCGCGATGGCGCAGATAGCGGGTGATGTTGGTCAGCCGCGTTCCGAAGACAAAGGTGTGGACGCGGTCGCGGTCGTTGGTCACCGAATGCATGAAATGCAGAAAGATGCGGCTGTAGCGGCTCATCGAGCCGGAGATGTCGCATAGGACGACGAGCGGCGGCGGTCGGCGGCGCGGGCTGCGGCGTTTTAATTCGATCAGCCCGCCCGAGCGCAGCGCCGCGCGCAATGTCGCCCGGAGATCGGCACGGGCTCCGCGGCGGTCGGGTGCGAAGCGCCGGGTCGGCACATCCTGCACCGGCAGGCGCAGCCTGGCGATCGCAGCCTTGGCGCGGGCCAGCTCTGCGAGCGACATCTTCTCGAAATCCATGCCGCGGAGCTGCTCGCGGTCGGAAAAGGTCATTGCTGCGTCGAGCTCGGTGTCGGCCTCCTCGGTTTCACCCTCCGCCCCTCTGTCGGGATGAAGCGCCTCGGCCAAGCGCCGGGCCATCGTAGCACCCCGATCTTCTTCACCCTCGATGCGCAATTGCGGCAGCACGAGCCCCATCATTTTCTTCAGCAGCTCGGGGTTGCGCCAGAAGACGTGAAAGGCTTGGTCGAAGATCAGCCGCTGGTCGGGCCGATTCACGAACACCGCACGCAATGTCCAATAGAAATCGCGACGATCGGTTATGCCGACCGTTCTTACAGCGGCAGCGGCGTCGATGACCTTCCCGGGCCCGACCGGCAGCCCCGCGGCGCGCAAGGCGCGCGCAAAATGCATCAGATTGGCGAGCAGCGATCCTCGGTCTTGACCTCCTCCAACAGCCGGGCGGCTTCGCTGCCGTGCAGCCGCGCGATGTCGTCCTGGTATTTGAGCAGCACGCCCAAGGTGTCGTTGATCGCATGCGGCGTCAGCTCGAGCACGTCGAGCTGCATCAGCGCCTCGGTCCAGTCGATCGTCTCGGCGATACCCGGCAATTTAAACAAATCCATGCCGCGCAATTTCTGCACAAAGCCGACGACCTCGCGCGACAGGCTCTCGCCGGCGCCGGGCGCCTTGCGCTTCAGGATCTCGAGCTCGCGCGCAGCGGTCGGATAATCGACCCAATAATAGAAGCAGCGCCGCTTCAGCGCGTCGTGGATCTCGCGGGTGCGGTTCGAGGTGATGACGACGATCGGCGGCTGCTCGGCGCGAATCGTGCCGATTTCGGGGATCGTTACCTGAAAGTCCGAGAGGAGCTCCAGCAGGTAGGCCTCGAAGGGCTCGTCGGTGCGGTCGAGCTCGTCGATCAACAATACCGGCGGGCCTTCGATTTCCGGTTCCAGCGCCTGCAGCAGCGGCCGCTTGATCAGAAACCGGTCGGAGAAGATCGTGCCCTCGATCTCCGAGCGGTCCTCGTCGGCCGCTTCGGCGAGGCGGATCTCGATCATCTGACGCGCATAGTCCCACTCGTAGACCGCCGAGGCGACGTCGAGCCCTTCGTAGCATTGCAAGCGAATGAGCCGGCGGCCGAGCGCCGTCGCCAGCACCTTGGCGATCTCGGTCTTGCCCACTCCTGCTTCGCCTTCGAGAAAGAGCGGCCGCTTCAAATGCAACGCCAGGTGCACGGCGGTTGCAAGGCTGCGGTCGGCTATGTAATCGGCGCTGCCGAGCAAGGTGAGGGTGTCGGTAACGGTGTCAGGGAGGATACTCATACGGAACGCAATCCGATCGCAAAAATCCCTCTCCCATCGGGAGAGGGCGACACGCTGAGGTGCCCGGCAACATTGCGGGCCGTTCTATGGATTGGCAATGTAATATGGCGAACTGCCCGCCGCCACCCCGTGAGGGCACACGACACCGCCGGAGGATGCAGCGTGACCGATCCGATCGAGCGCGCGCTGGAGGAGATCAAATTCGGTCCCGACGGCCTCGTGCCGGCGATCGCTCAGCAGTATGACACCGGTGAAGTATTGATGATGGCCTGGATGAACCGCGAAGCGGTCCGCGCCAGCCTGCGCGAAGGCCGCGTCTGCTATTGGTCGCGTTCGCGCGGCACGCTGTGGCGTAAGGGGGAGACCTCCGGACAGGTTCAACTACTGCGCGATCTGCGTCTCGATTGCGATAGCGATGCCGTGCTCCTGCTGGTTGACCAGACGGGTGTTGCCTGCCACACCGGGCGGCGCAGCTGCTTCTTCCGGGCTTGGCGGAACGACGCGTGGACCGTCATCGCCGATCCGGAGATCTCGCCCGATACGCTTTACCCCGAAAAGGGATGAGCAGCGCAGCTGGTCTGTTATCGCAGCGGTGCGCAGTTCGGATGCGCCTGGATTTGCGCTACTAGGTCGGAAGCGAACGGCCGGCCGGCGCAGCGCTGATTGTATTCGCCGACACTTGCATTGTAGCGCGCGACGGCTGCCGCAGCCGCCGACTGCGCCGGACCGATTTGCCCGAAGGCTGCATCTCGTCGTTCGAGCAGCGCTTTGAAGCGAGCAACCGCATCGGGATTGTTGACATCGATCCCTGACCGCGCGGATGCCAACTGAGCATTCAGATCGGCGAGCTGCTGGTTGGCCGCCGCTAGCGCCTGGGACTTCGCGTCCTTATCGGCCGCGAGCGTCCCCGAGGCCAGCTGCACACACACGCAGGCGTTTATTTCGGCGGGCTCGTTCGGGATGGGGACGGGGATCTGCGCCTGTACCCCACCGAGGGAATAGAGAGCGAGAAAGCCTAAGCCCAAGATTCTCGCGTACCGAAAGCCGGTCCAACCCATGTTCTTTCCATCCTTTCTGTCGAGGCGATCCCACTCGCAATTACGCTACAGCGACAAGAGTCGGTCCAACAGGGCTTTGTCGTGGCGCAACTCGGCGGCGACGCCGGAGTGGCGGAACGCTCCCTTTTCGAGGACATAGACGCGGTCGGCGAGCGCCAATGCGAAGTCGACGCGCTGCTCGGCCAGCAGGATCGTCAGTCCTTGCGCCTTTAGCTCGCCAATCTTCTCGTGCAATAGATCGACGACGAGTGGCGCCAGCCCCTCGGACGGCTCGTCGAGCAGCAAGAGCTCGGGATTTCCCATCAAGGTGCGTGCGATGGTCAGCATCTGCTGCTCGCCGCCCGACAGGAAGCCTCCAGGCTGGTTGCGGCGTTCACGCAAGACCGGAAACAAGTCGCCGATGGCATCGATGGTCCAACGGCCGGACCGGCGGGCGGCGCGGTCGCCGACCTCAAGGTTTTCCCAGACGGTCAGCTCGGCAAAGATGCGGCGATCTTCGGGAACAAAGCCGATGCCGGCTCGAGCGACACGGTGCGGCGGCCAGCCGGTGATGTCGTGGCCCTGCAAACGGACGCGCCCGGCCCCGGGGGGCGTCAGGCCCATGATCGAACGCATCGTCGTCGTCTTGCCAACGCCATTACGGCCCAGAAGGCAGACGCATTCGCCAGTCGCGATCTCGAGTGAGATCCCAAACAGCACCCGGCTGAGGCCGTAAGCGGTGTGGATCTCGTCGACCTCGAGCAGTGCGGTCATGCATGCCCGCCGAGATAGACCCGCCGCACCTCGGGATCGCCGCGCACCTCCTCCGGCCTGCCCTCGGCAATAACACGCCCTTGGTGCAACACCGCGATCTTCTCGGCGATCGCGAACACCACTTCCATGTCGTGCTCGGTGAACAGCAAGGTCAGGCCGCGTTCGCCGGCGATGCGCTGCAACAGCCGCATCGTCTCTTGCGTTTCGCTCGCCGACATGCCGGCGGTCGGCTCGTCGAGCAGCAGCACCGTCGGGTCACTGGCAAGCGCGATGCCGAGCTCGAGTTGCTTTTGGTTACCGTAGCTCAGGGTGCCGGCGACCGCCCCGGCTTGGTGGTCGAGGCCGATGGAAGCCAGCAGCGCCGTAGTTTCCTCCCGATAGAAATCTTCCGAGCGCGACCAGAAATTACGTCCGCGACCGCGATGGGCGAGAAACGCCGCCTGCACGTTCTCGAACACCGAAAGCCGGGCGAAAATGTTGGTGCGCTGGAACGAGCGGCCTATCCCCATGCGGCAGATGCGGTGCGGCGGTGCCCCGGTGATGTCGCGGCCGTCGAGCAATACCCGGCCGTCATCCGGCATGATGTGTCCGGTGATCAGGTTGAACAGGGTCGACTTGCCGGCGCCGTTCGGCCCGATCACCGAGGCGATCTGGCGGTTCTCGACAGTCAAGCTGACGCCGCCGACAGCGACAAAGCCGGCAAAAGCCTTGTGCAGGTCTTGCACCTCAAGCATCGCTGCGCGCAATCCGGCGCCGGGCGAGCCGAAACCCGGCGACAATGCCGCCGACGATCCCGCCAGGGAACACGAACAGCAGCACCAGCAGAATGGCGCCGAGGACGAAAGGCCAATATTCGGTATAGGCAGTGATCTGCTGATTGAGCCAGACCAGCGCCATCGCGCCGACCGGCGGCCCCCAGAAAAAATCCATGCCGCCGAGGATCGTCATGATGATCACCTCGGCCGATTTCGCCCAGAATACATAGTCGGCGAACACACCGCGGCTGAACAGGCCGTAGAGCGCGCCGGCGAGCCCCGCAAAAGTACCGGCGACGACAAAGGCGGCGAGCTGGTAGGCGCGCACATTGAGCCCGATGAAGGCCGCGCGTTCGGGGTTGTCGCGGATCGTCGTCAGCATGCGGCCGAACGGCGAGCGTGTGATCATGCGCAGCACCCCAATCGAGACCGCCACCAGCACTAGGGTCAGAAGATAAAAGCGATCGCCGATGCGCAGATCCCCGAAACCCGGGATCGCGTCC
>Ga0306926_10004330_pt1 | contig 14883 bp, 16 predicted proteins | sample flu12Cox44000178_FD_203759 | JGI IMG/M metagenome (GOLD analysis project Ga0306926, IMG submission 203759) | Lab enrichment of tropical soil microbial communities from Luquillo Experimental Forest, Puerto Rico - flux8day.12C.oxic.44.000.178 (v2)... | ecosystem: Environmental > Terrestrial >...
AACTTCCAGGCGCTTAGCGATGTCAGTGTAGATTTTTACCAGGGAGAGCTGGTGGGCCTGGTCGGAGATAACGGAGCCGGCAAGACGACTTTGATTCGAATTGTCTCGGGGATCATCGCCCCGAATTCGGGCGAGGTCTATTTTGACGGGGAACGCATAACGAAATTCTATCCCAAGAAAGCCATTGATCTTGGGCTGGAATGCATCCAGCAGACCATCGGGCTATGCGATAACCTGTCCGTTGGCCGGAACTATTTCCTCGGGCGGGAACCCACCCGTCGAATCTTTGGCCTGCCCTTTCTGGATAAGAAAAAAATGCGGGAGGCCAGCGCCAAGGTAATCCATGACTTCGGCTTACGGGCGACGGTGGATGTCGACGATGAGGTCGCGCTCCTGTCCGGAGGCGAAAAGCAGACCTTCAAGATCGCCCGGGCAGTCACGTTCCGCAATCGTGTTATCATCATGGATGAGCCCACGAATCATCTCTCGGTGCGCGAACGCGGCCGCGTGAATGAGCTGGCGGTGCAATTGAAACAACAAGGGCTGCTCGTGATTTATATTACCCACGATATTTTCCAGATTCACCGAATCGCCGACCGGATCGTTATTCTGGAAAACGGCCGGAAGGTCACTGATATTCCCCGGGATGCGATGAGCGCTGAAGCGCTGGAAGGAATTATCCGGGACGGTGCCAAGGCTTCTGCGGTGCAGCGTAGCCGCAACCCAAAAGAGGAACCGTGATGAGGCAGTTCCTCCGGCGCCTTGTTCGCAAACACCCGGAAGCGGGCACAATCACCCTGGTCGTGTTGATTTCCCTGTTATTCACCGGGCTGACCCAGGGTCTCTGGCTTTCGGTGGGCAACCTGCAGTCCCTATCCCAACTCACGGCAGTATTGGCGATCATGTCCTTCGGGGAAGCCATGGTAATTGCAACCGGCGAAATCGACATTTCTGTGGGCTCGACCTTTGGCATCGGGGCTCTGGTGTTTCTCGGGCTGGCTCCAATTCTGGGCAGTGGCCCGGCCCTGATCGCCGCGCTGCTCAGTGGGATTCTTATCGGTATACTGAATGGAATTTTTGTCGCGTTGGTGGGTATCCCCTCCTTGATCGTTACGCTGGGAACTCTCTTTCTTTTTCAGGGCGTGGCTTACGCCGCAACTTCCGGTTTTTCCTTTGCCGCGACTGACACGGTTCGGAAGGAGTTCATCTACAACTCCGTTGGCGGCGGTAACCTCGGCTCTCTCAATGGTGCCGTCTGGTGGGTGGCGGCGATTTTGATGGTGCTGCACCTCGTTGTTTTTGAAACTCCGGTAGGGAATCGCATTCTGGCTGTCGGTGGCGATGCCGCTTCAAGCTATTCGCGCGGAGTGAATGTCGGCAGGATCAAGTTCGGCATGTTTCTCGTTAGCGGGCTGTTGGCGTCATTCGCTGGGGTGTTAGATGCGGCTTACATTGGCTATGCGGATGGTAGTTTCGGAGCCTCGATGGAGCTTTCGGCCATTGCGGCCGCAGTCCTGGGAGGCTGCCATTTAACCGGTGGCCGGATTTCTCTCCTGGGTACGCTGCTCGGGGCGTTCGTCCTTCGTGGCATTCAGAGCTTTCTGATCATCCTCGGCGTCCAACCCCAATGGTACATCCTCGTGCTCGGCCTCATTGTTGTGTTTGCCAGCTTGACCGATCGCACCCTGACCAGGCTGGCCCTGCGCCGATAGGGACGAACAAGTCGTAGAACGGTGCGTGAGAGCTCAGCTTAGCAGCTTGTCGGGTTTGACAGCTGATTGAGATCGGTCGGGCGGTAGGGCGAGAATTTATTCGAGCCGCAATAAATAAACGAACAAGGCGCTCTTTGCCGTAGCATCGGCTCACATGAAGTTCGCCCTACCGACACTCGGCTCACGGGACCGTCGCGTGATTTAAATTAAAGAGGTTACCGATAGTGAAACACTGCGGAAGAGGGCGGTCGAGGAGCACCTCAAGGCGCTTCGGGCCAGCAAAACGTCCCTTATGATCTCTCCTCGCCACGAGGAGGCGCGCAAGGTCGATTCGGTTGTGCGCGAGCGACTCAAAGCTGAAGGCGCCATAGGAATCGAGAACTACCCGGTTAGCGTTCTTCGTCGCATGGACCTCGGGCCCGAATCGTACCGGGATCTCTTACACTACACGCCAGGGCGAGTGGTTGGATTCCATACGCACACTGCGGGAGGGTTTCGCCCCGGTGAAAAGTGGACCGTGAGGCAAATCAATTGCGAGACCGTTACACTCGAGCGCAATGGGCAGGTCCGGCAATTCAAACCATCTGCCACGGGTAAGTGGGACGTGCTCGTTTCCTCAATGATGCAGGTCAGCGTAGGAGATCAGATTCGAGTTACGGCAGGGTTCAGGGAAGGCAAAAGCATGTTCAAGAACAACGATATTACCCGGGTGCGGGAGGTTAACGATACCGAGCTGATCCTGTATGACGGCCGGCGAATGCGCCGGGATGGTGCGCGCATCGATCAAGGCGTCAGCATTACCTCTCATGCAAGCCAATCTTGTAAACCTGATCGCCGGGAGCGTCGGGTAGTTGCAGGTCCAAAAAAATCAGGTCGAATTTTTGTTTTCGCAGGCCCGACCATCGCGGGCTGTCCCTCGGAGCAATCGATGAATCGACTGGATCCCCTGGACACGGCTGCCTGGCCCTTTGGTGGCCGGCCGCCAGCCACAGCCCAGCCGGTTCATCACTGCTGCCCGGCTCTGACCAAGCCCGATATTAGCGAACGCGCTCGTGTCACAGATACCGGTAATCATCCGGCCGGCGTAAAGGAAGTCACGTTTGCGAATCTCCTCTGTTAACATTTCCGGAGTCTGTTTTGCCTTATACAACTCGTCGATCACGAAGATTCTCCCCGAATCGGGTTCCTTGGTCAGCCACAAGCAACAGGCTGGCGCACTGAACTCATCATCCAGGGCCCGCCAGGTTTGCCAGGAGTAGGAAAACTCGAATGGCTCAATTAAATGCCGTTCGCGGCTCCAGCTTTAACCAAACATAGTATCGGCAACGACGCTCCAATCGCCCTCTAAGAACGCACGTACGAGTAGCGGATCACCGAGACCCTCCAGGCGTTTGCGGTGATCGGGATCGCTCTTGAGCAGGAAGGGATTGTCGCTGATCCTGGCCGGAATGAACGCCCGAGTGAGCCCGCCGTCGTTATCGGGCGCCTGCCAGACTTCAAAGGGCTTATGATCGACCCAGGTCCGTTTGAAGAACGAGTGTCCGACGTTGCCCGGATTTGAGGCGCAGATGATTCTCGGGAGGAGATGCTTCCAGTGTTCATCAGCCATTACGTACCGCACTCGGGAGCGCAGGAACCTATAGATTTCTGCAGTGAAGTGGGAGAGCTCGTCCACCAGAACGAGGTGAATCTCGGCTCCCTGATAGTTGTACATGTCGGCCGCGGTGAAGCAGTGACGCAGAAAGATCCGGCTTGCGTTCCAGAACCGCGCTTCCATCGAAACCCACTTAACCAGGCCACGCTCCAGGAGTGGCGCAAGCATCATCGGTAATGAGGTTGGGCCTTCGCAATGGTTCAGGAACAAATCGGGAAAAGTCCGGCGGAGCAAGTAACACTTCAGGCTCGGAACCTGAAGACACCAAAGGAAGCCGCGACGCGCAACAACCAGGATTTACCGCCACCGCTGGCGCCACCGTAAAGCAATTCACGGGCCGGAGAAGTTAGTGCCAATGCCTGAGTCCGGGTGGGTCGAAAATCCAGCTCAAGATCGACTGAACTCAGGTGCCTGCTCGCCGCCAGAACCGAGGGCAAAGCTTTTTTCATCGACCTTGAGGTAACCGACACACTGGCCGGAATCGAGACCGAGCCACCGTCAGGGCCGGAAAGTTCGTGCTGCTGCTTCAGGCTCCAACGCTCAGCGAATCGACGCTCCAGGATCCACATCCAGACTTTTGGTTCCTGGTGGCCGGCCGCAGTGGACGCTTTAGTCTCCCAGCTTACGAGTGTTCTTCGAACAGCAAAGTTTCAGCCGGTCATTCTGGTCGGTGCTGGAAATCTTGGGTCAGCCTTGCTCCGCTACGATGGATTTGCCAAAGAAGGCTTCGAGATTATCGCGGCCTTTGATATTCGCCCGGAGGGAGCGAAAGGCGGCAATTCCAGGATCCCCGTATTGCCGATGACCGACCTGCAATCCTTCATCGGCGCGAATGGCGTTAAGCTTGCGATCCTGACTGTGCCCGGAATGTCTGCTCAGGCCGTAGCCAACCAGCCGGTCGAAGCCGGTGTTCATGCGATCCTCAATTTTTCTCCGCTGATTCTTCAGGTCCCGCCAAACGTCGTCCTGAACAACGTCAACTTGGCGATCGAGCTCGAGAACCTGAGCTATTTCATCACCTGATCAGCACAGCAGCAGACCAAAGGCCCGCATCTGATTTCGATTCGAAAGACTACTGCGGTGGTTTGGCTTACCGGGTGCGAGGATCCTTTCGAACGCCAGGCGCGCCCTAGAAAACTTCGTTATCATCTCTATCTGGAGCGAAAAAACCTGGCGCATGTGCCAGCTTTCACTTGACGAAGTCTATTTCATTCTACTATCAATTCGAAACCAGACGAAATCAATCGTGTATCCCCCCGGCACGACGGCACTAGTCTCTCCTGGGTCCGCCCCCTTGAAGGGCGGCGGGCGCGCTTTTCACAAAAAATACGCGCTTACGTCGCGGTTCCAACCACTTGTCCGGTCCCGGTTCGTTACTGCAGCACCAACGGCTTCGGTAACCCGGGCCGAACAGAAATAGAAAATAGCGTCTCATGAATAGATTCATTCGTTTAACGACCGGCCAAGCTCTGGTCCGCTTTATGGCCCGACAGTACGTCGAGCGGGATGGAAAAGAGAATCGCTTCATCGAAGGGATTTGGGCGATCTTTGGCCACGGGAACGTTGCCGGACTTGGGCAAGGAATCGTCGAGTTCGGTGCCTCGGAGGGATTGCCGTTTTTCCGACCCCAAAACGAACAAGCAATGGTTCACATTGCTGCAGCATTCGCCAGACATCGGAATCGCCTCTCAACATTCGCTTGCACAACGTCGATTGGGCCGGGGGCCACCAACATGATTACAGGCGCAGCCGCGGCTACCGTGAACCGTCTGCCCGTGTTATTATTACCGAGCGACTATTTCGCGAATCGAATCCCTGACCCCGTGCTACAGCAATTGGAACACCCTCTTGAGCGGGATGTGAGCGTGAGCGACGCTTTCCGGCCGGTGTCGAGGTTGTTCGATCGAATTTCGCGTCCCGAACAATTATTGTCGAGCTTACCTGAGGCTTTCCGGGTGCTGACCGATCCCAGCGAGACGGGGGCGGTAACGATTACTCTGCCTGAGGATGTGCAGGCCGAGGCATTCGACTATCCGATTGAGTTCTTTGAAAAGCGGATCTGGCACCTAAGGCGGCCGCTTCCAGAACCTGAGTTGCTGGGGCGCGTGGTGGAGCTGCTCAAATCTGCTGATCGTCCAATGATCATCAGTGGTGGCGGCACGATTTACTCAGATGCGGCAAAAGAACTCAGGGAGTTTGCGGAGAGCTTTGGAATCCCTGTCACCGAAACGCAGGCCGGCAAAGGGGTTATTCCGTGGAATCACCCGATGAACGCTGGCCCAATCGGCTCAAATGGGTCTACTGCCGCTAACAAACTAGGTCGCGAAGCGGATTTGATCCTCGCCATTGGGACTCGGTTGAGCGATTTCACTACCGCGTCGAAATCCGGCTTTCAAAATCCAGCCGTACGGTTTGCGGGGATCAATGTTGCGCCGATAGACGCGCATAAACTTTCAGCGCTGCCGGTTGTGGCAGACGCCAGGCGAGCGCTCTCGGCCTTGCGCCTGGCGCTGCAGGACGCCGGCTATGCCGGCACGAAGGAAGCTTATCGATCGGAGATCCGGAGCCTGAAGTCAGATTGGGACGCAAAAGTTACCGAACTTCGGACGCCTACGGACGCGCCGGGCGGACTGGCTGAGACGGCGGTCATCGGGCTGGTAAACGAGGCATTCGGCGGCAAGGCGACGATGGTATGCGCGGCGGGCGGGATGCCCGGGGAGCTGCTCCGGCTCTGGCGCCCGGAGGATACGAAGGCATACCATGTTGAATACGGCTACTCTTGCATGGGGTACGAAATCCCGGGCGGGATTGGAATCAAGCTGGCGGAACCGGAACGCGAGGTCGTGGTGATGGTCGGCGACGGCAGTTATCTGATGATGAATTCCGAGATAGTCACGGCAATCGGGGAGGGGATCAAGATGACTATCGTGATCATAGACAATCATGGCTACCAGTGCATTCTGGGTTTGCAGCGTGCAGTAGGTGTCGCTGACTTTGGGAATGAATTGCGATTTCGGGATGGGAGATCGCGGCAACTGGTCGGTGATTATATCCCGGTCGACTTTTGCAAACACGCGGAGTCGATGGGTGCTCGAGCGTTTTTCGCTCAGACAGCCGATCAGGTGAAGCAGGCGCTTGGGGCAGCGAAAAGCAATAGTGGAGTCACGGTCGTGGCTGTCGCGGTCGATCCAGAGAAACGGATGCCAGGTCTGGGGACCTGGTGGGATGTTCCAGTGGCGGAGGTGAGCTCGGAGGAGGTGACCCGCCGCATCAGAAGTGAATACGAAAAAGCAACGGCCAATCAACGGTCGATATTCGCATGAAGATCGCTACCGCTCCGGTGAACTGGAACAACAACGACGTAGAAGACTATCGCCAGTGGACCCCTTACCCCCAACTACTGGAGGAGATGGTTGCCGCGGGTTACACCGCCACGGAGTGGGACGTGTGTATGGAAAAGGATGCTGGCAAAGTGCTGGCCGACTTGCATACCAGAGGGCTTCGCCTGCTGGGGCGCTTTGTCGGGCTGGAGCTGCGCAACTCGGAAAAGCGAGCGGCCGAAATTGAGCGCGGGCTGGAAATCTCCCGATTTCTGAAAGCAATTGGTGGCGAATACCTTATCGCAGCAGACAGCGGCGACGCACAGCGCCGTGAGGAAGCTGGCCGTGTAGACCCTAAGGGCGGGCTATCCGAGGCAGAGTGGCGCAGCCTGGGCGAGGGCCTGAACGAACTGGGAGGGCGAGTCAAAGCTTACGGTATGCGCCTGGTGTTTCATAACCACGTTGGGACCTACGTCGAAACCGAAGCGGAGACGCTTCGCCTGTTGGACGAGACCGATGGCGCCTTCGTGGGTTGGTGCCTCGACTGCGGTCACCTGGCTTATGGCGGAGGCGATACCGTCCGCATGTTGGGCCGCTACGCAAGCCGAGTGAGCTACGTGCATATCAAGGACGTTGACGGAAAAGTGCTTGAACAATCGCGTGCCGAGCACTGGGACTGGGCCAAGGCTTTAAGGAGCTTTATCTTTGCCCCGCTGGGCCTGGGGATAGCACGGGTACCGGACGTGATCGAGGCGCTCAGTGCGAACGGCTACGATGGCTGGCTGGTGATCGAACAAGACACGACCCCCGTTGACCCGACGGAGAATGCCAGGAAAAATCGCCTCTATCTGGAACGTGTCCTGGAGGGACTCAAAGCAAAAGGATGAGGTTTTCGAGATGGGAATCGCCCGGGCAGTCTGAGCCAGCGAGTGCAGGGGTTGTCCGGTGACGATTCGGGCCATATGAGCAAAGAACAGATTGGACTGGCGCTGATCGGTACGGGAAGAATTGGCAGACGCTTTGGAATCGCTGAAGATTGCAGTCGCGGCCACAAAGAGCTGGAAGGAGCGGCCGGTAAAACTTGCTAAGGTTGCCAACTGAAGATGGGACCCAATGACTCAATTGGCGTGGCGTTTCTCGGCGCTGGCCGTATGGGGCAAACGCACCTGCGGAACTTGAGCGGTTTGCCCGATGTGAAGGTCGTGGTGGTCGCGGATCCAAAACTCGGCGCTGCGGAAGAGGCACAGGCGCTCTGCGGCGCCGAGCATGCTCTGGCTGACCCCGAACAGGCGATTCACTATCCGGGTGTGGATGTCGTGGTGATTGTGACTCCTACTGACACACATGCAGGTCTGATTGAACTGGCAGCCAATGCGGGCAAGGCGATTTTCAGTGAAAAGCCAATCGCACTCGATCTCGAGCAGACCGCCCGCGTTGTCGGGATAGTCCATGGCAATGGCGTACCCTTGCAGCTGGGGTTTATGCGCCGCTTTGATCCGGGCTACGCTGCTGCGAAGCAAAAGATTGACGCTGGCGAGCTCGGGCGGATCGAGACGTTTCGCGCCCTGAGCCGTGACACTTACCCGCCGGGACTCAAGTTTCTCAAAGCCAGCGGCGGGCTCTTTCTTGATATGGCGGTTCACGACTTCGATCTGGCCCGTTTTCTGGTGGGCGAGGTCGAAGAGGTTCAGGCATGGGGAACGGTCTTGATCGATGAACGTTTTTCGCAGGCGGATGACGTGGACACTGCCGTTACGCTGCTAAGATTCGCAAACGGCGCGCTGGGAGTCATCGAAACCTCGCGCCGGTCGAACTGGGGATACGATATTCGCACCGAAGTGGCGGGTGCGATCGGTAAGGTCATTGTGGAATCCCCTCGAAAAACACCGGTATTACTTGCTAAGAATTTCGGTTCGAGTTTCGATCATTTCGAGAATTTCCCTGATCGGTTCGAGCAGGCATATCGCCTCGAGTTGGAGTCGTTCTTTCAGGCGTTGCGCAAAGGCAAACAGCCATCCCCTGGCCCACAGGATGCCCTGGATACGCTGCGCCTGGCATTAGCAGCCAAGAAGAGCTGGCGCGAGGGAAGGTCGGTCAAAGTCTCAGAGATTGCTTTATGAAGCGACATTATCGACCTAGCACCGGTAGCCTGTATCTGCAGGACATAAATCCGCGGAGCGCGCAATGGAAGTATCTCTCGTTCAAGGTTGCTGCGATCTCTCCGGGCCGTTCAATCAATGCTGCCAGCGGTACCGAGGAAATCGTGATCGTACCGCTGAGCGGTCGTGGGACGGTTTCTTTCGATGGCGAGGTCTACGAATTGGGGCGGAAAGACCTGTTCCGCGAACTGGCTGATATCGTTTATCTGCCGCCGGGCATCAGCTATCGTTTGGAAGCTCTCGAAGCATTCGAGATGGCCATTGGCGGTGCCCGGGCAGATGGGAAACTGCGTCCGCGGCTCATTCGAGGAGATGAAATACTGTCGAGTATTCGCGGTAACGCGAACTTGAAACGCGGTGTAAGCGCGCTGGCTGATTCCGACCAGCTCACAGAACGGCTGACCGTGTGCGAGATCCATACGCCGAGCGGCAACTGGTCGAGCTTCCCGGCGCATCGTCACGATACTCGGGACAATTCGTCGTACCATGAGGAAACCTACTATTACCGTTTAATGCTCTCTGACGGGGTTACCATCCAGCGCATTTACACCCGGGACACCGATCTTGAGGTGGCAATCCCCGTGCAGAACGGGGATCTGGTCTTGATCCACGAAGGATATCATCCCGTGGTCAAGGCGCCGGGTACGAACGCTTACTGCCTGAACTTCCTGGCCGGTGATGTTCGCAAGATCAATCCAGTCAACGATCCACATTTTGATTGGCTCACCAAGAACTGGGACGGAAACCCGATCGCGATTCCGGTGAAATGACCGCAGCGGTACGGCATCGACGAATTCTTCAGCTCCTTGAAAACGAGGGGAATGTCAAGGTCGACAATCTGTCCGAGCGCTTCGAGGTCAGCCAGGTAACGATTCGAAAGGATCTCGCCGAGCTTGAGGAGCAAGGCTTGCTCCAAAGAACTTATGGCGGAGCAATCTATTCGCATCGGAGCCGGTTTAACGTTTCTTTTTTGGAGAAGCTTCAGATTGAGGCGCCCCGCAAAGATGCGATCGCACAGCTCGCGTTGAATTATATTCACGAAGGAGACACGATCATTCTCGACGCCGGCAGTACGACTCTGTCACTGGCCCGAGCGCTGCAGGGAAAACTGCGTTCCCTTTACGTGATTACCAATTCCGTTCCCGCCGCCTTGGAATTGTCGAGGGCGGGGTATGAAATTTTGCTGATTGGTGGCCAGGTACGAAACCACAGCCTCGCATTGATTGGCTCGGTGGCGGTAAAGACTCTGGGGAGTTTCCATGCCGATCGTGCCTTTCTCGGGACGTCAGGCATCACCTTGTCGCACGGGCACAGCACACCCAACTTGCTTGATGCAGAAGTTAAACAAGCCATGATGCGTTCGGCCGACGAGACCTACGTACTGACTGACTCATCGAAGTTCGGGCACGCCTGCCTAGCCAGCTTCGCCCGGCTTTCAGAAGTGCATTTCACGCTAACGGACTCGGGAATTCCTTCCGAGTTCCGTGAAGCGTTCGAGAGACGCGGTATCGGATTACGCCTCCTCGGCGAAAATCCGCTGCCGCAGGATGGGCTGCATGTTCCCGAGCCGATCCCATTGGATGAGCCCCTAACCCCCAAAAGACAATAGAACATATGATCAAGTCCAAGTTTGTAATTGGGCTCGCGTGCTTAGCGAGCTTCGTAGTTCCCCTGACCTGCTTCGCCCAGAAAAAACCGAAGATTGTTGTCGTGACTCACGGACAGGTGTCCGATTCGTTCTGGTTAGTCGTGAAGAATGGAGTCGAGCTGGCAGCCAAAGAGACCGGGAGCGACGTCGAATATCGGGCACCGGAAAAATTCGATATGGTGGCCATGTCCCAGCTAATTGACGCGGCCGTTGCCTCCAAACCCGACGGCCTGATTGTGTCGATTCCTGACGCAGAAGCTTTGGGCAAATCGATCCAGGCAGCGGTTGCGGCAAAGATACCGGTGATTTCGATCAACTCCGGTTCAGACGTATCCAAGAAGCTGGGATGTCTGATGCACGTGGGACAAGAAGAAGAGACTGCCGGGAAGGGCGCTGGTGAACGCATGAAGGCTGAGGGCGTGAAGAAGGCAATGGTAATCAACCAGGAGGTAGGGAACGTCGGGCTTGACCTGCGGGCAAAGGGGTTCTCGGAGGGCCTGGACACGAAGGCCGAAGTTTTGGCTGTGAAGATGGACTTCACCGAAGCCCGTAACGCCGTAGCCAGCTACCTTCAGAAGAATTCCGACGTGGAAGGAATTCTCGCCCTGGGACCCACAGGCGCCGAACCGGCGCTCCAGGCGCTCGAGGCCGCCGGTAAGCTCGATAAGGTGAAGTTTGGGACTTTCGACCTGTCGCCGACTGTCCTTCAGGCCATCGCAGCAGGCAAAATGGAGTTTGCCATCGACCAGCAGCAATTTCTGCAGGGGTATCTGCCGGTCGTTATCATGGCAAACTATATCAAATTTGGTCTCCTGCCAGCGACGTCCAGTTTGCCGACCGGTCCGGGATTCGTGACCAAGGATACCGCCAAACAGGTCATCGACCTGAGCAAGAAAGGTATTCGGTAGAAGGTTTTTTTGCACGGGGCGAGCCGGCCTGGGCCGCGCTCGCCCGCATCTTACCCTTAGCCTGGAGGGAAAATTGTGAATCTGCGAAAGGTACTAGTGCGCCCGGAACTCGGGGCTGTCGTCGCGGCCATCGCTATCTTTTTTGTTTTTGCCGTTACCGCGGGCCGACAGGGATTTTTATCTCTGGAAGGCACGATTAACTATCTTGAGGTTTCTGCCCAGCTCGGGATTTTAGCCACCGCGGTGGCACTCCTGATGATCGCCGGCGAGTTTGATCTTTCGGTGGGTTCGATGATTGGAGCCGCGGGAATGATTATCGCCATTCCGGTCGGCCAATTTGGCTGGCCCCTCTGGCTTGGAATTATCGCGGCCTTTTTGTGCTCGTTGCTTGTCGGTTACATTAACGGCTGGTTAGTGGTCAATACTCGCCTTCCTTCCTTTATTATCACACTTGCTTCCCTCTATCTGCTTCGCGGATTGACAATTGGCCTAACGCTTCTCATAACCAATTTTACCCGGGTCTCCGGCCTTCGCGCCAGCATCGAGGGCGATTGGCTCGCCCCGATTTTTACCGGGCGTCCGTTCGGCCTGCCCTTTCCGATCTCCATCTGGTGGTGGATTCTGCTGACAGCAGTTCTGGGTTGGGTATTGTTCCGAACTCCATACGGAAACTGGATTTTCGCCTGTGGCGGCGACGCACTGGCTGCACGGAACGTCGGTGTGCCCGTGGCGCGCGTAAAGATTTCACTATTCATGCTGACCGCTGTATGTGCGACGCTCTTGGCGGTAATCCAGGTGTTGAACACCGGCTCGGCTGACGTGCTGCGGGGCGAGCAGAAGGAATTGGAGTCGATCGCCTCTGCGGTGATCGGAGGAACTTTGCTTACTGGTGGGTACGGCTCGGTCTTCGGAGCGACGATCGGGGCGCTGATCCTGGGTATGGTTCAGCAGGGGATCTTTTACACTGGCATCAGCACGGATTGGTTCAGAGCCGTGCTTGGGGGGATGCTTCTTGCCGCAGTCTTGTTGAATAACTATCTGCGATATCAGGCGTTGCGTTCACGCTGAATTCGATCGCGCAACCTCAGAACAAGAGATGGAACCGATTATTGAATTAAAAGGAATAGATAAAGTCTTTGGGAAAGTTACCGCGCTTCAGGATATCTCGTTCAAGCTATTTCCAGCGGAAGTGCACTGTTTGCTGGGCGACAACGGTGCGGGGAAGTCGACGTTAATCAAGATACTCTCTGGTGTTCACAAGCCGACGCGCGGGGAGTATCGTTTTGCCGGCCACCCGGTTGAGCTGGCTTCACCGAGACAGGCGCTCGATCTTGGCATTGCCACAGTGTTTCAGGACCTGGCAATGCTCCCCCTCATGAGCATCACGCGAAACTTCTTTCTGGGACGCGAACCGAAGAAGCGTCTGGGTCCGATAGAGGTTTTCGATTCCAAGAATGCCGCAAAAACCACCACCGAAGAGCTGAGGAAGATCGGAATCAAATTGCGTGATTCGGATCAGGCGGTCGGAACCTTGTCGGGAGGCGAGAGGCAAGCAGTGGCCATCGCCCGGGCCGTGTATTTTGGCGCAAGAGTGCTGATCCTCGATGAACCCACTTCGGCGCTGGGTGTAAAAGAAGCGGCCGTGGTTTTGAAGTACACCGTGCAAGCGAAAATGCACGGAGTGGGAGTCATCTTTATTACGCACAATGTGCACCATGCCTGGGCAGTCGGTGACACGTTCACAGTGCTCAATCGCGGCAAAAGCTATGGCACCATGCGTAAACAGGACACCCATCGGGAGCAACTCCTTGGCCTGATGGCCGGTGGGGAAGAACTCGAAGCGTTGGCTGTGGAATTGGACCTCATCGCCAAGCGGGACACGGGTCCGACCAGCGCGTTAGAGCATCATGTCGCCGAAGAGCTCGAGCTCGGGCCGGATCAGAAACAGGGATGAGCATCGCGCAGCGGACACGGCGGAGCGGGCTGTGATTCGGAAGGCGCGGTAGAGGGAAGGAGATCTGGTAGGGCGAGGTTCATCCGAGCCGATTTGACGAAAAGGGGGATCTTTCATCGCAGAAAATCTCGTCCCAACGTGAACGCTCGAAATAGTTCGACCTGGCGGTCGTTAGATCGCCTCGAATGAACTTTGCCAGTGCCATTCTAGCGGCTCGGATGAACCTCGCCCTACCACAATTTTCCTATCACAACCCGCTCCGCCGCGTCCGCTGCGCGGTCCTTCTATTCCGCCGTCCGGCCGTTGTGCCCGAGAATCTTGACCGCCTGATTCAGCTGCTCCAGCTTCAGCGGTTTCTTGAAAACCGTGATCGGACTGACCTGAAGAATCCGATCAAGCATCTCGCTATCCGGGTAACCCGTAGTCACGATGACATTGAGCTCCGGGGCAATCTGCTTGGCTAGCCGTACGGTCGATCAGGTGGTTGTGCTGCCTGACGGAGCTGATGCAAAAGGCTGGTATGTCAGCCTATCGCGGGCTCGATCCGCCATGCATGTCTACACGCGCGACAAGGTAGGGTTGCGTCAATCGGTGATGCAACCCGGCGAACGCAAGTCAGTGTGGGAGTTCATCCAAGCTTTGAGAAAATCGACGCTGCAATCTAGAGGTCGAATCATGCCCCATCTTTGGTCCACGCGCCAAGTGGAAATAGTTCGTGAGATGGGAATGGAGCGTTAGATCCTCATCGTCCCTGTGACGCCTATGGTGCAGACTCAAAACAACAAGCACAAAGACAAAGCTTCCCCTGAAGGTTCTACGACCCTAGCAGGGGCGTCTACCGGAGCCCGAGGAAGTGGGCGATGGCGGCCGGATCCAATGGGTATTGGGCCGCCCTGGTGAGGCGCCAGCTTACGCCGGGACCGATTTCATCATTGCCCGGAACGGCCGGATTGCCGCCGTTTCGAGAATGATCCGCCCAAGTCCCGCCCAAGCAAATTACGCTTTGGAGAGTAATTTCGCTGACAACGTGGCGCCGTCGCGGCCAAATCTTGAATTTGAGATTTTGTTAACGGTTAGGGTTTTGGGCGTCAGCCGTGCTTCAGTCATTAGGTTGCTGCGTGCCAGAAAACGTGCTTAACCTGCTTTCTATTCCGTTCCGCGGGATGACCGCATGTCGCGGACTTGGGTTGTTGAACCGATTTGGCTGAATAGATGCTAGAACGCATAGGCTAGCCTATGCAAGGCTAGAACAAAGCGACAGGGAGCTGAACCATGCGACGATCCGAAACCCGAAGTTCCCCGCCTTACGCACCGTTGTTGCAGATGGCTTACGGCGCTTTGAGTACCCAGATCCTGTGCGTCGCCGCGCAATTGGGGCTTCCTGATCGCCTTGCGCAGGACGGCCCGATATCCGCCGCTGAGCTGGCGCCCAAGATCGGCGTCGACGCGTTAACCGTCGAGCGTGTCTTGCGTGCCCTGGTGAGCATGGACGTCTGCACCGAGATCGACGGCAGCCGGTTCCGACTGA
>Ga0306926_10004333_pt1 | contig 14880 bp, 7 predicted proteins | sample flu12Cox44000178_FD_203759 | JGI IMG/M metagenome (GOLD analysis project Ga0306926, IMG submission 203759) | Lab enrichment of tropical soil microbial communities from Luquillo Experimental Forest, Puerto Rico - flux8day.12C.oxic.44.000.178 (v2)... | ecosystem: Environmental > Terrestrial > Soil...
TAGAGAACCAACAAACTGCCAACCAACGGATCTCTACCCAGTTCATTGATCACATGTGGCCCCGACTCTTTCGACTCGAACACAATTTCCAGGATTCGTTCCAGCCCGGTGCCGTGCAGATCCATCAGCAACTGGACAAGTTCCTTCACCGCAGATCGAACCGCTGGATCCGTGATGGTTTCCAAATCCTGCACCAACCCGCCGATTTTCTGCACGCGTGCCTGGAAGTCTTTTTCGTCGATCACAATGCTCCTTCGGAAGACAGGAGCGAGGGCGTGAACCGATCCGTGCGATCCCCCAATCGCACGAAACACACCCCCCCCCGCACCATCGTTACGCCACTGCGGGCATCAGGATTGGAGCCCAAACATTGGCGAATGTTTTGTCTCCAACACTTTTCCATCGCCTAAGTACATATGCACACCGCATGGTAAGCAGGGATCGAAACTCCGCACGGCGCGCATGATATCGATCCCTTTGAACCTGTCGGGACCGTTTTCTTCGAAGATCGGAGTATTCTGCACCGCATCCTCATACGGTCCCGGGGTGCCATAGACGTCGCGCGGATTGGCATTCCAAGGCGTTGGAGGATAAGGGTGGTAATTTGCAATCTTGCCTTTGCGGATGACGACGTGATGCGAAAGGATGCCGCGCACCGCCTCATGGAAACCGCATCCAATGGCCTCTTCCGGCACCTTGAAGTCGTTCCAGGTTTTTGTCCGGCCCGAGTGCAGCTCTTCCAAGGCCTGTTCCACGAAGTGCAGCGCGGCACAAGCGGCATACACCTGGAAATAGGTCCGGGCGCGGTCGCGCTCAATCGCGTTGCTCCATTTGGGAATCTTCCACTCGAATTCAACCTCGGGCAGCGAAGCCGTCTTGGGCAGATACATCTTCACACTCTGTCCAGTGGCCTTGATGTAACCGATGTCCACCAGGCCTGCCAGCGCTGTCGCCCAGAGTCGAGCGATCGGTCCGCCGCCGGTGTCGAGAGCGAGGTGGTCGCCGGTCCGCTTGTCAAACCAACGTGGCGACATGACCCAGGTGTACTTGCTGGTGAAATCCCGCTTCTGCGGCCGCGGAATCGTGGTCTGGTTCCACGGGTGCCGCTTGTCCACCGGATTACCCAGCGGGTCGGTCTTAACGAACGTCTCGGACTGCTGCCAATCGTCATAGTACGAACTGCCGAGCAGAATGCGGATGTTCAAGTTGATGTCGACCAGGTCGGTCGTTACCAGCTTGCCATCGACGACTACACCGGGTGTCACGTACATGGCGCGGCCCCAGTTGGTCATGTTCTTGTAGGTGTAGTCGCATTCATCCGGATTGTTAAACGAGCCCCAGCAGCCCAGTAGGACACGTCGTCTCCCGACCTCTTCGTAACCTGGCAAGGCCTCGTAGAAGAAGTCGAAAAGATCGTCGTGTAAGGGGACGACCCTCTTCATGAACTCCACGTACTTCATGAGGCGTACCAGGTAATCGGTGAATAGTTGAATGGTGGGAACCGTACCAACTCCGCCCGGATACAATGTGGAAGGATGTACGTGACGGCCTTCCATCAGGCAAAACATTTCGCGGGTCATACGGCTCATCTGCAACGCCTCCCGATAAAAGGCGCCGGTGAAGGGATTGAGGGCACGCATGATGTCGGCGATCGCGCGGTACCCGTGCAGGTTGGCATGGGGCGACGGCGTGGTCTCCGCTTTGACAAGCACGCCGGGGTTCGTTTCCTTGACCATCTGTTCGCAGAAGTCCACGCCCACCAGGTTGTCCTGAAAAATGTTGTGGTCGAACATGTACTCGGCGGCCTCGCCTAGGTTGACGATCCACTCCGCCATCGCTGGCGGACGAACTCCGAAGGCCATGTTCTGCGCGTAGGTGGCGCACGTGGCATGGTTGTCTCCACAGATGCCGCAGATACGGCTGGTGATGAAGTGGGCGTCGCGCGGGTCCTTGCCCTTCATGAAGATGCTGTAGCCGCGAAAGATCGACGAAGTGCTGTGGCACTCAGCCACCTGGCGGTTGGCAAAGTCGATCTTGGTGAAGATACCGAGGCTGCCCACGATGCGTGTGATCGGGTCCCAGTTCATCTCGACCAGGTTTTTACCCTTGGTGGCGACTTCCTTGGTCGGCGTAGTAACAGTGCTCATTACAATCGCTCCTCTCAGTACGATCTCGGGTGATAGCCGGTGGTGAGTTCAGCGCGTGCATGCCGCCATTTCGGTTCCTTGTTGACGGTCGCCTGGGTCAGGGTGCGCAGCCCCTTGATGGCACGGCCATAGGCACTGGCCATTCCGCTGGAAACTTTCGCTCCTGGCGGTTCGTCCATGAACGGCATGAACTTGTCCGGAAATCCCGGCATAGTGCAGCCAATGCAGATGCCGCCGACGTTGGGGCACCCGCCAATGCCGGCCATCCAGCCCCGCTTGGGCACGTTGCAGTTAACCACCGGGCCCCAGCAACCCAACTTGACGATGCACCTGGGAGAACTGTAAGTTTCGGCGAAGTCGCCTTGCTCGTAGTAGCCAGCGCGATCGCACCCCTCGTGGACGGTCTTCCCGAACAGCCACGTGGGTCGCAACTGGTCGTCCAGAGGGATCATAGGCGCTTGCCCTGCGACCTGATAGAGCAGGTAGAGCAGCGTTTCCATGAAATTGTCTGGTTGAACCGGGCAACCAGGGACGTTCACGATGGGGAGACCTGCCTTGGAAGTCCACTGCCATCCCAGGTAATCCGCGAGGCCCATGCAGCCGGTCGGGTTTCCTTCCATGGCGTGAATGCCACCATAGGTCGCGCACGTTCCGCAGGCCACGACCGCTAATGCCTTGGGAGCGAGACGATCGATCCATTCATTGGTCTTGATCGGCTGCTTCGTATGAGGATCGGTTCCCAATCCCGCCCAGTAACCGCCATCGCGATGAATTTTCTCGTTTGGGATCGAGCCTTCCACTACCAGAACGAAGGGCTCGAGTCGTCCTTTTTCCGCGAGATACCAGTACTTAAGAAAATCGTCGCCGTTTTCATAGGCAAGCACCGGATTATGCAGATGTACCTTCGGCAGACCCGGGATGGCTCCCAGCAGTACATCTTCGATACTAGGTTGCGTCGCTGCAGTAATTGAAACTGAATCTCCATCACAGCCCAAGCCGGCTGTGATCCAGAGAACGTGCACCTCGGCTACGACCGGTGCCTTCTGCGTGACTCGACCGTATGGCGCTGATTGCGTTGCCATAACTGAGGTCTCCTTTCAAAATCTCGAATACGTAGCAAGCGCTTGCCGTTTTATCGCTCTCATCTGCAGCCTCGCATCACCTGTTTCCGATTGGCGCACGCAACTGGCTGAGACGGACTTGGCCTCGGCGTTCCGCGAAAACGCCTGCGAATTTCGCGCAACTACCGAGGGATAGGATCAAGAATGATCCTGCCAACTCACAAGCGGGAGGAGCCTCGTTTTTTGCTCCTAGGAAGCACTACGGTGGGATAAGGGATTTCCCGATGCTCGATTCAACGGTCAGGAATGAAATCGGGCCGGAACGATAGAAGGATTGCGGGGGACCGCGTCTAGGCCATCTTTTCGCCAATACTCCACTGGATGGCGTGTTGCACCAGTTCACGTCCGCTGCGTAGTGACAGCTTCTCTTTGATGTGTGCCTGGTAGGACTCCACCGTCTTCACGCTGATGTGCAGATCCTCAGCAATCTGGCGCGTCGAATGGCCTTCGCCGATCAAACGGAAAACCTCGAGCTCCCTGTCGGTGAGGTCCGCAATCGAAGGAGGTCTGCCTTCATTCGGGCTTCCGATGTAACGCTGCAGCATCCGGTTCGCGATCTGATCGCTTACGTAGATTTCGCTGCCAAGGATTCTCCGCAAGGCAACCAGCACCTTTTCGGTGGCCTCCTGTTTCATGATGTAGCCTTGGGCCCCGGCGCGAAGAGCACGTTCCGCGTAGATCGACTCGTCGTGCATGGAGAGAATCAGGACCGGCAGGTCGGGATACCGCATCCGGATGTTCTTCAGCAGGTCCAGGCCATCCGGCCCATTCAATGAAATATCCACCACCAGGATGTCTGGTTTGGCTGTCGCGATCAACTGGGTCGCAGTTCGCGCGTCTTCCGCTTCGCCACACACCGTCAGGTCGGGCTCGCGATTGATCATCAAGGCCAACCCCTGTCGCACGATGGGATGATCGTCGACGACAAACACTTTATTCTTCCTCGTTGCCACGCTGCTCTGATTCATTGCATGCCCTCGAGCCTCAACCGCCGGTGATGATCGGGAAACGGCAAGTCACGACTGTGCCCCGCGGCGGTTCCCGGCGAACTTCCAGGTTCCCGCCGATCATGCCGGCGCGGTAGTTCATAATATGCAATCCCACGCCCGTATGCGGCCCCAGCGGCCGTTCGATGCCCACACCATCATCTTTAATGATAAGCGTCCCTTCCCGTTCTCCTGCGAAGAGACGGATTAGAATGTTCTTGGCATGACCATGCTTGATGGCATTGTTCACCGCCTCTTGGGCGATATGGTATAGGTGGGTTGCCATCGGGGCATCATGAATCAGTACCGAATCTTCACAACGGAAACGGCACGCGATCCCGAACAGGTCTGCAATCTCGGACGCATAGAGCTGTAGTGCCGACATCAAGCCATGCGCATCAGAAACCACGGGCAAGAGGCCCCTCGCCAATTTCCTTGTTTTGAGAATCGCATCGTTGACCAACTGGACGATCTTGGCAGCATCCGCAGCCTCGGGAATTCGCCTTTCCGCCAGCTTTTGTTCCTGCACCTTCGCCATGAATGCGATTCCCGTCAGGTGTTGTCCTAAGCCGTCGTGCAAGTCCTGGCCGATTCTGCGCTGCTCCCGTTCGCTGATTTCAAGCACGGTTTTTTCCAGGCGTTTTCGCTCGCTGATGTCGCGAATGGCGCTCGAAACCAGCACGCCCTCTTCGGTTTCCAACGGGCTGAGGCTGATCTCTACTGGGAACTCGTGGCCATCCTTGTGCAAACCGTACAGTTCCAATCCCGCGCCCATCGGTCGTACGCGCGGCTCCGCAACAAAATTTCTCCGATGTGCCGGATGGTTCCCCCGCAAGCGTTGCGGCACAAGGATCTCGATCTCTTCTCCCAGAAGTTCCCGGCGTCGATAGCCGAACAGTTTCTCGACCTGCGCGTTCACCAAGACAATTTTTCCCTTCTGGTTGACGACCACGACGGCATCCGGCGCAGCTTCCAGCAATCCCCGGAATCGCACCTGCGCGCGTTTCTGTTCGGTGACATCGATCCCCGATGCGATGACATACATCGGCGTTTGTTTGGCTGCTGGCAAGACTGCCGCTGACCAGGCAATGGTTCGGTGGCTGCCGTCGCGAGCCACCCACGAACTTTCGTACTCGGTGCGCAACGGGTTGTTGCAGATCTGCTGGAACAAAGCGATGAATTGCTCTTTCTCTTCTGGCACAACGAAAAGGTCGCAAATAGGCGCGCCGCAAACCTGTTCAAAGGACCGTCCGGTCATCTGTTCGCAGGCACGGTTCAGGCGCACGATCCGGCCCTCGCGATCGAGCACGACTACCAGGGCTCCTACCGTGTCGAGGATCGCGGAGACGACATTGCGCTCTTTCTGCAATTCTTCTTCCGTGCGTTTGAGATCAGTGACGTCGAATGCAACCCCTTGAATGAACCAGGGGCGGCCGTCGGGGCGAAGAATCATCTTGGCTTCGCAGCGAAACCAAATCACACGGCCATCGCGCGCTATCACCCGGTAAGCAGATCGCAGCGGCTTGCCCGAGAGAAACATTTCTGAAGCTTCCACGCTCCAGCGGGCTTTGTCGTCGGGATGGATATGCCGGTACCACATCACCGGGTCTTCAAGCCATTCCGCCTGTGAGAATCCCAGCGTCGCTTCGATTTGCGGACTGACATACGCCTCACCAACGCCGCGATCCAGATACGCCATGAACACTACGGCCGGCAGTTGCTCAAGCAACGCACGGTACTTGGCTTCCAGGTTAGGGAGTTGGGCTTCGGTAGTTGGGTCTTGCTCCAGTCTCTCGAAGAAGTGGCGCAGAGGACCTGTAGAACCTGCGCTATCTCTCAGATAAGTATGGGCGAGGCCATTCAGGATCGCTTCCGCGTCGTCCGGGGTCAGGACCTGCTCTTCGGAATTTGAAGAGTCGGAAACATGTCCTCCGCTGTTACCCATCTGGCAAAACGTCATCATTGCAAGCTAGTTCTCCAAGCTTCATGCAACCTTCAAGGAGTTGAAGTGGTCTTCGGCCGGCTTCTCCAGTTTGGTTCCTTGTTCAGGGACGCCTGCGTGAACCGGCGGAGCGCGTGGATCGCCCGGCCATAGGTTTGCACCGCGTGCGACGACAACAATGATCCCGGAGGCTGATCCATGAACGGCATGAATTTATCTGGGAAGCCCGGCATCGTACATCCAATACAGATACCGCCTACATTCGGGCATCCGCCGATCCCGCCCATCCAACCTCGCTTCCCTACGTTGCACTGCACCACCGGGCCCCAGCATCCGAGCTTCACAATGCATAACGGTGATCCATATTCTTCACCGAACTCGGCTTGCTCGTAATATCCGCCGCGATCGCATCCTTCATGTACGGTGCTGCCAAACAGCCATGTCGGACGCAATGCCTCGTCGAGCGGGATCATCGGTGCACGGCCAGTAGCCATATAAAGGAGGTAAAGCACCGTCTCCATCATGTTGTCAGGCTGCACCGGGCAACCGGGCACACACACGATCGGGATCTGCGCTTTCGACTTCCACTGCCAGCCAAGGTAATCCGGCAGTCCCATGCAGCCGGTCGGATTTCCCTCCATGGCATGAACTCCGCCGTAAGTGGCACAGGTCCCAGTAGCAATGATCGCCCAAGCGTTGGGGGCAAGCCGGTCGATCCATTCGCAAGTGGTAATGGGCTGGCCGGTCACGGAGTCGGTTCCGAACGAAGCCCAGTATCCTTCTGCCTTGTTCCTCTCGTCCGGGATCGATCCTTCGACCACGAGAATAAACGGTCTTTCGGATTTGGCTTCGGCCGCGTCGCGGAAGGGCCTCACGAACTCATCGCCCACCTCGATCGCCAGGAATGGGTTGTAGAAATTGACCTTAGGGATCCAGGGAATCGCTCCCAGAATAATATCTTCGATGCTCGGTTGGGTGGCGCCGGTCATCGCAATGCTGTCCCCGTCGCAACCCAGTCCAGCGGTCAGCCACAGGATGTCGATTGCCTCCATCATCGTGGCCTTGCTGCCCGCAGCGTCCCTCATCAAGTCTCTCCTTAGCGCGGTCAATTTTGTGCCTGCGTATTTTAAGCGGAATTTGGTGGCGATGCCAAAGAAAGCGAGAATTCTTGTCGTGGCGGGGAGTTTCAACGCATGGCAATGGGACGTGGCTGCATCGAGACTGATATCGCTGTGATGGGGATGCCTCCGCCATCAAGCTGTCTTTGCACCCGGATTCACGTCTTCAACAAACGGTCTTCGGGTGGAGAATTGCGGATTTGAATTTCGGATGTCTCCTACTTGGCATCGGCATGACAATCGGCGGAGGCGACGATGGAACGGCGACCAGCGTGCGCACGAGCTCACCGCTGACCTGCCGCCAGCCGTGGAAGACTTGATCCTCCGCATACCAGACATGGAATGGGAACCATTCTTCGGGCGTGCGCTCAGAAGGTGGCAATGATGGAGAAGCTGTCGTCTCGCTTCGTGCTTCCGCTACACTTGGCACCCCACCGTCAAGAGTCACCCGAACACAACGAGTGTCGAGTCGGAGCCCGACGCGTAGCGCTTTGAGCGCGCTTTCCTTCGCACTCCAAAGCAAGGCAATGACACGCGAGCGGTCGGCAGCGAGTGTTCGTGCCACTATGGTTTGCTCGTCGGCGGAGAAGTAGTCTGTGACGAAAGCCTCGCTGCGCGGCTCGATAAGTTCCAAGTCACAACCCAGCATCGTGCCGGGGGGGGCAACCGCACATGCCCCTATTCCTGAACGATGACTGAGTGAGACAGAAACCTTCGCCAGACTATTGTCGAAGAAAACTTCAGGTGCGCCGGACGCATCTGGGCGTATTTCGATTGTCGCAAGGGTCTGCGCACCCGAGGGCAGCTTCAGGTAAGCAGCAACTGCATGCTTCGCGGTCCATCGGCCGAGCTGCCAGTCGCTCCGGCGCTTGGGAATGCGCATCCCACTGAGCAACGACAATTCGCCTGCGCTGAGCCAATTCTCTTCGCTGGGCACATCTCCTGCTGATTGCTCGAGCCAAATTACTTTCATCACGGCGCCTGAAGAACGAGAGTCGAGTCCCGCACGCCAGCCGAATCCTCGAGCTTCGTCTGGGACGAAGGTAGCGCTTGCTCCTTGGCGATGCCGTGTTCGACGGCTCCGACGAGGTAGGGACGTAGATTCTTCGGTGGGATGATGTCGTGCAGTGCTCCGACTTCCAGGGCGCGATGCACGCTATGGATCCGGTCGAATTCTGCTGCCACCTCTCCCAGTTTTTCGGAATGCACGACTTTGAAGAGTTCGTTCCATTCGGCACGCAAGCGATTCTTCTCTGCACCCTCGGCCCTGGTGATCGCCTGATTTAGCGCCTCGAGTCGTGCGTCCTTGCGAGCTCTGGCCTCGACCTCACCGGCGAAAACCACTGCCGCGGCCGGGGCGCCCCCGATCACTGATGCGTAGGTGCCTTCCAGTGCCACTACTTCAAGTTGCTCGTTCAGCGCCCGCGAGAATACGACGTAGGCGCCCCCATGATAACGCGAGATCACGCAAAAGATCATAGGGCCTTTGAAGTTCACCACGGCCCTGCCGATCTCAGCGCCGTATTCCAGTTGCAGAAGACGCATCGACTCCGGCGAGCCATCGAAGCCCGAGAGGTTGGCCAGAATCACGGTTGGCCGATTGTTGCTGGCGGCGTTAATAGCGCGAGCCACTTTTTTCGAGGAGAGAGGAAACAGCGTGCCAGCCGTCCATTGATCCGGTCCGTCGGCGGGGACAAACCCAAAGCGCGGAACCGGCCTGGATTCGATGCCGATGAGGCAAACGGGATATCCGCCGAGATGCGCATCCCACACGACTGCAGTCTCGGCCGACCGCATGCCCGACCAACGTTCCAAGGGAGCGCGGTCTTGGTCGGCGACCGCCATCATCACTTTGCGGATGTCGAACGACTTCTTTCGCCCGGGATTGGTCTGGTCCGAGAAGATCTCCCCCACTCGCGCGAACCCGTCCTCCTCCCCGTTTCGGTGCCGATAGAGTTGCACATCCCGATCAACCGGGTCGTCCGTTTTGGCCCGGCGCGGGAATCGCTCATTTGGCGCCACGTAGGTATGGTCATAGTGACGCATGAGGATTTGGCAGGCTTCGTCGATATCGCGAGCGAAATACTGCGCCTGGCCATTGAAGCCCATTACGCGGTCGTATCCGCCGATGCCCTGGTTGTCTTCGGCTGACACGCTGCCGGAATAGTCCAGAGCGCGCTTGCCCGTCAGCACCATCGCGGCCTTCGGCGTCATGATGAGAATGCCGCGCGTATGCATGAGCATGGTAGCCTCGGCATTCCAGTACGGTTGCGCGCCCACGTTGATGCCGTTCACCACCAGGTTCACTTCGCCGCCCGCCTGCGTGAACTCGATCAGCCCGCGCAGTACGCGGGCGATCCAGTCCATGTTCTCCACACCGCTATCCATGGAGATTTTCGCGCCGGCCGATAAGGTAAACCACTCCAGCGGAATTCTCTCAGCTTTGGCCAGTTCGAGTGCTGCGAGAATGCGCCGGCACTCCGGCTCAGCAATCGCTCCCAAGTCCTTACTCGGATCGCCCAGTAGTAAGGCTCGTGTCATGCCTTCGGGATACTTGGTTGTAAAGTTGCGAATAATCCCAACAATAATATTGGCGGTGTTCTGACCATACGGCCGATCGACGCGTACCAGTCGGCCCTCGGCATCAAGATCGTGCTCAATGAACTCCCCGGGAGGAAACTCAGCCCGCGTGTCGTCTGGAGCAGGGGTGAGCATCTTCACGATCTCATAAGGATAAAGCAGACTGCGCTGCCGCATCTTAACGACTTTCTGATCGTACGCCGTCAACGGTTTCATGGGTTGCAACTTGGCCGCGGGCCGGAAGGTCATTAGCAAACCGGCATCGCCCGGGGCGGAGATGCGCATCACCGTATCGCGCAATTCTCCGGTTCGCGGATTGGGAATGCGGACACGCACCACCACCTGCTCCAACCCCAAACCGTCTGTCGCCGGCGCAAGGCGATGCACGATGTCGTTGACTTCATCCGGCTTGAGACTTAGGGTCGGCCAGACGTAGAGAAATATCCGGTTCCAATACAAACGCTCGCGTACCGGTCGCTTCATCTGGAATTGGCGAATCGCCGCGATCGCTTCGGCAAACATGCGCTCCAAGTGCGGGAGTTGCACGATCTTGCCCGCCTTGTCCCGCACCGGTGTCAGGTCGCGAACTTCAGCAACCGCCAACAGACGTTCATCTTTAGGATTTTCGTTGGCCACCGCATGCAAGAGGTAAACATCTTCAACTGACGGTAGCCGCTTGATCTTGAAATTCTTCAGACGCCAGAGATGCAGGCGTTCGCCCATCATCGGGTGAACTCCGCGGAACAGTTCTACCTCCTCATACCCATTTGCGGAAGGCTCGTAGGTGAAGTGCTGCATACCGCTGATGCCGAGGTCACGACCAGCGCCAGACACTGCTACCACGAGTTGCCGGATCACGCGGGGAAAACCCGCCTGGTTGATCGCGGATTGAACCTCTCGCTGGGTGCATTCCGCTTCGCCCAGCGAATTCTGGTTCCAGGAAACCAAGTCAAGCACGACGTCATCGCTGGCAGGAACTTCCGCGAGGAAAGGAACCATCTCGCGCATCGCTTCGGCGAGAAGAGGATACTCCGTGTGCACGGTGAAGACATGGACGCACTTTTGGTTCTCTTCATATTGGGCCGTCACGCAGCATCGCCCGTTCATGGGCAAAGTGCGAAAGTTCGTCAGTTTTTGGACGTAGTAGTAGCGAGAGGTTATCACCTCCAACATTAGTGGCCGGAGAAACTGGGGCGCTGCGGCAAAGCGGCTGGAGAACAGGCTGGCTAGCGGCTGCGGACACTCGATCAACGCCCGCACTCTCTCGTGCCTGTCAGCCGCGTCCCGATGGGCCGCGAGATAATCCAAGTGCTCTTCTGCGGCAGCATAGATCTGCCAGCGTGCCTTCTCAAACGAGGGATAATCGAAACAGCGATAGCGCACTTCGCGAGCGAGGTCGGAGAGCGCAGGAAACAAGCCGCGCGTGATGGCGATCATCCGGTCGAGCACAGCCCGGAAGGCCTCGTCGGTGGAGGCCAGCTTGGTCGCATCCAGACCCACGAGCCGCCGTTGCAGCACGCGAAGAATTGGCGCGGTTTGCTGGTCTACCCTTTGATGGGACTTGTAGATCCAGAGCAGGCTCTCTTCCAAGGCAGGCGAGCGGTCTAAGGTTGCTACTCCATAGTGGGCCACCGCTCGTTCCACCGCTCCAACAAATTCCGGTGGAAGCCCTTCCCCGTGAGTGTCGAGCATGCGCAGGTAGGAGAACAGGTAAGCTTCGGTGCTCGGGGCTTCGCCACCCGTTTGATCAATCGCCATCGGGTTTCTGCGGAACAAGGAGCAAATATCCACGAAGATGCTGAGGATTTCGCCCTCCCGGCGCCATATTTCTCCGTCGTCCGCCTGCGTTTCGGCCCCTTGGTTCCATGCGGAGAGCAAGCGCGCGGTGCGCTCCGGGCTCACATCAAAGCCGAGCATCATCTGGCGCAACTCATCAAGATTCTGGCGCCACTTCACTTGCTTGTCTTCTGTCTGTGCGCTGTACCCGGCAGGCGCGTCAAAGGTAAGCCGGTGCGTTGCACCATTCGTCGTTCGCTCCGCGGCAGGTTCAATCTGTAGGAGAGCGTCGCCAGTCCCGACCTGCACATTGGGTATCGCCATAACCTGGCGAACTTTCCCGGAAAACGGCGCTACCACCTGCATTTCCATCTTCATCGCTTCCAGCACGGCGAGGCGCTCGCCGCTCTCCACCGAGTCGCCGGGCTTTACCGCGATCGACACCACTACCGCCGGCGACGGCGCTCGTACCATTCCGCCATCGTCGCGATCGATGCGGTGCGCCACACCACCCACTTCGATCCTGTAACTCGATCCCTGCTCAACCGACACCACGTGGAAGCGCTGTCCGAAAGCGGTGAGCCAATATTCGAACGGGCCCAGGCGATCGATGCTGACATCGATGAGTGCTCCATCCACCTCTATCCGGTATTGCTGGAGACCAAGCCGGTAAACCTTGATCGAATACGAATGGTCCCGATAGCGCAACTCGACGGTATAGCCGGTTTCGCTGCGAACCTGTGGCCGACCGCGCAGGGCCGAAGCATAGAATTGTGCCTGCTCCACCCGCAGTTCAGCGTCGCAGGCTTCGATCGCGGCCTGCAAAAGCGCGACGTTGGCATGCTTCCGAGAGAGGTGCTGGCCTTTGATTGCCAGACGATCCAGCCAGCCGATATCAACTTCCCCACACTGCACTTCGTCGCGGCTTAGCAACTCGGTAAGAAATGCCCGGTTGCTCGTCCCTCCCTTGATCACAACCACACTCTCGCGAAGCACCCGCTGCAGGCGTGAGATTGCTTCTTTGCGGTTCTGTCCCCAGGCGATGATCTTGGCAATCATCGAGTCAAATTCAGAGGGGATGGCGTCGCCCTCTTCCACGCCGGTGTCAATTCGAACTCCCGGGCCGGTCAGAATCCGGAAACGCTCAATCACTCCCGGCGAAGGAGCAAACCCATTATCCGGATCCTCGGCATTCAGTCGCACCTCAATGGAGTGACCCGTCGTCTGCGGCGGCTCGCCTACCAGCCGCCCGCCCTGTGCGACATGGATCTGAAGCTTCACCAGATCGACTCCGGTGGTGCACTCGGTCACCGGATGTTCGACCTGCAGACGCGTGTTCATCTCCATGAAGAGGAAGCGTTGGCTCTGCGGTTCATAGAGGAACTCGACCGTGCCTGCATTGTGATAGCCTGCCACCTGGCTCAGGCGGACGGCGGCTTCACGCAACACACGATCCTGTTCGCGAGAGAGGGCAGGCGAGGGCGCTTCTTCCAGGACCTTCTGGTGTCGGCGCTGGATGGTGCAGTCGCGCACGCCGGCGGCCCAAGTTGTCCCAAAGTGATCGGCAATGACCTGAACTTCGACGTGGCGGGCACCCGTCACGAGTTCTTCCATAAAAACGGTTGGATCTCCGAAGGCCTTGAACGCCTCGGCCCGAGCGCTCTCAAACGCTTTCTCAAGCTCGTTTGCGGAGTGGACGCGACGAATTCCATGGCCCCCGCCGCCGGCGGTTGCCTTAATGAACAGCGGATAGCCCAGGTGCTCGGCATAATGCGAGGCGTCGCTCGGCGTTTCTACGGGCCCGCCGCTCCATTTCGCGACGGGAATCTGGGCCTGCTCGGCGAGGCGTTTGGAAGAGATCTTGTCGCCCAGGCGGCGCATCACGTCGCCGTCAGGGCCGATAAACACGATGCCCATGTCACGACAAAGATCGGCGAACTGGGCGTGCTCAGCAACGAACCCCCAACCTAGCCAAACAGCCTCGGCGCGTGCTTTGGTCAAGGCGCGCTCCAGGTGCGGGTAATCGACGTAAGAACTCTTGAGCTGATGGGTGTTGGGATCGACGATTTGGGCTGGGCCCAGACACACCGCTTCGTCGGCCTGGCGCACGAACAATGCGTGGCGGTCAGGGTCGGTATAGAGCGCGATGGTGCACAGCGAAGCACCACGCTCTTGATTGAACTCGCGGGCCGCGTGCATGAAGCGCATCGCGGCTTCTCCGCGGTTAACGACAGCGACACGTTGAAATTCCTGCGGCATGATCCACCCGTTCTTCTAGAAATGACGGCTCAATTCGTTTATGAAGTCGCCGCAGGCTCTGGTGACACGACGGTCTGCACTGTCTTCAAGGCCTCGGCATCGAGACCGTCGGGGAGCGCCAGGGTGCTGTAGCCGCCTAAGCGCACATACCGATTCCCTGCCGTGTCCACGACTTCAGCGTCAAAGCTTCCCTGCTCCGGCTGGGGAGTCACCACCGCAAAGAGGTGGCCATCCGCCAATTGTGGCGCGCGCAACCAGTTGACCTGGTGAACGTGCTGCGGCAATCCCATCCGGCTCTGTGCACCCATTTCCCAAAGGCCGGCGGTCTGGAAGCACAACTCGATCAACCGCGGCGCCATGAGCGTCGGCGCATCGGATGGTTGGTGATTGCCGGGCAAGTCAGCCGCCATCTCGCCAATCATTCGCTCGCCATCCCACCAAGCTCGTTCCAGCACCTGGTATGCAGGCCCGTGGAAATAGATGCGATAAATCTGGGCAGCTTCCACAATGGCTTCCGCCGACAAACGCGGAGCCGTACCGATGACCGCTTCGGGAGGCTGCTGTCTGACCCGGACGCGCGCTGTGAAGTGGGTGGTTTCCTGCGGACGCGATTGGTTCGGCAGCACTCGCCGGCCGATCAACCGACAGTCCGCCACCAGCTTGTCTCCCTGCGGATAGAGGACCGCCTGAATTGTCACCGTCCGCGGCTCGTCCTTGTAAAACTTGAACGGTGCCAGGAAATTCACCTCTTCGACCGCCTCGATATGCCAGCCGGGATGCACACACAGTGCGGCTTCCGCAAATGCCTCGATTCCCATCACGCCCGGCAGTACAGGTGTACCGTCGATGCGGTGATCGTGCAGGAACGGTTGCACCTTTGGATCCAAGGTGGTCTCCATCGTCAAGCCGCTATAAAGGCCCATCCCCGTAATCTTACCGGCCATTGGGCCC
>Ga0306926_10004335_pt1 | contig 14879 bp, 12 predicted proteins | sample flu12Cox44000178_FD_203759 | JGI IMG/M metagenome (GOLD analysis project Ga0306926, IMG submission 203759) | Lab enrichment of tropical soil microbial communities from Luquillo Experimental Forest, Puerto Rico - flux8day.12C.oxic.44.000.178 (v2)... | ecosystem: Environmental > Terrestrial >...
CGCAGATCTCCGCCCGTGAGTAAGTCTCGCGAACTCTCGGGCCCCAGACGATGTCCACACCCTTGGTCCTCAGATAGTCGGTCGCGTTCTGCATGTCGTCGACTTCGAGCGCGATCATGCGGTAGCCGAGATGCTCATTCTGCGGAGCCGGATCGATAGCGGCGTCCTTATATCAGGCTGCGCTCGAACTCTGCTAGCGCGCCAAACGTGGCCCGCGCACCGCACCGCATCCTGCGTGGCGCCGAACGCGAGCTCGTCGCCTACATCGTGCACGCCGACACCTGCGAAGGGGACCGCTGCGGCCGTCGAAGGCGACAAAGCCCCTGTCACGCCATTGCTGCCGGCGACGCCGAACGCCCGCTTTGGGGCGATACTGTTGAAAAACTCGCTTATCCAGCCGCTGGTCACAATATTAGTATCCAGTTAGCCGTTTCTGCCATTGTTTATTACGTTATTGGGCGCTGACTCGAATTAATCTTTCGCGAATTAATCGCCTTCTGACTTTTTTCAACATTGGGTAATGGTCGGTGGCTCTTCCCCGGAGGCCGATAAACTCCGTTCCGCCTTTTGGAAGAGGAGACCGAACATGGAGTATTTTGCTGGCCTGGATGTCTCGATGGAAGAGACGCACGTGTGTGTCCTGACCCGGAGCGGTGCGGTGATTTACGAGGCAAAGGTAGCGTCTACACCGGCCAGTATTGCAGCCGCGCTGGCTCGAGCTCCGGCCTGTCGGCTGGTCCTATTCGAAACGGGACGGATGGCGCCGATGCTCTATCACGGCTTGAGCCGGCTTGGATTACCCGTCGTCTGCGTCGAAAGCCGGCAGGCCTATCAGGCGCTGAAGTCACTGACAACGCACAAGACCGACCGCAACGCAAACTGCTGGCACAAATGCCTGTCATTGATATCAGACGCCACGGTGATGGTTCCAGGCTGCGTGAGTCCGTGTCATTGATATCACCCATGTGGTTGCAGGGCCGTGGGTCGCTGCGTCGACTTCGAGGCAGCTATTGAGCGGGAATCACTCAAGCGGAAGGGGACGAAGAATCATGGCGAACATTTTGGACGGAATTAAGGTCGTGGAGGTCGCGAGCGTTGTCGCGGGTCCAGCAGCGGCAACCCAGTTGTCGGACTTCGGTGCCGAGGTCATCAAGATCGAGCCGCTCGAAGGCGACATGTGGCGGATGGCGAACCACATGCCGCCGTTTCCGGAAAGCAAGATCCCGTACACGCACTTGCTGACGAACCGGAACAAGCAGTCTGTCGCGCTCAACCTGAAGAGCCCGGAGGGCCAGCAGATCCTCTATAAGCTCGTGGAGAAAGCAGACGTCTTCATTACCAACTCGCTGCCCCACGTCCTCCAGCATCTGAACATCGGCTACGAGAAGATCCGCACGATCAACCCGAGGATCGTCTACGCCCTGATCACCGGCTGGGGCGAGAAGGGACCCGACGCCGACTCGCCCGGCTTCGACTGCACGGCCTGGTGGGCGCGCTCGGGCTTGATGGACGCGCTTCGCGGCCCAGGTGCCGAGCCGGTCAATCTTCCGCCGGCGATGGGCGACCACAACACGGCCACGGCGCTCTTCGCCGCCGTGATGACCGGCCTCTACCAACGTGAGCGAACCGGCAAGGGGTGCAAGGTCAGCACCTCGCTCCTTGCCAACGGAGCGTGGACGAACGGCGTCAACGCGCAGATCGCGCTTGTCGGGCTAAAGGTCCCCGAGAACGTGGCGCACGTGGACACGCCGAATCCGCTCATCGGCGGAATCTTCAAGACCAAGGACGACCGCTACATCCTCATTGAGCAGGCGAACCCGAAAAACTGGGCAGCCATGTGCGACGCGTTCGGCGTCTCGAAGGCCGCGGGCGACCCGCGCTACGCGACCCCAGAGGCTCGCATCAAGAACCACCAGGATCTGATGCGCGCGATGGATAGAGTCCTGGGCAAGCTGGACATGGCTGAGGCAGTCGCGAACCTGCGTGCCGCCAAGACGAACTTTTCGGTGGTCGCGACTGTGGAAGAGCTGACCAAGGACCCGCAGGCGATAGAGAACGGACTCTTCCCCAGGATCGAGGGCACGGACCTGCGGACGGTCCAGAGTCCGATCTCCGTCGAGGGCATCGCGAAGGTCGCTCCGCGGAAGGCGCCAGAGAAGATCGGGCAGGACACAAGGGCCGTGCTCAAGGCTGCGGGCCTCACCGACGAACAGATCGAGAAGCTCGCTGCGGCCAAGGTCATCGGCGTCGTGTAACGAACGCAACGAAGGAGAGCAGAGCCATGGCTGATATCCAATCCTATGAAGACCTCCGCGTCGAGCGACAGGGATATGTCGTTGTCCTCGAGATGAATCGCCCGCCGCACAACTTTTTCACTCCCGAGTCAGTCTCACATCTTGTCGAGACCCTCGAAAAGCTCGACGACGATCCGTCGTGCCGCGTGACGGTGCTGGCTGCCTCGGGCAAGAGCTTCTGCGCGGGCGAAGAATTCGGCGGCAAGCCCTTGCCGCCGGCGGAGTTTATCGCGGGCGGGCGCCGGATGTACGAGCTGGCGGCCAGGATGTTCGAAATCCGCAAGCCCATGATCGCGGCCGTGCACGGTGCTGCCGTCGGCGGCGGCGTGGGCCCGACGCTGGCATGTGACTTCCGCATCACCTGCGAATCGGCGACGTTCTCGACCAATTTCACCCGCCTCGGCCTGCACAGCGGGTTCGGCATCTCGGCGATCCTGCCGCGGGTGGTGGGAGAGCAGAACGCCGCGACGATGTTGTTGTTCGGGCGACGCCTGAAGGGACCCGAGGCGTTCAAGATCGGCCTGGCGGACCAATTGGTGAAGACACCCGAAGAGGTTCGTCCGGCGGCCGTCGCGATGGCGACCGAGCTCGCCACGTGGAGTGCGCCACTTGCAGTGTTGGACACGCGGACGACTCTGCGCAGAGGCCTGGGCGATGTGGTGCGCGCCAGCGCCGACCGAGAGCTCCTGTGCCAGGCCGCGCTCATGGCCACCGCCGACGCTACCGAGGGTATCCGGGCGTACGCCGGCAAAACCCGGGTCGGCGGCGATGGCTTGGTCATAGGCCTCGGCTGCGCCGGGGTAGAAAGTCAGCGCTAGATCGGTGGCCTGAACGTAGGCATCCCGCGCGGCAGCGGACGCAGTGGATAAGGCTAGGTCGTAGCGATCTGTCAGCATCAGAAACCTTCACGCTAATTTCCACACAGCTGTGTCAGGCCAGCGAGTTTTAGCTGCCTCACTCCCTTGGGCGCACTCTCCGGGATACGCAATGCCGTCTGGCTGAACGCGGACAGCGAATATACGGCATAATGATCGAGGTGCTATGGATAATGAACATTGGAAGCTGCAGATCGACAGTGGCTACGTCACCAGGCTCTGCATCAATTTCGTCGCGATCCCCGTTTCGTGCGTGATGATCTCGTCGGCCTGTTTACAGGCTCCGATACATCGGATAATGAAAACCCTGCTCGTGACCCTGGCAAGCACAGGAGGAATGAATGGCCTATACGTTGGAGCAACTGAGCGCGGACATCCGTCACGCCCTTAAAGCCGATCCTGGGCCTGCCGGCAAACAAGCGGCGTGCGCGCTGGTGTCGAAGGTATCGCTGGACAAGGAATTTGTCGCCCAGCACCTGACCGCAGACCAGTGCCAACCGCGCAAAGTGCTGTACGAGGATCCAGAGCTAGGCTTTTGCATCTGCGGGCATGTCTACGAAACCCCCGCGCACGGAACGCCACACGATCACGGCTCGAGCTGGGCGATCTATGGCCTCGCGGTCGGCGATACTGAAATGACTGACTGGCGCATCGTTCAGCCCGGCGATGGCGTTAACCCAACGCTGGTCGCGCCGGAGCGGACCTATGTTCTACAGCCGGGCGACGCGCACTTCTACGATGTCGGTGTCGTTCACTCGCCGAAACGGGAGGGCCTGACCAAATTGGTACGCATTGAGGGCGCCAATCTCGATCACATCAAACGCTCGAATATCAAGGCAGCCTGACGGCGGCGACAGCTTCTCTCGCCTTCGGCGGCTTTCATTCGCAGAGTTGGAAAGAACCTGGAGAGGGTGGTGCAGTTCCCCTGCGGACGCGGCTCCATAAGAGTGCGGCGCCCGGCGTTTTACTGGAAGGGGATGGTTGGGCACCGCGGGGACGACGGGCGCGCTTAGATAGCGCGCAGACCTGCCTGTTTCATCAGCGGCAGCACCTCGTGGCCAAAGAACTCGAGGTCTGGTGCGAAGTCGAAAAAGGCGATCTGTATCCCGTCGCAGCCCGCCCGCTTGAGACCAATCAGCTTGTCGACAACGTGCTCGGGGCTGCCGATGATTTGGATGTTGCCTCCCAGGGCGCGGTGTTTGTCGCCATGCGCCTGCCAGGCGACCGCGTCGCCCGTCCGTTGGTGCGAGACGAAGCCTTCGATCGCACCGTGATCAGCCGCATCGAGGATCGCCTGATGATAGCGCTGCGCCTCGCGCTCGGTCTCGCGGCAAACGATCATTGGGTTGATGATCGTGAAAAGCTTCCGGCCACGCTCCGCGCCGGCGGCTTTGATCACCGCGTTGTGCGCCGGTAGAGCGGCCAAGGCCGCGTCGATTTCGTGTCCGGCCGGACTGGTGATAAAGACCAGGTCCGAATACTTTGCGGCATATGCGATACCCGCTGGGGAGCCCGTCGCGTTCACCAGGATCGGACGCCCGTACCGAGGTTTTGGCGTCACGAAGGCCTTCTCCAGTGACCAAAATTTGCCGCGCAGCGTCAGGTCCTCGGTCTCGCCCCAGAGTCGGCAGAGGATGTCGGTAAACTCTCCGGCCATCTCGTAACGCCGGTCGTGCTCGATGTGTTGCCCGCCGAACATGCGCGCCTCGCGCGGCGAGTAGCCGGTCACGACGTTGATCCCCCAGCGGCCACCCGAAATGTGGTCGATCGTCGCTCCGAACTTGGCAAGGTGAAGGGGATGCCATGGGCCGAACAGTACGTGGACCGTCGAGATCAGAAGGATCCGTTGTGTCATCGCGCTGAGCGCGGTTACCGCAATGAACGGATCGAGCGACTCCTCGCGATACTTGGAGATGCCCCCATAGCCTCCTTTGCTCGCCCATTGCGCGAGACCGAAGACAAGGTCGAAACCCAGTTCTTCCGCCCGCCTGGTCAAGGCCGCGTTATAGTCGAAGGTCCAATCCGTGCTCCGTGACAACAGCGAGGCCGACCAGCCGCCGCTCTGCACTGGTAGGAAGAGCCCGAGGATGAGCGGTTGGCGAATAACGCAAGAGAGCGGACTATCGGGAAACTGGGTAGGCGCGGCGACAGTGCGATGGCTAAGATCTTCAGGCATCACCAACGCTCTCCAACCCCGTGACCCTAACACCTGCCGGGTACAAGTTGAACAGTGCGGCCACGATGGGATTAGCCAACGAAGACACCTCCGACAAGCTTTGCCGGGGAGTGGGGTCGAGGCAGGTGACCCGGGGGCGAGGGCTACTCTGCGGCCGAGACCTGCGGCACCGGCTGGGTCAACGAACCGGCCGGCGTCGGGATCGCGTAGAGCCGAGCGCAATTGTCCCAAAGGATCTTCTTGCGCTGCTCGGCAGCGAGCGGCAGCCCAAAGAACTGCAGCATCGCCTCCGGGAAGGCTCCATCCGAATGCGGATAGTCGCTCGACACGACGAAATACTCCGCCCCCAGATCGTTGACCGCGTGGACCGCCGGCTCCTCGTCGACATCGAGCGCGATGTAGCATTGCCGCCGGAAATACTCGCTCGGCAGCATCGACAGAGAGCGCTCGCAGCCCGGGCCGAACTTCTCCCACTGATCGTCGAGCCGCCACAGCCACCACGGTAACCAGCCGGCGGTGCCTTCGAGAAAGGCGGCGCGCAGCCGCGGGTGGCGCTCCATGACACCGCCGCTAGTCAGACTGGCCATTGCCCCCATCAGTTCGACCGGGTTGCGGATCGCGTGCGCGATCGGGTGGAAATTGGCGTGTCCGACATAACGGGCGCCGGCGTCGTCCTTCAACGAGCTGTTGCCGGTCGGGTGGAAGCCGATCGGAATGTTCAGCTCCTCGAGGGCATCCCACAGCGGCTCGACCGCGTCGTCGTGTAGATGCTGGCCGTTGACCGGGTTCGGGGTGCCGATCACCGCCACCGCACCCAACTCTTTGACGCTGCGCCGCGTCTCCTCGACCGCCAACTTGACGTCGTGCATCGCAATTTGCGCCGCGAATTTGAGCCGCACCGGATCGGCCTTGCAGTAATCCGCAGCCCAGTTGTTGTAAGCCCGCGCCAAAGCCGCAGCGTAATCGGGCGACAGGTTGTCGTGACATAGGATCTGCCGGCCGCGCGTGCCGTACATCACCGCGACGTCGATCCCTTCGATATCCATCGCCGTCAGAGTCGAGGGCGCATCGAAACTACGCGCCCGCGCGACGTTGAAGTGCGGGTGCCGGGCGCGGCTGCGGCGGCGCAGTTCTCGGCTCGACATGGTGGCGCCCATCTGCGTGCCAAAGGCCGGGATCGCCAGCCCTTGCACCTCCATGCCCATAATCGTGTCGGCGTTCGCCTTGTCTTCCGGGCTCGGCGTCAGCGCCCGCTGCTGGCCGCCGAGAAAGCGCGGCGGATTGGCCTTGTGCGGCCCGTCGAGGTACCGAGCCCAAAGGTCGTCGGGCTCCATCATGTGGAGATCGCTGTCCAAAATCAGATAACCTTCGCGTGCCATTTCCACCTCCGGCTCTGCCATACCTTATTGGCGGCACGTATGCCGCCAGCTTGCTCCCCTAATGCTGCGACAGCAACATGTGACGTGCGAGGGCATACGCCCATCAGCAACGGGATCACCACCAGCCGGACGTCTTCGTCTGTAGCGCCTGTCACGAGCGTAGCGACCGCAGCATCTGTAAGCTCGCGCGGCGACGACTCCGGAGCTTCGAGCCGGGTGATCTCTGGAGCTTCGAGCCGGGCGATCTCTGTAGCAGCCAACCGACGCGGCTCACGGGCTGGCTCGCTTCCGAGAAATGTTGGCACCCAGGACTGTTGCACCAGCATCGTAGGCGACAGCGAGGGGCCGGCGATGAAGTCGGCGAACCACGCCGCGAAGAGACCCAACAAGAGTGATCCCCCCACGCTGAGCGCCGCATCGAGCCGGTAGTTGGGGCGCCATGGTTCGTAGCTCGGAGCAGCGGCTTCCAGAAGGTCTACTCGCGGCGCTCGCTCGCGCTCGCTCGCTTGCAGTTTCGCCAAGCGATCAAGCGCCGTGCGGTGCATTCCTTCGATATGGTCGAGATCTTCTCGCAAGGCCTTGTATTCATTCAGATGAGTGGCGAATTCCTGAGCCTGCTTCTGGTTGTCGGCAATGTCTTTGCGCAACCGCTCGACAGCGGCCTGCGCGGCGGCCAGGTCTTCCTGCGCCTCGGAAAAGGCAGCCCGCTCGCTCGCAGCGTGTTGTGTTTTCAGTTGCTCTTCGAGGTTTTCCAGCCGCGCGCGAAGCGACTTCGCATCCGCATCGAGGGCAAGATAGGTGGGTGTGTAACGCCGTCCGAGATCATGCCACTGTTCGCGCAGCGCCGAGGCACGCTGCTGGAGGTCGGCGATTGTTGGATCGTCTTTCGCGCGGATAACTGGAGGGACTGCGCGAGAACGGGTACGCCGATCTGCTGGAAGGAGTAAAAAAGACCGGGTTTCGCTAGCCTGGCTCGTTCGGTCGCTGTACCGTTGCGAACCCGCCTTGCTATCGACCCAGGCGGATTATTTGACTGCGGCGAAGGCCATGACCTCGACGAGGTTGTCCGGGTTGGATAGCCCGCCCTTTTGGACGATCGTCCGGGTTGGCGAGGCGCTGCCGAAATACTGGCTTCGGAGGTCGGCGTATTTGGCGAGCTGGTCCGGATCGACAACGGAAGTGCGGGTCTCGACGATATCGGAGAGCTTTGCGCCTGCCACCTTCAGGCAGGCCTCGACTTTCTTGCCGATCTGCTCCAGCTGCGCCCCGATGTCGCCCTTGCCGACGAGATTGCCGCTCTCGTCACGCGCGGTCTCGGGGCCAACGACGACCCAGTGCCCGCCGTCGCGCAACGCGACAAGCGTAGTGGGCGGGGAGGCGGCGCAAGGCGGTCCGAGGATCACGGGTTCTGCCAGCTCCTTGACCGCCGTCCAGTTCGCATCAGCTTTCTTGATGTATTCCGGGGGGTTCTGACGCCAGGCATCCATCCCTTGGGACATATGCGTCAGATAGAGCTTTCCGTCGACGATCGCCCAAGCCTCGGGATCGACGGTATCCTTGTGTCCCGCCTCGCCCGCCGACACACCCATCGCACAGTAGCCGTCGTATTGCGGCGTGTAGCGGTCCGGATCCTTGACGAACAGTTCGCGGTGAGCGCCGTCCGCAAACCGCCAGCGCAACTTGTGCCACAAATATTCGAATTCGGTCTTGCCCTGAACGGGTTTCCCGTCGGTGAAATAGGCGACCGGATCATAGCCGCTGATCGAGAGCTTGGGCTCTTCGCTCCGCGCTGTAGGTGCGAGGACTATTGCGAACAGCAGCCCGACAAGCGCCGCGGATGGCTTTGGTCGAGGCAAACACACCTCCCACATGGCATTCTCCCCTTGCTTTTGACCGAGCTTTTCGTCGCGCTAACTAACCGGAGTATAGTGCGCTGCGTCCGCGGCGGGGTCAAACGCATTGGCAATGTGCGCTAGCTTCAGTATTCGGCCTATCCGCTGAAGGCCGATGGCTGAAATTCTCGAACCGAGCTCTCGGAAGCGAAAACTCGCCGCCATCCTGCACGCCGATGTGGCCGGTTTCAGTCGGTTGATGGGCGAAGATGAGGCCGGTACGCATCGCGTACTTGGCGAACTGCGGCGCGCCGTCGACCCGCTGATCGCGGCGCATGGCGGACGGATCGTCGGCACCGCAGGTGATAGCGTGCTGGCGGATTTTTCGAGCGTTGTCGATGCGCTGAACTGCGCTGTCGAGATGCAGCGCGCCTCGCGCTCGATCAACGACCCGATCCCGCCCGAGCGCCGCCTGGAGCTGCGGATTGGCGTCAATCTTGGCGACGTGATCATCGACGGCGACGACATCTTTGGCGATGGCGTCAACATCGCCGCCCGGCTCGAGGCACTCGCCCAGCCTGGCACGGTCTGCATTTCGCAAACCGTTTATGATCACGTCAGGAACAAGCTCGATCTCGACTACCGGCCGCTCGGCAGCCATCGCGTCAAGAACATCGCCCAGCCCGTCCGCGCCTACGCCGTGGGCGTACCGGCGGCGACGCCTCGTCGAAAGAGAGAGTGGCGGTCAGCAGCGACAGCCGCAGGGGCCGTCGCATTCGCCGTAGCAGGACTTGTGGCGTGGTTACTTCATGCCGGCGCGGGCTGGGAGCTGCTCAGGCTCGGCGCTGCACCCAAGCCGGTCGAAGTCGCGAGCCTCATCGCTCCAACTCGACTCGCAGGGCGCCCATCGGTGGCGGTGCTGCCGTTCAAGAACCTGTCCGGTGATGCCGGGCAGGATTTCTTCAGCGACGGCATCACCGAGGACGTCATCACCGCGCTCGGCCGCTTCTCGGACCTGCTGGTCATCGCCAAATCGGCGAGCTTTCCGTTCAAGGGCTCGAATGCCTCACCGGCCGAGATCGGGCGTCTGCTCGATGCGCGTTATCTGCTCGCGGGCAGCATCCGCCGCGCCGGTGATCGGCTTCGCGCCAATGTCGAACTGACCGAGGCTGCGACTGGGGTTCATGTCTGGTCCGAAACCTATGATGCCGAGCTCAAAGACCTTTTCGCCGTGCAGGACGATATCACTCGACGCGTGGTCGGCGCGGCCGCCGTCAAGCTCTCCCGGTTCGAGAGGGAACGCGCCCTTACGAAGCCTACCGAAAACCTCGCGGCCTACGAATACGTGCTGCGCGGCCGCGAGTTCCTGTCGCACTCGAGCCGCGATAAGAACGACGAGGCGGCCGCACTCTTCCAGCGGGCGATCGACCTTGACCCGAACTACGCTGCCGCCTATGCCGCGCTCGGCGGCTCGCATTTCGAGGCCGTCGTCTCGGGATGGACTGAATTTCGCCAGGAGGAACTCGATCAGGCCGAGACGCTCGCGCAGAAAGCGCTGGCGCTCGATCCAACGACGACCAGCGCCTACCGCCTGCTCGCGTTCATCAATATTTACAGGCGGAGGTACGATCTGGCGCTCGGGCAGATCGACCGCGCGCTCGAGATCAATCCAAGCGATGTCGACAGTTACCACACGCGAGGAAACATTCTGGTGTGGGCGGGCAGAGCAGCGGAGGCTTTGCCCTGGCTCGAAGGCGCGCTCCGCTTTGACCGGGGCCACATCCTGGCGACACAGAGCCTATGCTGGGCGTATTATTTCCTCGGTCGCTACAACGACGCTGTCGAGGCCGGCGACCGCGCCCTCGCCCGGAGCCCCGGACGCAACGGCCAGCTGTTCACACATCCGTTTCTTGCGGCTGCATACGGACAGATGGGTATAAGCCAGGATGCTGAGGGCGAGCGCATGATCGTCATGCGCCTCTCCCCGTTCTTCAATGCCCAGACCTTCGCCCGACAATTCGGTACCCAGGAGGCGCGCGACCATCTGCTCGACGGGCTGAAAAAGGCGGGCTTTCGCTGACAATGCCGGCAGCTGCCGAGTGCAGCTGGCGTTGGGCTGCGATTAGGTGCTCAGTTTACGGCTGCGACCGCCTCGATCTCGACCAAGAAATCGGGACCAGCCGAAAACGATGGTACGGGGGTCACTACGTTGGCCGATTGCCCAAAAAAAGCCCAGACGCTGCGGTCTTGGCGAGGTGGCCGGCAGCTTCATGCAGGTTCAACAATCGCGACAAAACGGGCGGGGGGGCGAATACAACCGAGGAAGGGCGGCAGCGTCAATTCGCGCCCGAGGATGGCCTCGCCGAAGCCGGCGATATCCTCGTGCGTCAGCGACATTGAGCCCCATCGGCAGGCCGCTGCTGAATGATAGTGGATTGGCGCTGTGGGGCTCCACGTGATGATTTGACCGCTCGACAGTGCCATCCCGCTCACATGCGGTTCGGGCTGGCCTTGGTCCGTGGAGAAGACGAATACGGTGCGCTCCATCGGTGTCGGAGCAATGTTCAGGATTCGAGGTAGGCTTTCGTCGCCGCGGCTAATATGCTGAAGCAGCGGATCGGAAGTTGACTGATATTTATGTCGATGGTGATGCGTGCCCGGTGCGGGAGGAGATCTACCGCGTGGCGGCGCGCCTTGAACTCAAGGTTTTCGTTGTCTCTAACGCTCGCGACCGATCCGGCCCCCAAGCACCTCGAACGTGCGTATGGTTCTGGTGGGCGAAAGTGCAGACGCGGCCGACGATTGGATTGCGGAGCGCATCTCGGCCGTCGACGTATGCGTCACCTCGGATATCCCGCTGGCATCACGCTGCCTCAAGAAACTCGCGCGGGTCGTCTCCCCTACTGGCAAACATTGGACGCAAGCGAACATAGGCAATGCGCTGGCTGGTCGAGAGATAGCCCGGCATCTGCGGGAGTTGGGGACGAATACCGGCGGGCCCGCTCCGTTGACCAAGAGGGACCGCTCTCTGTTTCTCAGCGCGCTCGATACGGCATTGCAGGCTGCAATGCGAGAAGCGGCCCGCAGCCGGTGAGAGCCCTCCGGGCGACTCGACAAATCGCGCCTATTTGACGATGTCCGTGACGCGACCGCTTCAACGGCCCCTCGGTCCATCAGGTCGAACCGATGCGATGTGGCAATTCCGGAATCGCTGCCCCTTTTTGACGAACGGCAATAGGGTTAGCTGGTCATCGTGAGTAAGCACGCCGTGAAACTCGGGAGGGTGTTTCGATGGGTTGGACGACAATTCAGCGCCGTGAATTTCTCATCACAACGTCGCAGGTCGTGGGAGGAATGGTCGTCTCCAGCATTCTTCCAGCGACCCCGACCGGCGCGGCGAACAGCAATCTCGTTGAGCTCAGCGCGACCGCGGCGGTCGCGGCGATCCGCAACGGTGACATCAAGGCGGAGAATTACGCCCGCGCGCTGCTGGACAGAGCACAGCAGCTGGCGAGCCTAAACGCCTTCCGGATCCTCGATCGAGAGATGGTTCTGGAAGCGGCGCGGAACGCTGACAAGCGGCGCGCTTCGGGTGCGCAAATTGGGTGTGCTGCACGGACTGACGATTCCGGTCAAGGACAGCGTCAACACCAAGGCGCTGCCCACATCGAATGGCACCCGCGCCCTGGCCAACTTCAGGCCGAAGGACGATGCCGCGGTCTTGAAGCCGCTGTTTGCCCAAGGCGCCATCCTCATGGGCAAGACCAATCTGCACGAACTGTCGTTCGGTTGGACCAGCAACGCTATCTTTGGTCCGGTGCGGAATCCTTACGATCCATCTCGCGTCCCTGGCGGCAGCAGCGGAGGCTCGGCTGCTGCGGTTGCGGCATGGCGCCGCTCGCGATCGGCGAGGATACGCTCGGCTCGATCCGAGTTCCATCGACGGATTGCGGGCTCGCAGGATTGCGGCCGAGCTTTGGCCGCTATCCCGACGCCGGCATCATGCCGCTCACCGATAACAAGTTTGATCAGGTCGGCCCAATCGCGCGGTCGGTCGACGACCTTCTGCTTTTCGACACCGTGCTGGTCACCAACCCCACGCCGATCGCTCCAAAGCCGCTGAAGGACGTTCGTCTCGGCGTCTCGCGCGGTTTTCTGATGAGCGGGCTCGATCCGGAGGTCGATCGCGTGAGTAAGGAAGTGCTCGAAAAACTGCGTAATGCGGGTGCCACGTTGGTGAAAGCCGAACTTCCGGAGCCGATCGCGGCGGCGCAGCAGATTGCGGGCACCATCATCCGCTACGAGACGATGCCCAGCATCGCGAGCTTTCTTCAAGACAAAGGCACCGGAATTAGCTTCGACGAGATGCTCGCGCAAGCGGGAGAAAACATGCAGCAGAGAATGAAGGCGGCGGTGCTGCCGCCGGGGCGCCCAGAGCGCGAAACCTACGAGGCGATGCTGGCGCAGCGCGAGCGCCTCAAGACCGCCATTCGCCTATACTTCGAGGAGCATGGCATTGCGGCGCTGGCCTTTCCGGCGACTCGAATGCCTCCGCCGAAGATCGGTGAGGAGATCGAGATCGATATCGGCGGCCAGAAAGTACCTATCGCTGCCGCGGCGGGACGGAATAGCGCGCTGGGCAGTTGTGCCAGCATGGCGTGTTTGGTACTGCCCGCGGGGTTAACGACCAACGGCTTGCCGGTGGGTATGGAATTCGCGGGCCTGTCGGGCACGGATCGGGAGATGCTGGGGCTCGGGCTGTCGCTCGAGAAAGCGCTGAGGCCGATTGCGGCACCGAAGATTTAGCGCGCATTCGGATCGGGCTTTTCGCGCCAAGAGCACGCCAAGGGCCTCGCGCCGCAGCCCAGAGCGACCAAGTAAGCCCGATTCGGCAAAATCAATGGTGCGCTGACCCCTGAACCTTTGGTTTCGGCGCGGAGTTACGCGGTTTTGCCCTCAAGTGAGCCCAGAAAAGGAAACATTTGATAGCATCACGCACGTACTACGCGAGGAGATCGCATGCCGAAAGACCCACTTGCCCGTGAGCAGGAGATGGTCGTTCAGGTTGCGTGCCACGCCCTGACGAGGACAATCGAGCAATATTCGCCCGTGGGCACCGACACCCTGCCAATCGCCGCAGTCGCCATCAGCCGGATGTTCGCCGATTTGATCAACAGCCACTCAAGCGCCCCCGACATCGTCGATATCGTCAACCGACAGATCGAACAATGCGGTTATCGGCTTGTCAGGACCCGGCGGCATTGAAAAACCGTGCTAAGCTGAGCTGCTTCGCGGGCTACCTTCCCCCGGCCCGTGAATGGATGAAGCGAACGGCAGGTGTGTCGGCGGCCTTTCCCACCGCCGGACGTTGCCGCGAGCTTCGGGCGAGATTGCTCACCGTTCGAGGTCGATTACCTCGATGGCTACGGGTGCTGGCTGCGGCCCGCTCCGTCAAAGTCTCGTCAAAATCTATCCACAGTTCGGTGGATAACCCTGTTAAGAACTAGCGAGCGCTGGGATCGATTTAGGGTAAAATCTGACCCGTCACTGACGTTGCCCAAGATTTAGGCATATCATTTAAACGTTTGGTCTTACGTGAGCTAAATGGTTAATTTTACTAAGATGCTGGTTTTGCGCGGGCTAAATAGTTAATACGGCGGTGCCTCGGACGCATGCCAGCCTATAGGGGAAAACCCCTGGGCCAGGCCGGACGGTGCTGAGAAATACCGCATTTTCTTCGCTGGGCGGTGAGTGGCGGCGCCCGGACCCCGCCCGACAACTCGATCGGTTCGCCGAGGCCGGCAACTGCTCGGATGACCGAGCGCAGGTAGATCGGCCCCAACTCGGACGAAACCACAAACTGTGCCGATCTGGCGATTGCGCTAGGGACGCCCATTACTGGGCGCCCCCCGCAGTTTCGGAAAATTATTACTTTGGCGACCCTGACGAAAACGCGATCTTTCGCGGTTCTAAGCATGTGGTCGTAGAGGTTAGCGAGACTAAAGCACGGGAAGGCTGCGACGGTTGGCGACCGGGTAGATATGTCGCCCGTATGACCCCTGAAGAGGTTTACAACCGACTTGGGCTTGCCTCTAAATCTGGTAGTGCCGAGTGATCGGTATACTCGATCAAAAGCTGCATAAGTGGCATTGATCGGGATAGGGGGACACCTCGCGGTGCCACACACCGGGTCACCGGAGGCGCGACCGCACCGCTACTTCGACGGTCCCGACATTGTTGTGCAGCACGTCGATCCGGCCAAATGCCGCGATCTGCTCGGCCCTGAACCGCTCCCAAAGGAGCGAGTTCTGCACGCCCTTGCG
>Ga0306926_10004336_pt1 | contig 14877 bp, 14 predicted proteins | sample flu12Cox44000178_FD_203759 | JGI IMG/M metagenome (GOLD analysis project Ga0306926, IMG submission 203759) | Lab enrichment of tropical soil microbial communities from Luquillo Experimental Forest, Puerto Rico - flux8day.12C.oxic.44.000.178 (v2)... | ecosystem: Environmental > Terrestrial >...
CCCTCCGCTCAGCCCAGCGCCATATAGCCCGGCAACCAAGCCTCGTTCGCAGCGGTGAGTTGCGCGACCGATATGGCACCGGCGCCGCGGAGTGTCAACGCGGCGCCATCGCCCGCAGCCTCCACCCAGCCGACTCGCACTGCCGGGACGCCGGCAAGCTCCGCTGCCGAAAGCAATGTTGCCGGATCGCCGGTCTCAACGAGATAGCGCCCCTGATCTTCGCCGAACAGCCAAGCATGAAGCGGCATAGTGCCGGGCCCTGCGAGCGTCGCGCCACGGCCGCCGGCCATCGCCATCTCGGCGAGCGCGGTGAGAAGGCCTCCGTCGGAAAGGTCATGGCAAGCCGCGACATGCCCGGCTTGGATCATGGCACGGACAAAGTCGCCGTTCGTTCGCTCTGCCGCTAGATCGACGGGAGGCGGAAGTCCATCCTCACGTCCTTCGATTTCCCGGAGGTATAACGAGGCACCGAGATGGCCGCGTGTGTCGCCGATGAGGATCAGCGCGTCGCCCTCGTGCTTCAGCGCAAAATCGACCGCGCTTCGCGCGTCGGCGATCAGTCCGACGCCGCCGATCACCGGGGTCGGGAGGATCGCCCGGCCGCTTGTCTCGTTGTACAGCGACACATTGCCCGAGACGACCGGATACGCGAGCGCCTGACACGCCTCGCGCATCCCCTCGATCGCGCCGACAAACTGCCCCATAATCTCGGGCCGCTCGGGATTGCCGAAATTCATGTTGTCGGTGAGTGCCAATGGCTCGGCGCCGACAGCCGTCAGGTTGCGCCAGCTTTCGGCGACGGCTTGTGCGGCGCCGCGCGCCGGATCCGCGCGGCAATAGCGCGGCGTGCAATCGGTTGCCAGGGCCAGAGCTTTGCCGTCAGCCGAGACCCGGACCACGGCAGCGTCCCCCCCGGGCCGCTTTACCGTATTGCCCATCACGAGATGGTCATATTGCTCCCAGATCCATCGTTTGGAGGCGAGCGCGGGGCAGGCGAGCATCCGTTGCAGACATTCGAGCGGGTCGCGTTCGGGCAGCGAGGCGGGGTCTACCTCGGATTCGGGATCTCTGCGGCGCCACTGGCGCCGGTGGACCGGCGCCTCGGTCACCAGGGGCCCAACCGGAATATCGGCCGCCGCCTCCCCGGCCATCCGCAGGACCAGCCGTCCGCTATCGGTGACGCGGCCGATCACCGCCAAATCGAGCTCCCACTTTTCGAAGATGCGGCGCGCTTCGGCCTCGCTGCCCGACCGCAGGATCATCAGCATTCGCTCCTGGGTCTCGCTGAGCATGATCTCGTACGCACTCATTTGCGGCTCGCGCACCGGCACCCGGTCGAGATCGATCTCGATGCCGAGTCCGCCCTTGCCGGCCATCTCGACCGAGGAAGAAGTGAGGCCAGCGGCGCCCATGTCCTGGATCGCGACGATTGCATCCTTCTCCATCAGTTCTAGGCAAGCCTCGATCAGCAATTTCTCGGTGAACGGATCACCGACCTGGACGGTCGGCCGCTTCTCACCAAGGGCCCCTGCGGCATCGCCGCCAAACTCGGCCGAGGCCATCGTAGCGCCGTGAATGCCGTCGCGGCCGGTCTTGGCGCCGACATAGACGACGAGGTTTCCCGGCCCAGCCGCGGCTGAATAGAAAATGTGGTCAGCACGCGCGATGCCGACGCACATCGCATTGACCAGTATGTTGCCGTCATAGGCGGGGTGAAACTCGCATTCGCCGCCGACCGTCGGGACGCCGACGCAGTTGCCGTAGCCGCCAATGCCGGCGACGACGCCGGCGAGGAGATGCCGCGTACGCGGGTGCTCGGGACTGCCGAAACGCAGAGAGTCGAGAATCGCGATCGGCCGTGCGCCCATCGTAAAGACATCGCGCAGGATGCCGCCGACCCCGGTCGCCGCGCCCTGATACGGCTCGATGAACGAAGGATGGTTGTGGCTCTCGATCTTGAAGACGACGGCATCACCATCGCCGATGTCGACGACACCGGCATTCTCGCCCGGACCGCAGATCACCCGCGGCCCGGTCGTCGGCAATGTCTTGAGCCAGATCTTCGACGATTTGTAGGAGCAGTGCTCGCTCCACATCACCGCAAATATGCCCAGTTCGGTCATGTTCGGGGTGCGGCCGAGGATCGCGACGGCGCGCTCGAATTCTTCCCGGCTCAGCCCGTGCTCGGCGGCCAGCTCGGCTGTGACGTTGCTCCTGTGCGTCAATGTGCACGCCCCCCATACTCCTCTCCTCCCGCCGGCCGGGGGGAGAGGGTCGGGGTAAGGGGGGCCGGTACGATCTTCGTAAGGTAAGTGAGGACCCCGGCAAGGCTCCGTGAAGCCTCTCCGCTGGGCACGGCGGCGATCCCCCCCTCACCCCTCCCTCTCCCCTCTATGGCTATGGTGGGAGAGGGTTCTCTAAGTAGGCGATGTCCGAAGAGACGATTGGCGAGGCGCTCCCGCGCGTGCGCGCGAGACGAAAAGGGATCAGGACCAACTGCTTGAGGTTCGGCGATTTCGGGTTTCAAGAACAGGCGATAACAGGGCATAGCCGGCTGAGTTAGGGCGTCTTCCGTCGGCGGGTGGCGTGAGAGGACGACCGAAAAAGTGAGTTCATGGTACGTTCAATCAAGAGGCGGGCGAGATAAACGGCGAGGTTCACTGCAACGCGCCAACGAGGCCGGTAAAGAAGGCTTGCCCATCGGTGCTACCGAGGAGAGGATCGGTAGCATTCTCGGGATGCGGCATCAGGCCGAGGACGGTGCGGGTCTTGTTGAAGATGCCGGCGATCGCATGCGCCGAGCCGTTGAAATTTTCGGCCTCCGCCACCTGGCCATCCGGTCTGCAATACCGGAAGGCGACGAGCCCCTGCTCATCCAGCCGGTTCAGCGTTTCAGGGTCCGCGGCGTAGTTGCCGTCGTGATGTGCAACCGGCACCCGGATCACCTGACCCGCTTCGTATCCGCAAGTAAAGATCGTCTGGTTGTTCTCGACACGTAGATGGACGTCGCGACAAGTGAAACGCAACGAGCGGTTGGGCAGCAGCGCACCAGGCACCATCCCAGCCTCGGTCAAGATCTGAAAGCCGTTGCAGATACCGAGCACCGGCGTGCCCTTCTCGGCGTGGTCGCGTACCTCCCGCATGATCGGTGAATGCGCCGCTATCGCTCCGCAGCGCAAGTAATCGCCATAGGCAAACCCGCCGGGCAGGACGATCAGATCGGTCTGGGGCAAGCTTGCTTCGCGGTGCCAGATGCGTGCCGGTGCGCGCCCGGTCGCGCGCGTCAGTGCGTCGCAGATATCACGCTCGCGGTTCGAGCCCGGAAAGATGATGACGGCGGCTCTCATCGGCGCGACCTTTGGCGAAAAACCTCTTTCAGATACAGAGTAGGCCGAGGCCGTTCAAGGCGGTGAGATGGATTCGTGCGCAAGCGGTGGAACCCGACGAATGCGCACGTGTTTTAGCGAGGGGTGAAAGGCGGCGATCGTTCGCTTTTTGTTCGAAAGCCCGGCCTTAAAATCTGGGCGGCCCGTCATCGGCTCGGATTGAGTGCGACGAGGAAAGAGTTCGAAGGTGTCTTCTCTCGCTATCCAACACCCATCTCCCGTATTCGATAGCAGGAAATTTAAGAAGGTATTTCCGGAGGCGGTGCATCGGCCGGAGGACCACTTTCGTGAGCTCCTCGACTCGCTGCCCGCGGCAATCTACACGACCGATGCCGCCGGCCGCATCACCTTCTACAACCGAGCTGCGGTCGAGCTTTCGGGTCGCGAGCCCCGGTTGGGCGCCGACCAGTGGTGCGTGAGCTGGCGGCTGCTTCTGCCGGACGGTACGCCGCTGCCCCACGACCAATGTCCGATGGCCGTGGCGTTGAGGGAGGATCGGCCGATTCGAGATGTTGAAATCATCGCGGAGCGGCCCGATGGGACACGCCTCAACCTGCTCCCTTATCCGACGCCGTTGCACGACAGCACCGGCGGTTTGATCGGCGCCGTCAACATGCTCGTCGACATCACCGACCGGAAGCGGGCCGAACAGACGGTTCAGGAGCTGAACGAAACTCTCGAGCAACGCGTCGCGGAACGAACCCACCAGCTGACGCAAGCCTTCAACCAGCTCGGCGTAAGCGAAGAGCGCTTCCGCTTGCTGGTCGAGGGGGTGACGGACTACGCGATCTTTATGCTGGACCCCGATGGCCTGGTGACCAGCTGGAATGCCGGGGCACGTCGGATCAAGGGCTACACGGCCGACGAGATCATCGGTCGCCATTTCTCGCAATTCTATACCGAGGAGGATCGCTGGAACGGGAAGCCGGCAATGGCGCTGGAAACGGCGCAGCGGACCGGCAAATACGAAACCGAGGGTTGGCGGGTGCGCAAGGACGGCGCGACATTCTGGGCGAATGCGATTCTTGAAGCGATCCGTGACGAGGACGGCCGACTGGCCGGTTTTGCTGAGATCACGCGCGATTTGACTGAGAAGAGGGAAGCCGAAGAACAGCTCCGCCGGGCCCAGAGGATGGAGGCCATCGGCCAACTCACCGGTGGAGTTGCGCACGATTTCAATAACTTGCTGACCGCGATCATCGGCAATTTGGAGATGCTGACGAGCGTCCTGCCCGCCGGAAGCCCGACCAGCCGCTGTGCGGAAGGCGCACTGCGTGCGGCACTGCGAGGCTCACAGCTGACCTCGCAGCTGCTCGCCTTTTCCCGTCACCAGGAGGTCCGGCCGGAGGTCGTCAGCATCAATGATCTGCTCCGCGAAAACTTGATGCTGTGCCAGAGAACCGTCGGCGAAGGCATCGAAATCGAGTTGCTCCTGCAGCAAAACATTTGGCCTTGCCGCATTGACCCGGCGGAGTTCGGTGCAGCGATCCTCAACCTTGCCGCCAACAGCCGTGACGCAATGAATCGGTCGGGCCATCTGACCTTTCGGACGGAGAATGTGACTACGAGCGGGATCGATCGAAGCGACTTTGCCGCCGGCGATTATGTCGTGCTCTCGGTCAGCGATACGGGTACCGGCATGAGCGCTGAAGTGATGGAGCGGGCGTTCGAGCCCTTCTACACGACCAAGGATGTAGGCAATGGTACCGGTTTGGGCCTCAGCCAAGTGTATGGGTTTGCTACCCAATCGGGAGGCGAGGCGCGCCTAGAGAGCGAACTGGAGAAGGGCACGACCGTGCGCATTTTCCTGCCACGGGCAGCTGGCGAAATCGCGGACAGCCTCGCGCGCGGCGAAAGCGTTGCCGATGCTCCATCCGGCCCCGCGATAATCCTTGTCGTCGAAGACGATCGGGATGTCCGCGAGATGATCGTCGGCATCCTGGCGGACCTCGGCTATCACGCGCTGGTGGCGACAACAGCTGGCGAAGCGCTGAAGATCCTCGAAGGGTGCGATCCGGTCGACCTTCTGTTCACAGACATCGTCATGCCGGAGGGCATGAGCGGGACGGAGTTGGCGCGCGAGGCTTCGCGGCTGCGGCCCGGTCTCAAGGTCCTGCTGAGCTCCGGCTTCAGCCGTGAGAATCATCAGTCTCGTGCGGCCCGCGCCGAATTCCCCTTTATCGCCAAGCCCTATCGACCGACGACGCTTGCTCTCAAGCTGAAGGAAGCGCTTCTGGGGGTGCCCCTCAGCCGCGCGGACTACGGCGCCGAGACGAACTCAATCGCATAGTCTTCGATTACCGGGTTGGCCAGCAGCTCACGGCATATCGCTTCGACCTGCTCCCTGGCGCGAATGGGGTCGGTTTCGACCAGGTCGAGCTCGAACAGCTTGCCCTGCCGCACATCGACAATCCCGTTGAAACCCAGCGCCGCGAGCGCATTGCCGATCGCTTTGCCTTGCGGATCAAGCACCCCCGGCTTCAACCTCACATGGACCTGCGCCTTCATCGCTGCACGACCGTGTTCTCGACCGAGGTTAGCACATTGTGCCACGGCGTGGCGTTCGGCAGCCACGCGGCAAAGCGAAAGACCGGTTTTCGATCCAGCTCGTCGAGCGCAGGAAGGGCGATAACCGCGCTCGAGACGGTGCCGTAGCCGTCGGCGCAGAAGCGCATCGCCGCGGTTTCCGGCTCGCCGCGCGGGGCTCGCGTGCTGCCGAGGAGCGATTCCCACCCCGACCAATCGTCGCGATCGGGATCCGGAGCGGGCCACTCCCGAAATGCCGGCAACCAAAGTTCGATCCGCCGGGTGCCGAGATCGTTGAGGTCGCCCGCCGCGATCATCGAGAGCCCATCCTTGAGCAGATGCAATTCGACACTCGTGCGGCCGCCATGGCGCAGCCAAAATCCATCGCGCTCGTCGGCGATGATCAGATTGAAGGTGCGATAAGCCGCTGGATCGAGATGCGACAGAGCTTCGGCGGCGGCGATGGCGTCGGCATGATCGAGAGCTTCAAGCACCAGCTCGCCGCGCGAGCGGCGGTCGAGCGTCGGGCCGAGCGAGCCGTGCCGATTGAGCACCGCAGCGGCGACGCCCCAATTGTTGATCCCCAGCCAGGAGCCTCCGGCGAGCAAGTCGAGGCCACCCACGACTTCGGGCCGGTCCGGCCAGTGCCGCCCCGGCGGCATCCACGGCCGATCGATCATTTCGTCGCGATTGGCGCCGATCAGCACCGGCCAGCGATGGCCCGGCCGTCGCAGGATCACCAAAGTGCACATTCATTCGCTCGCATCGCCGCACTTAGCCTAGTATCTGCACAGCCTGATATATGGAGGCGCATCGGTGCTCCGCCGGAACGCCCAGGGGTGAGAACACATGTCTATGTTCGATGACCGTGAAAAGGGGTTCGAGGCCCGGTTCAAGCACGACCAGGAGTTTCGCTTCAAGGTCACCGTTCGCCGCAACCGGATGCTGGGGATGTGGGCAGCAGAGCGTCTGGGGCTTCTTGGCGACGCTGCCGAGGCCTATGTCAAGCATGTCGTCGATGCCCAGTTCCAACCGGGTGGCGACACGTACGTCGTCGACAAGGTGACCGCTGACCTGAACGCCAAGGACGCCACCATCACCGCGGCCCGCATTCGGTTCGAGCTCGACCACCTCGCCGAGCACGCAAAACAACAGCTGATGAAGGAATAAGGCCCCTCACCCCACCCTCGCTCCGCGAGCGCAAGAGGGACGACCGGCGAAGCGGGGGGGTCAGGGGTGTGAGGCGACGGGTTCAAACCCGGTAGAACGGCCGTTCCCCTTTGACCGTTACGCGGTGACCGGAGCGTGTGTGCGGCCAATAGTCCCACATAGCGTGATGCTGCACGCAACGGTTGTCCCAGAACGCGATCGAGTTTGCGCGCCAGCGGAAGCGGCACTGGAACAGCGGATTGGCCATGTGCTCGAACAGATAGCGCAGGATGCCGTCGCTCTCGTCGCGTGAGATGCCGAGGACGCGTCGGGTGAACCCTTTGTTGACGTAAAGCGCCTTCTTGCCGGTGACGGGGTGCGTGCGCACCACCGGATGCTCGGCGCGCGGATAGCTCGGCTTGTCGGCAATGCCGTAATTGGCGTACTGGCCGCGATAGTGTTCGCCGTCATGGATCGCGGTCAGACCTTCGAGATAGGTTTTCATACGGTCGGACAGCGCTTCGTAGGCGGCGTACATGCTGGCAAACAGCGTGTCCCCGCCCATCGGCGGGGATTGCCTGATGTAGAGGATGCTGCCCATCGGGGGCTCCTGGTCGCAGGAAACATCGGTGTGCCAGCCCTCGCCGTTGGCGCGCGGCGAATCCTTGTCGGCATGGATGATCATCAGCTCGGGCTTGCCGGGTGCGTGCGGCGCCGCCGGATGGATGTGCAATTCTCCGAACAAACGGCCGAAGGCGAGATGCTGATCCTCCGTCAGATGCTGGTCGCGGAAGAAGATGACGAGGTTCTCGGCACGCGCGCGGTGGAGCTCGTCGAAGGTGCGGTTGCCGAGCGGCCGCGACAGGTCGATGCCGCCGACCTCGGCGCCGACGATCGGCGTCAATTTGTCGACGGTTATCGTGTCATACGGAGCCGACTCGTCGGCGAGATGCTTGTAACGGGGACCGTTGTTCGAACGAACCGGATCCATCGCGCTCTCCTCAGATTTGCCGCCGTCATCTTATCACGCTTGGGCAGGCTCGATCGCTACCTTGCGAGCGAGCAGATCTGCGATTTTGTCATCGGCAAACCCCGCCTCGCGCAGGATCTCGCGCGTGTGCTCGCCCAAGTTCGGCGCGCGGCAACGGAGCGCGCAGTCGGCACTGCTGAATTTCACCGGCGGCCGCACGATGCGGATGCTTCCCTCGGTGCGGTGCTCGACTTTCGGGAACATATCGACCGCAGCGAGATGCTCGTCAGCCGGCAGTGCGGCGAGCGGGTTGACCGGGCCGCTCGGGATATCGGCCGATTTCAGCTTATCGAGCCAGTAGGAGGTCGGCGCATCGCGCACACATTCGGCGATCAGCGCATAGAGATCGGCGACGTGGCGGCTGCGGGTTTGCGCATCGGCGAGACGCGGATCATCGGCAAGCTCCGGGCGGCCGGCGATGCGAAAGAAATCTCGCCAATGGCGATCGGTATAGGGCAAGACGCAGATATGCCCGTCGGCGGTCCGATGCGGCTTGCGGTCGGGCGCCAGCATGCGGGAATAACCGGGAGGACCAACTGGCGGATCGAAGGTGAGCCCGCCCATATGCTCTGCCATCACAAAAGCGGTCATCGTCTCGAGCATCGGCACTTCGATGGCCTGGCCCTCGCCGGTCCGCTCACGCTGCAAAAGGGCCGCCATCACGGCATAAACCATCGTCAGCCCGACCGTCTTGTCGCCGATCAAGGTCGGCACGAAACGCGCCTCGCCGCCGGTCGCTGTTTCGAGCGCGACGAGGCCGCAGCCGCCTTGGATGATGTCGTCAAAAGCGGGACGGCCGGCGAATGGGCCGTCCTGGCCGTAGCCGTGTGCCGAGCAGTAGACGAGGCGCGGGTTGACCTCGCGCAGGCGCTCCCATCCGAAGCCGAGCCGCGCCATCGCCTGCGGACGCATATTGTGCATCAGAACGTCGCTCTGCCGGACCAGCGCCAGCAGCACCGGCGCCGATTCCTCTTGTTTCAGATCGAGCACGAGCGAGCGTTTGTTGCGGTTGAGATTGAGAAAGACATGGCCCATCTCGCGATGCCGCGCGGGTCCGGCATAGCGCATGATGTCGCCGTCCGGCGGTTCGATCTTGACGACGTCGGCCCCGAGATCGGCGAGGATCTGCGTCGCCAGCGGCCCGAGGACGACCGTGGTCAGATCGAGAACCTTGATCCCCGCGAGCGGTCCTGGTTTCGTCTCGCTCGCTTCGCGGCAGGCACGGTGCTGGGGCTTTGCGGTTGATATGCTCACGACCGGAGCCTTTCTTCGCAACAGAGGAGAAAAAAATGCCCGTGACGATCTACCACAACCCGCGCTGCAACACCTCGCGCCGGACTTTGGCTCTGTTGCGCGAGAAGGGGATCGAGCCGGCCATCGTAGAATATTTAAAGACGCCCTATACCGCGGCGCAGCTGAAGACGCTTCTCGGCCAACTGAAGCTGCCGGCAAAAAGGCTCGTGCGGAAGAAGGAAGCGGCCGCCGCCGGTATCGACCCGGAGGCGTTGTCGGAAGCGGCGCTGATCGAGGCGATGGTCAGGAACCCGATCATCGTCGAGCGGCCGATCGTGGTTTCGGGAGGAAAGGCCGCGCTCGGCCGCCCGCCGGAGACGGTGCTCTCGGTGCTATAGCAAGCTCAGTCGCACCGGGTCTCGGCAGTGTATTCCGCTGCACAAAACGTGCCGCCCTGGTAATATTCGGCGATCGGACCGGCAGGCTGGCCGGCTTCGGCCGCGAGGACCGCTGCGGCGTAGGGCTCGGAATTGTCCTGCGGGCGATAACCCAATCGCGCGGCGTTCGAGTTGTCGTACCAGGAGCGCTGGTTCCCGGACACACCATAGACGATCTCGTAGCGGATGTCCGGATGCTCGAGCCCGATGCGGACGAGCTGGGTGTAGTCCCGCGGGCTGATCCAGATCGACAGCCGGCGTTTGTCGATCGGCTTCTCGCCGAAATTGCCGATACGGGTGTACAGCACTCCGATCCCGAATTTGTCGGAATAGAGGCTAGCGAGCGCTTCGCCAAAGGCCTTGCTGACGCCATAGCGGCTGTCCGGCCGTGGCACGACACGGTGATCGATCTCTTGCGCGCGGGGATAAAAGCCGACAGCATGGTTGCTGGTGGCGAACACGATGCGTTTCACGCCCGCGCGCCGTGCCGCCTCGAACACATTGTAGAGACCGACGATGTTCCCTTCGAGGATCGTCGGCCATTCGTTCTCGCCTGAGATGCCGCCCAAATGGATGATCCCGTCGACGCCGGCCATCATGCGCTCGACCGCAGCAAAGTCCGACAGTTCGGTCCGGTCGGTCTCTTCCCGGTCACCCGCCGGCGCCAGCGCCACCCGATCCGACAGCCGCAAGACCGGATAGACGCCGCGCAAGGTCTCGCGCAGCGAGCGGCCGATGCCGCCGCCCGCGCCGGTAATCAGCACTCGGTTCATCCAACCCTCCCGACACCCTTGCCATCTCGATGCGGAGCGCCGACAGCTTTGTCTAGAACCCGCGCAGCGGCAACGGCGTCACCGTCGGTGATTCATCGTTCTGCAATCGAAATGCTTCAGGATCAGCTGGTGAGATGTGGTAAGTGTTTCTATCCCGGGGGTTGGGATGCGGTTCCGGCCGTGCCAGTGCGCAGCGCGTCTTTCGCTCCTCGACACCGGCACCGAGACTTAGACATAGTTAATAACCCGCCGAAGAAATGATATCTACATTGCAAATCTCACGGCCCGGTGCTATAGCGCCTGATCGAAAGGCAATAGCTGGCCGCGAACGGATGATCGGAGATCACAGTTTTGATGGTGAGCATTTGCCGGCGCCAATATTCATCCTGATCGGGAACATTGGACGGGGGGGATAGTGGACCGCACGCATGTCGCGGCTTTGATGGCTGCCGTGGGTGTCGCCGTTGCGGCATGCGGCGGCGCGCCCCGCGCCGGCCGTCCTTATCTATCCGTACGCATGGGTGAGTGAGACCCTGACCGATAATGTGAACAATACGCATTCTCCTCGCACCTCCGCTGCGATCACCAACCTTGGACCGGGCCTCTCATTATCAGTCGACAGCCCGAGGCTCCAGGCGATAGCCTCCGGGTCGGCGAGTGGCTCAATTTATCTGCCAACCTCGCTCTCCAATCTCGATCAAGTTTACGGCAATCTGTACGCAAACGGTCAGGGAACGATCTACCCTGATTTGGCGTTTGTCGATTTCCAGAGTCTGATTACGCAAACAACGACGCTGCCCGGCTTTGGTTTTCAGAATTTGTCGACGTTACCGAGTAACCAGAAGACCCAACAATACATCGTCAATGTCTCGCCATATTTGAGAAAATCGTTTGACGGTTCGGTCGATACCGAGCTGCGATATCGCCTGAGCTATGACGCCTATGGAGGTGCCACGACGGTCGCGACGGCGCCGTCCACCACCCTTGGCTCGAACACGCTCAACGAGGGCACCTTTATCGCAGCGACTGGCGAGAATTTTCAGAAGTTCCTGTCGCGCTTCACTGCCGACGCCGCTACCTACACCGCGGCACCGACCGCGAAGAATTCGCAGGTCAGCGCGTTCAACGATTTCGAATATCGGTTTACCCCGGGCATCGCCGGGCTTGCGCGGCTCGGTTACCAGAATCAGCAGTACCCCGGCTCGCCGGCCGCGAATTTCGCTGGTCTGACCTGGCTCGCGGGCGGTCAGCTCGGCACCCTGGGGCCGGATCAGCCCGCGTATGTAATCCTCGAATACGGCAGGCAGCAGGGTGTCTATGGGATTACCGGCGCGGCGCAGGTCAGCCTCACTCCAACCTTGCTGCTGACCGCAAGCGCGGTGCAAGGCGTCGCCGCGCAAGGGCAAATATTTGCCAACAACCTAGCGACATCGACCTTCAGTCCTTCCGGGGCGATCGTCAATGTGACCACCGGACTGCCGACCGCCTTTTACAACCCGGGCGTTGGCTTGTCGAACAACGTTTACCGTCAACACATCTATAATGTAGGTTTGAGCGAGGTAATACCGCCGAATTTCTATTCGCTGTTTTTGTTTTATAATCAACAGCAATCATTGACACCTCCGATCACTGCCCCGACGAATAGCCTTGGCGTGTATCTAAGTTATTCGCGCAGCATGCGGCCTGACCTGACCGGCTATGCTTCGGTCGGCTTCGTCAATTCGGTTAATGCGCCGACAGTGACCACGGTGGCGGCCCCGACAGTGTCGACCACGAGTTTCGACACGGTGACCACCCAACTTGGCATCAATTATGTTTTCGGACGATCGCTCACCGGGTCTATCCTTTACACGTTCTCCTATCAGAACAATGGCGCTGTGCTAGCCGGTGGACGCACCGGTGACGTCCTAGTCAATCAAATACAGTTCCAGCTGAGCAAGACCTTCTAGCGACGATGTACGAGAATTTTTACGGCCTCTCAGCATCGCCCTTCCAGCTCACTCCCGATGCCCGTTTCTTTTACGAGAGCACGGTGCATCGGCAGGCGATGGCCTATCTCGTCTATGGGCTGCACCACGCCGAGGGCTTCATCATCATTACCGGGGAAGTCGGCGCCGGCAAAACAATTCTCGTCGATAATCTGCTGTCGACGATTGATCAAAGCAATTTCGTAATCGCCAAGATCGTGACCACCCAGCTCGCCGGGGATGATCTTCTGCATCTCGTCGCGGCCGGGTTCGGCATCGCCAAAGAGGGTTTGGCTAAGGGCGCATTGCTGCAACGAATCACCGACTTCGTGCTCGCCCAGCAGCGCAACGGCAGGCGCGTCCTGCTCATCGTTGACGAGGCGCAAAACCTCTCCTTCGAAGCGCTCGAAGAGTTGCGCATGCTGTCCAACATCGTCGTCGGCAAGAATATGGCGTTGCAGAGCTTCCTGCTCGGGCAACCGCAGTTTCGGGCCATGCTCGGCAGCCCCTTACTGGAACAGCTGCGGCAGCGGGTAACGGCGGCTTACCACCTGGGACCATTGAGCGAGGGTGAGACCAGAGCGTATGTCGAGCATCGGCTGCGCCGTGCCGACTGGAGCGGCGATCCGCAGTTCGCCGAGGATTGTTTTCCGATGATCTATCGGCACACCGGTGGGGTGCCGCGCCAAATCAATACCCTGTGCTCGCGGCTGCTGCTCTTCGGCTTCCTGGAGGAGCTGCACACGCTGCAGGCCGCCGTCGTTGATAAGGTCGCCAACGACCTGCGGCAAGAGATGGCGGTCGTCACGCAAGACTCTGCCTCCGAGGGTCCGCATGCCGAGCCCAATGGGAGGGCTGAGGCGATGACCGAGGTTAGCAAGCGACTCAGCGCCTTGGAGGAGAATGTAAGCCGGCATGGGCGGGTGATCAAACGAGCGATCGAAATCGCGGCGACTTATTTTCAGGTCGAGCGGCCGTGAGCGCGTCAGTCGAGCAAACCACCTGTCGTAGTCTTGCCGGGCTGCGGCACGGGCACCCAAGCCGCGGCACGGAGAACGCGCTGACGATCGATGTCGAGGATTATTTCCAAGTCGAGGCGTTTGCGTCGACGGTCGATCGAAGCGGTTGGGAGACGCTGCCGCGGCGGGTCGAGAGGAATACCGAGCGCATGCTCGACATTCTCGGTGAGACAACGGCGCGAGCTACTTTCTTCGTCTTGGGTTGGGTGGCGAAACGCCACCCCCACTTGGCTCGACGCATCGTCGGAGAAGGACACGAGCTGGCGAGCCACGGGTTTGATCATCTCCGCGCCGACAGCCAAACGCGTGACGAATTTCGCAACGATGTGCGCTGCAGCAAGCAGCTGCTCGAAGATGTCGGCGGCGTGCCCGTCCGCGGCTATCGCGCCCCTACCTTCTCGATCGGCCGCGGCAGCAGATGGGCCCATGCAATCCTGCTCGAAGAGGGGTATCGATACAGCTCCAGCATATACCCCATAAGACACGACCTTTACGGGACCCCGGGCGCGCCGCGCACGCCTTTCGCTCCGCTTCCGGGCATGCTGGAAATTCCCCTCAGCACGGTCCGACTTCTGCGGACCGATCTGCCGGTCTCGGGCGGCGGATATTTTCGGTTGCTGCCGTATCGGTTGAGCCGGGGGTTACTGAAGCATGCGCGCCGGGTCCATCGCTCGCCTGCCGTTTTCTATCTGCACCCTTGGGAAATCGATCCAGACCAGCCCCGCCAACACGCCGCGCCACTGCGGTCGAGGTTCCGGCATTATCTCAATCTCGGCCGTACCGAACCGCGCCTGCGCCGTCTCCTTGGCGATTTTACTTGGATGCGGATGGATGAGCTTTTCCTCGGTGATGGCGGAGGGCCGTTCCCTCGATCCGTCCATCGAGCGCAATATGAAATTGATCCCGCGCAAGCAGCGAGCGATGGTGCGCAAGGGCATGCGCAACCAACTGCGCACCGAACTCGACGACGGTGTCGATCGACTTCATCGTGTATACTCAGAAAGCGTCCGGAACCTCGGTACCCCCGTGTTTGCTAAATCGTATTTTGAAATCCTGAGGAAGGAATTTGCCGAGCGCTCTGATATTGTCACCGTTATACATAAGGGGAGAGCGGTAGCCTCGGTTCTCACTTCTATTTTCGGGACGAAGTGCTTCCGTTTTATGGGGGCGGTCTGGCTACTGCACGGTCGCTTGCCGCCAACGATTTCATGTATTGGGAGGTAATGCGCAAGGCCTGCGAGCGAGGCTACCGCATTTTCGATTTCGGCCGCAGCAAAGTCGGCACGGGCTCATACGCGTTCAAACGCAACTGGGGCTTCGAGCCGACCCCGCTCGTCTACCAGTTCCGTTTGGCCCA
>Ga0306926_10004337_pt1 | contig 14876 bp, 9 predicted proteins | sample flu12Cox44000178_FD_203759 | JGI IMG/M metagenome (GOLD analysis project Ga0306926, IMG submission 203759) | Lab enrichment of tropical soil microbial communities from Luquillo Experimental Forest, Puerto Rico - flux8day.12C.oxic.44.000.178 (v2)... | ecosystem: Environmental > Terrestrial > Soil...
CGGCTACGAATCGGACGCCGCTTTCAGCAAGGCATTCAAGCGCGTTCTCGGTGTCACTCCCGGCGAACATCGCCGCAACAGTGCCCAACCGCCGCAACGGGCGGTGGCGTAGTCGGGACGACCAAAGACCGAACTGTTCGCGAAAGGCAGTTTCGGCCACGATTCCATGCGACTGCCATAAACGCGAAAGGGACATTGCACTATGAGTTCGACAGCACTTGTTACAGGCGGAACCAGCGGTATTGGCCGCGCGGTGGCCAATAAGCTCGCACAGCTCGGCATTCATGTTTTGCTCGTTGGCCGCAACGCAGAACGCGGCAACAAGGCGGTTGAACAGATCTGCGCAGCGGGAGGCAAAGCAGATTTTATTTCATCTTACCTTCGAGATGCGGCGACGGCGCGCGAAGTGGCGAAGAAAGCAGTCGAACTCGGAAACGGCCACGTAGATATTCTGATCAACAACGCGGGGGTTTTTCCGTTCGGCCCAACGCATGAAATGACGGAAGAAATTTTCGATGACGTATACTCACTCAACGTCAAGGCGCCATATTTTCTCGTCGCGGCGCTGGCTCCGCTCATGGCGACGAGAAATAAAGGGGCGATCGTCAATGTATCAACCATGGCCGCCGACTACGGGGCACCCGGTATGAGCCTCTATGGTTCAAGCAAAGCGGCAATCAATCTGCTGACCAAGGCCTGGGCGGCGGAATATGGTCCGAAGGGTGTTCGCGTGAATGCGGTGAGCCCTGGACCTACGCGTACTGAAGGTACGGATGCCATGGGCGAAGGTCTTGAGCAGCTGGCCACGCAAGCTCCTGCGGGGCGCCCGGCGGCAGCGGACGAGATTGCTGAGGCGATTGTCTTTTTGGCGACGGACCGCTCCAGTTTCATTTACGGCGCGAAACTGGCGGTTGAGGGAGGACGCACAGCCGTTTAAAGATCGCCCGCCTGCGAGAATGACGGGCGATCGCAAAGATATGAACCTATGCTGGAAGCGGCGAAGAGCCTACTTTTGATTCTCAGTGCGATCTTTCCCATCGTGGACCCGATTGGAGGTAGCCCGTTTTTTCTGGCTCTAACCGGCGAATACAGTTCGGATGCGCGGAAAGCATTGTCATGGCGAATTGCTGTTGACAGTTTCGTGCTGCTCGTTGGCTCGTATTTCGTGGGTACTTACATCCTGGCCTTTTTTGGGATTTCGATACCAGTGGTGCAGGTCGGCGGAGGAATGGTCCTCATTGCGATGGGGTGGGCGACGCTGATGGAAAGCGACGAAGCCGGCGATAGAAGTACCCGCAAGGGCCTTGCACCACAGGACGTATTTCACTGGGTGTTCTACCCTCTAACGTTGCCGCTGACGGTGGGTCCTGGATCGATCTCCGTTGCCATCACGCTCGGAGCAAACGCGGCACGCCGTCACACTCTTCACCCTTTGACAATTCTGACAGCGTTGGTTGGCTTCGCACTGATCGCGGTCAGCATTTTCGTGTGCTACGGATTTGCCGATCGCCTGGCGCGAACGCTGGGGCAAACCGCTATGACCGTCATTACGAAATTGTCGTCGTTTCTTTTGGTTTGCATTGGCGTGCAAATTGGCTGGAACGGAGTGAAGGAGTTATTAGAATCTGTGACCCTGCATTTTGCTTGAAAGGAGAGAATGACGGCTGCCGAAAGGACCGCCGGCAGCAGCACTCCGATGGCCCCCGTCGGCGATAACCTAAGACCTCTCAAGACAGTGGCCGCATTTCACGGAAATCTGGCAGCGATCAAGGCAGCGCATGAGACAACCGCACTTCAAAGCAACGGGTCGACCAGTTTGTCGGCAACTCGGCTGAGGAATAGCAGCGGGGTGTTTATGCTATCTGCCTGTGCCCGTCGCGGATGCGGCGGCGGGTGCGGCTGCAGGCGGCTCCTTGATCAGCATGGCCCAGCGGGGAAAAGCATAATTTCCGGCCACGTCGTCGATGATATTGACCTGACAGGTGTAGTAGCCTGGCTTCAGCGATTGCAGTGGCAAATCGAGCTGGAACTCTACGGCCCTGCGCTGCGGCACATTGACTTCGGTGGCAATGAGCGGCTTTGACTCGTACACCTTCACATCGCCCTGCATAAACTGCACGTTAGTCAGCACGCGAATGGTCTCCCCCTGCGGCTTGGGCTCCGGCTGACCGGATGTAGCCCCGTCGCCAGTGCCGCCGGGGACAGGCTTCGCTTTTCCTTTCGCGGGGTCATACACCTCAAACTGCAGATACATGTGCTGATCCTGCGTGAAGACGTGCGTCACGTTAGGAACCAGCTCGGTCTGATCACCCACCAGAGGATTCGTCGCTTTGTTTTTGCCGCTGGCGGCAACCCGCAGGCTGCTGAGCACTACGGAACTGCTGCGCAGCGGAACTTTGCGCAGATCGGGAATGTGAACATCCGTCTCAAACGTACCCATGCGCCCGGTACGGTTCTCGCGAACCACAAATTTCAAGTGATAGCTTCCGGGCGCTAGCAGGAAGCTGGTGTTGTACTGCACATTCTTGCGCCGGACCTGCTGCGTGCTGTCCACGGCGAGCTTAACCGTATCGCGCAACTGGCCGACGGGGAACTTGCCGCTCTCGAGCACTACCCCAATAACATCGAGGGTGGCGCTGTCCTTGTCTTTCTCCTGAACGAAGGGGATCTGCGATCCGGGCACGACGATGGACACGGCGAGGTAGTAGTGCGAGTCGTCGCGGCGGAAGTACGCCGAGCCCGCGTACACAGCGACCTCGGTGGCGGAAAGATCCGAAGCCAGCTCATCCTTGAGCTGCTGTTCGCGATCGGCGTGCCCGGAGTGCTCGAAATCGCGCCCTGCATAGTAGCCGGAGCGATAGTCCAGTTTCAGGTCCGGACGATTCACCACAACTTTGATATGACGGAACCGCCCGTCCTTCAGGCGGTTCGAACTGGTATAGCCAAGAATGTAGTAGGCGGAAGTGTCTTTTTGTACCTGCGAGAAAACGCCGCTGAAATCGTTGGAGTCGAAGAAAGCCTTCCCACCGGTGTCGGCAGCCAGCGTCGACAGTGTCTCCTGCGATGCCGCGTTGCTGTTCAAATCATTCAACACCGACGCGCCCGTATATGCCGACTGCCCATGCAAACTGGCGTTTTGCGCTTCGCCGCCACCGGGCAACGCTTGCAACCCGCGGACGTCCAGCGGATAGATGGCAACGTTGGACTTCACTGCAGTGGCGGTGGCAGCCCGCAACGCAGACTGATTGTCCACTCCCGATTGCGTGATGCCGTTGCTGAAATAGATCAAACTCTTTTTCTGTGGAAGCTTCCCAACCGATTGCACCAGGGACTGCAGGGCCAATAACTTCCTATCTGCGCTGAAAGTGTTGTAGTCCGTGTCATCCGCGGTGAACGAACCGCCGGTTTCGGGCGTGCCCTCTGAGCTTCCGGTCAGCCCATTGTCAAAGCCCTGCCCCGAACTTGAATTGTATGCGCTCAACACCGAGAGGATCTTGCTCTTGTCATCCGTGAAATCAAGGTCCAGGCGCATGTTGGTGGCCAGCGACACAATCGCGATGAGGTCCGCGCTTTGCATCTTGGTATTGACGTATTTCTTCGCCGCATCTACCGCGCGGTCGATCTGTTCCGGGTCCATGGCCGAAAAATCAAAAAACAGCAGGATTAGCCGGCGATCGCGGGCGTCCGCCGCGCGTTGAACCGGTTGCGCCACGGCCGTGGCCGCCTCCGGCCCCGCCGTTCCGTTCGCGGTAGCCATGGCCTGCTGGGCCAGCGCCAGCTCGTCGATGTTTTCAAAGTCAAAACTAGAGATCTGCTGCTTTTGCCCGTCTTCCAATACGCTAAAATCCTGCTGCTTCAGATCGCGGATCAGGTTTCCCTTTTTGTCGCGAGCCACCACGTTCACCAGTACCAGCTCCGTCGTAGCCCGAATGGCCGGAGTGGGTTGCGGGGGCGCGGCTTGCTGCTGGGCAAGCACGGCCAGAGGAAACTCCGCGGCCAGCGCGGAAAGGCAAACTATCGCTACAGCTCTTCGCAGCACGCAGCTTCTCCTTTCCTAGAAACGGAACCGCGCCACCATGGTGAGCCTCCGCATCGAGCCCACAGACGTGACTTCGCCGAACGTCTGCGAGTTCACCGTGGTATTGATCCCGGAGAACACCACGTTGTTAAAAACATTGGTGGCCTGAAGGCGCAGTTCGAGCGCCCGCGTTTCGCGAATCTGAATCGTCTTACTAAGCGCCATGTTCAACGAAAACTGGCCCGGTCCCTCGATGATGAATCTTCCCGCATCGCCATAGCTTGAGCCGTTCGGATTGACGCACGTCGGGGAGTTCGGGGCGTAGCAGAACGCCGCCGTGTTAAACCATTCGAGAGAGGTCGGATTGCTGAGCGAAATCGGCTGCCCGACCACAAAATTCGCCCGCTGCGAACCGCTCACGCCACGGCTGATGTCCACGTCTCCGCCTCGCACGTTCGGCGTAAAGTAGAACCCTGAGCCAACCGTGGCGCTGCCGCTCCACTGCCAGCCGTCCAAGATGTGGGAAAGCGCTCCGCGCGACGCCAGGCGGTGGTTTTCACCAAACGGCAGATCGTACATCCAGGTGCCCGTAAACTTATGAGCCTGATTGAAACTGGAAAGGCTGCGGTCGGCCCCGATGTCGAAGGGATTCTGCGCCACCACCGCTGCGCCCAGCCCGATCGAGGACGCATCATCGATCGATTTTGAGAAAACGTAGCTGCCGCTGAAGCCCAGTCCCGACGCCATACGCTTACGCACGCGGATCGACATGGCGTGCAGAATCGAATCTGCCGCAGACGATTCATAAATGAACGGTTGAGCGTCGGTCGTCAGAATGGCCCGCTGCTCGTCGAGGTGCGTACCTTTCGCTCCGTTGTAGCCGACATTCAGCAAAAATCCGTGCGGTAACGTCCGCTGCAGGTCGAGATTCCAGATTTGCACGTACCCCAAGCGGTAGTTGGGATCGATTGCAAAGTTGTTCGAGGTCGCGCCCGCCGCTCCCGGAAAACCGTTCACCAGTGTCAGGGTACTGGTTGCGGGATCGCTCACAGAATTGGTCTGCGTGTCGGCGAACGGCGGCTGGAACGCAAAATTCTGAATGATCGTTCCGTACTGCGCGAGGTTGTAGTTAATGCCATATCCGACGCGAACCACGGTCTGATTCATCGGCCGCCAGGCTAGCCCCAGTCGGGGCGCAAAGTTATTGCGATCGGGTTCAATCAGAGATCGCGGAAAGGTACCAAAAACCGGCCCGGTTTGTCCGGGTTGAACCGGCGTGGCGGATGTAAACTGCGGCGCAACGTCAAGATTGACAATGCGATTATCAACTTCGGTGTATGGCCCGTTGTATTCGTAGCGCACACCGAGCGACAGCGTCAGACTCGCCCGTATGCGCCAGTCGTCCTGCACAAATAGATCGTACGAGTTGGCCCTGAAATTATAGGAATTGGTCCCCGTCTGCAGGCTCGTTTGCTGCGGCATGCCGATCAAAAAATCCGCAAAATCGAAACCAGTATCGGGAGCCAGCAAGCCGCTTGCATAGTCTCCGGTCGCAAATCCGGTGAATACGAATGCTCCGTTGGAGTTCTTTGCTGACCGGAAATTTTGCAGGATCCTGCGATAGTCCCCGCCGAACCTCCAGTTGTGCTTCCCGCGATTCCACGCGAAGGTATCCGATACGGTATACGTCTGGTCCAACTCGCGGTGCGGTGTCGGGTCGCTTAAACCCGCAAAACTGTTGAAGCTGAGTCCCGGCAACCCCCACCCGAACGGATCGGTCCCTATCCCGGTGATGCCGGCGTCTCCGGCGGCGTTAAGCACGGCGGAATAGAGGTTCGTCGTGGACACGTGATTGTGGTTGTAGTTGAAACGCAAATTGCTGGTAAATCGCCCTCGTCCGTAGGTCCATCCGGCGCTGGCGTTCAGTCCTTGCGTACTGGTTCCGCCATTGAGCGACGGAAACGACCCGATCGAGTCGGTCGTAGAACGTTGCCAGTTCAGGCCGAAGTTGAGGTTGTTCTGCCGCCGCCCCCGGCGTCCTCCTCCGCCGCCGCCCGGGCCGCCGCCAATCACTATCGGACCGGACGGCGCCGGCCCAAAATTGTGGATCAGGCGCAGGTTGACCGCGTCTGAGGTGCTCTCTCCCGAAGTCACATAGTGAAAGTTCTGCCCGGAAGCGGTCATGGCCATGTTCGGCGTCGGGATGTACTGCAGCAACGCCATAGCCGCCGGGCTGATGTCCGCCGGATCAATCTCGTTCAGCACCCCGTTATACACGTACTGCTGTCCGGTTTTCGGGTTAAAGATCTGCACCGGAGTGCCGTCGCGGTTGGTCGTTGTCGAAAAATTGCCTTCCCGTTCGTCGAGAGTCGGCACGGTCGAGAAGTAGTCGTAGGGCGTGCTGCCCCGCGTGCCGCTGTATCCGGCGAAAAAGAACCACTTGTTGCCGCCATTGAAGATTTTCGGTATGTTCAGCGGCCCGCCGACGTTTGCTCCGAATTTTGCCTGGTTGTAGCTTGCCTTCTCCGACGGAATGCCGGTAAGCGAATAGGGCCGCGCATCGAGTCCCGAGTCGTCGTCCTGAAAATAGAGAAAACCATGCGGCTGGTTGGTATTGAAACTGCGACCGCCCCCGATCCGCCCGATCATCACCGGGCCACCGCCAAAACCTCCTCCGCCTCCCGGCCCGCCGCCTGGGGCCCCGCCGGCACCCGTGGTGCCCTGGCCGAGGGTTTGCCCGGGCATTTGCAGGTTTCCGCCTTCTCTCTGCATACGATCGCGAAACTCCTGTACGCGGTCTTCCAGTTCCTGCTCGGAGCCGTTGCCAAAATTCTGTGTGCGCCCTTGCGCGCCGCTGATGCTCACCGACTCTGTCGCGCTGTCGGCTCCGAAACCATTCATCGGCATCCCCGAGGCATCGGTGGAATTGGCGCTGAATCCCCCCGTGCCGCCCCCGAGGTTTTCCCCGGCCATCGCCGCAAGGTTGCCGCTTAGCGCCAGATTCTGGAATCCGCGCCGCGCCCCCTGCGTGGCTGCGTCTGCTTGCTGCTGCTCCTGTTGCCGCGAAGCCAGAACCAGCTCGGCGTCCACGCTGCCCTTCGGCGTTTCGGGCTTAAGGACCACTTCCTCCGTGTGCGTCGCAAAGCCCATAAACTCGATGCGCACTACGTACCGGCCGCGGGGCAAATTGGTAAACGCAAAGGTGCCGTTGGTCGAAGAGACGGTCGAATATTTCTTGCCGGTCAGGGTGTTTGAGGCCGTGACGGTCACTCCCGGCAACAAGGTTTTGCCGTTCCTCACCGAACCCGAAATTTCATAGGTTGGTGCCGGCGTGATCGCGGGCTCCTGAGCGTTCAGACAAACCAGAAGGGTTGCGCCAATCAGCAGCAGCGCAATAAAGACGATCAAGCCACGAACCAATCGCTTCAATGCTGGGGCTCCGGTGGACCCTTCGGACTAGGCGGCGCAGGCGTGCCGGGCGCCGCAGGTCCGCCACCAGCATTCATCTCCTGCATGCGCTTCCACATCTCCGGCGGAATGACGTTCAAATTTTTTGGCACGAACACGTTGTTTTCGAGCCCGCCACGGGCGAAAACATGGTCCCCGGGACGGATGTCGGCCATGGTAATGCTGTCACGACCCTTGCGCAGGGAGGTCTCTTCGTTGAGCTCGAGCGTCTGGGTCACGTTGTCGGTTCGCAGCACGGTCAGCTTCGGGGGATCAATCGCTTTCACCTCTCCCACCACATAGTCCTTGCCGAGCGTGCCGGACATCATGGCCTGCCTGCCGCCGCCCTGGCCTGGTCCTCCGGGGCCACCCCGCATCTGCCCTTCGGCCACCAGCAGCGCCGTAGTGGGATTTCCGTTCGCCTGGTCGGTCCGCACCACGACCAGATCGCCGACCTTGAAGTCAGCCAGCTTGGCCGGCTGGCGATCCTTGCGGATCTCTGTACTGGGAGTCAGCTTTAGCGCCACCTTGCTCCCGTCGGCCCCGGTAATCTCGATCGAATCGCTTTGAATCGCCGTAATCTTACCGAACACTCCGTGACCGCGGCCTTCCTGCCCCCCTCTCGGGCCTTGCGGCTGCCCACCCGAGTCCTGTCCGCCCGACTGCACCCACACCATGTCGGGCTGCTGGTCCTGACTTTGCGCCGCGGCTGACAAGCCGTTAGAAAGAGCCGGGGAAAGGAGTAGAGCTATCAGAGAGGCACGCGCTTTCATAATGTCACCGTTTGGAAATATGACGGCCGCGAGCCAGCCGGAGTTACGGGCAGGCGCGGCAGCCCCCCTCAGATAATTCCCCCGATACGCCCAGGAAGTTCCCTCCGGCGAGCTGCCCGTCACTCACAACCTATAACAATAACTAATGTTGTAGCTCACTTCTATTAATTGGACTGATTGACTGATCGTGCGCCATCCTGCTACTTTACATGGCGACGCACTTCGCCGTCCGCAGCGGCTGGTGCAACAGAGGCTATGACTCGCAGCGCCATGACGACGCAACCCAGTCCATTTGGGATCGGAGATATTGGTGTGGTCATAAGCGTCGTACGAATTCCAGAGGTCGTCGCAAGAAGCGGCACCAGCGGGTGATGGCAGCGCAAAGCGAGCTTCCGAGAGATTCGGGCCATCATCGCACCAGATGATGGCCCGAATTTTTTGGGGCGGCTTTCCGGTTATTAGGCGGCAAGCGTTATGCCGAGGTTTTTTGAAGCAGGTTCGAGAGGACAGGTACCGTGAGCAATCCGTTTCCGAAGCTGCGTAGCCAGGCCCTTATCGGCGGTGCAAACCGCGCCGGAGCCCGAGCCATGCTCCGCGCCTCCGGTTTGCAAGACGACGACTTCAGCAAACCTCTAATCGGCGTCGCCAACACCTGGATCGAGATCGGCCCCTGCAACTACCACCTGCGCGATCTCGCCGAACACGTCAAGGCCGGGATCCGCAAAGCTGGCGGAACCCCGCTCGAGTTCAATACCGTTTCCATCTCCGACGGCATCACCATGGGCACCGAAGGCATGCGCGCCTCCCTGATCAGCCGCGAAGTTATCGCCGACTCCATCGAACTCGTAACCCGCGGTACTCTTTTCGACGCGCTCATCGTTCTCGTGGGCTGTGACAAAACCATACCAGGCGGCGTCATGGCTCTCACTCGCCTCAACATCCCGGGGCTCGTTCTCTACGGCGGCTCCATCGCACCCGGCCACTTTGAGGGTCATGCCGTTACCATTCAGGACGTTTACGAAGCCATTGGCTCGCACTCCAGCGGAAAAATGGACGACGCTCGCTTCCTGGCCCTCGAAAAATCCGCCTGCCCCGGTGCGGGAGCCTGCGGCGGCCAGTTCACCGCCAACACTATGGCCATGGTCTGCGAATTCTTAGGCATCGCCCCGATGGGTCTCTCGAGCGTTCCCGCGACCAACCAAGGCAAAGCCGCCGCCGGCGAACGAGCCGGCGAGCTCGTCCTTGATCTTCTTCGCCAGAACATCACGCCAGCGCAAATTATCACCAAAAGCGCGATCGAAAACGCCATCGCAGGCGTCGCCGCAACCGGCGGCTCGACCAACGCCGTTCTCCATCTTCTGGCTATCGCCAATGAAGCCAAGCTCCCGCTGTCGATCGACGATTTCGACCGCATAAGCTCAAAGACTCCGATCATCGCCGACCTCAAACCCGCTGGACGCTTCGTGGCTACCGATCTTTTCGCCGCAGGCGGCACCGCGCTCATCGCCAAGCGCATGATCGAAGCGGGCCTGCTGAAACCCGAGGCCCTGACCGTGACGGGAAAGACCATCGGCCAGGAAGCCGCCGCTGCCAAGGAAGCTCCCAAGCAGGAGGTGGTGCGGACGGCTGGAAATCCGCTTAAACCTACGGGCGGACTGGTCATCCTCAAGGGCAATCTGGCGCCGGAAGGCTGCGTGATCAAAGTGGCCGGCCACAACATCACCACTTTCCGCGGCCCGGCGCGGGTTTTCGACAACGAAGAAGCCGCCTTCGCCGCCGTGGATAAGAGCAAGATTAGAGCGGGCGACGTCATGGTCATCCGCTACGAGGGACCCCGCGGCGGTCCCGGCATGCGCGAGATGCTCGCCGTGACCGCGGCCTTGGTGGGAGCCGGTCTCGGCGACTCTGTGGCTCTGCTTACCGACGGCCGCTTCAGCGGTGCAACTCACGGGCTCATGGCGGGACATGTCGCGCCGGAAGCCGCGCGTCGCGGACCGATCGCCGCAGTCAACGACGGCGACATCATCGTCTTCGACATACCCAATCGCTCGCTTAACGTGGAGCTCAGCGCCGAAGAAATCGAGCGTCGCCTTGCCGAATGGAAAGCTCCCGCGCCGCGTTTCTCGAGCGGCGTCATGGCCAAATACGCGTTTCTGGTTTCTTCGTCATCGCGAGGCGCGGTCACCGCTCTGCCACAGACGGAACAAGTTCAATCGGGAAGGACGTTATGAAACTCACAGGCGCGGAAATCCTCTGTCGATCACTGGAGCATCTCGGCGTCAAGCACGTCTTTGGCTATCCGGGCGGGGCGATTCTGCCGGTGTACGACGCGATCGGCAAATCCAAGCTGCACCACATCCTGGTCCGCCACGAGCAGGGCGCTACGCACATGGCCGACGGTTATGCGCGCGCCAGCGGCGGAGTCGGCGTAGCCATGGCCACCAGCGGTCCTGGTGCCACCAACATGGTCACCGGCATCGCCACCGCCATGCTCGACTCTTCTCCGATCGTCTGCATCACGGGACAAGTTGGCAGCAGGCTGCTCGGCTCTGATGCCTTCCAGGAGATCGACATCACCGGCATCACCATGCCCATCACCAAGCACAACGTGATCGTCTCGAAGGCCGATGACATCGCCCGCACAATCCGCGAAGCCTTCGTCATTGCAGAGTCCGGTCGCCCCGGCCCGGTATTGGTGGACATCACCAAGGACGCTCAGCAGGCTTCCTGCGAGTTTGACTGGGACGCCTCCTTGCCCAAGCTTCCCCCCAAGCGTGTTCGTCCCGGCGTCAGCAAAGCCGAACTTGAACGCGCCGCCGAGCTTCTTCACTCCGCCAAGCGCCCGGTCATCTTGGCCGGGCACGGCATTCTGATTTCCGGAGCCATGAAAGCCTTTGAGCAGTTTGTCCGCGCCGGCCAATTCCCCGTCGCCATGACGCTGCTGGGCATCGGCTGCTTCCCCGCTAACGATCCCCTCAACCTAGGCATGATGGGCATGCACGGCGAAGCCTGGGTCAATCACGCGATTCAGGAAGCCGATCTGCTCATCGCAGTGGGCATGCGCTTCGACGATCGCGTCACCGGCGACCTGCGCACGTACGCCAAAAGCGCCCGCAAGATCCACATCGAAATCGATCGCGCCGAAATCAACAAGAACGTTCCGGTTGATGCGGCGCTAGTCGGTGACGCACGCGAAGTTCTCGAGCAGCTCGTTCCCCTGGTGGAGAATAAAGACCGCGCTGACTGGCTCAACCGCATCAAGGAGATGAAGGGTGACTCGGCGGTGCGCGACATCCAGAGCCTCCCTGACACTGGTCATCTCTATTCGGCTCACGTCATCAACGATCTCTGGAAGGAAACCAACGGTGAGGCCATCGTCGTCAGCGATGTAGGCCAGCACCAGATGTGGGAAGCGCAGTACTACCACCACAATCGGCCGCGCACGCTGGTCACTTCCGGCGGTCTCGGCACCATGGGTTTCGCGCTGCCGGCCGCCATCGGCACCAAATTCGCAGAACCCGACCGCGAAGTCTGGGTCGTGGTCGGCGATGGCGGATTCCAGATGACCATGTGCGAGCTCGCCACCATCGTTCAGGAAAAGATCAAGGTCAACATCGCCATCATCAACAACGGCTATCTCGGCATGGTTCGCCAGTGGCAGGAATTTTTCTACGACAAACGCTACGTGGCCACTCCGCTCGTGGCTCCCGACTTCGCCGCGCTGGCCAACGCCTTTGGCATTCGCGGCGAACGCGTCACCGCCCGCGGCGACGTTGTTCCCACGATTCGCTCGGCGCGCGAATCGAAGGAATCCGTGCTGATCGACTTCCGCGTCGAGCAGGAAGACTCGGTCTACCCGATGGTTCCGGCCGGCGCGTCGTTGCACGACATGATCCGCCGTCCACACAACCCGCTGGTCGAAACAGCGGCGGAGCCATAGAGAGAGGGAACGACTTTATGCAGATACTCATCGCGTACGTGGAAAACAAACCTGGCGTCCTCAACCGCGTCTCCTCCCTGGCGCGACGTCTCGCCATCAATATTGACTCTCTTACCGTCGGCCCCACGGAAAACGAAGACGTCGCCCGCATGACCATCGTCGCCCACACCGACGAACGCGGCGCACACCGACTCGAAGCCAGCCTCGAGAAGCTGGTGGACGTGCTGCTCGCCGAAAACATTTCCGAGCACTCGGTGCTCGAGCGAGACCTCGCACTCATCAAAGTCGCCGCCGACCAGAAATCGCGTCCGCATCTCATGGAACTCATCAAAGTTTTTCGCGGCCGCGTGGTCGACGTCGCCCCGGAATCGCTGATCGTCGAGGTCTCCGGAACGGTGGACAAAATCGACGGCCTGCTCGAAGTCCTCCGCCCCTACGGGGTGCTCGAAATGGCCCGCACCGGCCGCATCGCCATGACCCGCGGCAATGACCTCCTGCAACCTCCGGCCGTCAACGGCTCCGGCAAGCTTTCTGCCGCTTGACGAAGGATCCGGGACTCGCCATTCCGGGCGCTCTTAGCAGTCAAGAGGGCGCGCAGCCACAAAATTTACCGGCGCCCAGAACGCGCCCAGGAAAGGAACTTCATGGCCAAGCTCTACTACGATAAGGACGCCGATCTCTCGCTCATCCAATCCAAGAAAGTAGCGATCCTCGGCTACGGCTCGCAAGGGCACGCGCACGCACTCAATCTGCGCGATTCCGGCTGCAACGTCGCGGTCGGCCTCCATGAAGGGAGCAGTTCCCGGGGCAAAGCCGAGCAGGACGGCCTCACGGTAAAATCCCCCTCGCAAGCCGCCGCCTGGGCCGACGTCATCATGGTCCTGGTCCCGGATACCAAGCAGCAAAAGCTCTACAACGAAGCCATCGCGCCCCATCTCCAGCCCGGCAAAACGCTGATGTTCGCCCACGGCTTCAACATTCGCTTCGGCACTATCAAGCCTCCAGCCACGGTAGATGTCTCCATGGTCGCGCCGAAAGCCCCCGGCCACCGCGTCCGCGAGGTGTTCACCGAAGGTGGCGGCACTCCCGGCCTGCTGGCCGTCGAACAGGACGCCAGCGGCCAGGCCAAAGCGCTCGCGCTCTCCTATGCGCGCGGCATCGGCTGCACGCGCGCCGGCGTTCTCGAGACCACCTTCACCGAAGAGACCGAGACCGACCTCTTCGGGGAGCAAGCCGTTCTCTGCGGTGGCGTCAGCGCTCTGATCAAAGCCGGCTTTGAAACACTCACCGAAGCCGGCTATCAGCCTGAAGTGGCTTACTTCGAGTGCCTTCACGAACTCAAACTCATCGTTGATTTGATCTATCGCGGCGGCCTCAGTTACATGCGCTACTCCATCAGCGATACCGCCGAACACGGCGACTACACTGCCGGCCCGCGTATCGTCACCGACGAGACGCGCAAGGCCATGAAGCAGCTGCTCGCCGAAATCAAGGACGGCAGCTTCGCTCAAAAGTGGATCGCCGAAAACGAAAAGGGCTGCCCCAACTTCCTCGCCCAACGCACCGCCGAGCAGCACCACACCATCGAACAGCTCGGCCCCGGCCTGCGAGCAATGATGCCGTTTCTCCAACCGGTAGTCGCTCCCGGCCTTAAAGTCAAATCGGCGGGCAGCGAAAAATGATTTTGCAGCGCCGTTTTTCGCTTGGGGGATTCTCCATTATTCCTCTTTGCCGGTCGGAGCGGAGGCGCCCGCTCACGTACACCGCAGATACCAGGGGGCGTTAATCACCATAATCCTCTCGCTTCCCTTCAAATACAGCAGCCCTTTCAACAGGTTGCCGCGCTGATTGTGCAAAGCTTGGTAATACCATCTCCGCTCGACCATCTCCGGGACCATCACGGCAATCTCCCGGTCGGGATTTCTCCGCTCTAGTTCCATCACATAGTCGACGATGGGCAGCACTACGAACCGGTAGGGCGATTCCAGGATCTCGAGTCTCGGCATCGGCAGTCCCAGCTCCACCACCGGAGTCTCCACGAGCTTGCACCATTCCTTCTCGAGCTCGCCCGTGTGCTCGCCGCTTTTCACATGCAGCCCGATCACATCCGGGGAAACCGATAGAGCAAACCGCAATCCGTGCCGCGACACGGCCGACCAGCGGTCCACGGGCACGACAACAATCGGGGCCTTGACACCAACCAGATCGAGCGGCTGGCTGCTCAGGATCTCCTCGCCCACGCGGTCGTAATGCCGGCGCACCCATTTCATCACCATCAGCAATGAGGGAATCAGCAGCAGCGTAATCCAAGCGCCTTCTGCGAACTTGGCGACCAGCACTACGCCCACCGTGATTGCGGTCACCGTTGCGCCCAATCCGTTGAGGAGCATGCTGTACACAGAATGCGGCCCGCGCACTCGTCTCCAATGGGCCACCATTCCCGCTTGCGACAAGGTGAATGCCAGAAAAGCGCCAATCGCAAACAACGGGATCAGGCGGTCGGTGATTCCTCCAAAAATGATCAGCAGCACTGCCGCAAACCCCGCGAGGACGTAAACGCCTTGGGTATGGATTAGCCGCCTTCCGCGGATGGCGAACGAATGCGGCAGATAACGGTCGAAGGCAATCGACCGGCACAGCCGCGGAAAATCCGCAAAGGCCGTATTCGCGGATAACGCCAACACCAGCAGAATCGCGC
>Ga0306926_10004338_pt1 | contig 14872 bp, 11 predicted proteins | sample flu12Cox44000178_FD_203759 | JGI IMG/M metagenome (GOLD analysis project Ga0306926, IMG submission 203759) | Lab enrichment of tropical soil microbial communities from Luquillo Experimental Forest, Puerto Rico - flux8day.12C.oxic.44.000.178 (v2)... | ecosystem: Environmental > Terrestrial >...
GCGTCTCACGCAGCGTCGTCACCTCGGCCGCCAAAGACTCCGCTGCCTCCGCGCGCTCCTGCGTCTCGCGCTCCGCCTCCGCCAGCCTCTCCCGCAGCGTCCTCACCTCGACCGCCAAAGACTCCGCTGCCTCCGCGCGCTCCCGCAGCGCGCGCTCGGCGTTCAGCAGCGTCTCGCGCAGCGTCGCCACCTCCGCCGTCAGTGACTCGATGTCGTCCGCGCGCTCCTGCCCTGTGCGCTCCGCCTGAGCCAGAGATTCCCGCAGCGCGGAAATTTCGCTCTGCCGCGCCAGCGCGGTGGCGCCCTGTTCTTGCGCCTCTTGTTCGGCGCGCCGAAGAGCGGTTTCATGTGTCGTCAACCGTGCCTGCGCGGCTTGCAGTGCGACGTCGAGCTCCTCGGCCCGGCGCGAACGCTCCGACAGTGCTTTCTCACGCTCGCTAAGCGTCACCCTAAGTTCGTTCAACTCACGATCGATTTCGGCGCGACCGTCCTGGTCTCTCGTGAAATCGGCTAACCGCACCTGCTGTGCTTCGTTCTCTGCAAGAGCGGCCATCAGACGCGCTTCGGCGGCGCTCGCTCTTGCCTCGGCAGAAGCAACGCCGGCATCGCGCTCGTTGACCAGCAACCGTAAGGCCGCTGCTTCTCGCTCGGTCTCGGGAAATTTGGCTGCGGTCTCGGCGATTTCCTCGAAGATATGCTGAAAAGGGCCCTGTAATTGCTGAAAGCTAATGAACTGAGAGACGATGTAGCCGATCTTCTCGCGCGCCTCGTCCCCATCGGTATCACGGGCCAACTTATAGAGCGTGCGCACCAGCGGCAGGCTTGCCTCGCGATGATTGGAGTCGTCGTGTCTAAAAGCAGGGTTGATGAGGCCCGACAGCACCAAGCCGAGGTCGGCTTCGCTCTGCTGCCAGGGCAGATTGAGAAATCCTTGCAATTTTTCGATGTTCGCCGAGGGATCGCGGAACCATTCTTCATATTCGATCGTGCAAAAGTTGTATTTGCTCGTATAACGATAAAAATCGATCATGTGAACGAGCCATCGATATTCACCGTTGTCGGGATCGAGTCTGTCGCGCGCCTGGAGAGAACGGGCGACTTGAACGGGACTGCGCAAGCACAGCACGACCCGCGGCGCCAGCTTTAATTGGTTGAAGATCTGATGCCATACCGGCATCAGGCGCACCGTCCGGGGATCCTTGAAGCCGAAATAGCTATCGCCCATCCGCTGTTCGAGAAAGGCGACGATCTCGCGCCGGATCTGGGCGACGCGCGGATCCGCCCACCATGAGACCGGCAGGGCAAAATCGTGAAATCGCCCCAAATAGTCGCGGTTGAAGAGGCCGAGAATGCGGTCGTGAAACTCGACGATTTCTCGCCGTTCCCAATGGCCCCCTGCGTTCGACGGGTTCACGTCAATATCGTCGGACAGGTCAACCCCGAGCGCGCTCAAGATATGAGAGCACAGCGAGGTACCGCTGCGATGCATGCCCAGCACGAGAACGATCGGCCTGCGCTGCACCGCACTCGAAATCGCCGTGATCCGATCGCGCCGCAGCGGTTCGATCGAGAGCGACTGTGGGCTCAGGATGTCGTCATTCATTGAGGATGCTTGAGACGTCAACACCGGGGGTCTTCTAGCGCCGCTGCCGGCAGCTAGCAACCGCCTAGGGAGAGCCCGGATGAGGGAGATGCGATTGATATCATTTCTCGGCAGACCTCGTAGATCGCCGACGGCGGGAGATCGATCAAACACGCGAGGCCGCGCGGGCATTGCTCCGCCGTAAGCAGATAGCACGGGCTACAGCGCATGCGCCGCTGCACAGCCACAGCGTTGGGCCCGATCGGCCCCCACTCGCGCGCGTCGACCACCCCCGAATGGATGCCGACAGTCGGCACACCGAGCCGGGCAGCGATATGCTGGGGACCGCTGTTGTTGCCGACGAACAGCGTGGCAGAAGCGAGCAGCGTGGGAAGATCGGTCAAATAGGCCACGCCAACCAGCGAGCGCACCGCTTCCTTGTGCGCTACCTTGGCCAGAACCTCGGCCGCGACCTCGGTTTCGTCGGCACCTCCGATCAAGAAAACGTCGACATCGTGATTGAGCACCAAAAGATCGATCAAGGCGGCAAAATGCTCCGCCGGCCACTGCCGGGTGTCGGTACCGGCGCAAGGGTGAACGCAGACAAAGCGCCGGCCTGTCGGCAGCAGTCCATTCAGGGGGCCGGCGTCGAGCGGCGTGGCCAGGTGAAGGATGTGCCGATCGCCGTTTGCCGCCAAAGCGATCGCGTCGATTAGGCGACACAAATCGTCTCCGACATGCGAGCGCTTGGCGACCAGCTTCTCGTCGCCTTCCCATTCAACCGCGATGTCGAGCCACGGAAACCGGCTGTCGCGGTCATAACCGGCGAGCCAGCGGGCGCCGGTGCAGCGGAGAACATTCCGCGTATCGAGATGCTTGCGCAGGTCGATCGCGAGGTCGAAGAGATACGGCGCGAGCCGGTCTTGCAGCGATGAGAGATCGTCCTGGGATAGCTCGCGCTCACCAAGGCCCGAACGGCGGTGAAAGAATTCGAAGCTAATGACCTCCTTGATCCCGGGGACAAACCCGGTCAGGGCGGCGTTGCCGGGTGATGCGAGCAGGTAGAGATCGGCTTCCGGGAAGTGGCTCTGCAGCCGTCGCAGCGCGGGGGTCACGGTGATGAAATCGCCGAGATGGTCGAGCTTGACGACCAGGATCCGCCGGATCTCCTCTCGGCAGAACAACGGGTGGCCGGCATAAACCAGCCGGACCGGCTCGTCGTCGATCGAGTAATCGTCGCGATCGCGGGCTAGGTTGGCGTGGTAGTACGGATCGCCGGCGCCGAGCAGCGCGCCCCACCTCGTCCAAAAGGCGCCGACGTCATAGTCGTCGGGCAGGTTGTGTCGGGTGGCAAGCTCGTGATGGATCAAGGCAGCGGCGGGCTCGTAGACGACGCGCCCGCCGTTGCTCCAGCTGCGCAGGCAAATGTCGACGTCATTGTTGACGACGGTATGGCGCTCGTCGAACCGGCCGATCGCCTCGAACCAGGCCCGCCGCATCATCAGACAGGCGCCGGTCACGCAAAGGACATTGCGGGGGGTTACGCCCAGACCGAAGTAGCCGGGATCGGTCCCGGCGGCGTGGCGAAAAGCGTGGCGTCCTCCACTCGCGCCGGCGGCCCAGAATATGCCGGCGTGCTGAACCGTGCCATCCGGGTAGAGCAGGCGGGCACCGACCACCCCGACTTCGGGGCGTTCGGCATGCTGGAGCAGCGCATCGAGCCAGTCGGGCCCGATCACCTCGATATCGTCGTTTAGAAACAGCAGGATTTCACCGCGGGCCGCCGCCGCCCCGAGATTGCAGATACGCGAGAAATTGAAGGGTCCCTGCGAGTCGATGATCTGGACGCGCCGATCGTGCCTAATGGTCTCGAGGTAGGGAAATATCTCAGCCCTGGTGCTGGTGTTATAGACGAGGATCAGTTCGAAGCTTTGGTAGCGAGTGCCCTCGAAGATGCCGGCGAGGCATTTGCTGAGCAATGCGACGTTGCCGCCCGTCGGAATGATGATCGATACCAGCCCGCGAAAACGAGGCCACGGGCGTAGACGGTAATAACCAGGGGCAAAGCCCTCCGCCAGCTCGCCGCCGATGCCCCGCCGGGCCATCGCTCGGGTCAATGCTCGGCGCTCCCGAGCCGGGTCGTGGATCTGCTGCGACGTCCTTTCGCAGAGCACCCGCGGCACATGCCTGATGCTCCGCGCCTCTTCGGTGCAACGCAAAATCAGATCGTATTCGCCAAAACGGCGCCATTCATCGAGGCTGGCGCAGACCCGATCGAGGAGGCCGGGTCTGACGCACCAGAACCGCCCGATGTAGTTTGTCGCGAGCAGCAAATCGGGTGACCATTGTGGCTTGAAGAAGGCCTCGACCTTGCCGGTGACCGGGCTTGTCCGGCGCTCGTCGGCATAGAAGAATTCCGCCTCGCGCTCAAGCCCGGCCGCGACCGCCATCCGAAGCAAGGCGTCGCAACCAAGGACGTCGCCGGCGGTTAGGCTGCCGACGAGCTCGGGCCGATTACCGCCGCCGGCGCTGGCCACCGCCTCCGCGAAACTCCCGGCTTCGTCATCGGCGAGAACGCTCAGGCGCCCGGAAAGCTCCGGAAACGCGCCAGCCAGTCGGGTGAATAGGTGCTGTCCTCCTGCGGAGCCGTCGCACGCGAGGATAGCGTGCCAACGGCCGTAAGTCTGGTCGCGTAGGCTTTGCAGCGTCTCATCGAGCGCCCCGGTATCCTCGGGGTCGGCCACGCCGAGGAGGATCCCGAACTGGGGTTGCCAGCCGAGACCCGAAAGGACGTTCGCCGTCGCATCGATCTCGGAGCGCGGCATCTTCCGGCGCACCACCCGCGGGGAATAATCGTCGGCCATTTCCTCGTTATCGACATCGAACTTGAAATCTACCGTTTTGCTGTGCCCGGTGCGGGTCCGCAACTCGACCCGACCCGAATGCGGGCCGTTCGCCAGGGGCCTCCGAAGCGCCAGCGCAAACCCGCTCAATCGCGAGTTCGGCCAATCCGGCCGGAGCCTTGCGACATCCTCACGGCCGAGCCCGTAATTCGCAGCTCCGACGCGCTCATCGTCGATCGAGATGTCGATCGCCGCGACACCCTCGCGGGCCAATGCCCACCCCTCAATTTGCAGCCGTCCGCGGACCGGCTCGGACACTCGATTGCCGTCGATCTGCGGCCGGTCGACGACCAACTGCAGCGATGTGTCGTCTGCCCATTTGCCCGTTTCACGGACCTCTCCCGCTCGACAGTCGCGACCATCGTCGGCAGCCGGATCGCGATCGGGTGCCGCCTGCCGGCGCAACTCTCCTAGTTCACCCTCCGACCAACCGAGGCTGCCCAATTCGTCCATTGCATCCGCAAGCGACGGATCGAGCGCAAAGGCACGCAAATAAGCGGTGATCGCCTCGTCCTTGCGGCCCTCGAGCTTTAGCACATGACCAAGCTGGAGGTAGGAGTCAGCGACACCCCAATCGAGCGACAGCGCCTTTCGGTAGGCCAGCTCTGCTTGCGCCAGCTTGTCGGGAGCGCGCAGCTCGCCCCACTCCTTCAGGGCGTGACCATACTGCACCCAAATGGACCGGTTCTGCGGATCTCGGTCGAGAACCTCCCGGTAGAGCCGGGCGGCGAGCTCCCATTGCCGCGCGTCTCGAGCGCGATCCGCAAGGGAGAGAGGGTCGCGTTTCCGATGCGTCAGACCGAGGCGCGGCCAATCAACAACCCGGTCCAATGCCATTTCACCATCAACCGGCTCGCTGGGGTCGCATGGCCCGGCTCAGAAGCTCCCTCGGATGCACGGGCTCGACCGAGAACGACTGTGGGCTCAGCATGTCGTCATTCATTTCCGATGGTTAGCATATCCACGACGCGGCAGGCATCTTCTAGCGCGACGGCCCGCGGCGAGCAACCGCTGGTCGCACTGCGGATCGATCTCGAACCCCGGAATGCTTGCGTCGCGATGGAGAAAGAGGGAAGAGAGGCCGGAACCTGATCAGGAAGCCCGACCCGATGCCCGTGCTCGTTTTCGCCTGCCTCGTCCTGCTGGCCGGCTGCATCATCGACAACGACCCGGTGCGTGTCGCGAACTTCACCGCCGACACGTCGGCGACCTTTACCTACGATGCATGGACCAATACCGTGATGACGGCAAACGACGATGGCGCCGCAGAGCAGATCCGACGCGACTGGCTCGCCGAGGCGCTTGCCGCCCATGGGATGTGCGCAGCCGGCTACGTCCTCGAGACGCGGCGCTTTGTGCAGCCCTGGGAAGGGCGGTTCGGAAATGGCGGCGACATAGTCTACACCGGGCGTTGCCTCTAAGGCGCGGTGGGATGTCAAGCGGTCCCGGTCAGCCGCGCGCGGTGGCGCGCCAGCGCTCGAGCAGCGGCCCCGAAGGGCCGTTGACCGGGTCGCCGGTGGGCAGCGGCACCGCGTCGATTCGCCGCCCGGCACGCACGCAATCGGTCGCACCCGGACGGCACATATCGGGGTTCTGCCCGCGCGGATAGGCGCCGACCACGACGAGGCCGGCGCTCGCTCCCTCGTTCTTGTGGGCAACCCCGGCGGGGATCACGACCACATCGCCGGCGCGCAGCTCCACGGTCCGGCCGCGCCCGCCACCAAGTCTCACGCGGACCCACCCGGCAGCGATGCCGAGCACCTCGTGCGCGCTGCTGTGGTAGTGATGATGCGAATACACACCGTTCTGCCAAGCGCGGGTCCAACCATTGCGCTCGAACAGCACCATGCAGCTCGCCGCAGCAGCGGCACCGGTTTCGAGCGCGCCGCGGTAGACGATCAGAGCCAGCTGCGGGTTATTCGGCACCTCGCCGTCATCGGCGAACCGGTAGCTTTCGATGATCGGAACTCCGGGTGTCGCAGCCATGCCGGGATCCTCCCGTCCATCAGTGTCATCCGAGCTCGGCTGATGCTCGGCTCCCACTCTAGTCGGCAAATGCGCGAGAGCAAGACCCTTTCGTTAACGACGATGACTAGGGGTCGCGCTTGCCACGACGAGGTCCTTCGGGTATTGATACAGCTGTCGCAAATCTTGCTCTGCGATATTTCGAGTTAAGTTTTGGATTACATTTAGGCCGCTGATCGATGGATTACCCGATCAAGACGGTGTGCGTCGTCGGTCTCGGCTATATCGGCTTGCCGACGGCGGCGACCTTGGCGAGCCGTGGCGTCGAGGTGATCGGGGTCGACACCAACCCGCAAGTGGTCGATGCGGTAAATGCGGGTCAGCCCTATTTCTCCGAGCCCGACCTCGACATGCTGCTGCGGGCGGCGACGACGTTGGGTAAGCTGCGTGCCACCTCGCGGCCGGAGCCGGCCGACGCGTTCGTGATCGCTGTTCCGACACCGTTCAATGCCGACCGATCGCCGAACCTCGATTATATCGACGCGGCGGCGGACGCGATTGCCCCGGTCCTCTCCTCCGGCAATGTCGTGATCCTCGAATCGACCTCGCCGGTGGGTGCCACCGAACGGCTGGCCGGCCGGCTCGCCGGCCTGCGGCCGGATCTGTCGTTTCCACCGGAACGGCATGCCGATCCGCTCGATGTGCATGTCGCACATTGTCCGGAGCGGGTGCTGCCCGGGCGCATGGTCCGCGAGCTGATCGAGAATGACCGGATCATCGGTGGCATGACCGAAGCCTGCGCCGGCCACGCCGAGGCGGTCTACCGGATCTTCCTGCGAGGACAGCCGATCCGCACGGACGCGCCGACGGCCGAGCTGGTCAAGCTCGCGGAGAATGCTTTCCGCGACGTCAACATCGCCTTTGCCAACGAATTGTCGCTGATCTGCGATCAGCTCGGTCTCAATGTCTGGCAGGTTATCGACCTCGCCAATCGTCATCCTCGAGTGGGAATACTACAGCCGGGAGCGGGGGTCGGCGGCCACTGCATTGCCGTTGATCCGTGGTTCATCGTCGCCTCGGCGCCGGAGCGGGCCCGGCTGATCCGCACCGCACGCGAGGTCAACGATGCCAAGCCCAAATTCGTCGTCGCGCAGATTCGCGAACATGCCGAACGGTTCAAGCGTCCAGTCATCGCCTGCCTAGGATTGACCTACAAACCCGATGTCGACGATCTGCGGGAGAGCCCGGCGATAGAGATCGTCGCGCAATTGGCGTGCAGCGGAGAGCAGGTTCTGATCGCCGACCCCTATTTGAACACATTACCAGAGGAGTTGGCGGGACTGCCGAACGCCTCGCTCTGCGAGACCCTGGAGGCGGTCCGCCGCGCAGACATCGTCGCGGTGCTGGTGGCACATTCCCGATTTCGCAAAATTCCGCGCGAGGAATTGATGCGCCGCGTCGTCATCGACGCCACCGGCCTCACGCATGGATTTGCCTAGCTTCGCGGGCGCAATGAAGGTTCTGTTTGTCTTTGGAACGCGCCCGGAAGCGATCAAGCTGGCACCGGTGGTCAGGGAGCTTTCCGCTGGAGCAAATTTCCACTGCAAGACCTGTGTGACCGGCCAGCATCGTGAGCTACTGACACAGGTTCTCGACTTGTTCGGTCTGCGGCCGGATTGGAATCTCGACATAATGCGGCCGGATCAGGACTTGGCGTATCTGACCGGCGCCGCATTGTCGGGAGTTGCCGGGATCCTATCGTCCTACCGACCCGATCGCGTGATCGTGCAGGGAGACACCACGACGACCTTTGCCGGGGCTCTGGCGGCGTTCTACCACAGGGTTCCGGTGGCGCATATCGAGGCCGGCCTGCGCACCGGCAATATCTATGCGCCGTGGCCCGAGGAGGTGAACCGAAGGTTGGTCAGCCAGGTGGCCGATCTTCACTTCGCCCCGACCGGCCGGGCACGTGACAATCTCTTGCGAGAAGGAGTTAATTGCGATCGGATCGTGGTGACCGGCAATACCGGAATCGACGCCTTGTTGTGGGTGTCCGCTCTGCTGGACGGCGGCGGAGAATTGCGGGCACGCGTCGAGAAGATTTTCGACGGACGTTTCGCCGAGAACAAACGAGTGATCCTGATGACGGGTCATCGCCGCGAGAGCTTCGATGGCGGACTTGCAAGGATTTGCCATGCGATGGCGCGAATCGCCCGCCGAAGAGATGTGGCCGTCGTCTTTCCGGTCCATCCGAACCCCAATGTGCGGCGGGCGACCGCACCGCTGCATCGGCACGACAACATCCTTCTGATCGACCCGGTTGATTATCCCGAACTCGTCTTTCTGCTAAAGCGGTGTCACTTCGTCGTCACCGATTCCGGCGGGATTCAGGAGGAGGCACCGTCCTTCGGGAAACCCGTGCTGGTTACTCGTGACGCCACCGAGCGGCCGGAGGCCATGGAGCACGGGTTGGCCAAGCTGGTTGGAACCGACGATCGACGGCTGTTCGACGAAATGCAGAGGCTGCTCGACGATCCGCAGGCGTATCGGCGGATGAGTCGGGTCGAAAACCCCTATGGGGACGGGTTTGCGAGCCGGCGGATCGCGGCGCAGCTGATAGCCGATCAGACCGGAGGCGTACCGCCGGTTCGCCCGTTCGCGGCCGCGAGCCTGACAGGAGGATGATCGGAACGCCGAAGGGGTAGCAGGGTTTACAGCTATCCGAATACCGCCGTGGCCAATGAGGCGAGCGCCGTCCATATCGCAGCCCACAGCCCGAGCGACAACGCGAGCACGACGGTCAGCGCAGCTCGCTTGGTCAGACAATCCGTCACACCCTGTGGCGATGAATCCCATGATTTCGGGTCATCCCAAAAGTCGCGTCCATCGGTGGGGCGAGCGGGTTCAAAGCCTATATCGCTGTTCATCGCCCCTACCTCAGCTTCCGGACCGGCTGCGTTTCAATGGCGCCACCCTCCGAACCGGCTCATGCGTCAGCGCCGCTTTAGCATTGCCGTCGTCAGTCCGGTGTCCGGGACCGCGTCAAAAAGTGGTCTCCGACCCGACGTGATCCGTGATCCTGGATGCGTGGAGAGGCGAAACCCGGCTATCCCGGAAAGGGGCGATATCCCCATGCCTGAATTTTCGCGATGCCCGCCTGGTAACCTTTCGGTGTCAAACTAAAGCTGAACGTCCCCTTCGCCGTAAATACGTCGATCAGGATAAGTGATCCCACCTTGAGCTGTTTGACGGCCATAAACGCTTGCGCGGTGGGAAAGATACAATATCGGGTCTGTTGGCATTCGATTGGCGGGTTCTTGTCGATCCGGAGTACGGCCTTCAGGGGAAACGGCTGGCCGACGATTCCGATGTTGCCGGTCTGGATCATCACAACTAAAGCAAAAGAGCCGTCTCGCCCCCCTCCGACTTGCCAAAACGGCAATGTGATGGAGCAGTCGGGTGCGCCGCCGGCGGGGTCGACCCCGCATTCGGTGATCCATTGATCAGATTGGAACCTCTGCTCCGCAGCCACCGGCCTAAGACCGGGCAATTGAGCCGACAACGTGAGGAAGATGATCCCCGCCATACGCCCATGCCTAATCTGCATTTCTTGTCTCGTCGTCGTGCGTCGTCGAGGAACCCGAGCCCCGCGAAGCACCGCGCGGCGGCAGCGGCGGATGGCTGGCGTCACACATCGAACTTTCGGGGGCTCAGCCCATCGACGCTAACCTCTTTAGGGTTCGAATCGGCTAGTCGGAATGACATTCACAAGTGTTAAAGTTTTATAACAGCAAATCACGAATGAGCGCGGTTTTTAGCCGTCTTAACGTTGATTCTGCTTCCCACTTGCATAAAACAGCGGTATGCGTCGTTACTCGTTGGACCGGTCGTGTGGCCAAAGCCTTTGCTCTTTTTCAAGCACTAACGCCGATGACCCAAATTGACCGGGACTCGAGGGCAAGAGTGATGTTTTAGACAAGAAGTCAAGGAACGGCAAAGGAACCGCCCCGCCCATGTTGGCCATTGCGGGGATCGTTTTTGCAACTGCCTCAGGGATCTTGAATGGCTCGCTTTCTCGTGACCGGCGGCGCTGGGTTCATCGGCTCGCATCTGGTAGATGCGTTGCTGGACGAAGGCCATGCTGTTCGAGTACTCGATGATCTCTCGAGCGGGCACCGCAATAATCTGCCGAAGCAAGTCGAGCTAACCGAAGCCGATGTCACCGACCCGGCGGCTGTCGAGCGTGCGTTTGACGGCGTCGATGGGTGCTTTCACCTTGCCGCGATCGCTTCTGTCGCCCGTTCCCATCGGGAGTGGCTGTGCACGCATCAAGTCAATTTGACCGGCACGATCAACGTTTTTGATCAGGCGCGCCCGTCGCCGCACCATCGCGAGATTCCCGTCGTCTACGCCTCGACCGCGGCGATTTATGGCAATTGCGGTAGCTTCCCGGTCGACGAGGAGAGCCCGGCAGCGCCGCTCAGCGCATATGGCGCCGATAAGCATGCTTGCGAGCTTCACGCCCGCGTCGCCGGTGCGGTTCACGGAGTGCCGACAGTCGGATTGCGCTTTTTCAACCTTTATGGGCCGCGGCAAGATCCGTTGTCGCCCTATTCCGGCGTGATTTCACTATTCGCCGACCGGCTGCTTCGTGGCGAGCCGGTCGAGATTTTTGGTGATGGCGAGCATGCTCGCGATTTTACTTATATCCACGATGCGGTCGGTGCGCTGCTCCGCGCGATGCCGGCAGCGAACACCAGCGCATTCGTCTTCAATGTGTGTACCGGCAAAGCGACAAGCGTGCGGAGTCTTGCGCAGCTCATGGCGGAGCTGTGCGGAACAGAACTCGTGGTGCACCATCGTCCGGCGCGCTGCGGCGATATCCGGATCTCGATCGGCGATCCGCGGCGCGCTGCCGAGCGGCTCGGCTTCACCGCGCAAACGACGCTGTCCGATGGTCTTGCGATGACGCTCGATCTGCTCGGGCGCAACCAAGAGGTCGAGGCGCGGATCGTCGCCTGAAGGGGCCGGGTTTATCCGGTGCGTAATGCCATCGCGCCCCGGGCCGGCGAGGCGCTCTCCCCCTCCAAATAAGTGGCGACCCCGGCAGGATTCGAACCTGCGACCACTCGCTTAGAAGGCGAGTGCTCTATCCAGCTGAGCTACGGGGTCGGCATCTAGGGCGCCGCCTTATCGCACCGAGCGGCACGGGCGGCAATCCCCGCGTCGCTCAGGTGCGGACCCGATCGTAGCGAAAATTGTCGGCATAGCTCTTGGGCTTTTCGGCAGTCTCGTGAGGGACTGTCACCGCGTAGTCGAGGCCTAGCCTGTCGGCAAAGGCGACCGCTTCATCGCGCGTGTCGAAGCGCAGCTGCACCTCGTTCAGGGTATCCTCGGCACTCGTCCAACCCATCAGCCGATCCGGCCGGCGAGGAGTGGCCGGTTCGTATTCGAGAATCCACTTGCGCGACTGCGCGCGTCCGGACTGCATTGCCGTCTTGGCCGGTCTGTAGATGCGTGCACGCGCCATCGATCCGTTGTCCCGACGCAACAAATGCGATGAGGTCACCGACCTCGAGGTGGTCGGGGCGAGAGGATTCGAACCTCCGACATCCTGCTCCCAAAGCAGGCGCTCTACCAGGCTGAGCCACGCCCCGGTCTGAGGATTGGGCGGGGTTCTAATCAGTTCGGCAGTGCTGCGCAACCGCTGCGTGGCTCGACCCGGGCGCCGGTCGAGGCCAGATGCTCGCCCAGCACGACGATATGCTTGCCGCAGAAAGCCCGCTCGTTAGCCGATGTGGAAGACCCGGACGCCGACGGAGGGGTTCCTTCACGCATCAAGCGTTCCGTCGCCGCTGCGGTTGGATCAGTCCCGTTGGCGCTTCCTCGACATCATAGGTTAGAAGCCACCGTGCCCATGGTGCCGCTGAGGTTGAGAGCAAGCTGGACTTGATTCAGGGCGGAAATACAGGTGATGACGATCAGCGCGGCGATCAGGCCATACTCGATGGCCGTGACACCGGACGCATCCTTGATAAGCCGCCTAAATAAAATCACCATCGGGCTCCACTCCGGGTTCTCGGTGAGGCCCAAGGTCCACTCAAAAGTTTGATTGAACCTTAAGAACCGACCGGATTTTCTAAACTACCGTGCAAAAAGCCGCGGCCCGGCCGATCCGACATGCTTGTCGCCGTCGCGGTCGCTCTTCACAATTGCACCCGGATCGATCGAAGCAAGACCAAGATAGGCGATAGCGATGACGGGGTCACGTCGATTGCATCTGGGTGCCTTTATGCGCCCGGTCGGGATTCATACCGCATGGTGGCGCTACCCCGGCGCCTACCCCGACGCCAACTTCAATCTGCGGCATCTGATCCGCTTCGCCCAGACCTTGGAACGCGGCCGGTTCGATGCCTGGTTCATGGCCGATCATCTCGCCGTGCTCAACATGCCGATGGCCGCGTTGAAGCGCAGCGCTACGGTCACTTCGTTCGACCCGCTGACCCTGCTGCCGGCGCTGGCGATGGTGACCGAGCATCTCGGGCTGATCGCCACCGCCTCGACGACCTTCGAGCCGGCCTATGTGATCGCCCGGCGTTTCGCTTCGCTCGACCATATCAGCGGCGGCCGCGCCGGCTGGAACCTGGTCACCACCTCGAACCCCGACGCGGCGCTCAATTTCGGGATGACCGAGCATATGGAGCATGGCGAGCGCTACCGTCGCGCCCGCGAGTTCTTCAATGTCGTGACCGGGCTGTGGGACAGCTGGGCCGAAGACGCCTTTATCCGCGATGTCGCGAACGGGATTTATTTCGACCCCGAACGGCTGCACGTGCTCGACCACAGGGGCGAGTTCCTGTCGGTGCGCGGTCCGCTGAATATCGCCCGGCCGATCCAGGGCTGGCCGGTCATCGTCCAGGCCGGCGCCTCGGATGCCGGACGCCAACTCGCTGCCGAAACCGCCGAGATGATCTTCGCCGGCGGCGGCAAAATTGCCGATGCGCAGGCTTATTACGCAGACGTCAAGGGGCGTGCGGCGCGGCTCGGGCGCGATCCCGACCACATCAAGATCCTGCCCGGTGCCCTGGTCGTCGTCGGCAAGACAGCCGAGGAGGCTCGGGACAAGCGGGCCTTGCTCGACAGCCTCGTGCACCCGGATAGCGGCCTCGCCTCGCTATCGATCGCGCTCGGCCACGACGCCTCGGGCTTCGACCTCGACGGCCCATTGCCGGAGATCCCGGAGAGCAACGCCAGCAAGAGCGGCCGCGAACGCGTCATCGAGCGCGCCCGCCGCGACAATCTGACGGTCCGCCAATTGGCGCAGATCGCCGGCAGCTATGGTGGGCTGGCCTTGGTCGGCACACCCAAGATGATCGCCGACCAGATGGAGGAGTGGCTCTCCAGCGAAGCCTGCGACGGGTTCAACATCATGTTCCCGCATGTCCCCGGCGGGCTCGACGATTTTGTCGACGAGGTGGTCCCCGAATTGCAGCGCTGCGGCCTCTTCCGCCGCGAATACGAAGGCACAACCCTGCGCGAGAACCTCGGCTTGCCGCGCCCGGAGAACCGCTTCTTTGCGGCGCGCGGGTTCTGACCGCCTGTCAGGCGGTGGGCGCGACGACGCGGCTCCACAACAGCCGCGCCTCGCGGTCGGGATCGCGAGTGACATGGCACTCGTTGTCGAACACCATCGTCGCGCGATCGCCTGGCGCATAGACCGGCCAAGACGGGATCGCCGGGTTGTCAGGGCTGCCGGTGCAGGCAAAGGCGATCCAGGTTGCCGAGATGCGCGCGGCCAACTCGCGGGCGCTCGGGGCACCGGCGGTAGTGTCGGTCGCACTGGTATTGTCGAAGATAAACGGCAGGTCCATCGCGTGGTGCGCCTTCACGCGACCGTCATGCGCCAGGCTCTGCCAATCGAGCGAGTACATGTAGACCGGAGCCCGAGCCCGCGCGGCGTAGCGCTCGGCCAGCAACACCGTGCGGATCCAGAAATTCGAGCCGGTCAATGCCGCGATCAGCCGGTCTCCGGGGCTCGCCTGAGGCATCGCCGCGCTATAGGCGGCGAGCAAGGCATCGGTCTCGGCACCGGCCAGCGCGCCCAGCCGCTGGCGCAATTCCACCTCGGTCAGCGTGCGGTTCCACACTGCATCGACGTCGGCGAGGAACAAGGCGCTTTCTTCCCGCGTGCCGCCAACCATCAGCGGGATATCGTCAGAGATTCCGGGTGCCGCTGGCTCGGCCGGATGTTGCGGCAGATCGCTGCCGTCGACGACTGGACCGAAATCGTAGCGGTCGAGCAACGGCCAGCGCGACCGGCCGACCGCGCGGGCAGCCGGCGCGATCGCTGAGAGCAGCCGCGCGGCCGGCACCGACTGGAGCCGCTCGCATTCGTTGTGGCCGATCCCGAGATCCTTGAGCA
>Ga0306926_10004342_pt1 | contig 14869 bp, 12 predicted proteins | sample flu12Cox44000178_FD_203759 | JGI IMG/M metagenome (GOLD analysis project Ga0306926, IMG submission 203759) | Lab enrichment of tropical soil microbial communities from Luquillo Experimental Forest, Puerto Rico - flux8day.12C.oxic.44.000.178 (v2)... | ecosystem: Environmental > Terrestrial >...
TTGCGCGATTGGTCGTGCAGGACTTCATGCCAGGCTTTCCAATTCAGATCCTGATCGGGGGGCGCGTCGAATAGCTTGGCGATCCATGCCGAGAACAGGATTTCCGTTGCATGATTCCAGCTGTTGCGCACCTGCCAGAAAACTCCAGACGGGATAGGCACAGGATTCGGCTTGCGCGCGCTCACCGAAATTTCGCGTTTGATCGTGCTGCAATCCGCCCGCGCCTGGTCGAGCGCCAGCGTGGCGTGCCATGTGCCTGCGGAAGGCGCGCCGACCTCGGCAAACCAGAAATACGGCCCACCACCGTGCCGGTCGGAGGAGTTGGCCGCAACGCTTCCATCCGGCGCGATCAGCGACATCGCACCGTTGAGCGGCCTTTCGGCAATTATCATGACGCGAAGCGGCGCTCCGCTCCAGGGAGCGACCGGCGAGGGCAAGACCTGGATTTCGGCTGCCTCCCCGCACGGCCCCGATGCCGCCGCTTGGGCCGGAGAGTGCATTGCTACGAAAATTAGTGCAGCTGCTGCGATCGCAAGCTGGCTGGCGCGAAACGGAGGTCCGCCGCTCGCCGCCGCACAAGTGGAGCGGATTTGACGTTCGTTATCCTTTTGCCGCGGTTGCCTCATGCGAACGTCAAATCCAAAGCTCCACTAGCATCAATTAAGTCTACTAGTGGTCCTCTGATTCTAACATTCGCAAAAGCGGCTCCTAGATGGGTAGCGAATGTTAGAATCGGACCACTAGCGCCTCCCCGCTGCATCGCGCCCACCCCCGTTGAGGTCAGTTACCACTCCGGCCAACCGGCCTTCAAAGCAAGAGGCCAGCATGCGAATAGCCACAATTGTCAGGCGAAACGCCGAAGATGTGGCGAAAATCGGGCGGCGCAGCTTACCCCATGAATTGTTGCGGCGGCCAGGCCGAGGGTGACAAGACTATGCGAGGTAACCGGCGCGGGTTACGCTTGCGACACCGAAGGAGACAATTTTCTATGCCTCTGCGAGCCGCGAGCGGCGGGTTGAAAGGTCGAGCGGATCGATTTGACGTCGGCTTTGGAACCTTGAGGACGCTTTACGTGCTGGTTACCTGTCTTTGGTCGGTGGTTGTGGTTTCAACCGCCAACGCTGCCTCGATGCAACCCGTGGCCGCTGAGAACGGGATGGTGGTCAGTGCACAGCACCTTGCGACCCAGATCGGGGTGGACATTCTCAAGCATGGTGGCAGCGCAATCGATGCCGCCGTTGCGGTCGGATATGCCCTGGCGGTGGTCTATCCGTCCGCCGGCAATCTTGGCGGCGGCGGCTTCATGACGATCCGCTTTGCGGATGGGCGAACTACGTTCCTCGATTTTCGCGAGAAGGCTCCTGGTGAAGCGAGCCGAGACATGTATCTGGACAAGGACGGAAACGTCATCAAAGGGCTGAGTACGACCGGCTGGTTGGCAGTCGGCGTCCCCGGCACCGTGGCAGGTTTGGAGTATGCGCGCAAAAAATACGGGACGATGACGCGGGCAACCTTGATTGGGCCGGCCATCGAACTGGCCGAGGATGGATACATCCTGGACCAAGGCGATGTCGACATGCTTGCCTCTGCGACCGAGGATTTCCGGAAATTTCCCGCTACCGCCGAAATCTTCCTCAACAAGGGACAGCCCTTCACGGCTGGCCAAAGGCTCGTACAGCATGACCTTGCGGACACCTTACGGTTGATCAGAAAGCAGGGTGTTGACGGTTTTTACAGGGGCCGGACGGCCACGGCCATCGTCAAGGCCAGTCGGACAGGCGGAGGAATCATCGATCAAGATGATCTCAATCGCTACAGGACCCGTGAGCTTGCGCCCGTTGAGTGCGAGTACCGTGGCTATCACGTGATCTCGGCGCCTCCACCGAGCTCGGGCGGTGTTGCCATATGCGAGATGCTGAACATTTTGGAGGGATATCCGCTCCGGGAGCTGGGTTGGGGGTCAGCGCAAGCGCTGCATTACGAAATTGAGGCGATGCGTCACGCCTTCGTCGACAGAAACAATCTTCTTGGTGATCCGGATTTTGTCAGTAATCCGGTCCATGATCTCATCGACAAAAAGTACTCGGCAAACATTCGGGATTTCATAACTGCGGACAAGGCCGGGGCCTCCAGCGACGTCAGGCACGTTGTGCCTCACGAAGGCAGCAACACAACGCACTTCTCGATTATTGATCATGCCGGCAACGCCGTTTCGATGACATACACGCTTAATGATTGGTTTGGCGCCCGGGTCGTTGCCACCGGCACGGGTGTGCTGATGAACGACGAAATGGACGATTTCACGCCAAACGCAGGCCGGGCCCGCATTGACGGGCTTGTCGGGGCAAGCGCAAATGCCATCGTGCCGGGCAAGGCACCCCGGAGTTCGATGAGCCCCACAATCATCACGAAGGATGGAAAGCCTGTCCTGATTCTTGGTACTCCAGGCGGAAGCCACATCATCACGACAGTCCTGCAAACAATCCTGAACGTCGTCGATTTTCAAATGAACATTCAGGAAGCCGTCGATGCCCCTCGCATTCACAATCAGTGGCTTCCGGATGTGACAGAGGTGGAGCCGTACGCACTTTCGCCGGACACGCGCAAAATTTTGGAGAGCATGGGATATCGGTTCGACGATTCGCAGCCAGCCAACCATGTGGCCGCGATCATTGTTGGCGCGCCGACCCTTGGGGGAAAAGCGATCGGTCGAAACAGGTTCTATGGAGCAAATGACCCCCGCCGCGGGACCGGATTGGCCCTGGGTTACTAAATCCGACCCCCAGATCGTTGGTGCGGATTTGATCTAGCGCAAATTGCGTAGGGCCGTTTCGAGGATAATGGACAGGAGTTCATTCCTCGGATTGCTCCCATGATTATCGAGCTTTTATCCAGAGAGCATCGCAATCTCGAGAGGCTGCTCGATGTCCTCGAACATGAGCTTGAAATTTTCGACCGCGGGGACCGTCCCGACTACGAAGTGATCCGGGCAATTGTCAGCTATTTTGAAGTCTACCCCGAGCTGTACCATCATCCCCAGGAAGACCTGGTCTTTGCCAAGCTGAAGATGCGCGATCCTGGCGCGGCCAAGAAAATTGGGGATCTCGCAGGCGAGCACGAGAAAGGGACCAAACGCTTGCGCCGGGTGGCGGAAACGGTCGACGCCGTTCTAACTGATCGCGAAATGCTTCGGCAAACTGTGGATACGATCATTCGCGATTTCATCGATCAGGAGCGGCATCACATCTCGATGGAGGATCGCTATTTCTTTCCGGCGGCTCTTAAAGCGTTGGAGCCTCAGGATTGGACCGACATCGCTTCGGCGTTGACCGGTCGCAAAGATCCCCTGTTCAACGATGTCGCCGAAGAAGGATTTGACAAGTTGCGCAAGCATATCCTGCGAATTGAGCAAGAGGCGGAATCGGAGCGTGTTGATTGACAATGCGTCGCGCGTCGCCGTCATCCCGTATTCGCTTTTTTCCTGGAATGGGTTCGTAGTTCATCCACCAGCACCCGCATGTTTTCGGAGTAGTCGACCGGCACAGTCACAAGATGGACGCCGCCTCCAGCAAATGCTGCCTCCAGCATCGGCGCCAGGTCATCGGTACGCTCGACGCGGCTTCCCTCGGCACCGTAAGCTTTGGCGTAGGCGACGAAATCGGGATTGCCGAATGTCATGCCGAAATCCGGAAATCCGTCTACGCCCTGCTTCCATCGGATCATCCCGTAGGCATTATCCTGCAGGATCAGCACAACGAGATTCAGACGCAGCCTTACAGCCGTTTCGAGCTCTTGCGAGTTCATCATGAACCCACCGTCACCGCAGAGGGCCATCACCCGCCGCTCCGGATAGAGCATCGCCGCCATCATGGCGGACGGTAAGCCCGCGCCCATTGTCGCAAGGGCGTTGTCCAGCAACAGCGTATTGGCAACGCGGGTGCGGTAGTTGCGCGCAAACCAAATCTTGTACATGCCGTTGTCGAGGCAGACGATGCCGTTCTCCGGCACGACCTGCCGGACATCGTGCACGATCCGCTGCGGTGTGACCGGATAGCGGCCCTCATCGGCCCGGTCCGCGATGTGGTGGAGAATGTGTTCGCGCAAGCTCAGCAGCGCTCCGGCGTTAGGCAGCCTGCCCTCGATCCGGTCGGCAAGCAGCTTCAGCGAAGGACCGACATCACCGACAAGCTCTGCATGTGGGAAAAATACCTCTTCGACGGTTGCCGGCAGGTAACCGATGTGGAGCACCGTCGGGCCATGCGGCCCCATAAGAAAGGGCGGCTTCTCGACCGTGTCGTGACCGATCGAAATGATCAGGTCGGCACGGTCGACGGCATCATGGACATAGTCCCGCTCCGAAAGTGCCGCCGTGCCCATATAAAGACCTGAACCGCCTGCGACTGCCCCTTTGCCCATCTGGGTATTGAAAAAAGGAATCTGCAGGCGTCGCACGAAGTCCGTCAAAGCCGCCGCCAAATGCGGCCGGCTCGCGGCCGCTCCCAACATAATCAGTGGGCGTTCGGCCCTTGTGATCAAATCAGCTGCTCGCTCGAGTGCGGTATCATGGGCGATCGGAATCTCGATCGGGTGGGGAGGAATTGGGCTCATCTCCGGAGCTGTGGCGGCGGCGATGTCTTCCGGAAGCTCAAGGTGGACCGGCCCCAGTCGCTCTTGTTGGGCAACCCGGAAGGCTTCGCGGACGATCGAGGGGATCGTGGCCGGGCTGACGATCTGCCGCGCCATCTTGGTCAACGGCGTCATCGTCGAGACCATGTCCACCACCTGGAATCGCGCCTGCTCGCGGGTCAGGATGCTCTTCTGCCCCGTTATCATGACCATAGGCATCGCGCCGAGCAGCGCATACGCGGCGCCGGTTGCAAGGTTGAGCGCACCCGGTCCAAGCGTTGCCAGACAGACGCCTGGCTTGCCCGTCAAGCGGCCGTGCGTAGCCGCCATGAAAGCCGCCGCCTGCTCGTGCCGCGTCACGATCAGCTCGATCGTCGAAGTCCGCAAGCTCTCCACCACGTCCAGGTTCTCTTCTCCGGGGACGCCGAAAATGCGTTCGACGCCTTCACTTTCGAGAGCGGCAACGAGCAGGTCGGATCCCTTGGGCATTGCGGTTCAGTCCTCGTCTTTCTGTGTCTTGAAAGGGCAGCATCCAGAACGACGGCTCAGCCCTGTCCAATCTTTGGCCGAGGCGTGCCCAGGACAGCAATTGCTCCAACCACCAGCAGCCAGAATGGAAGTACGCCGACGCCCGGTATCGCCTCAAGAACCAGCCCCGGCAAAAGCAGCCATTGCCAACCCAACACGACGAACAACAGCGCAGCAGTCACGACATCGACCGCCCATCCGATTGGTGGCGCTAGGCTCGTGAAAGCACCGATGAGATCGGATGCGCCCGCGATGACGAAGGCGAGTGTGAGTCGCAGTGCCGAAAATTTGAGAGGCTGAGAGGCTGTCGTCTCGGTTGACCGCTTCTCTAATTCCGAAGGAGCAGAAGGATCGGACATTTTCAACTGTCGCCCTCCGGTTTGCGTATCAGGAGCCGACGATACACCATCCACAGCACCGCAGAAATCGCATGCGCTCAACCATACACAAACCCGTGAGTTGAGTGTGAGTGCAGCAATACCTGTGAGCGTCAAGGAGGCAAGATAAGCAAGATCATCGAGGCAGGGTTGCACAGCTGCAACTTCGTGCATGGGTTCCAGCAACTAGCTCAACGGAGCTGCTCGTTTCGTTGAAAGCTCGTTCTGATGTCGATCGCAATCCAAAGTCAGTGCACGACGCGCCATGGCGTGGGATATTGGGCGCCAGGGTTAGGCCCTTTACTGGCCGCGGCCGTTGCGCTGCTCTCGCTGCCCGGATCACCGCCTTATCCCGTCGACCCCAACGCTCCCTTCGACTCCGTGGAGACCGAAGCCGTCTCGTTCATCTTGAATCCGGCAACGCCAGAGCCGGCGCAGCCGGCCGGCAATGATGAACAGGCCACTCCATTGTTCGGCATGGACACAGTGCCTCTTTTGGGCGGAGATGTTTCGGAGAAATGGAACCGCGCGAGAGTCGAAATTGCCCGGGAACTCGAAGCCGTGGCTCGATGCCGCGTCAATCAGCCCTGCCCTCCTGCCGCGCAAAAGCTTATCGATTTGAGTTCGGAAGGCGCGGGACGAAGCGGTCGTGCGAAGGTGGGGCTGATCAACCGAGCGGTTGATCTCGCGATTGGCCCGACAAGCGACGAGGCACAATGGGGCGTTGCGGACCATTGGAGTGCTCCATTCGAGACCATTCGATCCGGTCGCGGCGACTGTGAGGACTATGCAATCGTCAAATACGCCGCGCTGCTGGAGGCAGGTATCCCCAGCGATGACATAAAGATCGTTATCCTGAAAAATGCCTTCCCGGCTGAAGATCACGCCGTGTTGGCGACGCTTGTCGATGGCGAGTGGCTCATCCTCGACAACCGCACCCTTACGCTGGTGCGCGATTCGGATATCGCGCGAGCGGTCCCGGAACTCGTGCTCGACCAGGGTGGCGTCAGACGCTTCGTTTCAAGAGGTCGAAAAGATCGAGCGACAGGCTGACTCGACGAATTCTTCGACCACGAACGATTTCCATCATCGCTTCTCGCTTTGCGCGTCTTGTCAGTCCCGGCCGCCGTTGGCGACGAGCGTCGCAAGCCGCGCCGCCGCCGGCACGATCAGCTGCCGCGGGAAGCCGGAAAAGCCAAGCATCAGACCAGGCCGAGGTCGCGCCTTCCGGTAGAAGCGGCTGATCGCGCGGACGACAATGCCGGCGCGCCTGGCCGCCGCCTCGATGGCCATGTCGGACGAACCGTCGCGCAAATAGGCAACGAGGTGCATGCCCTGATCGGGTAACGCCACCTCCAGCGCGCCCGCCGCGCGGCGCCTCAGCGTCTCCGCCAGCGCGTCGCGCTGCTCGCGGTAGAGCTGGCGCATGCGGCGGATGTGCGCGGCAAAGTGGCCTTGCTGCATGAACTCCGAAACGACGGCCTGCTGCAGCGTCGCGGGCTGGCGGTCGATCAAATAGCGCGCGCCAATGAAAGCCTGCAGGAAGGGTCGCGGTATCACGGCGTAGCCGATGCGCAAGCCTGGAAAAAGCGCCTTGTTAAGCGTGCCGACATAGATCACCTGCTCGGCATCATCGAGGCCCTGCAGTGATGCCAGCGGCGGACCCGAATAGCGGAACTCGCTGGTGTAATCGTCCTCGACGATGACGGCACCACTCTGCCTTGCCCACGCCAACAGCTGCAGGCGCCTTGACATCGACATCGCAACGCCGGTCGGAAACTGGTGCGAGGGCGTGACAAAGACCACGCGCGCCCGCGGCGCCGTGCGCCGGCCGGCGTCGACGATCAGGCCCTGTGCGTCGACGGGAATCGCGTAGGGCCGCACCTTGGCGAGCAACAGTTGCGCGTGGGTCAGCGGATAGCCGGGGTCTTCGACCCACACCTCGTCGCCCGGCGCAAGCAACACGCGGATAGCGATGTCGATCGCCTGCTGGGTGCCAGCCGTAATGACGAGCTGATCGGGCTCGCAGCGGACAGCGCGCGCTACCCTGAGATAATCGCAGAGATTGGCGCGCAGCTCGGCAAGCCCGGCTGGATCCGTATAACCGAAATCGTTCGGTCCGAGGCGGCGCACGGCGACATGAGTCAAGCTGCGCCAGGTCTCGGCAGTGCGCGCGTCGATCAGTGTGCGGCCGGTGTTGAACGGGCGAGCCTCGTCCTGGACCGCCGACCGCTCGAAGTCGGGAAAGACCCGCGCCAATGTTGGCACCACCGTGCGTTTGATCGTGCGCGGCGCACGCCGCCGCCTGCTTGCGAGGGCGGCCACCTCGCCCGAGATGAACGTGCCCGAGCCGTGGCGGCTCTCGACATAGCCTTCGGCCAGCAGCTGCTCATATGCAAAAACCACGGAAGTCCGCGCCACGCCGAGTTGCGCCGCCATGGCGCGCGATGAGGGCATGCGCGTGCCCGCGCCAAGCGCACCCGACAGCACGGCGGAGCGCACCTGCACATAGATTTGCCGTGACAGCGGCGTGCGGCTCGCCCGGTCGAGCTGCCAGGCGTAGAGATCGGCCCATCCCTGCATCGTCATCGTCATCGACACCGAAAGTGGTCTGCTACGATCTGTAAAAATGGACCATCCTGCCGGTCCAGTAAAGCGCTAGCTTCACGGGCCGTCCCCGTTCTGCACCGACCGCGGAACCAGCAAGGAGCAGGAAAATGACCGCGTCCGCACCACTCGACCAGGCCTGGAGCTACCCATTGTTCGAGGCGCTCTATGGTCGGCGCTCACGGCGCTTCGGGCTCGGCTTCGAGATGCCGGAGGGCCCTTTCCGCTACACCTCCGCGCACGCGCCCGTCCCGTTGACCGAACTTGAGGAAGCGCTGCTGGTCGGTGCGGGCGCTGGATTCTCCGGGCTTGCGTTCTGGGACCTGCCGACGCCTCCGCCCTACCCTCGTCGCAGCGGCCGCACGTTTCCCGTAACACGCGGTGGCGGCCACACCGCGCTGTTCATTACCAATGATGACGGCTTCTACGTCCTCGACGACAATGTCGCGGCCAGCAAGCTGCGCGAGATCGAGACGACCGAGGAACGCGGCAAGCTGCTCGACCTCTATCGCACGCAACGCCGCACCTTGCGGGCTGGCCGGCTCGACATTCCGCGCCGTGCACCGACGATCAGCGCACACGACCACTGGGATTCGAACCGGCCCGGCTCGACTATGTTTATGCCGGTCTGCGATGTGAGCGCCGAGCTGATCTCATTGATCGCCCAGTTCGTCGATCCGGCACTGCGCCGCTACGCCCCGGCAAGCGGTGGCTTCAACATCGTCGATGACCGCCAGGGCTTTCGTCCCGCCGGCACCGAGCGCTGGCTCAAGAGCGGCTTCCTCGACGCGGCGCGGATCCTGCCTTTGTCGATCCTCGAACGACAGGCCTGCTACTACGTCTTCAGCGAGCCCGCGGCGATCTGCCAGAACATGTTCCTCGCCACCGAGGCGCTCGGGCTCGGCGGATGGAAGCATTGCGGGTTCCTGTCGCTCGAGACCCTCGAGCGCATGGGTTTTCGGATCATCGGTGACGGCGGAGGCTCGGGATTTGGCAATCCGGTTGGGCTCGACGGCATATTCGAGGCAAGCTGTCCACCGTATTATCCGACCATGGATGCTGCGGTCGACGCGGTTTTTTCGCGAAGGACGGAAGCGGCGTCGGCAGTTCCGCATCGGATGTCCAGGGAGGAGCATCGCGCCGACGCCGTCCGTGTCAGCGCCGAAGGGCTCGCCTGCACCAAGGCGGTCTGCAACTATATCTACGACACCTACCGCCGCTTTCCTGGCGCCACCGATGCGATGCATTTGATATGGGTGATGCAGGTGCATCACATCGATACCGATTACTACAACCGCTTCTTCGGAGGCGGCGCCTACGGTCCGACACACGCGGCGCACATGACGAACTGGCACCGGGAAGCCTGAGCGTGCGCTAACAGCCCCGGCAAATCCCGGTGAAAGTGGAGACCTGGGGGCGAGTCCGGCGGCGAGGCGGTGCCTTGCTCTTGGGCGCGACACCGAGTGTGCCGATGATCTGCTGTGACGCGGTCGGGTAAGGCGGCGTGACAACACGAGTGGATGACAACGGTGTCGGGGAGACCATTGGTACTGGGGTGTTGCTGCGGAGCGGCGGTAGGCTTGAGGCGTTTCCAACGCCGCTGGGGTCTGAGAGGACCCTGGGATTGGCCGGACCGAATGGCACGCCGCTGATCGCCGAACTGCCGGCGCCTGCTGATCCCGCGGGCGGGGTCAGCTGCGCGCAGGCTTGCCCCTGGACGTACAGGCTGCCGAACACGGCCAGAACAAACGCAACAATGCGGGGCATTTGGCCCTCCGCGAGCTCTCAACCATGATGTAAGACGCGCGTTCCCGCAGGCAAGATGATCCCCTTTCCTCCGGGCGGCCGAGCCATCAACGCGCGGCCTTATAAAATCACGTAGTGCCTTCGTCTCAATCGGCGTCGAATAGCTACCCCAGATATCGCCACGGCGTGCTGCCTGCCGCACTTTCGTCGATAGTCCATTGCGGCAACGCCAGGCCGGGCGCGACATCGGTGAATACCATGCGCACGCGGGTACCGATGCCGACCCGCTCGACCTCACTCCTTGGCGCGAGCACGCCATCCGGCCGCGTCAAGTTGCCGATCACACGCAGTCCTTCCTGCTTCGTCGGTTTGCCGCTCTGGGTGTCCAGTTCGACCAGCAACACGAGATATGGCGTGTATTGCCTGAAGGCCGGTTGAATGGCGTGGTGGACCTCGGTGTAGGAATGCACGGTGCCACGGCCCTCGACGGATACCCATTCCGAATCCAGCTCAGCGCACCAAGGGCACGCGGTGGACGGCGGGTAGCGGAACAGCTTGCACGAGGCGCATCGCTGCAGGCGGAAATCGTGCTTTGCGCAGTAGGCGAAGTAGGCGAGATTCTCATGGTCGAGATCATTGATCTCGAGCGGCATGCCGAGATAGTGCGCGGATATCATTTTCTCACCGTGTTTTTCTCACCAGAATGCACCTATGCGGCATCCGAACGTTCCTCAGAATAAGGACAACTCACGTGAACTTCGGCAACACCTTGGTCCACAACGCCTCGGTCGACTTCATCAACTTGCCGTGCGGGACCAGCGCGTTGTAGGTGTAGCAGAACAACCAATCGACCGGCTGCCGCTTCATGTTGATCTCGAGCGCGCGCGTCACCGTATCGACGGTGCCGACCAGCGCATAGCCGAGGTCGATCGATTCCTTCGCTGTCGCAAATTTCTTCGTTACCGGGTCCATAAGGCCGCGGCGGAAGCCGAAGGGCTCGAACCACGCCTTGCCGGAGAAACGGCCGGAGTCTTCCCACAAAGCCATCGCCTCCGCGTCGGTGTCTGCGATGATGACATCGCGCAACAGGCCCGTGCCCTGCCCGCGTGGCTTTCCCGATACCTCGGCATAGAGATCGAACAGCGGCGACTCGTAGGCCTCATGCATCGGCGGCAGGATCGCGGTGACGCCCTCACGCGCGGCCCAGCGAATAGAGTTCGGCGACGATGCGAACGGCAGGAACACCGGCGGGTACGGCTTCTGCAACGGCTTCGGCACCACGCCGACCGACGTCAGCATTCCGTTCTCGACGCCCTTGCCGTATTTCACGGTGGTCTCGAGATCCCAAGGCGTTGCACCGGCCGGCACCTTCCAGTACTTGCCCTGGAACGTCAGCATCTCCTCGGTCCAGCATTTCTTGATGATCTGCCAGTTCTCCTCGAACGCCTCGCGGTTGGTCTGATCGATCGCATCATGATGGTGCGGCAATGTCCCCGAGACGCCGTGGGTCTGCTGCGCCATGACGTCGACCCAGCGACGCTGGTAACCGCGGGCAAAGCCGGCACAGGCGCGTCCGCCAGTCATATGATCGAGCATCGCGATATCCTCGGCGACGCGGATCGGGTTCGCAGCCGGCAGAACGATTCCGAGCTGACCGACGCGGATGCGCTTTGTCTGCATCGCGAAGTAGAGGTCCAGCAGCACGGGGTTGTTGGAAAGCTCAAAACCTTCGATGTGGAAATGATGCTCGGTAAAGCTCACCGAATCGTAGCCGAGGTCGTCGGCAAGTTTTACGAGTTCGGTCAACTCTTTCAGCATGCGCTGATAAAGCTCGGGCCTCGTCGCAGCCATGCCCGCCTCGATCTCGGCTCGCGAACCGACGCTGGGCAGGCAAAATATCGATGCTTTCATTCCGCTTCCTTCCCGTGCGTTTTTGGGTTTTCGAATGGAACCTACCCCCGCCGCATCACCATCGCCGATCCCGTGCCCGGCATCGCCCAGCCGAGATTGGCTGATACCTCGGCGTTCTTCACCTGGCGGCAACCACCCTCGCGATAATCGTAGGTGTGCTGGCGTCTGCCATCGGGCCCGACCGGGCAACTATCGTCCGCATCGTGGCGGAGCTGGCGGACGTTCTCGATCACCATGGCGATGCCGTGGGTGTAGCCCTCACAGAGGTGGCCACCCGAAGTGTTGTTCGGCCTCTTTCCACCGAGCATAATGGTGCCGTCCGAGACGTAGTGGCCGCCGTCGCCCTTCTTGCAGAAGCCGTAGTCCTCGAGTTGCAGCATGGTGGTGAAGGTAAACGCATCATAGGAGCCTGTGAGATCGACGTCCTGCGGGCCGACGCCGGAATTGGGCCAGAGAATGTCCTTGGCGTAGTGGCCGGCAACCGTTGAGATCGGCCCGACCTGGTAGTGCATGTCGACCCGCGGTTTGGAGCAGCGGCCCACCACGCCGCGGATCCGCACCAATGGCTGCTTCAGGTCTTTCGCGCGCGCGGCGGTGGTCACGATGATGGCATTGGCGTTGTCGGTCTCGACGCAGCAATCGAGCAGGTGCAGTGGCTTGCAGATCATGCGGCTGTTGACCACATCCTCCACCGTGAGGCGGTTCTTGTAATAGGCTTTGGGATTGTTCGAGGCGTGATGGCTGTGGGCAACGCGGACATGAGCGACCTGCTCGGCGGTCGTGCCGAAATCGTACATGTGCCGCATGAAGGTCGGCGCGAAGGACTGTCCGGCGCTCTGCCAGCCATAGGCGCGACTGTGCAGCGCGTCGCCGGAGACTGGAGCTGCGGCGCGCACGCCGGTGCCGCCAATACGCACCTGCGAGAAACCGTTCATCGAGCGGAAGATCACCACCGTCTTGCACATGCCGGCCTCGATGACGCCGATGGCGATGCCGATCAACGCCTCGGTCGATGATCCCCCGCCGAACACGTCCATGTAGAAGTTGAGCCGGATGCCGAGGTCGCCGGCCACGAACGGCGAGAACACCGAGTCGTTCGATTGATAGGACAGCATACCGTCGATCTCGTCAGCCTTGAGTCCCCCATCGCGCATGGCGTTACGCACCGCGGTTGTCGCAAGCGCCCGCGTCGTCCTGTTCGAGCCGCGCGTGTAGGCGGTCTCGCCGACGCCGACGATGGCGTACTTGTCGCGCAGGAATTTCGGCGTGGTGGCGTCGACGTCTTCTCTGGGCAGCGGCATTTCCTCAAAACTCCCGATCGGATTCTTCTTTGTTGCTTGTTCTAGTGAAGCGGATTTGACGTTCGCTACCCTCCCGCAGCGATTGCCTTAAGCGAACGTCAAATCCAAAGCTCCAGCAGCATCATTTAATTTACTGGTGGTCCTTTGATTCTAACATTCGCAAAGGCGGCTCTCCAGATGGGTAGCGAATGTTAGAATCGGACCACAAGCGCCTTATTGGAGGTGCTGCATGGCTTCGAAAGGCCCGCCCCTGAGGCCGCCGATTCGGTCATGGGCAAGGCCATGCCACGGTCGAGGGAGGAAGCGTCTTTGACGGGACTTCGAAGTGCACGCGATTGCGGCAGGATTTCCGAGCCTGGCAAATGGCTGCCTGGCTGGGGCGCGAGGGATCGAACCTGCGGATGGTGGAATCAAAATCAGAGGATTCCGCCCGCTAAGAGCGCGGGACGGGTGCCCTGAGCGGCACGAATTAGTCTTCGCTCTCGACCGATCGAGCGGATCGCGGCTGCGGCGGGTTCTCCTGGTCGAGGATCACTACTTTCGCGGCCGGTCGCGGCCGGAGGCCCTTGAAGCCATAGTCGTCCTCAAGCCGCTGTTCGGTCCATGGCGACGTATCGCCGTACCAGTGGTGTTTTACCGCTTTGCTCAAGTTCGGTTTCCGAGAATTTGTGCGCCCCCAGCCGTGAATTGGCTAGCACCATCCAGCGATCCGGGCTGTGCCGCGGCTGCCACACTCGCCGCAAAAGAGAACGCGAAACCGAAGCTCCGCGCCTCCCCGCCGCATCGGATGCGCTATCACCGGATTGATCCCGATCGCGGTTTGGATCACGCCGGCAGGCCTGCCGAGGTTTGGTCAAACGCCGATTCCTGGGTGGCGAAGCCGAGCCAAGCCGTGCAGTATCGGCGCGATTGAAAGTCATCGCGCGGCGGACCGTCACGTGCTGTCAGACCACGAACGCAGGTTCCTGTTGACGCGACGGGTCGGGCATCTTGCCACGGCCGATGGCCGGGCCATTCCGCACGTCGTGCCGGTGTGCTTTACGATTTCGCAAGGCACCCTTTACATTACCATCGACGAGAAGCCGAAGCGCGTGGCTGGACCAGCACTCAAGCGTATCCGCAACATCGAGCGCAACCCGATGGTCGCTATCGTGGTGGATCGGTACGACGAAGACTGGACCCGGCTGGGCTGGGTGATGTTGCGTGGACAAGCTGAGATCCTGCACGCCGGGACGGAGCACGATCGCGCGCAGGAGCTGCTGCGCTCTCGGTACCGCCAGTTGGCAGCGATGCAGATCGCCGAACGGCCCGTCATCGCGGTCCGCCTGGAGCGGGTGACGAGCTGGGGCAACCTGTCCGTGGGCGCGGACGAGGCCGAACATGATGGTCGAGCCTAGAAGCTGTTGCGACCGTGATGGCGCAAGTCCCGGTCGTCGCTGCGATAAGAGCCAACGTTGCGACAAACAGCGGTACGTCCGCTCATTTCTCTGATAGAGTTGAAGGACATTGGCCGCAACCGAGGAGCACTGAGCATGCATGTCGGGCTTACGATGTTTCCGACTGATTACGCGATTCCACCGCACGAGCTTGCCGTGGCGGCGGAGGCGCGAGGTTACGAGTCATTGTGGTTGCCGGAGCACAGTCACATTCCCACCAGTCGCAAATCGCCGTGGCCTGGCGGCGCCGAGCTGCCGAAGTACTATTGCGAAAGCTACGATCCGTTCGTCTCGCTAGCCGCTGCCGCCGCGGTTACGAAAACCATCAAGCTTGCGA
>Ga0306926_10004343_pt1 | contig 14866 bp, 14 predicted proteins | sample flu12Cox44000178_FD_203759 | JGI IMG/M metagenome (GOLD analysis project Ga0306926, IMG submission 203759) | Lab enrichment of tropical soil microbial communities from Luquillo Experimental Forest, Puerto Rico - flux8day.12C.oxic.44.000.178 (v2)... | ecosystem: Environmental > Terrestrial >...
GTAGCGAGCGGTTTTTGTTCCTCCGTTGGCCTGAGGGGCGTCCGCTCATCTGGGGACGCCCCTCGGGCATTCTCGCGGAATGTCCAGGTCATTGACCGCGCGTGAAGCGCAATCATACTCTGTAGGCGAAATGGCTAGCCGCGCGCGCCAATTTTCGCTGGCTTTTTTCTGGACTTCCCTGCCACGTCCAGTCCTTCTCGGGATCGCGGCGCTTTCCTGCGTCGTCACCACAAGTTACGCCGTTTTGTGGATGCAGAACGCGCGCACGTGGTCGACGCAGGTCGAGTTCGGATTCAACAAGAGCCACGACGAACCGTACGACGAAAGGACTCATGCGGTTCTCGTCGCGGACGTCGCACCGGGAAGTCCCGCAGAAAAAGCCGGGTTGAGAGCCGGCGACCGCATTATCGGGGTCAACGGCGAGAGCCTGACCACTTCAGCGCCGTACGAGCAAGCCTATGAACGCGGCCGGCCGGGCGACGCGGTGGAATTCACTGTAGCGCGTCCCGGCACACCGGAAGCTGTGATGATCAAGGGAGTGTTTCGAGCGCGCCCGCCGATGCGGGCCACGGAAGGATTGGCCAAGTCGTCGGCGCAACATCTTTTGCAGTCGTATCCGGCTTTATTCGTCCTGGTGGGATTTGCGGTATTGTTTTTGCGGCCCGACGATGCGAACGCCTGGCTACTGGCGTTGATGTTCACCGCGTTCGCGGCGGCTCCGAATCTAGCCAACCCGCTGTTAGTGCCGGTTCCGTGGCGCGCGTTTGCTTTCGCGTTTCGGGCGGTTTTCTATGGGGTGTTTCACGCGCTGTTTTGTTTCTTTTTCGCGGTATTTCCGGTGCGCTCGCCCCTGGACCGGCGCGTTTCGTGGTTGAAGTGGGCAGGCACAGGAATTGGTTTGCTGACGGTATGGCACGGATGGCGGACAGGCAATCCAGCTTTTCCAAGCGTTTTCGGGCAGTGGGTTGGCGAGCGGGCCAGCGACCTGACTCTGATGATCTACCGCTACGGCATGCTCGTGCTGGGAGTGGTGTCGCTCGCGCAAAATGGCTTCTCGGCGCAGGTGCCTGCGGACGCAAGACGAAAATCGCGCGTCATCCTTGGTGGGACGGTCGTAGGAGTGGTGCCGGTGATCCTCATGAAGATGGCCACCGATTTTGGCGGCTATACGCCGGGTTTCTGGGTGAACGCGGTGACCGTGATTGCCCTGGCGCTGTATCCGCTGTCCTTCGCCTATGCGGTAGTAAAACACCGCGTGATGGAAATTCCGGCACTGCTGCGGCGCAGCGCTCGCTATGTATTGGTGCAGCGAGGATACTTTCTTCTGTTGTTCTGTGGCGCGCTGCTGGCCATCTTTTTGTTTGCGCGTTTCTTCTCCGTGTATTTTGTGGGGAATTCGCAATTCGGCATGACCATCAGCGCGGTCTTTGGTGTTGCCCTGGTTTGGGTTTCCGGGCCTTTTGTGAAACGTGGCACGGAACGCATCGACCGGGCGTTCTTCCGCAGTTCCTACGATGCCCGCATGCTGCTGCAGGGCCTGGTGGAAAAAACGCGCACGGTAACAAATCGAAAAGAACTCGCCAAGCTGCTGGAACTGCAAATCGCGAGCGCGCTACATCCCAAAGCGCTGGCTTGCTACCTTCACTCGGAAGACCAGAATCTAAGTGCCGAACCAGATAGCAATGTGCAGCCGCTTGGAGGGGTGTCGTTCACTTTGCGCAGGCCGCTGTTTCCGACTCGCTTCGGGGCGCGTTTCCTCCTGAAGGATCTTCGCTCCATTCCGGTGACGGCTCCTCTGTTGGTCGAGTTAGCGCAGCACGGAAAAGCCTGGGATGTTCCGCCTCCGGTCAGCGATGAGTGCGGTTCGACCGATGATCGCACTCCGGAGTGCCTGGTGCCGATTGTGGGAAGGACCAACGGCTTGCTGGGATTGCTGGTTCTGGGGCGGCGCCTTTCCGAGGAGCCCTATTCGAGCGAGGATAAACGGTTGCTCGAATCGGTGGCCGATCAAGCTGCGGTATCACTCGAGAACATTCGCATGGCCGAGCAGATCGCCGGTCGCATGGAGGCGGACCGCCGCAACGCGCACGAAATGGATATCGCGCGGGCGGTGCAGGCACGGCTGTTCCCGCAGATGGCGCCCCATCTCGAGACCTTGCACTATACGGGCAATTGCATCCAGGCCCGCCAAGTCGGCGGGGATTACTACGATTTCTGGGACCTCGGCTCGCATCATCTGGCGCTGGTTTTGGCGGATATTTCCGGGAAGGGGATTGCCGGCGCGTTGCTGATGGCGAACTTACAGGCGAATTTGCGAAGCCGGTCCGCGGTCGCCCGGCAGGACTTGCTGAATGTGAATCGAGACGGGAAATGGCTGCCGGGGCTGTTGCAGGCGGTGAATCAATTGTTCTACGAAAATACTCCTGACGACCGCTATGCGACTTTGTTTCTGGCGGTGTACGACGATGCCTCGCGCGAACTGGAATACGCGAATTGCGGCCACAACCCGCCGCTGCTGTTTCGCACCTCGGGGAAGGTTGAGCGTCTGTGTCCAACGGCGTCGGTGATCGGGTTTACTCCGGGCTGGGAGTGCGGCACGGAGATCATCACCCTGCAGCCGGGCGACGTTCTGATCATCTATACCGATGGTGTGACCGAAGCGAATGACGCGGGCGGCCACGAGTTTGGCGAGGAGGGGCTCGAAAGAGTGGTTCGCGAAAACATATCCGGCAGTCCCTCGGAGCTTCTTGCGGCGATCCAGTCAGCGGTGCAACGATTCAGCGTCGGGGAGCAATTCGACGATTTGACGCTGGTCGTGGCGCGCGCCGTTAGCGGTTCTGCCGGTGCGTCGGCTGTTCCGCCGTGTGCTCTTCCCTGATCCAAGGCTTCAACGCATGGGTGTGTTGTTTTGTGGATGGAGGCTTTTTTTTGCGGCAACGTGGCGTTCTGACTGTGAAGCTCTCGAGGGAGTGGACCCATGGAACAATATGTATTCGTGAGGCTGTACGCGCGGCTGAGCGAAGAGCAGGCTGTGGAGGACGCCTTGCGAGAAGTAATGAGGCCGTCACGCGAAGAGAAGGGCTGCTTGAGCTTTCATTGGTTTCGCTCCATGCGGGATGCGCGGCTGTTCTTTATTCCATTCACGCTGGGTGGACGAAGCAGCGTTTCAGAAACAGGCGGATTTCGAGCACACGGAGCGCTTTCTGAAGAAGGTCGACCCCTTGCTGGAGCAGCCGCGAGAGGTCACTCGAACGCAGAGGATTGCCTGTTCGCATGAGCCTCCCGACTAATTTGCGGTGGCGGTCCGAGCCGGCGGTTCCGTCAAATGCGGCGCCGGAGCTAATCCTTCGATTAGAGCGCAGGCTCTGGCGAGTGCGGCGTCGGACCGGATGCGCGCCGAGTAGGATTTGCACCGCTCGGGGAGCGTTGTGTCAGCCAGCAATTGCTTCAGCAGCTTGGCAACGGTTTTCGCACGGTATTTTTGGGGGTTGAGGTGCGCGCCGAGACCAAGTCGCTCCAGCCGCGCGGCATTGTCGGGCTGATCGTGCGCGTAGGGAACGACGAGATGCGGAATGCCCGCATGAATCGTTTGCGCCATAGTGCCGATCCCGCCGGGGTACACCATGGCGGCGCATCGTGGAAGAACTTGGCTGAACGGCAAATAGGAAAACGCGCGTACCCCGTCCGGAAAATGGCTGGGCAGCTGCTCAGGGAAATTGGTGACCAGCATGGCGCGAATGCCGGCCCGCCGGCAGGCTTCCACCGATTCCCGGAAGAAATCGTGCAGCGTTGCCGCGCCGCTTCCCGGCGTGAACATCACGGGCGGCGGACCGGCGGCGAGAAACGCGTCGACCTCCGGCGAAACCTCGGCGTACCCCCTGCAGTCGTACAGCACAAATCCGGGCAGGTGCAGATTCTGCGGCCAATCGGGCTGGATCGGAGCGAACCACTCCGGAAAAAGACCGATGACCAGTTGCGGCGAGTGAATGTAACCGTCGAACAAGCGATGAACCGGCGGCAAGCCCAACTCCCCGCGAAAAGCGTTTAGCCCCGGCACCAGCAGACGATCGATCAGGAACGTATCGGCAAGCCAGAACAATGTGCGTTTCAACGCATTTGGCACGCCGGGTCCGAGTGCAAAGCGGACGACCACGCCCGAATCGTGATAGCTGCGGATCATGGAAGGTTGCAGATGAACGGTGGCAAGTCGCACGCCGAGTTTTTCTTGCGCCACACGCGCGCCAAGACAGATTCCCGAAGCGACCACCACGGTGCGTGAAAGATCCGCATGCTGTTCGATGAGCCGATACAGCCGCCGTATATTCGGAATCATCACCGTCTGGGCAATGCATTCGAACGCCTTGGCGTTATCCCAGAGCCGCGGATCCGCCAGGATTTTTTCGGCTTCGGCCACCGTCCCCATGGCAAGAAAGCCCAGGCCGGTGTTGCGGATCTGTTCTTCGAAAAATTCATTGGTAATGACCGTGGCCTGGTGACCGCGTGCCTGCAGGGCCAAGCCCAGCGCAATGACGGGGTGCACATCGCCGGAACTGCCCAGTGTAGGTAAGAGAATGCGCATTTCCCGAAGCGCGTGGGCCTTCTGCGGCAAAGACATGGTCGCCAGCTTACTCGTTTCGCCCGACCGCCGCCCGAAAATTCGGCGAATCGATGCAACGGGGGTGGTGCGAACGTGCACGGTACGCTATCCTTAGTTGTACACACACCGTTGTACTGCAACACTTCCCGAACAGGATCGTGCCTATGAGTGATTCGAAACTTGCTGCGTCCGGCACAAACGCCGTGACCCCCGGCACGAAAGCGGCCCGCCCGAGCTGGAAACCCGCTGGAAAAGTGCACGCCGGAGAACAGCCTTTTACCTACCCGTTGAAGCGCGAGTTCATCGAACCGGATTGGCGGCGTTTGCCCGCGTACCAGAAGGTGACCAAGGAAGAGTGGGAGACCGCGCTCTGGCAGCGGCGCCACACGGTCAAAAACCTGAAGGAATTCAAGGAAGTGTTCGGCGACCTGATGCCCGACTCGCTGCTTGCCAGTGTGCAGCGTGACATTCAGGAACGCGCCACCATGTCCATCCTGATTCCTCCACACATGCTCAATACCATGGACGACACGGACCTGTGGAACGATCCGGTACGGCGCTACATGTTGCCGGCATTCGATGATCGTCATCCCGAGTGGCCGAGCCACCCGAAGGCCAGCCGGGATTCCTTGCATGAAGCGGATATGTGGGCGGTGGAAGGACTGACGCATCGCTATCCCACGAAGGTGCTGGCGGAGTTGTTGTCCACCTGTCCGCAGTATTGCGGTCACTGCACGCGCATGGACCTGGTCGGCAACGATGTGCCGCAGGTGGTCAAGCTGAAGTTCCAGGTGCCGCAGAAGGATCGTTACCAGCAGATGCTCGACTATCTGCGCGTCACGCCTTCGGTGCGCGACGTAGTGGTCAGCGGCGGCGACATTGCCAACACCCCGATCAGCGCTCTGGAAGATTTTTGTTCGAAGCTGATGGACATTTCGAGTATTCGGGATATCCGGCTGGCCACCAAGGGTTTGATCGCCATTCCGCAGCACTTCCTGCAAAGCGAAGTGCTCGCCGGTCTGGAACGGCTGGCGAAAAAAGCGCGAGAGCGCGGCATCGATATCGCCGTACATACGCATGTGAACAACGCGCGGCAGGTGACTCCGCTCGTGCGGCGCGCCGTTGAGGCGCTGCTCGACATGGGCTATCGCGACGTGCGCAACCAGGGTGTGTTACTGCGCGGCGTCAACACCACGCAAAAAGAGATTCTGGATCTGTGCTTCATGCTGCTCGACCACGGCAAGATCATGCCGTACTACTTCTACCAGTGCGACATGATCCCGAATGCCGAACACTGGCGGCTAGCCATTCACGAAGTGCAACAGTTGCAGCACGACGTGATGGGCTACCTGCCGGGCTTCGCTACGCCGCGCATGGTTTGCGACGTGCCCTTCGTCGGCAAGCGCTGGGTGCATCAGGTGAAGGAATACGACCGGCAACTCGGCATTTCGTATTGGACCAAGAACTACCGCACCGGCATTGAGACCAACGATGCGGAAGCCCTTACCCGCCGCTACGAATATTACGATCCGGTGTACACGTTGCCGGAGACCGGCCAGCAGTTCTGGCGTGGCACCAGCGCGCAGCAAACACTTTCGAAATAAAGGGAACCCGCCGGATCGTGCTGCTTAGTTAGGATGAACCAGCCCTTGCTTCATGGCGAAGCGCAGCAGTTCGGAATTGTTCTCGATCCCGAAATCCTGCATGATGCGGTATTTGTGAAATGCGACCGTGCGCGTGGCCACATGCAAGATGGCCGCGGCTTCTTTCATGGTGTGACCTTCGGCCAGCAATTGCAGCACTTCACGCTGGCGCGGCGTGAGTACGCGAGACGCTTCCGTGCGGGATTCGCGCTTCATCACCGCATGATCGAGCGCGGGGGTCACGTAGCGGCCGCCGCGCAACACGTCACGAACCGCCTTGAGCAACTCGCTGCCGGCGGATTTCTTGAGCAGGTACCCCGAGGCCCATTTTTCCATGGTCTCGGCGGCGATGTCGGGGTCCTCATTCATGGTTAGCACAATAATTTTGATTTGTGGCGCGGTTTGCTTAAGCTGCTCGCTGGCATCGAGCCCGTTCAGCAGGGGCATGTTGAGATCGACAAGAACCACGTCGGGCTTGAGCTCAGGCGCGGCGCGCAACAAGGCACGGCCGTCAGCGACCGTACCGACCACATCAAACTCCGGCTCCAATAGACGCTTAAACGCTTCGGCGACGAGCGTGTGGTCATCCGCAAGCAGAATTCTCGGTTTTCCCACTCGAAACCCCACCTCTTCTCCCCTGATGTAATTCTAGTTATGGAAAGGCCTTACGTCCAGCAGACAAATTAATGGGAGCCGTGCCCGGGGCGGGCGAATAAATGTCAAAGAATCCGATGAAGCCGTTATACTTCCCGGGAGGAATAAAGCCAAGCCAGTGCGTATCGACAAGCCTGACGTCGTCCAGGATCTCACCCAACAATTCGTTCCAAAGTTTGGAGCACAACCTTTGGTTGTGCAAGCGCCTGGCCGCGTAAACCTGATGGGCGAACACATTGATTACAATGATGGCTTTGTTCTGCCGGCCGCCATCCATTTTCAGACTGCGGTTGCCATTGCCGCGCGCCTGGATGGCCAGTTGGGGCTGCAGTCGCAGAATTATGGCGAAACGGAAGCATGAGGCTAGGTGTTCTCGAGAATTAACGAGCTGAGGGCATGGACATGAGGTCATGAACGTTCTTGTTACCGGCGGCGCAGGATACATTGGGAGTGTGACTGCCTGGCAACTGGTGCAGGCGGGCCACCAGGTCACCATCTTCGACAACTTGAGCCGTGGCCACCTGGCAGCTGTGCCGCGCGAGGCCGAAATGGCGGTCGCCGACCTGGGCGACCAGCCAGCGCTGGAGCAACTGTTTCAATCGCACCGTTTCGAAGCCGTGTTGCATTTTGCCGCGTCGATCGAAGCGGGGGAGTCCATGAGATTTCCCGAAGCATTTTTTCGCAACAATACCGCGAATACACTCACTCTGCTCGAAACGATGCTGCGGGCGGGCGTGAAGCGTTTTGTGTTTTCTTCGACGGCGGCGCTCTATGGGAATCCCGTGCGCACACCGATTCAGGAAGAGGACACGCTGCAACCGACAAGCGTGTACGGGGAATCGAAGTTGCTGGTCGAGCGCATGCTGGCGTGGTTTCACCGCATTCACGAACTGCGTTACGCCAGCCTGCGTTATTTCAATGCAGCGGGGGCGGCGGCGCCCGACCGCGGGGAAGCACACCGACCCGAAACGCATCTCATCCCGCGCATCCTGCAAGTGGCGCTGGGCCGGCAAAAGCACGTCGAAATTTTTGGCACCGATTATGAAACGCCGGATGGAACGTGTATGCGGGATTACATCCATGTAAGCGATTTGGCCCACGCGCACCTGCTGGCTCTGAATGCCCTGGAGCGCACGAGCCGCCTGATTTATAACCTCGGAAATGGTCGGGGATTCAGCGTCAAGGAAGTGGTGGAAGCCGCGCGTCGGGTAACGCAGCGAACGATACAGGTAATCGAGTCGCCCCGCCGTCAGGGAGATCCCGCGGTGCTGATCGCCAGTTCCGAGAAGATTCGTAGCGAGCTGCATTGGCAGCCGAAATTCAGCCGGCTCGGCGATATTTTGGAAAGCGCCTGGGAATGGCATCGCAACTTTCCGGACGGGTATGGCGGGGATGGAAAATACTAATCCGGTGGGAGCCCTTACCCCCGTGGGCGAGACGCTCCGAGGAGCAAGTTTTTGATCAATCAGCACCCGCACGTGCGTTTCAATCCGCTCAACCAGTCTTGGGTACTGGTTTCGCCGCATCGCACGGAACGGCCGTGGCAAGGACTGGTCGAAGACACCCCGCAGGAAACCAGCCTCCCTTACAATCCGAGCTGTTACCTGTGCCCGGGAAACGCGCGAGCCGGAGGAGTCCGCAATCCGCACTATTCCGGTACTTTCGTGTTCGACAACGATTTTGCGGCGCTGCGGCCGGAAACGCCGGCCGGCGAGTTTCGTGAGGGCGACCTATTGCTGGCGCGCAATGAATCCGGACGCTGCCGGGTGGTTTGTTTCTCGCCGCGGCATGATCTGACCCTGGCCCGCATGGAGGTGGAGGCCATTCGAGCCGTGGTGGATACCTGGTGCGAAGAATTCGCGCAACTTGCCGCGCAGCCAAATGTCCGGGCGGTTCAAATTTTCGAAAATCGTGGCGCGCTGATGGGCTGCAGCAATCCGCACCCCCACGGGCAGATTTGGGCGGATGCCAGTGTGCCGGACGGCCTGCTGCGCGAGGTCACTTCGCAGGCGGCGTATTTCGAAAAGCACCGCCGAACCCTGCTCGAAGACTATTGGCGGTTAGAAATAAGCAAGGAAGAACGCGTTGTCTGCGCCAATGAGCACTTCGTCGTGGTCGTGCCCTTCTGGGCGGTCTGGCCATTCGAGTGTCTGCTGATCAGCCGTAGGCCCGTGCCGTCGCTGCTGGAGTTGACCGCAGCAGGGCGTCACGGTTTGGCCGAAATTCTCCGGCGCTTGACCATACGCTACGACAATCTGTTTAAGACTTCGTTCCCGTACACCATGGGATTCCATCAACAACCGACGGACCGGAACGTTTATCCGGGATTCCATTTGCACGCGCATTTTTACCCGCCGCTGCTGCGGTCGGCGACGGTCCGAAAATTCATGGTTGGCTATGAATTGATGGCCATGCCGCAGCGCGACATCACTCCGGAAGCGGCGGCCTCGCAACTCCGGGCCTTGCCCGAATTACATTACCTGGACACTTAACCCAAGGCGGCTGCAAAAAACGAACCGAGCCATTTCCGCATGCTTGTTAAATCTGGGAAAAACGTTGCACAACGTACGCATTCGGTTTCTCGGCTGGCCCACCCCCTTCTTGCCCGGCGCGCTATTTCCTCATCGGTCGCCTTGGTATCGCGTAACAATTGAATGCCCCCTCCTCCTGCTGTAGGTTGAACTCGATTGGTCCTCGGATTGCTCCGAGGACCAGCACGCAGATGTGTCCTTGGGGAAGGACCGCGGTACCCGAAAACCTACATAGAACGAAGCTGAAAGCTGCAACGCGGAAGCGCTCGGAATGCCGCCAGTTTTGGGGTCCTGAGATCGCGACGGTCGAAGAAGAGGCGGTTCGAGGAATTCCCGCGCCAGAGGAGGTAGCAATGAGTATATCCACGTTTGGATCGCTACAGGGCCCATTCCACTGCAGGGCGATCATGCGCGGCAAGCCGCTAGGACTGCTCCTCTGCGCTGTTTCGCTCCTTGCCGGCACGCCACGGGTGTCGGCGCAAGGCCCGCAAAACGCCGAGGACCAAGTTGTCGTCGACCGACAGACGTTGCAGAAAATGATGGAGCGCATCGACCAACTAGAGGCCCGCGTACAGCAGCTCGAAGCCGGTCGCGAACCGGCGAGGCCCGCAAGCGTCATTACACCGATACCGAGAGCGGTTGTAGGATCGCCGAGTTTTGCGACCCAGGCGGCTCCGCTCGCGACGCTAACCCCGGTGGCCATGACGTCGGTGTCGCAGCCAGTGATGGCCGCGCTGCAACCGGCCGCGCCTGCGCCACCACCGGGAGTCGCGGCACCGCAACCGAACGTTTCAAAACAAATGCCGGTCGCTGGCCAGAACCCTTCCGCTCAGGAAGTGGAGCAGGCGCAACTCGAAAATCCCATGGCGGAGCGGATGGACTTGAGCAAAACGCTGCTGCGCATCCGCGGGTTCGGCGATATTTCTCTGGGCGGTGGCAACCAGGACGCTTCGCCTGCCACGAATATGCCGGCCCAAACTACATCGTTCGCTCTTGGCGAACTGGATCTGTTCATCACCTCGGATATTTCCGAGAAATTTAACTTCCTGACGGAGTTGGTCTTCGAAGCGGGACCCGTAAACTACTACGGCGTCCAGCACCCCCCGATAAACGCTTTTAAGGTCGAGCCGGAACGCTACCTTATGCAGTATTCCTACAACGACTATCTCAACATCTCCATGGGCCGATTCCACACGGCGATTGGCTATTACAACACCGCCTATCACCACAGCACCTGGTTCCAGACGACCACGGACCGGCCTTATCTCTTCGCCTTTGAGGACGACGGCGGCATTTTGCCCACGCATACCGTCGGCGTCTCCGCGACGGGCCTGATTCCCTCGGGTCCGCTCGGACTGCACTACGTTGCCGAGGTCGGAAACAACCGTGCTTCCCAGAACCCCCAGCTGCAGGAGCCGGTACAGAACGAGGTGGACGATCAGAATCACAAAGCGTTTAATCTGGCGCTGTTTGCGCGGCCGGAATCCATCCGCGGCTTGGAAGCCGGCTTTTCGTATTACAACGACGTGCTCTCGCCGGCAAACCAGCCCCGCGTCGGCGAGGGTATCTTCGCGCTGCACGCGGTTTTGGAGCGGCCGAAATATGAATGGCTGAATGAAGTCGTGCTGGTTCGCCATGCGATTTTCAATGGAGGCAGGGTTTACAATACGCCGGGGTTCTACAGCCAGGTTTCTCGGCAGTTTGGCTCATTCCGTCCCTATTTCCGCTACCAGTACCTGAACGTGGCCAAAACCGAGCCGATTTTCCCGGCAGTCGGCTTGCAGTACGGGCCTACGGTCGGACTGCGCTATGACGCCAGCGAGTTCGTTGCTCTCAAGTTCCAATACGACTACACGTCCATACGACAACCAGCCACTCAGCCCGGGTTTAGCACACTGACTCTGCAGATCGGCTTCACCTTTTAGGCAAGGATAGCGATGGGACGTCTGGTCAGTTTCCTGATGGTGTTGCTCGCGGTGGCGGGCCTGCTCTTGGCAGGCCGGCCCCAAGCGAGTTCTCCGTCCGCCGGCCAGACAAACTCATCGCAGGGGCCATCAGAGCCTCTGGCGATCGTGGTGAACCATGCAAACCCCATCAATGGATTGTCGATGGCCGAACTGCGCCGGGTTTTCCTCGGCGAACGCAGCCACTGGCCCAATGATCGGCGCATCACAATTGTCATGCGCGAACCGGGCGAGCCGGAACGCAAAACCATGCTCCGCGACGTCTACCAGATGGACGAGAGCCAGCTGAAAAACCACTTCCTGCACGGCTTGTTCACCGGAGAAATTCTGGTCTCTCCGAAGATCTTGTCCAGTGCCGTCGGGGTGCGGAAATTTGTGTTCAACGTACCTGGGGCAATCGGCTATATGCGTCTAAGCGATGTAGACGGGACCGTCAAGGTCATTCGCGTCGACGAAATGGTTCCGGAAGACAAAAAGTACAAGCTTCACGTGGAGACGCGTCCGGCGATCTGAGATGGGCACGCCGCAAAAACTCGAGGTGGGACGCCGATCGGGGCGCGTGGCCAGTTTGTTTGACCGCATTGTGAGCGCCCTGTCTCGCCACAATGTGACGCTGTCGCTCGCGCTGGTTTTGTGCATGGTGGGCCTCGTCGGACTGTTTGTGATTCGCGACCTGCAAACGGCCAATGCCGAAGCCGAAAACATGTACCTCGTCTCGGTGCAAGGCCTGCGCCGCATCGGCGAGTTGCAGTATGACGCGCAAGAGACGCGCCGCGCCACCCTGTACGCCTTGACGACCAACGACAGCAACCTGCAGTTGGAATACGCGGATCAGTCCCGCGACGCCGACCGCCGCGTAACCGACGGCATCACCGAATACCGGCAGCAGGCCAAGCAGCCGGTGGAAGTCGAATTGGCCAATCGGCTGAACCGCGATTGGGCCAACTACCTGCCCGTACGCGACGAGGTGCTGGCATTAATTCTCGAAGGAAGCACCGCTGAGGCCGTACACCTCGATCTGTCCGGGGGCGTCCCGTCGTTCGAGCGCGTGCGGCAAGATCTGAACGAAGTGAAGCGATTGTATGAAGACGAGGCTTCGCAGCGGGTGACCAACGTGGAAGCCACTTCGCATCGTTCCGCGCTGCGCTTGATCGGGATCCTGGGATTTGCGTTCCTGCTCTCGAGTGCGGCCGTATGGGCCATTCAAAGGAGCAGGATGCTCGGAGCGATCCAGTTGGCGCGGACACAAATGGAGTTCGTCGCTTCGGTTTCGCACGAACTGCGCACACCCCTTGCGGTGTTGAGTTCCGCCGCGGACAACATCACAGACGGGGTGGTCGAAGGCAAAGAGGAATTGCGAAGGTACGGCCGGGTGATTCAGAACCAAAGCCGGCAAATGAAGGGATTAGTCGACGAGATTCTCCTGTTTGCTTCGACCGAAGATCGCAAAGATCGCTACGTGCTGAGGCCGTTGGAAGTTTCGCTGATCCTGGAAGTGCTGATTGGCAGCACTCGGGAGCTCATCCAGGGGGCGGGATTCGCGATCGAGTCGCGGCTGGAATCCGACCTGCCCCCCGTCATGGGCGATTTGGCGGCGATTTCGCAGTGCTTGCAGAATTTGGTCGGAAACGCGGTCAAATACAGCGGCAATAGCCGATGGATTGGGTTACGGGCCTATGCGGCGGCCGGGGAGCGCGGCGACCGAACCGAGGTGCGCATTGCCGTAAGTGACCGTGGTCTGGGGATCGACCGCTCCGAAGTCGACAGTATCTTCGATCCGTTCTATCGTAGTCAGCAGGTCAGCGCCCTGCAGATTCACGGAACCGGCCTGGGCCTGGCGTTAGCCCGGCGAATCGCGGAAACCATGGGGGGAAAGCTAACGGTAACCAGTGAACTCTCGGTCGGCAGCACCTTCACGCTGCACCTGCCGATCGCGGAAGGAGAAAGATTGACGATGCCCGGGACGCCCTCCCAGACGGCTTCGTCGGCGACATCATGAACGAGAATATCCTGATCGTAGAAGACGAAGAGGCTCTGCGAATGACCTTGGGGGATCGCTTGCGGAGTGAGGGCTACATGGTCGATTTCGCGATAGATGGCGAAGAGGGCAAAGAAAAGGCCACGCATCTACCGTTCGATCTGATTATTCTCGATATCATGTTGCCGCGCCGCAGCGGGCTGGATATCTGCATGGATATTCGGCGCGCCGGATTGGCCACTCCGATCCTGCTGCTGACGGCCCGCGGCCAAACCAGCGACAAAGTTGTGGGTTTCAAGTTGGGCGCCGATGATTACGTCACCAAGCCCTTCGACACTCTGGAACTGATGGCGCGCATCGAAGCACTGCTACGCCGAGTGCCGACAAAATCGGTAACCGCGGCGCAGGCCGAGCAGGGCATCTACCAGTTCGGCTCGATTGTCATTGACATGAAAGGCACGCAGGTTACTCGCGGCGGCCAGCGAGTGTACCTGACCGCCCGCGAATTCGAATTGCTCCGCTATTTTGTGGAGCACCAGGGCACAACACTTTCACGGGACGAACTGCTGCGTGAAGTCTGGGGACACGAGACCGGCACATTCACTCGGACCGTTGACGTACACGTGGCCAGCTTGCGGCAGAAACTCGAGAATATTCCGAAGAAGCCGGAGATGATTGTCACGATTCCCGGTCTGGGCTACAAATTCCAGTCTTAGCGATTCGCGTTTAGCCCCACAGCAGGCCGTAAAGCAAAACACACAGAACCACCAGCGTCATCACCACGTACATGCCATCGCGTTCGCGGGCAAACGCGACAACGGAAAACACCACGCGCGCGATGGGAGTCAGGATCAACACCAGAAGTCCCAGTTCAATGATGCCGGTGGCGCTTCCGGAAATGGCGTCGTGAATCACGCCGCCCAGGGTTCGCAGGTCCTTCGGTTGGCCGTGGAATACATGGTAATTCGCGGGCTTGTGACCGGAATGCGCGACATACAGAATGCCGCCAAGCAGTACGACCGCCGCGGCCAGCAAAACTCCAGCGCGCAAAAGAATTGCGATGGAAACTTCTACCTGTCGATCGGTGATCACAAGCGGCCCTTTATCGAATTGAAGATCATTTCAATGGCCAAGGCCACAATGACGAGCGCGAATACGATTCGTATCGAACGCGTGTGCGCCCTTACCAGCACACGTGCGCCGAGCATTGAGCCGGCCAGCACCCCGAGCATGACCGGCATCGCCAGGCCGGGATCAAGAAAGCCCCGGCTCAGGTAAATGCCCGCACTCGCCGCGGCGGTCACGCCAATCATGAAATTGCTGGTGGTCGTCGAAACCTTGAACGGCAGGCCCATGGCCTGATCCATGGCCAGGACTTTCATTGCTCCGGAGCCGATCCCGAGCAAGCCCGACAACGCGCCCGCTCCGAACATCATTCCGAATCCGAGCGGGACGCCACGCGCTTGATACGATTGCTCGCCCCGAGGTGTCGGATAGCT
>Ga0306926_10004346_pt1 | contig 14864 bp, 12 predicted proteins | sample flu12Cox44000178_FD_203759 | JGI IMG/M metagenome (GOLD analysis project Ga0306926, IMG submission 203759) | Lab enrichment of tropical soil microbial communities from Luquillo Experimental Forest, Puerto Rico - flux8day.12C.oxic.44.000.178 (v2)... | ecosystem: Environmental > Terrestrial >...
TCTCATCGGGCTCGCGGTTGAGAATGGGGTGTTTCGCCTGATCGAGGCCCGGACTGTCCAGCGCTGGGGCATGCAGACATAAATAATGGCGTCAGCGTTGGATCAGGGGAGGTTTTGATGTTGCACCGACGCGGCTTCTGCAAGGCACTCGCGGCCGCGCCCTCGGCCTTTGCATCGCCGATGCTGATGCGCTCCTCTTTCGCCGACGAAGTTTCCAATATCGTGATCGTCAGTCAGCACGGCCTGCCCTACCTGCCGCTGATGGTAATGGATACGCTTCAGCTCGTGCAAAAACATGCTGGCCGACTCGGCAGCGCCTCGCTCAAAACGGAATACAAGAGCCTCGGCGGCACCCAATCGCTGATAGACGCGCTCTTGAGCCGGCAAATGGACTTCGGTGTGACCGGCGTGCCGAGCCTCGCCACACTGTGGGATAAGACCGCCGGCACGCCCAACGAAGTACGCGCGCTGTCCGCGGTGCAGTCGATGCCGTTCATGCTGGTAACAAACAAGCCCTCGATCAAGTCGATCAGGGATTTTACCGACCACGACAAGATCGCGGTGCCGGCGATCAAGGTATCGAGCCAGGCGATCTGTCTGCAAATGGCCGCGGCGAAGGAATGGGGCGACGACCAATACGCGAAGCTCGATGCCTACACGATTACGCGTTCGCACCCGGATGCCGCGGTTACGATCATTGCGAAAGCCACCGAAATCAACAGCCATTACTCGGTCGCGCCCTATTACTACTACGAACTGGCGACAGCGGGCGTGCACACCGTGCTTAAATCCTACGACACGCTGGGCGGCCCCGCCACCAACGGCGTAATGCTTATGAGCAAAAGATTCCACGACGCCAATCCGAAGGTGACGCAAGCCGTCTATGCCGCACTGTCGGAGGCGCAAGAGTTCATCAACAAGAATTCGGGCGACGCCGCGCAGATCTACATCAAGACCACTAACGAAAAACGCAGCGATCAGGAGGAAATGGCCAAATTCATTTCCGATCCTGACAACGTCTGGACGACGACGCCGCAACAGACCATGACTTTTGCGGGGTTCATGCACAAGGTCGGCACCATGAAGCGTTTGCCCGCTTCTTGGAAAGAGCTTTACATGCCGGAATGCCATGAACTCGCCGGCAGCTAATACTGGATTTGGGCCGGGCGTGATGCGCCTTACAACTCCCTCAGGGCATTGAATTGCGCCACATAGCCGGAGGCGTCGATCCTGACGCCGATGACCGTGGTTTTCCTGGATTTCAGCGCGCTGGTAACCGCATTGCCGAAGGCCTGCTCGGTTTCCACCGTTACCCCGTCGGCTCCGAACGACTGCGCCAGCTTTTCCCAATCGATGCCGCCAAGCGCAACGCCGTTGCGCGGAATGCCCTTGATTTCCTGCTTGACGCGGATCAAGCCGATCTCGCGATCGTCGAAGACGATCACGATGATCGGCAGGTTCTCGATCTGCGCGGTCTGCAACTCCGCAATCGTCATCAGGAAGCCGCCATCGCCAGTGAAGGCGACCACCGGCCGATCCGGATAGGCCATGCGGGCGGCGAGTGCGCCGGGCACCGCATAGCCCATCGAGGCCAATCCGTTGGAGGTGAGGAATTCCCGAGGACCGTAGGATTCCCATTTCTGCACGACCAGCAATCGGCTCGCGCCGGCATCGCAGGTGGCAATCGTGTCGCGCGGCAGGATCGCACGTGCGACTTCCATTGTCCGTTGCGGCGATAGACCGGTGGCCGGCGTGTTGAGCGCGTCACGTACTTCGCTGCGGAAGGTCTTGGCGGATTTCTCGCCCCAGTTGCTGCCTTCCGGGGCCCATTCCGCCAGCCCCGCCAGCAGCGACTTGAGGTCGCCGATGATTTCAGGATCGGCCGGCACCAGCGCATCGGTACTCGGCACCGAGGCCAGCGAAAGAACCGGCAACCGATAAGGCCAGGGTTTTGGTTGCAGCTCAACCGCGTCCAGGCCGACAGTGACGATCAGGTCAGATTCCATCACCAGTTTCCGCTCAATCAGTCCGCCGATGATGCAGCCGGCACGGAGCGGATGATCCTCCGGAATCATGCCCTTGCATTTGGTGGTCGTGAGCACTGGCGCGCCGAGGCGCTCGGCGAATTTGACAAATTCCGCCGACGCGCCACACCAGTACACGCCCATGCCGGCGATCAGGATCGGCCGCCTGGCACGGTCGAGCATGTCCAGAGCCGGCTTAAGGTCGCCGCGGTCAGGGCGAGGCGTAATCCAGTTTGGCATCAGCGGTGGCTCTGCGACGTAGTCGCCGGCCTCGCGAGAGGTCTCGCTCTGCGGAAACTCGAAATGCACTGGGCCGGGCGGCATCGCGGTCGCCGTGCGCATGGCGCGGCGCACCTGCTGGCGCACGGTCTTGGCGTCGATCGTGGTGCTCCACTTCACGATCGGCTCGTATATGGCCTGCTGGTTGATACGCTGGCGCAGCCCGGTCTCAAAAACGGGGCGGGAATACGTATCGGTAATCGCAATCAGCGGTGATCGATCGAGGAAGGCGTGCGCCACGCCATTGACCATGTTGGCTGCGCCGGGGCCGCGTGTGGAGAGGCATATGCCGGGGCTCCCCGTGAGGTCGCCCCAGGTCGAGGCCAGCATCGCGCCGGCGACCTCCTGCTTCATCAGCAGAAACCGCATTTGTCGCTGGCGGGCCGCCTCCATCAATTCCACCGATTCGCCGCCGGGGTGGCCGACAATGAAGGGCGTGCCGGCGTCCCTGAACGCGGCTGCAAGCACTTCGACGGTGGTGGTCATGGCGGAGTCTCCCGGAGATTTTCTTTTGTTGCCGTCAGCATGGCAGAACTCGTAGCGGTTTCCAACTGCGCGGAGGAGCCATGTCGATAGCTGTATCGCCGTCAACCATTGCTATATTAATGTGCCGTTTCCTTTGATTTCGTCCGCTCCATGGAACATTCGATGCCCGTCAGTCTCGCCGTCCTCGACAAGTTTCATCCACAGATCAAAGCAGCCATCGAGGCGGCCATTCCTTCGGATTGGACTGCGCGTTTCGTTGAGGAGAATTCCCTGGCCGCTCGCGTTGCCCTGATCCGCGACGCCGACATCGCGTTCGTCATGGCGGCACCGATGCCGAGGGAATTATTGGCCGAAGCGAGCCGCCTTCGCCTCATTCAGAAGCTCGGTGCCGGCCTTGACCGTATCGATCTCGACTACTGCCGTGAGCGCGGCATCGGCGTGGCACGGTTGCAAGCCGGCAACTCGGTTCCGGTCGCCGAACACACCATTCTCTTGATGCTTGCCACCTATCGGCAGCTGCCGCAGGTCGACCGGCGAACCCGCGCCGGAAACTGGAACAAGGAGGAAGCGCGCGGCACTCACCGCTCTCTCCAGCACAAGAAGATCGGCCTGGTCGGCCTCGGCGCCATTGGCAAGGAGGTGGCAAGGCGGCTCCGCGCTTTCAATGTCGATATTCTCTATTACGATCCGATCCGTGCAACGGCGGATGTCGAACGGACCCTCGGCGTTACCTATGCCGACCTCGATACGTTGGTGCACAAGGCGGACATTGTCTCGCTGCATCTGCCGCTGATGCCGCAGACAAAGAACATCATCGACGCCAAACGCATTGCAGCGATGAAGACTGGTGCGGTACTGATCAATTGTGCGCGCGGCGGACTGGTTGACGAAGCTGCGCTCGCCGAAGCCTTGAAGGCGGGACGATTGTCCGGCGCGGGCATCGACGCATTCTCGCAGGAGCCGCCTGTCGGCAATCCCCTCCTCGAGCTCGACAACACTGTGGTGACGCCCCATCTGGCCGGCGCGACGCTCGACAATTTCGCGGCTGTCGCGGCGCGCTCGATAGAGAATGCAAACGCTGTGCTGCGCGGCGAATCTCTTCCGGTCGACGATACGGCGGTCGCGCCCGGCAGGATATTATCGGGTTTAGGTTGATGGTCACCTGAGACGTAAAAACCTGCACCGATAGGCTTTTCGCTGTTTTCTCATCAGCAGGCGAACTGGCTCCGTTTTTTGCTATTTTCTTATCAGCCTGCTGACCGTTCCCAGATTTCACCGAACCTCCATCACTGACGTCTGACTCCCATTTCGGTAATAACACGGCGGACCAGCAAGTCATTTTTGCTCAGCCCTTATTTGAAAATGACTCCATCCGCGATTATGTCGTACCCTCAGGCAAAGTCCACCCGGGGTCCCTGAAAGGAGCGGGCGGCAATTGTTGCTCTGAGGAGAGTTTCGATGGCTTTCACACGACTGGAGATTAATCGCCGCACCGCGCTGATAACGTCGGCTGCGATCGCCACCAATGTCATCGCCCCGATGCGGGCCTTTGCGCAGGGCACGCCGCGCAAGGGTGGCGTGTTCAACGTTCACTATGGGGCCGAACAACGCCAGCTCAATCCCAGCATCCAGGCCTCGACTGGCGTCTACATCATCGGCGGCAAGATCCAGGAAAACCTGGTCGATCTGGATGGCAACGGCCAGCCCGTTGGCGTGCTGGCGGAAAGCTGGGAGGCTTCGCCCGACGGCAAGACCATCACCTTCAAGCTGCGCAAAGGCGTCACGTGGCACGACGGCAAACCGTTCACGTCGGCGGACGTCGAATTCACTGCGATGCAGATTTGGAAGAAGATCCTGAACTACGGTTCGACGCTGCAGCTCTTCCTCACTGCCGTCGACACTCCCGATCTGCAGACTGCCATCTTCCGATATGAGCGGCCAATGCCGCTCAACCTGTTGCTGCGGGCGTTGCCGGACCTTGGCTATGTCTCGGCGAAGCATCTTTACGAGACCGGTGATATCCGGCAGAACCCGACCAATCTCGCGCCGGTCGGCACCGGCCCCTTCAAATTCGTCAAATACGAACGCGGCCAATACATCATCGCGGACCGCAATCCGGATTACTGGCGTCCCAACGCACCCTATCTCGATCGCATCGTCTGGCGCGTCGTCACCGATCGCGCGGCGGCGGCAGCCCAGATGGAAGCCGGTGAACTGCATTACAGCCCGTTCTCTGGCCTGACGATTTCGGACATGGCCAGGCTCGGCAAGAACCCACGCTTCATCGTCTCGACCAAGGGCAACGAGGGCAACGCCAGGACCAACACCATCGAATTCAATTTCCGCCGCAAGGAGCTCTCGGACGTCCGCGTTCGCCGCGCCATCGCACACGCCATCAACGTGCCGTTCTTCATCGATAATTTCCTCGGCGATTTCGCCAAACTCGGAACCGGGCCGATCCCGTCGACCTCGACCGACTTCTATCCGGGCCCGAACGTGCCGCAATATTCCTACGACAAGGCAAAGGCAGCCGCCCTGCTCAACGAGGCCGGCTTCAAACCCGGTGCCGGCGGTACCCGCTTTTCGCTGCGACTCTTGCCGGCGCCCTGGGGCGAGGACATCTCGCTGTGGTCGACCTTCATCCAGCAGTCACTATTCGAAGTCGGCATACCCGTCGAAATCGTGCGCAACGATGGCGGCGGCTTCCTGAAGCAGGTCTACGACGAACACGCCTTCGATCTCGCCACCGGCTGGCACCAGTATCGCAACGACCCAGCCGTCTCCACCACGGTCTGGTATCGCTCAGGCCAGCCCAAGGGCGCACCCTGGACCAACCAGTGGGGATGGGAGGATTCCGCTGTCGACAGGACCATCGATGCCGCGGCCACCGAAGTCGATCCTGTGAAACGAAAGGCGCTCTACGCCGAATTCGTCAAGGAAGTGAACACGGAGCTGCCGGTCTGGATGCCGATCGAGCAGATTTTTGTCACCGTCATCAGCGCCAAGGCGCGCAATCATTCCAATACGCCGCGCTGGGGGTCGGCCAGCTGGCACGATCTTTGGCTTTCCGCGTGACGTAAACTCCGACAAGATGTCCGGATGCGTATCTTGAGACTTGCGGGGCGGCGTCTTGCCACCTCGATACCGACCCTTATCCTGATTTTGATCGGCATATTCCTGCTGCTGCAGTTCGCGCCGGGCGATACGGTCGACGCGATGATGGCGCAGATGGGCGGCGGCGACGCCGCCACCGCGCGGGAGCTGCGCCGGTTCTACGGGCTAGACCTCTCTGTCCCGGCGCAGCTCAGTCAATATCTCTGGCGCCTCATCCGCCTCGACCTCGGCTTCTCCTCGATCTACGGCAAGCCGGTCGCCTCCGTACTGTTGGAACGGCTGCCGCCGACCATCCTGCTGATGACGGCGTCGCTGTCGTTCGCCTTCTTCTTCGGGCTGGTGTTCGGCGTGATTGCCGCGCGCGGCGTCAACAAATGGCCCGACACGGTAATTTCGGTCGCCGGTCTGATCTTCTACGCCACGCCGTCGTTCTGGTTCGGTTTAATGGCGATCGTGGTATTTTCCATCTATCTGCAGTGGCTGCCGGCTGGCGGTTTCGAGGACATCGGCGCGGTCCAGACCGGCATCTGGCGCACGTTCGACATTGCGCGCCACCTCGTTCTGCCAACCCTGACGCTCGGGCTGATCTTCCTCGCCATCTATCTGCGCATCATGCGTGCTTCGATGCTCGAGGTGCTCAATCTCGACTATGTCCGAACCGCGCGCGCCAAGGGGCTCGACGAGACCCGCGTGGTGACCCGCCACGTCTTGCGCAACGCCCTGCTGCCGATGGTGACCCTGATCGGGCTGCAGGCAGGAACCATGCTGGGCGGCTCGGTCGTGGTCGAGAGCGTATTCTCGCTGCCCGGGCTCGGCCGCCTTGCCTACGAATCCGTGGTCCAGCGCGACCTCAACACGCTTCTGGGAATCGTCTTCGTCTCCGCCTTGCTCGTTATCCTGGTGAATTTCGTGGTCGACCTCATCTACGCGCGGCTTGATCCGCGCATCGTGGCGGGGGGCTAACGACATGGACGCAATAAAACGTTATTTCCGCAGTCCCGCCGCCGTCACCGGGCTGGTGCTGCTCCTGATCGTAGTTGCGATGGCGATCAGCGCCGGCTGGCTCTATCCGCGCGAGCCGCTGGCGCTGGCAGGACGGCCATTGATCTGGCCGTTTTCAAATCCACGTTTTCCCCTCGGTACCGACAATTCCGGCCGCGATATCGCCGCGCAGATCTTCCATGGCGCGCGGATTTCGTTGTTGATCGGCGGCGTCGCCACCGCCATCGCTATCGCGATCGGCGTCCTGATTGGCGCCTTCGCCGGTTTCTATGGCGGCTGGATCGATAATATGCTGATGCGCATCACCGAGGCGTTCCAGACATTACCCAACTTCGTGTTGCTGCTGGTCCTCGTCGCAGTGTTCGGCTCGACGCTGACCACCGTTACGATCGCCGTCGGCGTGGTGTCGTGGCCAGCACCGGCCCGGCTGACACGCGCCGAGTTCCTGTCGCTCAGGAACCGGGAATTCGTCCAGGCTGGGCGGACCCTTGGCATGCGGGATTTGCAGCTGATCCTGGGCGAGATCCTTCCCAATGCCTTGCCGCCGGTGATCGTCTACGCCAGCGTGGTGATGGCGGTCGCGATCCTGCTTGAAAGCGCGCTCGCCTTTCTCCGCCTCTCCGATCCGAACGTTGCGTCCTGGGGAAATCTGATCGGGCTCGGCCGCGACGTGCTGCGGGTGCAGTGGTATGTCTCCGCGATTCCGGGCATCGCCATCCTGGTGACAGTTCTGGCCGTGTCGCTGGTCGGACAAGGGTTGAACGACGCGCTCAATCCGAGGTTGAAGGGACGATGAGGGAAACATCCGCCGCGATCCTGACGCTGGACGGGCTTGGCGTGCGGTTGCCGGCCGGCGCCGACCGGCCGCAGGCGCTCTCCGCCGTCTCGCTGTCGATGGCCGCCAACGAGATCCTTTGCGTCGTCGGCGAGTCCGGGTCCGGCAAGTCTATCATGGCCAATGCCATCATGCGGCTGCTGCCGGACGGGGTGAGCATCGATGCCGGCCGCGTGATGTTCGAAGGTCGCGATCTGGCGAAGGCCGGCGCGGACGAGATGCGGCGCGTGCGCGGTGCCGGTATCGCAATGATCTTCCAGGAACCGATGACCGCACTCAATCCGCTGCGCACCATCGGCGACCAGATCGGCGAGATGTTTTCGATCCACACCGGCCTGTCGCGGGCCGCCATCCGCGCCAGGGTGCTGGCGCTGCTCGAAGATGTACGCATCCCCGATCCGGGAGCAGCCGCGCGCGCCTATCCGCACGAATTGTCGGGCGGCCAGCGCCAACGCGCCATGATCGCGATGGCGCTGGCGCTCGATCCCAGGGTGCTGATCGCAGACGAGCCCACGACCGCGCTCGACGTCACCACTCAGGCGCAGATCCTGACGCTGATTCGCGACCTGCAGAAGCGCAAGAAGACGGCGGTGCTCTTCATTACCCACGATTTCGGCGTCGTTGCGGAAATCGCGGACCGCGTCGCGGTCATGCAGCAAGGTTCGATCGTAGAACACGGCGAGGCGGCCGCGGTCCTCAACCACCCGCAGCATCCATACACCAGACAGCTCGTTGCCGCCGTCCCGCCGCTGACTACACCGCCGCCGCGCGAGCTGTCCGACGACATCATCCTGACCATCGACAACGTTTCGAAGACCTTCCGGTCCGGTGGATTTCTCGGTCGCGGCGCGCGCGTAACGCCGGCGGTGAAAAACGTTTCCCTGAAACTGCCGCGCGGCGCGACGCTCGGCATCGTCGGCGAATCCGGATCCGGAAAATCGACACTCGCCCGCTGTATCGTCAGGCTAATCGATCCCGACAACGGCTCGATCATGCTTGAGAGCAAGGACTGGACGAAAATGACGCGCGAGGACGTTCGCCGCGAAACCCGCCATATCCAGATGGTATTCCAGGATCCGTTTTCCTCGCTCAACCCGCGCCGCAAGGCGGCCGAGCTGGTCGCCCAGGGACCGATCGTGCACGGCACGCCGCCGGCAAAAGCCATTGCTGACGCAAAGGAGCTATTTGCACTGGTCGGGCTCGATCCATCGGCGAGCGACCGCTTTCCGCACGAATTCTCCGGTGGCCAGCGCCAGCGCATCGGACTTGCCCGCGCGCTCGCGCTCCATCCGGAAGTGCTGGTCGCGGACGAGGCGGTTTCAGCCCTCGACGTGTCGGTGCAGGCGCAGGTGCTGCAGCTGCTCGCCGGACTGCGCCAGCGTCTTGGCCTCTCCATCGTCTTCATCACCCACGATCTCAGGGTCGCCGCGCAGATCTGCGACCTCGTGGCGGTAATGAAGGACGGTGAAGTGGTGGAGCATGGGCCCGCTGGCGACGTCTTCGGCCATCCTCAACATTCCTACACCAAGGCGCTCCTGGGTTCGATACCCGGCGGCGAGTTCGCCAGGAAACGCGAAGCGGCGTTGCTCGTATAATGCAGGCGTCCGATTGAGAGCGTTCAGGAGATTTCGCGCGCGTCGCGCCACCGGTAGGCCATCAGCATCAAGGGTGCGAGCCGGCGCAGCAATCCATGCGCGGGGATCGGCACCGGATCGGAGAACGGCAGCGCGAGATCCTTTTCCGGGATACCCCGCACGGCCTTGGAAAGTTCATCGCCGAGCGCGATCGCCAGCGCGACCGCGCGCCCGTTGCAGCCGATCCAGCCATAGGCGTCGGGAGCCAGGCGATGAATGCGGGGAAAGAAATCGCTGGTCATTCCGACATAGCCGTTCCAGACATAATTGAGTTCCACCCGCCCGATCTGCGGCCACAGTCGTTGCAGGCGCTCGGCCACGCGCTGTTTGATCCGTTCCGCCTTGTTGCCCGGGCCGATCACGGCGCCGCCGGTGACGAGGCGGTTGCGGGCATCGTAGCGGGCAAAATAGAGCTCACCATGGGTATCGGACATCGCCTGCCGGCCGGGAATGACGCTTGCCCGCACCGAATCAGGCAGCGGCTGGGTTGCCATCTGCCAGGACAGCACCGGCATCACCTCGTGGGCGATAGCCGGCATCAGCGATTTCGAAAATTCGCCGGTGTAGGCGTTGGACGCCAAAATCAATGCCCGGCCGCTGATCTCGCCCTTTTCGGTCCGCACCATCCAGCGATTATTCCGCCGTTCGAAAGCGATAGCCGGCGAACGCGCGTAAATGCGACAGCCTTGCTCGAGCACCACGCGCGCGAGCCCTCGCGACAACGCCAGTGGGTTGATGTGCCCTCCACTCTTGTTCCAGAAGCCGCCGTACCAGGCATCCGATCCCAGCATCTGGCGCGTCTGGTCGCGAGTGAGCAGTTCGACCGGTGCACCAAATTTCGACCATTGCCGCACCCGTCGTTCCGCGATCTTGATGCGGCCCGGAGAATGCACCGGCTGAACCCAGCCAGTCTGTTCCTGTTCGGCCTGAATCTGATAGCGCCGGGCGACATCGAACAATGTCCCGGCGCTGTCGCGCAACAGACCGACGAATCGCTCGCCCACCGCGCCGTGTTTTGCGATGATGTCCTCAGGGTCGCGCCGCGACAAAGTCGGGATCACCTGCCCATTGTTGCGTCCCGACGCTCCCCAGCCCGGCTCCATGGCCTCGACGATGGCGACGTCGACGCCCGCTTCGCGCAAATGCAGCGCGCTCGATAATCCGGTGAACCCGGCACCGATGACGACGACATCGGCTTCGGCTGTGCCGACGAGCTCCGACAGAACGGGGCCGGCGGGCGTCATTGCGGCCCACAGCGAGTCGGGCGAACGGATGTTTGTGTTATTCATCATCATCCTTACTTTTGCCGATGGGCGCCCATGCATCGCACGCCCTCGAATGGGCCGGCTTGCCGCCGTTGGATCAATCTGGTTAGCTTAGTATGCCCATTTACATCGGGGACACAAAAGAGTGGCGCTCAAAAACGTCGTCGGAATCGATCACGCCGTCATCATGGTGAAGGATCTCGACAAGGCCGCCGATAACTGGAAGCGGCTCGGGTTCACCGTGTCGCCTCGCGGCACGCATAGCCCGCATATGGGATCGGGCAATTACACCATCATGCTCGATCCCGACTATATAGAATTGCTCGGCGTGTTGACCGAGACGGAACATAATGCTCCGGCGCGCGCGTTTCTCGAAAGGCGGGGCGAAGGCATCGAACGCATCGCCTTCACGGCGGTGGACTCGGCAGCCGGTGCGGAAGAAATTCGCGCGCGCGGCTATCCGCCGGTCGGTCCCACCGATTTCGAACGCCCGGTTGCGATGCCGGATGGCAGCCTGTCGGCAGCGAGATTCAGGACCTTCCAATGGCCAACGGCGGAAGCGCCGGGCGGTGTGCGTATCTTCGCCTGCCAGCACAAGACACGCGAAACCGTGTGGATTCCCGAACTGATGAAGCATGCCAATGGCGCGAAGCGTCTGAAACAGGCGGTGATCGTTTCACCTGAGCCCGCCAGGGATGCCGCGCATCTTGCTCGGATGATCGATCGCGAGGTCAGGCCCGAGCGGGACGGCGCAGTCGCGGTACCGTCCGGTTCTGACCGCGCCGACTTCTTGTTCCTTACGAAAGACCGCTTGGGCCAGCGATATCCCGAAGTCTCGCTGGCGGGACTGCCAGAACGCGGCGGTGCGGGCCTGGTGCTTGCGACATCCGATCTTGCCGCCGCGAACAAGGCGGCTGGTAGCTCTGGCATCCGCAGCGGAGACGCCCTTTGCGTCGCACCTGCGGTAGCCAACGGCACGCTTTTGGCGTTTATCAAGGCATAGCAACGCCACCAAGCCTGATTTCGCTTCGCTTATGCGGGCTACACCCGATTATCCCGGATCACCATTGCCCGACAAAATTTGCGCAGCCCCGCCGAGGGCACGCCGGAAGGCTTCATCGAAGGTGACGCTGCGGAGCTGCCAGCGATGCGTCACGTCCTGCCATTCCATCTGCCACTCGCTGGCCCATTCGAGATCGGAGTCGTCCCATTTGAGCCGCCCGATTAGAGCGACTTCGCCACCCAGCTCTGCGGCGCGGGCAGCCAATGCCGAGGGCTGCACCTTCGCAAGGGCGGCGCCATCGATGCCCGACTTCGCCAATGTCGCAACATCAGGCAACACGATGGTCAAGCCGCGTCTCGTGCTTGCTGCGAGTAACGCTTCACGCGGCGCTGCCGCAGACAGCCCGGCATCCGCCGCGAGCATGGTGTTTTTTGCGCCCTGCTCCATCTCGACAAAGACAGCAAGTACCGGACGGCGCGAACGCCACGGTGTGATGCTGAGCGCCTTGAGAAGATCGTCGATTTTATTTTCATCGAATTCGACGATCAGGTCATACGGCCGGTCGCGGGTGCCTTGCTCATCGCGAATGGGTGTGCCGGACATCTGGTCGTGATAGCGGTACGCTCTCACGAAATCCTGCGCACGTGATTGGTAGGCTTCGAGATGAGGATCGCCCGCAAGTTTCGCCGCGCCGGACACTTTTATGAGCACGTCCTGAAGACAAGCGGCGAAGCCGATGACGCGGTTGGCCTCGCCCTGGCCGGTGACGACCGTCTGCGCTGAATAGAGATCATCCGACGCGGCCGCCATGGTCGCGATGCAAGAGATCAACACTGCCAAGATCGATCTTCTGATCATGACAGAGCTCGCCAAGCCGATTGGTCCGCCAAACGCCTCCGAGCTTGCGTGCACCGGCGCGCCGCGCGTGTTGCACGGCGCGCCTCACGTTTGGCCAGCTGGCGCAAGGCTACGCCAAGCCCATAAAACTGCGGTCAGGCGGCAGCAGCCGGAATGACCGCCTGGACGCCTTTCAGGGCCGCCTGCAGCGCCGCTTCCTTGGTGTGGTCGAGCGACGTCTTCAGGATGGTACCGCCCTCGCCCTTGAGTCCTTCAAGCACCTTGTCTCCGGTTACCTTGCGCACCAGGACAAACAGCGCCGCTGAGCCGGGCTGGATCGCGGCCGCGGTTTCCTTCATGAATTTGTCATCGATGCCGACATCGGCCAGATAACCGCCGAGCGCGCCGGAAGCAGCGCCCAGAGCAGCACCAGCGAGCGGCATCAGGAAGATCAAGCCGATCAGCGCGCCCCAGAAGGTGCCACCGACCGCGCCGACCTTGGTCGTGTTGATCAGCTGGTTCAGCTTTACATGACCCTGCGCGTCTTTCACGGCGATGACCGCATCGCCCAGCTCAAGCAGGTATTCCTTCTGCATTTTCAGCAATTTCTGGCGGACTTCCTCGGCCTTCGCTTCATTGGGAAATGCGATGACGACGAGATCACTCATTGGGATTCTCCTCTTTTTCTATTGATTTGCCGGTTTCACACGGTGAATGCGCGATCTCCAATCAAAAAAAGCTAGGATAGCGACGTGCTGATGGCGTTGATGTGGATCAACGCCTTTGATCGCGTGGAGGGGCGGAACTGTCAGTTCCCTCGATGAGCGGCCAGGCGCTTTCGATTCATGGAGTCCGTAAATTCGAATCGATTTCGGGCGCGCAACTCTCGACGCGCGATGCGAGTACGTCACGTCGCGCCGGAGCCGCCCTCCACGATCCTTTCATTCAGCTTTTGATCGACGGTCTGAACCGTGTGATCGATCTCGGAATTGGGCAGGCCAAGTTGATGCGAAATCAATTTTACCAAAAGGTCGACCCGCTCGATGAAGGGCGCTCCATTGGCCACGGCTCTCGCCGCCGAGGACGGTTTTAGTAGGCTTTCCGCCGCCTTGGCGTATTTCTCGAAAGGCACCTGATCGCTCGGGTCCGCCCCCAGGCGCCGGGCGACGGCATCGACATGATTATAGATGGACTCCGAGAGCTCCAGGTCATCGTGCACGGCGTCGCGGATCGACTGCGGCTCGTGCGAGGTGATGCAGCGATAATTCCCAGTGAGTAGCATCGACCATTTGGCCAGAGGCACGAACAGCGAATCGAACACCTTGAGTTTCACCGGAACGTCCTGGCCGTCCAGCTTCACCGCGTCGATGTCGGCCTCCAGCTCGCGTAGCAGCCGGTTATGTGCCTCATCGGCAAATATCGCAGCCTTGAAGTTTGTCGGCAGGCCGACGTGAAGCACATTCGGCGCCTCTTCTGGTGGGCGGAAGGCCTGCGGATCGGGCGAGCAGAGTGACACCAGCCCCGGCTTGAACCGCTCCCATACCTGGGCATTGGTGTAGGCCTCCTCGAGATCCATGTCCGCCAGCGCCGGGATCCGTTTGAGGTAAGGCAACGGCGGCATGTTCATGATCGAAAGACAAGGCAGTTTCGCCTCGGCGATTTTGACCATCAGAACCCGGATCGTATGGTTGGTGTATTGCGGTTCCTGCATGGCCAGACAAACCAGATCATAACGGGAAAGGTTGACGTCGGCGGGCGGGCTCGCGTCCAAAGTTCCGCCCAGATCGCGCGAGGAGATCGAGCGATGCGTCGCCTCGTCACGCAGCTTGATGCGAACCACGGTGCCTTCGCGATTGATGAGCTCGGCAGTCTTTTTCCGACAGACCAGGGTCACGTTGTGACCCGCCATCAAGAGCTTCGTCGCCAGCAAAGAGCCATACGAAGCTCCAAGGATCAGAATGTTGCGCGCCATGCTCTCTCCTCTAATGAACTACGCCAGAATCCCCTCTAACGCCGCAAACCAGGCCATGCCTTGAATCTTGTCGAACGATCTCAAGCTTTTCCGATCGCGGCGCGTGACGAAAGCAATCATCGATTTGGTTCATCAGCCCTTCGTCGTGCTCCATCGACGTCAACCATGGGCCACACAATTTCAGTTGGCAACGTAACCGTTCGACGGACCGACAAGCCTGCCGGCCCGCGTGAGGGTGACGGTGTCCGGAAAATCCTGCTCGTAAATGACGCCGAGATCATGGAACCGGCGAAGCAATTCGCCCAGACGAACGAGACAAGCGTTCTCGATGTCGTGCAATACCACAACGCTCCAATCCTGCGCCAAAACTTGCGCGATGCAGTTTTCGACCCATCCGTCCCCGTCCCGCCAGT
>Ga0306926_10004347_pt1 | contig 14863 bp, 22 predicted proteins | sample flu12Cox44000178_FD_203759 | JGI IMG/M metagenome (GOLD analysis project Ga0306926, IMG submission 203759) | Lab enrichment of tropical soil microbial communities from Luquillo Experimental Forest, Puerto Rico - flux8day.12C.oxic.44.000.178 (v2)... | ecosystem: Environmental > Terrestrial >...
TGTGGTTTCAGTCGATGATGCTGGCGTTGCTGGCATCGACCCGGTTATCGACATCGACCGGCAATGACGTTGATACCTTCACGGCCGACTTCATGCCGGTGGTGCCCGGCACCACATCGCCGCGGCTCGGGGCGCAGCCGTCCAGCGGGCAGGTTACCTTCACCCGGCTGTCGGCGGGACCGGCGGCGCTGTTCGTCCCGGTTGGGGCGACGCTGCTGACCAACGACGGCTCACAGACCTTCACGGTGACCGCCGATCCGACCTATGTGACCTATCAGCCGTCGCCGCCCGGCTACACCATGGCTCCGTGGATCACGTCGCTGATCGTGCCGGTGGTCAATACCGTGGCCGGGTCGGCCGGGAATGTCGCCGCGGGCGCGATCTCGATCATCGCGACGACGATGACCGGCATCGATACCGTCGTTAATAACAGCGCCTATTCCAACGGCACCGACTTTGAAAGCGATACTGCGCTTAAGAAGCGGGTCAGCGATTACATTCTCGGGCTGGCGCGCGGCGATTATTACGGGCTGGCGGCATCCATCGAGGGTACTGAGACCAATGTCACTTGGAATTTGACTGAGGGTTACAATTACGACGGCTCGTGGCGGCCCGGTTATTTCTTTGTGATTGCTGATGATGGCAGTGGTAATCCGTCGCCAAGCTTTCTGGCGACGATCCGCACGGCCGGTGAGGCGGTGCGCCCGCTCGGCATGCAATTCGATGTGTTCCCGCCCGTGATCATTTGGGCCAGCGTAGCGATGGATGTTGCGACTGCGGCGACCTACGTGCACAACGATGTGGTTGCCTTGGTCGCTGCTAATATCGCAACGCAAATCGATGGGCTCGGGCTCGGCAATGATCTTGAATACACCATGCTGCCCGGTTACGCCTATTCGCAAGCGGGCGTCACCAAGGTCACTGCGGTGACGCTGAACGGGCATCCAATTCTAGACGAGACGCCGGATATGGCGTCAATCACCACATCGCGGCTGACGCAGGACGGCCAGAACACGATCGCCTATGCGACGGTCAAGTGCCGTACCGCAGAAGTGAACTGATGCCGTGGCGACCGGCGACTCACAGGACATCGTCCACCGGGTCCGGCAGCTAATCCCCGGCCGCTGGTTTATGTGGGGCGCACCGCTGCGCGACGCGGTGCTCGGCGGCTTGGCCGACAGCATGGCGTGGCTGTACCAGTGGCTGATTTTCATCCGCCAGCAAAGTCGCATCGCCACCGCTAGCGGCATTTTCCTCGATCTGATTGCCTACGATTTTCTGAACCGCACGCTGTTACGCGGTGCGGGCGGCACCACTGACGACACTAATTTCCGCATTCAGATCACCAACGCCATCCTTGCCGAACGGGTGACGCGCAAGGGCATGATGAATGCGTTGACGCTGTTGCTGACCGTGCCGCCGTTTATTTTCGAGCCATGGAATCCGTTCGATGCGGGCGGCTATGGCGAAGGCAATTTTGCTTACGGCCGGGCGGGCGGTTGGGGCTCGATCCAGCTTCCCGGTCAGGTCTTTCTCAAGGTCTCGCGCGCCGCGCTGCGCTCGACCGGCGTGCCCTATGTCCAAGGTTGGGGTGGCACACCGACGCTTGGCGGCTACGGTGTTGGTGCGATCCAGTACATCGCCACCGAGACGCCCGAGATCGGCGTCACCGATCAGGACATTTACAATACCATCGTGCGCAACAAGCCGACCGGACTGATTGTCTGGACACAGATCGGCACCGAAGTGTTGCTTGGCGCGCAACCGGCGCTGTTGGCATCGATAGGACCGCCCACGCCGCTATTCCAAGCGCTGGAAACCAACCCGCATTGGCTCGGCAAATTCATTCCGACAATGCTTAATCCGCGCCGCCACCTGAACCGAAGCCCTTAAACGAGGATTTTTGAGATGGTAGATCGCGCCATCGTCTATTCGGCGGCGCTGCCGCAGACGTCTGACGTTCTGAACACCAACAAGTTTGGGATGATCGGGCTTGGCTATGCGTTGCAAGGCATTCTCGGCACCACCACCGAAGTGCATAATTTACAGTGCACGCCCACCGTACCCGCAAGTCTGCAGGTCGTGGTTGGCAATGGTGCGATCTATACGTTGGACATGACCGATGCCACCGCGTACAGCGATCTCGGCACCGACACGCACAACATCGTCAAGCAGGGCATTCTGGCTAATCCGGTCACGCTGACGGTCACGCCGCCGAGCACGCCCGGTTACAGTCAGGTCTATTTGGTCGAAGCAATCCTGTCCGATGTCGATACCGGCAGCGCTGTGCTGCCCTATTACAATGCGTCGAACCCGTCACAGCCGTACAGCGGCCCCGGCAATGACGGCATGTCGCAATACACGATCCGGTCAGTGCAGTGCACGATTGCGCTCAAAGCCGGATCGCCAGCGCCGACCGGGACGCAAGTCAATCCAACGCCGGATGCCGGTTACACCGGGTTGTATTACATCACCGTCGTCAATGGTCAGGTCGCGATCACTGGCGCGAATATCGTTCTTAATACCTTTGCGCCGTTCTTCCCGACCTTGCCGTCGGTGCCGAACGACGTGCAGACCAATCTGTGGACCTATTGCGTCGATAACGGCGTGCTTAACGCCATGGCGGCAACGATCTATCCGCCGGTCACGCAATTGGTGCCGGGGACCGGCGTGCTGGTGCGCGTCGCTTTTCAGAACACCGGCAACGTCACGTTCAATCTGAACGGTCTCGGCGCGCAGCCGGTGCATCGCGCCAACGGCGCGCAACTGGCTTCGGGCGACATCAATCCCGGCGAGATACTGGCGCTGTTGTGGGACGGCGCGGCGTGGCAAACGCTGAACTTCTTCGGCTTCACTTCGACCACGACCAACAATAACACCTATACGATCAACATTCCGTTTGCGGTCGATTCCGGCGCGATCAACGCAGTGCACGGCGTGTTCTCGCCCGCGATCACGTCGCTGGCCGCCGGGCTGACCGTCGAAGTTCAGATCGCCTATACCAATTCCGGCAGCGCTACGCTGCAAGCCAACGGCACATCGCCAGCCACTATTCGCCGCAACAATCTGACCTTGCAGCCGCGTGATCTGCGCGTTGGCGTGATCTGCCTCTTTGTCTACGACGGCACCTATTGGCAGTTGGTCAATGCGCGCTGGCCATACGACAGTTTCGATTTGTCGTCGCCACCCGCGAGCGATATGGCAATGGCCGTCGGCGATCAGATCACCATCACCTTTACTAACGCAACGTCGCTGCCGTTGCATATCGCGACGGTGCAGGGTCTTTATGATCTGTTGCTGTACGTCCAAGTCAGCAATTCGCGCAACACTGACCTACGTTTGCAAGCAAACAACACCAGTTATGGCGCGGTTATCGTTACATGGGAAGTGCTCAACTCGGATATGCGACCGACGATCATACCCAACCCGCCTTATCTGAATCAGAGTCCAATCTCGAACAATTGGGGCACGCCAGCCGGTGCCTTTTTGTTTGACTTGTTTGACGGACCACAGGGCAATCCAGCCGATACGCTCAACGACATTGGGCCGTTTTATATGCACATGACAATATCCACTTACACGATTGCCAAGACGATCAAATACGACAGCGCGTTAGCGGGCGGTCCGGCGGCTGGCTTCATGGCGTGGCAGGACAATACGGTTTGGACGTCACTCGGCACCATCGACGTCAGTCAGCCGTTGAGTGGCGGCGCATGGGGCACTAACTCGACTCTGAGCGGCACTTGCGTCGTCAAGCGAATTTGTTAGATGGCAACCAATATTCTCTCGCTGCCGAAGATCGACGGCGCGAATACGTCGTTCTTCGTGCCGAACAACAGCGATTGGCTGGACTCGATGTATTTCAGCCAGCCGGGATTCGGCCCGCCGGTCCCGCTGCAGGGCTGTATTCTCACGGCCAGTTCCAACTTGATCGGCGTGCCGAGTGCTTTGGGCATTCAGCCCGGTATGCAAATATCGGCCACGCCCGGATTGATCGGCGGCGGCTATGTTGGCGCGATCCCAAGCACGACAACGCTGACCTGTGTCAGTATGGCAGGCAGTCCGATCTTGGCTACGGCTTCGACGCCGGAAGCGACGTTGACGTTTAATCCGGCACCGCTCGATCTGAGCGGTATCTCATTCATTGCCTCGTTGCGGCAGTCGATATCGGATGAACGCATTTTTCTGACCGCGCAGACCGCCGACTCGACCATGCTTAACTTCGGCGTGACTGGCGTGCTCGGTTTCAACGTGCCAGCCGGTGCGATATTGCCGGTGCCGGTCGGCGCTTATGTCATGGACATTCTCGCGATTGCGGACGGTCATGTCGTCAACATGATGCCGCAGGTGCCCGCTGCTGTGACCATTGCGTTCGGCATTTCCGATGCCTCGTTGTTCAACGCTACGCTTCTCACCGTGCAAGTGCCGCAAGCATGACCATTCTGTCATTCGCGCTATTGCCGTCAGCGATTCAGACCGTTGCGGGCGCGGCGCTGGCGGTCGGTCAGGCGTTGCCAGCGGGGCCGCCCGGTCCCGCTGGTCAGCCTGGACTCAATGGCGCGAATCTCAATCCGGCTTACGGTCTCACCGTGATCAGTACGTCGACTTACACCGTGCTGAACACCGACACGTCGAGTGTGCTGCGGTTTATTTTGGGAACGACATGCGTGGTGACGTTGCCAGTGTTTCTCAGTGGCACCGGCTATTGGTACATTTTCGACAACGATATGTCCGGTCAAGTGATAATCAATCCAGTCAGCACGGTGATTGATGGCGTGGCGTCAATGACGGTCGATGCGGGCTGTACAGCGCTGATTTTTTTCAATGGCGGCAGTTTCGAGAGCATTGGCCCCACTGACGGCGGATGGTTTTAGATGACGATCCCGACCAAGATTCTGCATTCGACCACGACGGGCAACTCGCCCGCGTCAATGGTGGTTGGCCAGATCGCGATCAACGAGGCTGACGGCAAACTGTTTTACCGCGATGCCAGCGGCAACGTGCAGTTTCAATATCTGTCAATCGTCACAAATAGCGTGGCAAACGCCGTTACCAGAAACACCTTCCTTTCGCATCGCACTACCGGCACGCCCGCTATTGGCATTGGTGCTGGTCTGCAATTTGAAGTCCAGACCGCGGCCACGCCGACTTACAAGATTGGCGGTGCGATTGATTGCGTATCGACCAACATCACGTCCGGCACCGAAGCGTTCGATTTGCGATTCTCGACCATGACGGCGGGCACGCTGACCGAACGCCAGCGGCTCGACGGCGCGGGCAATTTCTGGCTCGGCGGCAATTACACTTATTACAGCCAAGGTTCGCAAAACAATGCGCCGACACTCAATGTCTCAGGCACCGCACCGTTCGGGCTGACCCGATGGGGTGGCTCGGAAGTTCGCTGCTTCATGTGCATGTCGGCCAGTGCCACCATCGGCACCATGACCGCGCTGACCAGCGGCTCGGGTATCGCACAACTGACGTTTTGCGGCACCGACGGCACCGGCTTCCAGAACGCGGCGCGATTCTATATCGGCGTTGACGCGACGCCGACGACGGGCCACGTGCCGGGTTATCTGTCGATTCAAACGTCGTCGGCGACCGCCGACAATAACGAAGTCGTGCGGTTCGATCATAACGGCTACAGCATTTTTAGCGGCGGCGCGGGCAGCGGCAGTATTGGCGCAAATCTGGTGGAGATGCATCGCACGACGCAGAACGGCCCGCTGTCGCTATATCGTTGGGATAACAGCAGCAACCCAACTGTTCTCGTATTTAATAAGAGTGCGGGAACTACCATCGGCACGATGACGACCATTTCCGGCGGTGCTCAATTAGGCCAACTCAGTTTTTACGGTGTTGATGCGAGCGCTACTCCGGTTTTTCAACAGGCGGCGGCGATCATCGTTCAGAACGATGTCGCGCCAACCGCTGGCAGCGTTTCTGGCATTCTATTGTTGCAGGTCTCGCCAAGCGGCAGCGGTACGCCGCAGACTCGACTTAAGATCAACTCCGACGGCAAGGTCGTTATCGGCACGAGTCTGAACAGCCTTTCCGGTTGTTGGATTGACGTTAATACGTCTGGCTTACAGAACAGCACCAATGCCGCATCGTTAGCATTGAACGGATGGGGCGCGAACAACTCACAGGGTACGTGTCGTATTGCTTTCAATTCCAGTCGCAATACCACGGTTGGATCGCAAACGGTTGTCGCCGCCTCTGACGCGATGGGCGCGCTTTATTTTTACGGCAGTGACGGCACGGGATTTCAGGAAGCCGGACATTTTGAATGCGACTGCGACATCACGCCGACGACGGGTCACGTACCGGGGCGATTCAGTATGTGGCTTTCGTCGGCTAGCGCCAATTCAGAATGTTTGCGCGTCGTCGGCAGCGATAAGAGCGCTTGGCATTACGGCAATGTCTACATGCAGAACAATATGATTTCGCTGCTCAGTTCGGCGGATACCAACCACGGCATAATCTACAATTCATCGGTCAACGGCCCGGAGTTTCGCGGCTTCGCGGGGTTCCGTTGGGCCACCGGTTCAAGCGGCGCGACTCAAGTGATGTATCACGACGGCACCAACTTGGGCATCAGCAATATGAGCACCACGAGCAACGCCGCCAGCGCTTATATCAGCACCGGCTCGGGCAATACCGCGAACCAGATTTTCCGTTCGACATCGAGCCTGCGTTACAAGAAAGACATCGACGCCATGCCAGCCGAACGCATCAGCGCAGTTGCCGCGTGCAGACTTGTCGAGTTCACATCGACTTGTGAAAAGGACGATCCAATGGTGCGGCACGTCGGTTATATTGCCGAGGAAGTGGCCGAGATCGATCCGCATTTGGTGACTTATAACGTCGACGGCCAGCCCGAAGGCGTCATGTACGAACGTGTATTATTGCTCAAGGTGGCGGCGCTTGAACAAGAGATCGCCAATCTGAAAAACAAAAGAGGGAGACGGCACTAATGCGAGTCATCGAATTAAAACACTTGGGCGCTGATCCAGAAAAACTGAAATCGCAGTTCGCCAAGAACGAATTGAGCGAACAAGAGGCCAATGAGATCGCGCGCAAAAATCTATGGGTCAACTACAAGGACACGATGATCAATGCGCTCAGCAGTCCGGTTGGTGGGCAGCGCGAGATCGGCGTCGCCGACATGCGCACGGCAATCAAGATCATGGACAAGATCGAGGCCGCCAACGGGCGCGTGCATCTTGAGGATGCCGAATATCAATTCCTCAATGACCGGGTCCAGAACATGAAATGGACGTTGGCGCACAAACACATCATGCAGTTTATCGACGACATCGCCCAAGCGCCGACCGTCGAGATCGACGCCGACAAGGTGACGCCGATCAAGCCGAAGAAATAAATGCTAACGACGGTGACGCTGCAGTTCTCGCGCTGCGCGCCGCTGACCTATCGCGAACGCTGGCAGCAAGGGCAGTGGGTCGATTACTCACTGTGGATTTGCCGCCTGACGCATTCGCCGTTTTCGCATGTCGATCTGGTGCTGGCCGACGGCACTTTGCTCGGCGCGTCGGACAATCCGCAAGCGCCCGTGATTGTTGGCAACCCGCGCGGCGTGGCGATCCGTCCAGCCGAATATCAAAAGTTCGCGGTGCGCCGCAACGTTGTCATGAGCACTACGCACGAGCGCGCCTTTCGCTTCCACGATTTCTGCATATCGCAACTTGGCAAGCCGTTCGATACCGACGCGCTCAAGCCGAGTGTGTTCTTGTCCAGCGAGTTTCATAACCGCGATTGGCGCACTGACGATTCGTGGTTCTGCGCCGAGATGATCGGGCGTGCCGTCGAGGAAGCGCCACTGCTGGACTGGACGATCCCCGGCATCAAGAACCGCATTACGCCCGCCGATCTGATTCTGTTGCTGGCCCCGCTCTACGACTTTGACCAAGCCAAGGAGCGGCTGCCGAACGTAGAGGCACCGGAAGAATGACCGCAGTCGATTACGTGCCGTTTGTCGAGCGCATGATCCACCGCTATGAAGGTGGCTATGGTTGGGATGCCGGGGATTCTGGCGGCCCGACCTGTTGGGGAATTACTTGTTACGACTTGGCCGAGTTCGAGCACCAGAAGATGAACAGCATGGCAGCGTGGGCGTCTCGCGTGCGGGCCATGCCGATCTCGGTGGCTGATCAAATCTATCGGACCAAGTACGCGACGCAATGTTGCTTCGATCAGTTGGGGCCGGGCAAAGACTGCGTGGTGTTCGACTTCGGCGTCAACAGCGGATCATCACGTGCGATCCGCTACGTCCAAGGCGTGGTTGGTGTGCACCAAGACGGTGTGCTCGGGCCGCAGACCTTGGAAGCGATCAACGCCCATGATCCCAAAGGCTTTATCAACGGGCTGTGCGATGCGCGGCTGCGGTTCATGCGTGGTTTACGAATATGGTCGCGGTTTGGTCGCGGCTGGTCGTCGCGGGTCGGCGATCTGCGCGCCTATTCGCTGAATCTGATCCCGAAGCCGCCCGGCGTGATGGGCGCAAAGCTTAAACCGGAACGTCCGACCCGGATCGGGCACTCCAAGGAACTACGTATCCCGCGGGCGTTCGGCAAAGCCTACGAACGCAAAGACCTTCAAGAGATCAAAGCTCAGCACGAATAGCCGACGCTCGGCGGCATGCTTGCCGTTCCCACGGACCGCGCTGTAAGTGTCGGCCGCGCCACTCCCTACGCGAGCCGGACCGCGCCACATCCGAATAACGACAACGCCGCCGAGCACCTTTCCATAGCATGAAGGCCGAGCCGATGCCGGGGCTATTTATCGCCAGCACCGTGCTCGCTTTCATCTGCCTGTCAACGGCGGCGGCAGACTGGTGGACGAACGGATTCGGAGCCGAATGGGCACCGACCGGATTGCTGCTCGGTCTGATGTTCGCATTCGTCGCATGGATCACACAGCCATGAGCAAAGTTATTCTGTTCGATGTTTACGGATGGGGCGGCTGGCATCTCGATCCGGCGAGAGGCCAAGCGCAGATCGTGCGCCGCATCCGCGAGGAAGGCGTCGAGACGGTGGGGCCGTTCGATCCCGGCGACGGTTCGATGCCGGAAGTCGCCAAGAAAGCCGCGGCGGGCGGCGCGACCATGATGTATTGCGGCGACTCTTGCGGCGCTAATCGGTTCTCGTGGCTGCAGGGATGGGCACCGGGTATAAAGTGGGCCTATGCGGCGCTGATCCAACCGTCGTTGTATTGCAATGCCGGTTGCCCGCCGATCGCTGCCAGCGCCAAGCAAGTCGATGTTTTCTACACTAGCTTTCTGACCTTCCCGTTGCCCGGGCTCGGCTGCTTCAAGCCGCAGCCGGTCAATACGCTCGACCGCAACGGCATGGCGCAAAGCTTCAAATATCCCGGCAGCTATCTGGTGAACAACGGGCGCACCACGCTGAATTACATCGACCAGCGGCTGCACGTGCATCCCGGTGATGACGATGCTGGAACACAGTCGATCATCCTGAAACAAGCGCAGGCATTGCTAGCAGCGAGATGACCGCACCGGATCGCGATTATCTGGTTGCCTACGGTGCCGCCAAGCGGTGGTTTGAGCGCGAATCGCTTAGACTGCCGGACGAACTGATCGAATCGCTGGCGTGTGCCGTCCTCGATGCCGTCGATGAAGCTCGCGCCAAGCGGCAACAGGAGCACTAGCCATGGAGCAATCGAAACCATTTTGGGCATCGTGGACATTGTGGGGCGCGCTGGCGACGTTTCTCGGCGTGGTGCTGCCGGGATTGGGCATGGACGCCAATCCCGACAATATCACGTCGTTCTTTAAGTCGTTCCAGCAAATGCTTGACAGCATTCTGACCTTCGGCGGCTTGGCGCTGACGGTCTACGGCCGGGCGACGGCGACCAAGCAACTGACACGGAGCTAGATCATGGATAGACGTGAAGCCTTGAAGATCGGCGTGGTGCTGCCTGCTGCCGTGGTGGCTGGCGGTGCCACCGGGCAACTGGCAACTTGCTCGTCATCTGGCGGCATCCAGATCAATCCGAGCGTATTGGTCGCGATCAACAACGCGGTGGCGACGGGCTGTAATTTCATCCCGGCGGTCACCACCGTGATCGCGCTGGTCAACGCTTTATTCCCGGCGGTCAACGGCGCAACGGCGGTGGCCGAAGGCGTGATTAGCCAGATTGCCTCGATGCTATGCTCGAACGCCCCGAACCCGGCGTCGGCCAAGCTCGGGGCCAAGACGCTCAAAGCCGGTGACAAAGAAATCCCCGTGAACGGATGGGTCGTGATCGATGGCAAGCTCCAGTACGTCTAGACAGAAAGTCCGCCTTGGCGACGCCAGCGTTGACGAGATCAACGCCGCTTATGACAAGATTTACCCGGAGCTTTTGAACCTTGCGCACTACTACGCGGGCCGGGTCAATATCCCGTTTGTCAACGTCGAGCAAATGATCCGCAACGAGATGCAGACGCCAGAGTTTAAGCGGCTGGCGGTGCAGATCGTTTCCGATGCGGTCAATGCTGCGGAAGCGGTGCATGATGCCAAGGCGGCACAGCCGCCAGCCCCGGCAACGTCATGACCACGCAACCGGGCCAACGGCGGGCTGGCAAGCGCGGCAAGCTGCCCGCGCGACCGGATGCGATCGCGCTGAAGTTCGGCGACTATCTGCGCAAGGACAAGCTGCCGACGCTGCCGCCGCGGTTCGGCCATGTCACCAACGAGCCGCCCGGGCGGCATGGTTGGGGCATGCTCGGCAACGATATTGCGGGTGATTGCGTCATTGCCGGGCGCTGCCACGAGATCATGGTGGATGCGCTGGCCACCAACCGGCCGGTGCCGGACTTCTCGCCCGGGTCGGCGCTGGCGGCCTATTCGCAATGCCTCGTCTATTGCGGCGGCCAGCCGTTCGATCCCAATAACCCGGCGAGCGATACCGGGCTGGACATGCAGGCGGCGGCTAAGTGGTGGCGCGCCGTCGGCATGACCGATGCCGACGGCAAACTACATAAAATCGATGCGTATGTGGCGGTCGAGACCGTCGATGATGTCCTGATGGCGACCTATTTGTGCGGGTCCGCAGGCGTCGGCCTTGCCCTTCCGGCGACCGCTGAGACGCAGTTCGAGGCCGGGCAGGTATGGTCGGACGTCAGCGGACAGCCCATAGGCGGCCATTACGTGCCTTGCGTGGGCTATATGGGCGGGCATCTGGTCTTCGTGACATGGGGCGAGCTACAGGGCGCGACCCGGCAATACATCCAGCAATGGATCGAGGATGGGGTTTGCTGCCTGTCGCGCGAATATATGATGGCGAACAACCTGTCGCCCGAGATGATCGATTGGAACCAACTGCTTGACGACGTCGATGCGATCGCTAATGCGTCCAAGACGCCCGAATCGGCTCGTCTACAGGTGACCCGTCGCCAGCCAAGTCAGCCCGAGCCCGATACCGACGCCCAACACCGCCCCGAGCCCGCACATCAGCCAGCGCCAGCCGAGCCGAAGCACCAGCCCGAGCCTGAGAAACCGCAACCGCATCTGCCAAAGGCGCATCCGAAGCGCCAAGCGGAGCACAAACGGCCGCGGAAGCCTCATAAGAGGCGCTAACGCTGGCGTGGCGTCACCGTTCCGTCGAAGTGTCGCGTTCGACTTTTGTCGAAGCCCCGGCCCCGCAGTCGCCTGCGGGGCCGTTTTCGTTTGCCGGTCACATACCGGAATGCCTTGATGGCTTCACCGGGCTTGTGGTGCGACCACGGCTTGTCGCGCAGCCGCTTGACCTTGGCGGCGATCGACGTGTCCCGCTTCGACTTCTCGCGATGGTTGGCCTTGAGCATCGGCGTCAGGTTCCACCAGCGATCCGGCCCGCGGTGAGCGTGCAGAATGTTGTGGTCAAGCTCGAACATGCCGATTACGGCTTGGGCGCGAGCTTGGATCGCCCGCAGTGCGTCACGCTGTTCTTGCGGCAACAGCATTGACAGCGCTGCCGCCAACTGTTCACGCAGCGGAATGTGCTTGCGTTTCAACCGACAGCCTTGTTGATCTTGGCGCGGATGTCTTCGACGTGCTTGGCGAAGTCGGAATCGCGCTTGACCATCTCCTTGATTCGCTCACGGGCGTGCAGCACTGACGTATGGTCACGGTAGAACCGCTTGCCGACTTTGTTCAGGCTGGCGGCTTCGGGCGGCAGCATCTCAAGGCACAGCGCGATGGCGACGTGGCGGCCTTGAACACAGTGGGCAACGCGGGCACGGCCGAGCAGTGCAGCGCGGGTCAAGCCATACTCTTCGGCTACGATGCGCTGGATCAGACTTGCTGACAGCATCGTCGGGCACTCGGCCAACCACTGCTCAATCGGATCGGGCGGCAGTATAGGCCGCGGTTGTACCACGGGCACAGGCTGAAATTTTGGCAGTGACGGTTGTGGCACGTTCCAGCGCTTCATGCGTTCGGCATGCTCGCGCGCCAGCCGTCGCTGCGTTGGCGTGGCAGTCGCGATCGGTGTGTCGTTACGCTGAAGCATCGTCCGGTTCCTTTGGCGGGTCCGGCCAGATCGCCTTGAACGCGGCCAATAGCGTTGCCTCTAGCGCCTTCGGCACCGGGCGCACATTGTTCTCGATCTTTTGTTTAGGCGGCGGTTTAAGGATCATCATCGGCGTTTCCCCCTCTTGAGCTTCTTTTTCGGCTTATGATTCAGTACGGCTTCGACATGCTCTTGGCTGAAGCCTTCGACGTCCTGCGCCGCCTGTGCCTTCAATCGCTCGGCCAGCGCTTCAGCTTCACTGGTGACGTCGATCGCGTGTTCGGCTCCGACCCGCATGCCCGCGGCGTCGGCCAGTTCGTCGCTGCCGTACATGCCGAGCATGACTTCGGGCGCGTACATCCGGCAGAACGCCCGGGATGCGTAGTAAAACAATTGCCGATCCGGGTCTTCGTCCCACAGTTGCGAGCCCTTCAGTTCGCCTCGTTCGTTGCGATCTGGTCTGATCTTTTCGATCGGCGGCGTCGTGTAGCTGAGCGGATCGATCTCGGTCTTGAAGTGCCCGGTGACGGTGCAGGTACGCTGGTCACCTTCGCCTGCATAGGTCGGCCGCAACCGGCTGCGCAGCCCGGCGCGCTCGTTCATAACCGCCCGGAACACATGCGACGTGAAGCCAAGTCGCCCGCCGATGACGCTGGATTCATTGGCCAATCGATACGGGCTAAAACCCCAAGCCATGGCCATGTCGTGCAAGGCGATCGACATGCCAAGGTTGCCGCGGACATGGATCGGCACTGCTTCCTTGGCGTTGGCCATGGCCTTGGCGACATCGGCCATCTGCGCGAAGTCTTGCGGCGTGATATAGCCGCGTTCGCCGACCGGGATCATCTGCGCGGCAGCGCGGGCGTCGCCGACTTTGATCTTGATACCGGCTTCTTCGACCGGGTCGCGCCTGTCGATCGCTTCCTTTTCGGGTGCTTCCGGTGCTGGCTGGTCACTCATAACTTCTCTCCTTTGGTCAGAACGTCGTTGGCGTAGCGAGCGGCTTCCTGCGGTCGTTCGATAAAGTGGATCATCAGGTCATAGCAGAGCAGCGGCGTGCCGCTGAGCAGCTTGGCCAGATCGTCCCGGTCGAGCGCGACTACGGTGGTGATTCGGTCGCGATAGATGCCACGGTGCGCGATCATGGCGTGGCCGATCCTCTGAGCCGTTGCAGGAAGTTGCCCCACCAGTTGTGCGTCTGCTGCGACAAGCTCACGACATACTCGCTGGTGGTCAGCCAGTCGGTACTGCCGCAGTTCGGGCAGGCATAGGGCTGCGTGCCGGGATTCTTACTGGCGTTGCGCAGCCGGGCGTTTAATTGATCCACCGTGGTTGCGGCCCAATTCTGGCAAAGCTGGCAACAGGTCATTGCTGTGGCTCCGCGCTTTCTCGGTACTTCTCGGTCAGCGGTATGGTGATCGGGTGCCCTTCGCCCGGGCCGGGCCAGCGGTCTTCCTTCATGCAGGTGGCGATCAGGTCGAGTGCGCGACGGTTCTGCCGGTGACCGAGATCGATGTCACGGGGATCGAGCACTACGATGCGCACACAGTATGGCCGTTTAGCTTCGACAAAGACCAGACTAAACGATCGCATACCGAGCCCGAGCACGGTGGCGGATGCCTCGCGGATCACCGCGGCTTGCTGGTGATAGGCATGCTGGCCGACGGCGTGCATCAATAGCGGGAAGCTAGCGCGGGTCGTGGTCTTCAGATCGCTGTAATCGCCGCCGTCGTTCGGGATCACGTCGGGCCGCGCCTTGATCCACAGCCCGGTCTTTTTATCCTTGTAGAATAGCGACCGCTCGATGTCGCCGCGTAGGGCGCTGATCGCCAGCGGATCAGCAGCAATGCGCTGGCACATGCCGGTGATAGTCTCGATCTGTTCGTCGGTTAGGACCGCCCGGCCTTTCCTGACCTGCTCGTCGCGCCAGTCGCGCGATGCTTGCGTGCGCCAGCTATCCCAATCATCCGGCCGGATCGCAAACGACGCCGAGAACGCCGCGCCGCGTTTCGAGCCTTCGAGAAATAGGAAATGGGCGGCGCGGCCAAGCACGAACTGCGGCTTGTCTTCGGGCTCGGTGCAGTTCGGATTGCCGGACCACTCGTCATAGAAGTGCGCCGGGCTGCCGCCATTGACTTCCAGCACCCGGCGCAGCCCGCTCGATGACACGCTCGGGCCGTCGAGTATCTTCTGGCTGTGGTAGATTTCCAGCGGGATGCCGGAATAGATACCCGGCTTCGAGACGGCCTTGCCATCCCATCTGATACTTTCCACTTGACCGGCTCCTTCGATTGCGGACTGCAAAGATAAGAGAGCCCGCAATCTAACGCAAGGGTCTTCGTTTGTCGCC
>Ga0306926_10004349_pt1 | contig 14861 bp, 13 predicted proteins | sample flu12Cox44000178_FD_203759 | JGI IMG/M metagenome (GOLD analysis project Ga0306926, IMG submission 203759) | Lab enrichment of tropical soil microbial communities from Luquillo Experimental Forest, Puerto Rico - flux8day.12C.oxic.44.000.178 (v2)... | ecosystem: Environmental > Terrestrial >...
GGGTTTCGCCGCGAATGCGGGGACGGTCGCCGCTATCCTCGGCCCCGAGGATCACATTATCTCCGACGAGCTGAACCACGCCAGCATCATCGACGGCTGCCGGCTGTCGCGGGCGAAGATTCACGTGTTTCCACACAAGGATACTCGGGCGGCAGAAAATATCCTGACGGAGCTGGACCGCGCGGCCGGCAGGAAACTGCTGATCAGCGATGGAGTATTTTCGATGGACGGCGACATCGGTCCGCTCCCTGGTCTGACTGCGGCGGCCGAGAAGCACGGGGCGATCATGATGGTTGACGACGCGCACTCCTCCGGTGTGCTCGGCCGCAACGGGCGCGGAACGATCGATCACTTCGGGCTCCACGGCCGCGTGCAGGTGCAAGTCGGAACGCTGTCGAAGGCGATCGGTGTATTGGGTGGGTATGTCTGCGGCAGCCGCGACCTGATCGAATTCTTGTATCATCGGGCGCGGCCGTTCCTGTTTTCGACATCACATCCACCCGCTGTGGCCGCCGCCTGCCTGGCGGCTTTCGACGTGCTCGAGCAGGAGCCGGAGAGGATTCAAAACCTGTGGAACAATACGAAATATTTCAAGGCCGGGCTGACCTCTTCGGGATTCGACACGGGAATGAGCGAGACGCCCATCACGCCGGTAATTGTCGGCGAACCGAAGCTGGCGCACGAGCTCTCGCGGCTGCTGTTTGAGGAAGGAGTGCTGGCCACCGGCATCGGCTTTCCCACGGTGCCAAAAGGCAAAGCGCGGGTACGCACTATCGTGACTGCGACCCACACTCAGCAGGAGTTGGACCGGGCGCTCGAGGCGTTCCGGCGCATAGGAAAGAGACTGGGGCTGGTGTAGGCAGGGGTTCGAACCATGACACACGCCAGTTTTGATTTGGCCGCCGCGGCGCGGCAGGAAATGATCGACCACGGCTTTGTGCCGGACTTTCCGGCCACGGTCGAGCAACAGCTCGCCTCGATCGAACCCCAGCCCGACGGCTCCTTACGCGATCTCCGTTCGCTCGTGTGGTCTTCGATCGATAACGACGATTCGCGAGACCTCGATCAGATCGAATGGGTGGAGCGAACGGCCAACTGCATCCGCGTGCGGGTGGCCATAGCCGACGTAGAAGCTTGCGTGGCGAAGGCAACGCCGATCGATGGTTACGCCGCCCAAGAAACCACGACCGTCTACGCCGGCGTCCGCACATTTCCGATGCTGCCCGAGCGGCTTTCGACTGACCTGACCTCGCTCGGCGAAGGCCAGGACCGCGCCGCGGTGGTCGTCGATATGATGATTTCGGGCGAGGGCGAGATTCAGTCGGCGAGCAGCTATCACGCGCTGGTGCGCAACCACGCGCAACTGACTTACAACGACACCGGGCCATGGTTGGAAGGATCGGCGGCTGCGCCGCCCAAGATTGCCGCTTCGGCTGACCTCCAAGCCCAGCTCCGATTGCAGGACGAAGCGGCGCGCCTCTTGGGCGAAGCCCGGCACCGCCACGGCGCGTTGAGCTTCGACCGCCTGGAGGCCGAACCAGTCATTCGTGATGGCCAGGTACGCCAGTTGGGCACCCGCCGGCACAACCGGGCGACCCAGTTGATCGAAGATTTCATGATCGCTGCCAACGAGTCGATGGCGCGCGTCCTGCGCGATGCCGGTATCTCTTCGATTCGCCGCGTCGTCAGGGACCCGGAGCGCTGGCCGCGCATTGTGGAACTCGCACAACGATATGGCGAGCGGTTGCCCGGCACGCCGGACGCCGGAGCGCTCAACGGGTTTCTCTTGCACCGGCGCGATGCCGATCCGCTGCACTACGCCGATGTCTCACTTTCGGTCCTTAAGCTGATGGGGCCCGGTGAGTACGTGGTGGCCCGCCCGGGCGACCCCGCAGAAGGCCACTTTGGCTTGGCCGCCCAAGATTACACACATTCGACGGCGCCCAACCGCCGCTTTGCCGACCTGGTCACGCAGCGGCTTCTCAAATCGCTGGCCGACGGGACCCGCCCGTATACGGATGCCGAACTCGACACCATCGCCCACAATTGCACGCTGAAGGAGGATGCCGCGCGAAAGGTGGAGCGCGCCATGGGCAAGAGAATCGCGGCGACCGCGCTTCAGCACCGGGTCGGGCAGAGTTTCTCAGCGGTCGTGACCGGCGTCACGCCCAAAGGCGTCTTCCTGCGGGCGCTCGATCCGCCTGTGGAAGGCCGCCTCATGCGGGGCGAGCACGGGCTGGACGTCGGCGACCGCATCCAGGTAACCTTGCTTGGCACCGATCCGGAGCGCGGTTTCATCGACTTTGGCAGGTAAGCGCGCCGATGAGCGGCAGTTTCGGAAATGGACGCGCAGTCGGGAACCGGACTCCTGTCTGACTCTGACGCTTGCTATCGGGTACTGGCGCAGACACCAACCTCTTTACTTCGATCGCGAGCTCGATCCTGGCCCGGCCGCGGGCCGTTCACGCTCCTGGAGAGGCGACGTCTCGGGGTAACTCTCGGCGCCACTCTCGCGGCCCTTCTCGAACTTGTATGCGGCTACCGCAGCAACACGGATCGTTCCGTCCAGTCTTCGGTCCGGACCGTCGATACGGTTCCTCGAATTCGGACTCGCAGGATTCCCCGTCAGTCTCAATTCCGACGCGAGGTACCATCGACGCCTCGAACCCTCCCATCCATGCCATCGCTACCTCCAAGTCTTCAGCGAGATGGAATCGCTGCCGCTTTAGGTCGTCCCAAACCTGCTCATTGAACAAGGCGTCCCGAACGCCGTGCGAATGGATTGCCCGACAGCCGCTCAGGCCGTCTCCAGGTAGTCTGCCGGATCTCCTTCTGGACCTGTGTGCGGCTCACCAGCCCGCTCGGTGGCGTTGTAGGCCGGTCCAGGCGTAGCTCGGCCGGCGATCCGACCGACGAACGAGACTACGGAACAATTCCGTATTGTCGACCTAGGCCAGTGTCGCGTCCTGAGCCTCGGCATGTTCAGCCGGATCTTCACGTAGTACGGTTACCAGACTCTCGATGCACACTGCTCGCCGCCGAACTCGATCCGTCCGGCAATCGAGATCGCGGACGATCGTGTGGCAGCGCGGCAATCCTCGAAAACGAACCGGCAATCCATGGGCTAGCCTACAGGCTAGGGTGCAATGCTTCCATAGATATTTTGGTCCAGCCCGCCATCGTGCGGGCATTGATCGCCGCTCCAGCCGGTCACCGGGTTAAATGTTCGGCACTGCCTTACATCCGCACCCTCGTTCGATTTACCGGCTTCGCGCGGGTCCGGCCCGGCCACGGTATCGCGCCAGTCCGTCCACGCCCCGAACGCAAAATTGCCTAGCGACGTGATCCACAAATAGTCGCCGGCGAACGGCGCGGATCGATTGGAGAATTGTTCGTAGTTGGGGTTGGTGCTGGTGTCCGTAATCGCCGCCCCGGTAGTCCAGGTAGAGCCGCCGTCCGTCGATCTTGCGGCGAACACCTCCAAGGAGGCTCCTACGTTACCCAGTGTGTCATTCCCGATCGGGCGTTTTGCGGAGTAGTTCGGATCGTTGCGGCTGTCCCACCACAACGCGTGCAAAACCCCGCCATCCGCAGAGATCGCAGGGAAGACTTGATGACCCGCCGGTTCGGGATCAATCAGCTTGGGCGCGGTTGCTACTCCGCTCACACCGTCATAACGCACGAAGTAGGCGCCCGATTGGCTGGCCGTTCCCGGTGCGATAGAACCGTAACTGGTTCCGGAGGCCACCTCCGTGCCCGGTATAGTCGCATCGTAGACCATGAAAATGGCCTCGCTGGTTTTGTCGGCCTGATCCGCCTTGGCCTGCGTGGAGGTCCCGTGGCGAAAGAAAGTATAACCGGACTGACACGCATCGCTGAAATCCCCGCAGTCGCGCGCAAGGGAGCCCGGCGCAGTCACGGCCGTCAGCATCGGATCGTCGACAGCACTGCCGGGCAGAGGAATCGGCTGGGGCGTCTGAATGTCCTGTGCATTATAGGGAGTGTACGTAACGGCTACCACAGGCTTCGCGAACGTCCCCCCGCAGTCCGTGGATTTCGCAATTCCAGCCGCGTTCGGCTGCCCGTTATGGGTTGCGCCCATGTCGAAGGTCACGTACACATGTCCGTTACCGGTCACGGCAATGCTGGGATCCTGCACGTTGGCGATGTTGTTGGTGAGAAGCATCGGGCTCGACCACGTGGCGCCATGGTCGAGGGAGCGCGAAAAATAGATATTGGACACTCCGATGCCTGTAAACCGGGACCACGAGAAGTAGACATTGCCGTCGCAGGCGCCTCCCGTACGGTCGGCTTCGAGCGCCGTTTTGTCATTGAACTTGCCCAACAGGTTGGGCGCCGATGATCCCTGAGCCACCGTCGTCGAGCCGAGGAACCGCTTGCCGTCATCAATCGTCGCCCCATGTTCCCCGCCGGGGTTGTCGAAGCGCGCCACCCACTCGTCCCCAAAAGTCTTCTTCGTGCCGGCAGGATCTCCCGAACTCTCCGCTCCGACAAAGACACGCCCATGAGCGTCCCAGGCAATCACGGGATCGCCCGAGGACGAGGTCCGTATCTTCGCCAACGCGGCGTAGGGCGAAGCATCGTCGGGATATCCCGGCACCAGCGAGCTTTGGAAACTTCGACCGCGGTCTTCGGAGCGGTAGTAACCCAGCCAGATCGGACCGGCGGGAACGAAGGTGGTGGTGGAACCCGCGTACACGCCGCAATAGTCGTTCGAACTGCCGATCAAGACGCTGGTGTTTCGTGGATCGACCGCCACGGCCGGCTCGTTTTGACGGCCCCGCGCGATCGAGCATTCTGCGAGCACGGCATCGGTGTAAGGGATGCCGGTGGTCATTGTGTACACACTGACGTAGCCGCCCGATGTGTCACGGCTCAAACGCACGTTTTGACCGAAGGACGGTAATGTGACGATGAGGCTCATCGCTAGGAACAACAGTTTCTTCCCCATGACACCTCCGACTTTAGATCTTACTCCTCCGATAGATGCGGATAGAAGTCACGCACACCGGGCTGCCAGTCTACTCGTCGATCGTCTCCCGACTCATCGAGTCGTGACCGCCGGATCTTCGTCCAAAGGGAACGGCACAGCCCGCTCGAGGCCCTGCCGCCCGCTGAAGCCCGCACTCCGACTCGGAATGGATCGGACGAAATCCAGCCCTCCTATCGCTTCTTGACGTGCTCACCGCCGGCTTGGTCTGCAGTCGCGATCCGCCCTCGCCGTGTAGCCGGGATTCCTTTTCAGTCATACGGTCAGAGTTTCCGTGATACGAGCACACACAGTCATCCGCGGGGATCGCCGGGATGAACGATCAACACGGTTCCTACGGCCCGGCAATGCGAAGACCCCTTTCAAATCACCTTGGTGGCACCGCCGTCCATATCAATCAGTGAACCTTGCAGGAACCGTCCCTCGGAGCTGACCACAAACGCGACGAGCGAGGAAATGTCATCTGGCTCGCCGATGCGAGTCACCTTGGCACCGGCGACGATCTTCTGCTCGGCGGCGGCGGTACCGATCCCGCCTTCCCGCGCCACCTGTTCCAGTCTTTGGAGGTAGCGAGCCGTACGAACGTTTCCCGGGTTAATCGCGTTGACCTGCACACCGTCTTGAATGCCTAAGTCGGCCAGCGCTTTGGTGAAAGAAAGCAGGGCCGCATTCACCGAGCCGCCGATGGCAAAGTAAGCGTCGGGCATGCGGCCGCCGACCCCGGAAATATTGACGACCGATCCGGAACTGGCCTTGAGGTGCGGCCAAGCGGCGCGCGTGAGCCGCATGGCGCCGAAAAACTTGAGTGCGAAGCCGTCGGCCCAGTCCGCGTCGCTCAGCTCCAGAAAGGCGCCACGACGGGTTGCGCCGGCGTTGTTGACGACGATGTCAATCTGCCCGTAGGTAGCCTTGGCGAAGTCGGCCACACGCGCGGGCGCCTCGGCCGTCCGCAGATCGAGCGCGAAGGAGGCGGCCAAGCCCCCCGCAGTTTCGATTTCACGAGTTGCGTCTTTCAGCAGACTTTCGTCGCGGGCGCAGAGTACCACTTGGGCACCCTCGCCGGCCAATCGTTGTGCGATCGCCTTACCAATACCGCGGTTCGCCCCGGTTACAATCGCGGCCTTTCCCTTCAACCGTTTTTCCATCGCCAAGAAGATAGCATACCCGCCGCGATAAACAGATACGCCGGCCGCCAGACCCGGCATGCTTTAACGAGTGACTCCGCCGACCCTCCAGACCCGGCAGTCGAAGGCGGCAGCGGTGGTGCGCGTGGCCCTGGGCAATTCGCTCGAGATGTACGATTTCCAGATCTTCGGCTACTACGCTCCAGCGATCGCGCTCGCGTTCTTTCCGAGCGGCAGTGCTTTCGCCGGTCTGATGCTCTCGTTGATGACGTTTGGCGCCGGCTTTCTCATGCGTCCCATCGGTGCGGTTCTGCTCGGTGCGTACATCGATCATCACGGACGCCGCGCCGGTCTGCTGCTGACCCTAGCTTTGATGGCCGTCGGCACGCTGTCGATCGCGGTCGTGCCGGGATACGCCGCGATCGGGCTTGCCGCGCCGCTACTCGTCGTGATAGGACGCCTCGTGCAGGGGCTATCGGCGGGCGTCGAATTGGGCGGCGTATCCGTTTATCTTTCGGAGATCGCAACCCCGGGACGCAAAGGATTCTATGTGGCCTGGCAGTCGGGCAGCCAGCAGGTGTCCGTTATGTTTGCGGCGCTGCTCGGAATCCTGCTCAGCTCCACGCTTTCCGACAGCCAGCTGACACGCTGGGGATGGCGTGTGCCGCTGCTGGCCGGGTGCTCACTCGTCCCGCTATTATTCTTCCTCCGCCGCTCGCTCGAAGAGACCGAAGCCTTTCTCACGCGCCGGCACCGCCCGAGTGTCGGTATGATCACCAGTTCCTTGTTCGCAAATTGGCGCTTGGTGCTGTTGGGTATGCTGATGTCCACCATGACCACGGTCTGCTTCTACATGGTCACCGCCTATACTCCCACTTTTGGCAGCACCGTGCTGCACCTGGCCGCGACCGGCAACCTGGTGGTCACGCTGTGTGTTGGCGCCCTGAACTTTGTGCTGCTGCCGGTATCGGGAGGCCTTTCGGACCGCGTCGGCCGCCGTCCCGTACTTTTGGCTTGCACGGCGGTGGCGCTCGCGACAGCCTACCCGGCTTTATCGTGGCTGGTCGACGCTCCTTCCTTCGCGCGGCTCCTCGCCGTCGAGCTATGGCTGGCAGCAATCTATGCCACCTACAACGGGGCCATGGCCGTCTTTCTCACGGAAATTATGCCGGTTGACGTTCGTACCTCCGGTCTTTCCCTGGCCTATAGCCTGGCGACGGCCATGTTCGGGGGGTTTACGCCGGCGATCTGTACGCACCTCGTTCATCTCAGCGGAAACCGTGCGATCCCAGGGCTTTGGCTTTCTTTTGCTGCCATTTGCGGGCTCGTGGCTGTCTCGGTTCTATCTCCAAAGAAACACGAGAAATCACAGAATTTGTGACCGAATATCCACAGGGATAGAACGGTACCAGGGTAACTCCCGCTCCGGTTAATGGTACCGGTTAATGGTAGAATTGAAATCTATGACGTCTTCATAAGTCCCCAACCACAACCACGGGACGAGCTTGCTCCCGTGCCGACCTAGAGACCTCACTTGGGTCTCGGGTCCAGCGGCGTCGGCCGCTGCCCAATATATTCGAAATACAGGAGGTTCATGGATGAGAAATTTGTTGATCAGTGGTTTGGCAGTTTTTGCGGGAATCGTGTCTTTGCCGGCCCGCGTGTCTCCTAATCAGACACAGAAGGCTCCGGCGTCGGCCGGCTATCAGCAGGACCCCAGATTGAAAAGGCTCGAGAAATTTTTTCAAAGGGCAGGTTGTCCCGCGCAAAAGTATTCCTACACTTTTTTGGAAGCAGCGGACGCTTACGATCTCGACTGGCGCTTGCTCCCCAGCATTTCCTTTATTGAATCTACCGGCGGGAAGGCCGCCAGGAATAACAATCTGTTCGGGTGGGATTCAGGACGAGCGGAATTCGCGTCGCCCGCGGCCGGAATCCACACCGTCGGCTACCGTCTATCCCACTCCCGTCTGTACCGGCACAAAGACCTGGATGGGATTTTAGCAACCTACAATCCCGACGCGGAGTATGCCGGGAAGGTCAAGGCGGTGATGCGCCGGATTTCGCCCTCCGAGTAAGCGAGGGAGCGGACGTTGCGCACCCCAAGTACCGTTGACAACCCCCAATCGATCGCGTATATTTGCTAACATACTGATCTCACAGTGGTTTGCCAGTGAGGGCGCAAGGTCGCGAAGATCTCGGTGCGCGAACGGAAGGCAGGCGCCCTGCCCGTTGCCGCAGTTCTCTCCGTCCTTGCAGCCGCTGGTGAATCGGTGATCGGCGGAGGCGTAACAGCCGTGGACCAAGACAAGGGGCCGGTGGACCAGCCATTTTCTGAGAGTTACGAACACCTGCTCGACGACTACAGCCATTTTGCCCCGCCTGCCGCCGACGAAGTCCTACAAGGCACGGTCCTCAGCGTCACTGGCAAGGACGTGATCATAGATTTCGGATATAAATCCGAAGGCATTGCGCCGATCGAGCAGTTTCAGACCTCATCGGGCGAAATTACCGTCAAAGCGGGGGACGTGGTCGATGTCATGATCGACCATGGTGGCGAGCAGCAGGAAGGCTACGTGCTGCTCTCGCATACACGAGCGGCGCGGCTGCGCGTGTGGGACAACCTCGACAAAGCGTACCAGGGGCAGCTGATTCTTTCCGGTCGGGTGCTCGGCCGCGTGAAGGGCGGTCTGGCGGTGGACGTCGGGATCGAGGCGTTTATGCCCGGCTCGCAGGCCGACCCGCGGCCGGTTCACAATCTAGACGGGCTCATCGGGCAGGATATTCCGGTCAAAATTATCAAGCTGAACCGCCGCCGCGGCAATGTGGTGGTTTCGCGTAAGCTGGCCGTAGAAGAAGAGGCCAACGCGCGCAAGAGTTCGACGCTGGAACACCTGTCCGAGGGTTCAGTAGTCACGGGCGCGGTTAAGAACCTGACCGACTATGGCGCTTTCATCGATCTGGGCGGAATCGACGGGCTTTTGCACGTGACCGACATGTCCTACGGCCGAATCGGGCACCCGTCCGAGTTGCTGCACGTGGGCCAGGAAGTCACCGTCAAGATCCTCAAGTTCGACCGCGGCAAGGAGCGCGTCTCGCTCGGTCTCAAACAGTTGGAGCCGGATCCCTGGGAGAGCGTGGCCGAGCGGTTTCCAGTCAACGCACGAGTGATCGGCCGCGTGGTGAATGTCACCGATTATGGCGCTTTCGTGGAACTCGAGCCGGGTGTGGAAGGGTTGATCCACATCAGCGAGATGACTTGGTCGCGGCGCATGAAGCATCCATCCAAGGTCGTCAAGCCTGGCGATCAGGTGGAGGCCGTGGTGCTCGAGGTGCACGCCAAGGAACGCCGTATTTCGCTCGGCCTCAAGCAGCTCGAGCCCAACCCTTGGACCACCATCGACAGCCGCTATAGCGTGGGGTCGGTGGTCGAAGGGCGCGTGCGGAACATGACTGATTTCGGCGCCTTTATCGAAATTGAGGAAGGTATCGACGGACTGGTGCACGTATCGGATCTTTCTTGGACCAAGCGGGTCAAACACCCTTCGGAGATTCTAAAGAAGGGGCAGATCGTTCAGGCGGTCATTCTTAATATTGATTCCTCCTCGCACCGTCTTTCGCTGGGCATCAAACAGCTCCAGCCAGACGCCTGGGAGACCTATTTTCAAAATCATCAAGTGGGCGACACGGTGCATGGCCGGGTCTGTCGCCTGGCCAGCTTCGGCGGCTTTGTGGAATTGGCAGAGGGAGTGGAAGGGTTGTGCCATTTCTCGGAGGTGCCGGGCTATTCGGGCCGGCGCGGCTCAGAAGGGCCGCCGTTGACAGTCGGACAGGAGTTTGATTTCAAGATCATTAAAATGAGTGAGGCCGAGAAAAAGATCGGGCTCAGCCTCCGCGCCGTGGCGGATGACGACGAGAAGACGCGGCTGGAGGATTATCAACGCCAGGCGGCCGCGGCCACCACCACCATCGAAGAGGTTATGAGCCTCAAGGACCGCAATCTCGAATAGCTTGCAAATTTCCTGTATTCACGCGATACTGCGGTTTCGTAACCGATTGAGACGACAAGGAGAACGAGATGACCAAGGCCGATCTGATTGAAGAGGTCTCCCGCGTTGTAGAGATGACCCGGAAGGAGTCCGAGGTCATCGTGGAGGCGATTTTCGACAGCATCGTCCGCTCTTTGCGTTCGGGTGACAAGATTGAGATCCGCGGATTCGGCAGCTTCCGCACGCGGCAACGGCAGCCTCGCATCGGCCGCAATCCCAAAACGGGCGCGCGGGTAGAAGTCCCCGCTAAGAAGATCCCTTATTTCAAACCCAGCAAAGAACTCAAGGACGTGGTGAACAACTCAGCTGCGTCGGTGCCGGCGCAGCCTGGTCCGCATGAGCAGGTTCCCAACGCCTAACAAGCACCGGTCTGCGATTCCATGGACTATCTCTGGACCCCCTGGCGGTATCAGTACGTTACCAACCTGGGGGGGCCGGTTGAGTGCATTTTCTGTGCGGTAGCGGTTGATTCCTCCCAAGACCGCAGGCACTTGGTCGTGAGCCGGGGGGCGCGGAACCTAATCATGCTCAATCGCTATCCATACACATCCGGTCATTTGCTGGTGGTTCCTTATGAGCATGTGGCGACATTGGAAGACTTGCCGGACGAGACTCTGGTGGAGCTGATCCGGCTCGCCCGCCTTGCCGAAAAGCACCTCCGTGCCCTCTACCGTCCGGAAGGCTTGAATCTAGGATTGAATATCGGCCGCAGTGCCGGCGCCGGCGTCGCAGGCCATATTCATCTGCACGCCCTGCCGCGCTGGACCGGTGACACCAACTTCATGACCTCCCTCGGCGAAACGCGGGTGCTACCGGAAGCCCTCGAGACCACCTGGGAGAGGCTTCACGCAGCCTTTGGAGCGTGAGGGCCAATCACTACTTGCCGGCGCCTTTTGATTTCCGGTACGCAGCCCATCGTTTCTTTTGTGCGGCGGCGATTCGGCGGCGCGCGCCGGCCGAAAGCGTCCTCAGACGACCAGAGGCTGGCTGGCTCGCGCTGGCTGGCGCGAGGTGGAGCCTTTGGCGCAGGTCCGAGATCGCTTGGTCGATCTTCTGGAGCTGGTTTTCGTATCCGACCAGGGCGGCGCGAAGCAACGATGGATCAGAGTTCATGGGCATGAGTTTATCATAGAGAGCCTTGGACAAAAGTGCCAGAAACCAAAGCGCACGGTCTTCGTTCGCTTTGCTGACGCCGCTCGCCAATCTTTGCAGTGTTACCCTCGTTTCCCGGGTGATCTGTGGATTCGGTACCGGGGCTCCGGTAATCCGGCGCGCACCCTTTCCACTTGGAGGCGAATGCGGCATCACGACGAGCGCTCGAATTCGAGGTTCTCCCGGCGGCCAGGCATCCGCTTTATCCCTCGCGAGGGTAGCAAAAGCGTGGGACGAAGCAAAAAGAGGCGGATCAGCTTCGCCGGCTCTGCCCGGACTGTCCAAACCGCCCACACCAGTTGATCGAGCGGATGGGTCGCCGGCTGTCTGCTCTCTCCAACTCCAACCCTCGCTTGTCCCCAGGCTTCGAGCCAGCGGAAACTCGTTTCTGACAATCGCTTCCAACCCGTGCGAGACCTCGCATCCTTGGTTCCGCCCGGCCACCCGCTCACACTCTTTCAGGCTCCGGAACTATCCGAAAGGGCTGCCCGTAACCACACCTTTCTTGACATCAAAATCTTTTAAATGTAACCTGTTAACCGATCTTGTGGGTACCGTCTGGCACTTGTGAGGACCTGAGCGCCGGGTCCAGATGCTGTGCCATCCGGTTTGGGAGGGTTCGAACCCGATGCGTAATCAGTTGAGAAATTTAATCGTCGCCGGGACGGCGCTGGTGCTGGGCGCCTTGCCGTCCTCTGCCCAATCACCAGCGTACCGGGCGCCGCGAGCCGCCGACGGCCACCCTAATTTGAACGGCATCTGGCAGGCCTTGAACACGGCGAACTGGGACCTCGTCGGCCATGCGGCAGGCATGGGGCGGGTGGTCGCTCTGGGAGCCGAAGATGCCATGCCTCCGGGGTTGGGAGTCGTGGAGGGCGATGAGATCCCATATCTTCCGGCGGCGACCGCCCAAAAAAACCAAAACTTCGCCAACCGCTTAAAAGACGACCCTGAAGTTAAATGTTACCTGCCAGGTGTCCCGCGCGCCACTTATATGCCATTTCCTTTTCAAATCGTGCAATCCTCGAAGACCATTCTGATCAGCTATGAATACGCCGGCGCGGTTCGAACCATTAATATGGACAAGCCGACCAAACCGCCCGTCGACAGCTGGATGGGATGGTCCAACGGCCACTGGGACGGGGAGACGCTGGTGGTCGACGTGAATGGGCTCAATGACAGCACGTGGTTTGACCGCTCGGGCGATTTCCATAGCGACGCCCTGCACGTCGTCGAGCGCTACACACCGCGCAGCGCCGACACCCTCAACTACGAAGCCACCATCGAGGACCCCAAGACCTTTTCCAGGCCTTGGAAAATCAGCATGCCGCTTTACCGCCACGTTGAGAAGAACGCGCAGCTTTTGGAATTCAAGTGCGTGGAGTTCGTAGAAGAACTGCTCTACGGGCCGTTGCGCAAGAACCCAAGGAAGAGCCCGTAATCAGGAGTTTTCCGATGCATCTTCGCTTTTCGGTCATCCGTGATTCGACCGCCGTCGCCACGCTCGCGTTGCTTTTGCCCCTATGCGGTTTCGCCCAGGCGCCTGAGTCGGTCGCCCAGACGACACCATCCGCCAAAGTAACGACCACGAAGACCTGGGCGTCGCGGCGCACCTCCGACGGCCAACCCGATCTCCAAGGCATCTGGTCAAACGCGAGCAACGTCCCGCTGCAGCGGCCGGTGGAGGGACAAAGCGGCCGCGGCGGACCGCGCGTGGCTCAGGGCGCAGGGCAACTGGAAGTTCACTATGATCTCGGCCAGTATGGGCTCGACCGGAGCCACGAGAAGGTCGCCGAGGACATACGCCTCTCGCTGGTCACGACTCCGGATGGCCGGATTCCACCGCTCGTTCCCGAAGCCCAGAAGCGCGCCGCCCTACGCGCTGCCTACAATCGCGAGCACCAATGGGACGGTCCCGAAAGCCGCCCGCTCGCAGAGCGCTGCATTCTCTGGCCGAACGAAGGACCGCCCATGCTGCCTCCGGGCTACAACCCCAACGTCGAGATCGTCGAGGGCCCCGGCTACGTCGCCATCGAACAGGAAATGATTCATGACGTTCGCCTCATTCCCACCGACGGCCGTCCCCATCTCCCCACGCAGGTCCGCCAGTTGATGGGAGACTCCGTCGGCCACTGGGAGGGCAATACGCTGGTTGTGGATACCACCAACTTCACCGCCAGGACCGCCTTCCAGAATTCCAGCGAAAGCCTGCACGTTGTCGAGCGCTTCACGCGTACCGCGGAGGACACGCTCCTGTACGAATTCACAGCCGACGACCCGCACACCTGGGCGACACCGTGGAGTGCGCAGGTCGTCTGGGCGAAAACCGCTGGTCCCCTCTACGAGTACGCCTGCCACGAAGGCAATTACGGCATGAAGAACAACCTGAGCGGAGCCCGCGCGGTGGAAAAAAAAGCCGTTGAGGAGGTCGCCAACAAGCCGGCGAACTAGGAGAAGTGGATGCGAACGAGGTGCGCGGTCCTGTTTGCTGGCGTGCTGGTCGCCGTGATCCCGCAGTGGGCGCAACCCGCCGCGAAAGCGAGAGCCGAATCGAGGACCTGGACTCCGCCGCGCACGGCCGACGGCGACCCCGATCTTGAAGGGGCTTGGACAAACAGCACCATTACGCCTTTGGAGCGGCCGGCGCCGTTGGCGGGCAAGCCATACTTAACCGATCAAGCAGCCGAGGCCTATGAAAAGCGATTTGTCACCGGACGGACCGAGGACCGGCGCGCCGGCGGCCCCGAGGTGGATGGCGCCTGTTCGTACAACGAGTTCTCGCGGGACCGCGGGACCAAAGTCATCGAGAGCCGACGGACCGGAGTATCGCAGTTTGTGGGAGCGCTGCCTGACTGGCGGGCTTCCACTAGTGCCCGGGCCGTATAATAATGATTTCCAGATTATGCAAACGGCCGGCTACGTAGTCATCCTTCGCGAAATGATCCATGACGCGCGCGTGATTCCGCTGGATGGGCGCCCATACGTTCCGCCCCGCATTCGCCAGTGGATGGGGGATGGGCGCAGCCATTGGGAAGGCGATTCGCTGGTGGTCGACACCACCAACTTTTCGGAAAAGGATAATTTCCGGGGGTCGGCCCAGAATCTGCATCTCACCGAACGGTTCACCGGAGTCGGTCCGGACGAGATCAGTTGCGAGTTTACCCTAGACGATCCGACTACTTGCACCAGGCCCTGGACGGCGCAGGTTCCCATGAGCCGGCCCCAAGGCGAGATCTTTGAGTACGCGAGTCAGGAAGGCAATTACGCTCTGGCGGATATTCTGCGCGGTGCCCGCGCCGGAGAGGCCGCGAAAAAGGAATTGAAATAAGGTAAGGAGAGAGTTCCATGCGAAAACGACTGATGATTGTGATGGCGGGCGCGAGTCTGCTTCTGGCCGCCGTGCCGGTGTGGGCACACCATGCCTTCGCCGCGGAATTTGACGCCAAGAAACCGGTCAAGCTGGAGGGCAAGGTCACCAAGATGGAGTGGATCAATCCTCATGCCTGGATCCATATCGATGTGAAG
>Ga0306926_10004350_pt1 | contig 14861 bp, 15 predicted proteins | sample flu12Cox44000178_FD_203759 | JGI IMG/M metagenome (GOLD analysis project Ga0306926, IMG submission 203759) | Lab enrichment of tropical soil microbial communities from Luquillo Experimental Forest, Puerto Rico - flux8day.12C.oxic.44.000.178 (v2)... | ecosystem: Environmental > Terrestrial >...
CGGCGGCACCACCGGGGCCGGCGTCATCCTGCTGTCGCTCCTGATGGCGACCGGGCTCGAGGGCGCGGCCGTGATCGCGACCGACGCCGCCGTGTCGATCGTCATGGGCGTCATCAAGATTTCGGTCTTCGCGCTCGCCGGGGTGCTGACGCCGGTGGTGCTCGCGGTCGGCCTTCTGATCGGCTGCATTGGCTTCTTCGCGACCTTCGTCGCCAAGCTGATCGTCGAGCGGCTGCCGGTCCACGTCCATACCGCAATCCTCGACGCCGTCGTCATCGTCGGCGGCGGCATGATGATCTACGGCGCGCTGAAGTAGCCCGGCTTATGCCGGCGACATGCTCGATAGCGCGGAGGTTTGGATCGGCGTGCACCAGCCGCGGCCGGTGCGGCCGATCTCGCGGCTGAGGAAGCTGATCGCGCCGCCGATCACGGGCACGCTGCAGAAGAAGCCGTTCGGCCGGTATCGCACTCTGATCTGGTCGATCTCGTTCATGGCGCGGCTCATGAAGGCGTTGAGGCGGACCACCTCGTGGTCGAGCCGCAACTGCAATTTTTGCGCGGTCGACGGCGAGCGGCCGGTCGCGCCGCCAGGAGCGAAGAATTTGTCGACGTCGGCCTGGTCGAGCGTGCTTTGCGACGCCCACTTGCGGACGATCTCCATCCAGGTTTTCTGCGTCACGTCGAAGCAATAGGCGATAGTGAACAGGTGATGCTTGGCACTGTACCAGTCGACCCCGAGTTTCGCCCCGTTGTCCGATTTCGTGATGCTGGTTTTGCCGGGGGCGAACGACGGCATGTCGTCGTCGCAATCGAAGCTGACGGTGCCAAGCAGCGACGTCGTGATCGGGTCGTTGCCGATCGCCGCGGTCGCCGGGTCGTGGTGCGGATCGCTCGGCCAGTCGAGGTAGATCTCCATCTTGCGGCCGAGCAGGTTGGTGTCCTGGCGCAGCGCCGCGACCGCGTTTTCATAGGGTTTGTAGAGCTCGGCCGCGGTCTTGCTGGTGAGCGACTTGTCGTCGGTCAAGGCACCGGACTTGTGGGCACGGACGAAGTCGTAGAGCAGCCGTCGACAGGACGGTCGACGCTTCGGTGAATGCCTGCGTCGCCGCCGTGAGGTCGTCCTTGGCCTGCGTGGTGACCTTGTCCTGGTAGGCGGAAAGATTCTGGAAATACGCGGCGATCAGGGTGCCGACGATGCTGATGATCGAGAGCCCCTTTATGAATGAAAGCTCGCTTTCGGTGCGGGCGACGGTGGACTTGAACCGCTGCCAAAACGTGGCCGGCTTATCGCCCTGCGCGTTCGCGCCGCCCGGTTCAGCGCTCGACATGCTCGCCTCTGCAATGGTTTCGCCGGCGACAATCTAAAATTGCCGAAGCCACGATGGCAATATGCGGCGGCCGCTTATGGCCACTTCACCACTGGCGGCATGGACGACAGGATCGAATCGACATTGCCGCCGGTGCGCAGCCCAAAAATGGTGCCGCGGTCGTAGAGCAGGTTGAACTCGACATAGCGGCCGCGGCGGATGAGCTGCTCCTCGCGCTCGGCCTCGGTCCATGGCGTCGCGAAATTCTTGCGGATGATGCCGGGATAGACGCCGAGGAAGGCGAGGCCGACGTCGCGGGTGAAGGCGAAGTCGGCGCCAAAGTCACCGGAATTGAGCCAGTCGTAGAAGATGCCGCCGATGCCGCGCGGCTCGTTGCGGTGCTTGAGGAAGAAGTATTCGTCGCACCAGGTCTTGAACTTGTCGTACGGCGCGACGGCCTTATGCGCGTCGCAGGCCGCCTGCATCGCAGCGTGAAAGGCGCGGGCGTCGGGGGCGTCCTGGCTGCGGCGGCGGTCGAGCAGCGGCGTGAGGTCGGCGCCGCCGCCGAACCACGACTTCGTCGTCACCACGTAGCGCGTATTCATGTGCACCGCCGGCACGTGCGGATTGTGCGGGTGGGCGATCAGCGAAATGCCCGAGGCGAAGAACCGCGGATCGTCGGCGGCGCCGGGAATCTCCTTGCGGAATTCGGGGGCGAATTCGCCGAACACGGTGGAGACATGGACGCCGACCTTCTCGAAGACGCGGCCTTTCATCACTGCCATGACGCCGCCGCCGCCCAGCTTGCTCGAATGATCGGTGCGCTGCCACGGCGTGCCGACGAAGCGGCCGGCCGGGAGGTCGGCGAAGGGAGCGGTTGCCGGCAGCTCATTCTCGATCGCCTCGAAGGCTGCGACGATGCGGTCGCGCAACGCCTCGAACCAGGAACGCGCCTGCTCCTTGTGTTCTGCGACCTTGTCCGTACCCATGACGCTTGCTCAGTGCCGGCCGCGCATCCTCCACACTGTAATCAGCGCGGCCACATTGATCCATCTCAAGCCGGCTTGGACGGTCCGCCGATCTGCCGCAGCGCCTCGCCGGCGGTGATCGCGGCGGCGACCGCGACATTGAGCGAGCGGAGATCCGGACGCATCGGCACGACGAGCCGGGCGTCGGCGGCGCCGTGGACCTCGGCCGGCACGCCTGCGGATTCGCGGCCGAACAGCAGCACGTCGTCGGCCGCGTAGCGAAAATCGAGATAGGACTGTGTCGCGCCGGTGGTGAACAGCACGAGGCGATGCCGCCCGCCTTGGCGCCAGCGCTCGAAGTCGTCCCATGCGGCGTGGCGCACCAGCGTCACCGCATCGAGATAGTCCATGCCTGCGCGGCGGAAGGCGCGGTCGGAGGTCGGAAATCCCGCCGGCCCAATAAGATGCGCCTCGATGCTGAGACAGGCGCACATCCGCAGGATGGTGCCGGTGTTTTGCGGAATGTCGGGCTGGTAGAGGGCGATACGCATGGGGGAATTCGGGCGCTCCGGAACCCTTCGCGCGGGGTTATGTGTCGCGGCAAGCCCCACCCTTGCACTCTCCCGGCAAGGGTGCCAATAAAACGCCGCCGGTTTGCGTCGCTTCTGGCCACCCCCAGGTCGGGTGCGACCGGTCCACCCGCCGACTTCAGCCCCGGACTTGAGCGATGGGGGCTAAGGTTTGCAGCGCGGGTCGGATGAACCGGCAAGACGGATAAGGCACAAGGTTCGATTATGAGCGGACATTCGACCTATCAGCCGCAAAGCCCCTTCATGCAATGGTTGGAGCGGCGGCTGCCGATCGCGAGTCTGGTTTATTCCTCCTTCATCGCCTATCCGACGCCGCGCAACCTGAACTACTGGTGGACGTTCGGCGGCATTCTGGCGTTCATGCTGGGTGTGCAGATCGTCACCGGCATCGTTCTGGCGATGCATTATACGCCGCACGTCGATCTCGCCTTCAATTCCGTCGAATCGATTATGCGCGACGTCAATTACGGCTGGCTGCTGCGCTATGTGCACGCCACCGGCGCCTCGTTCTTCTTTTTCGCGGTGTATGTCCACATCGCCCGCGGCATGTATTACGGCTCGTACAAGGAGCCACGTGAGGTCTTGTGGATCCTCGGCGTCATTCTGTTCCTGCTCATGGTGGCCACCGGCTTCATGGGCTACGTGCTGCCCTGGGGCCAGATGAGCTTCTGGGCCGCCACCGTCATCACCAACCTGTTCTCGGCGCTGCCCGGCGTCGGCGAGCCGGTCGTCACCTGGCTGTGGGGCGGCTTTGCCGTCGGCAATCCGACGCTCAACCGCTTCTACTCGTTGCATTACCTGTTGCCGTTCGTCATCGCAGGCGTGGTCGTGCTGCATATCTGGGCGCTGCACATGGTCGGGCAGAACAATCCGACAGGCGTCGAGCCGAAGGGCGAGAAGGACACAGTGGCGTTCACGCCCTATGCCACCATCAAGGACAGCTTCTTCATCGGCTTGTTCTGCATCGTGTTTGCCTGGTTCGTGTTCTACATGCCGAACTATCTGATGGCTCCCGACAATTATATTCCGGCCAATCCGGGTCAGACGCCGACCCATATCGTGCCGGAATGGTACTACCTGCCGTTCTACGCCATCCTGCGCGCGATCCCGAGCAAGCTCCTTGGCGTCACCGCGCTGGCAGCCTCGATTCTCATCCTCGCCTTCATGCCGTGGCTCGACACGTCGAAAGTCAGGTCGGCGAATTACCGACCGTACTATCGGCAATTCTTGTTCATCTTCTTTGCCGCCGTGATCGGGCTTGGCTATCTCGGCTCGCAGGAGCCTTCAGGCGGCTACGTCATCGCCGCCCGCATTCTCTCCGTTTATTACTTTGCGTTCTTCCTTGTCATCCTGCCGCTCCTCGGGCTGTTCGAGCCGACCAAGCCGCTGCCGAATTCGATTTCCGAATCGGTGCTGAGCAAAGGCGCCGCCGCATGAAGTTGCATCGCATTCTCTTCGCCTTCGCGCTCGCAACGTCGCTGTCGGCGGCGGCCGTACAGACGGCATCGGCGGAGGACGCGCCGCCGCGGCAAAAATGGTCGTTCGCCGGACCGTTTGGTATCTACAACCAGGCACAGCTGCAGCGCGGCTTCCAGATCTACAAGGAAGTTTGCTCGACCTGCCACAGCATCAAGCTGCTCGCCTTCCGCAATCTCGCCGATCCGGGGGGCCCAGACTTCACCGAGGCGCAGGCCAAGACGATCGCCGAGAGCTTCCAGGTCACCGCCGGTCCCAACGATCAGGGCCAGATGTTCCAGCGGCCGGGCACGCTCGCCGATCGCTTCCCGCCGCCGTTTCCCAACGATCAGGCCGCGCGCGCCGCGCTCGGCGGCAAGCTGCCGCCCGACATGTCGGTGCTCGCCAAGGCGCGCGCCCACGAAGGGGGCTTTCCGCAATTCGTCATCGACGCCTTCACCATGTACCAGGAGGGCGGCCCCGACTACATCCACGGCATCATCACTGGCTATACCGATCCGCCGGCCGGCGAGACGCTGCCGCCGGGCGGCCAGTACAATAGGTATTTCCCGGGCGGCGCCATCGGCATGCCGAAGCCGCTTTCCGACGGCCAGGTGAAGTATACCGACGGCACGCCGGAGACGGTGGATCAATACGGCCGCGATATAGCCGCGTTCCTGATGTGGGCGGCGGAGCCGACGCTCAACGCGCGCAAGCAGATCGGCTTCCAGGTGCTGATCTTCCTAATCGTGCTGTCCGGACTTCTCTACTTCTCGAAGAAGAAGTTTTGGCGGGACATCGCGCACTGACCGGGCGAGGCCGGCCGCTGGTGAGCTTCGGCGGCGCGCTTCATACAACCAAATGGGACTCGAACCATGGCGACCGTCGCGTTCGAGAACGACCTCAAGGCCGCGATCCGCACCATCCCGGACTATCCCAAGTCCGGCATCATGTTTCGCGACATCACGACGCTGTTGGGCGACGCGCGGGCGTTCCGCCGCGCCGTTGACGAGTTGGTGCAGCCGTGGGCTGGCGGCAAGATCGATAAGGTCGCCGGCATCGAGGCGCGCGGCTTCATTCTCGGCGGCGCGGTGGCCCATCAGGTCTCGGCCGGCTTCGTGCCGATCCGCAAGAAGGGCAAGCTGCCGTTCAAGCGCGTCAGCATCCCCTATTCGCTGGAATACGGCATCGACGAAATGGAGATGCACGAGGACGCCATCGTCAAGGGCGAGCGCGTCATCCTGGTCGACGATTTGATCGCCACCGGCGGCACCGCGGAAGCCGCGGTGAAACTCCTCAAGCAGATCGGCGGCAATGTCCTCGCCGCCTGCTTCATCATCGACCTGCCGGAGCTCGGCGGCGCCGACAAGATCAGAAAGCTCCGCGTGCCGGTGCGCACGCTCGTAAGCTTCGAGGGGCATTAGCGGGGCAAGGCGCGATGTCCGCCGCTTCGGGCAAAGCAGGACATTCGACAAAGCACGCGCGACGTCCGACGACGACCCGAAGGCATCGCCTTGCGTGATGCGCGAGTCGGTCGCTCGCAACCGTTGCGCCGCACGACGAGGCGGGTGATGTCGTCTGCCTGGACGGTGCCGGCCGAGAAACGCTCGACATTGTCGATCACCGTCACCATCGATTCTTGCGGCGATCGGCTGCCGAATTGCCGGGTGATCTCCAATAGGCGCTCGGTGTTGAAGAGATCGCCGGCGCGGTTCGGCGCTTCCGTCATTCCGTCGGTGTGTAGAGAAACAACATTTCGCCGGGTGCTAGAACGAAGTTGCGTTCGACGAAGGTCCGTTTCGGCATGACGCCGAGCGGCGGGTTGCCGGACCGCCGGATTAGACGCGCGTGTCCGTCGCCGTCCATGACGATGGGCTCGCAGTGGCCGGCATTGACGAAACTGACGGTGCCGGAACGCTCGTCGAGCTCGGCATAGAGCGCGGTCACAAACATATCGACGGGATTTTCGCGGCACAGGGGCCGGGCACGCGACGGCAGATGTCTTAAAGAGCGGTGAGCGGCCGTGAGCAGCGACGCCCTGTCCTTGACCTTGCTCAACGAGCCGTCAGCGGTGCCGCGCACGGCCGAACAGGTGGCGGCTTTTTGCCGCGACCGCAATATTGCCGGACCAATCGCCTACAAATTCAACCTGGCGCTCGACGAAACGCTGACCAACGCCATTTCGGTTATTGCGTGCACGAACCGTCGTACGGGTGGCAATAATGCCCGGAGGTGCAAAGACCGAATTTACGCGACCCATTCGTGGCACGACATACGCAATTCGCCTTGACCAGACCCGCCGCGCAGGTGGGAAAGTGCTTATAGCTGAGGGAGTGACTACGGTTCGTCATTGCCTCAGCAGATCCGGCAGCAACGGACAGAGCAACAATCAAAAGCGCGAAAGTCTTAGACATGATTTCCCTCCCGATAGTTCCTATTCGCCACCCGCACTGTAGCACAGGCCGGAACGGCGCGCCGCGTCTCATTATCTCAGGTCCCACCATCATTGTGCGTTGCGAAATCGGGCAACGTAAGAAACATTGTTTCGGCGAATTGTTATATGGTTTTCGCTTGCGCGCCTGAAGCCCTTGACACGACTTCCCGATATACAGTCAACTTGAGCGCGAAAGCGGAAAAAATATAAAGACTTTCGCTTTGGGTATGCCGGAATTTTTGACTGGGCGATGTCGTGCCGACTGTGGCCGCCGTCTTGAGACGATCCGGGAGATACCAGATGTCGGGTCACAGCGGCGACGCTGAAAGCGTCTATATTTCCACGGGCCATCTTCCGGCCGCCGAATCGGTGACGGCGCTGGTCGCCGAGGCGTACCGGCGATACCGGAGCGATCCCGAGGGCCAAATTTCACAAGTCTATCCCGCGCTGGCGCGGACCCCGAGCGAATTGTTCGGCATTTGCGTGGCGGGTGTCAGCGGCAACATTTATGCCATCGGCGACACCGACTACGAATTCACGATCATGAGCGTGTCGAAGCCGTTCGTGTTCGCGCTGGTCTGTCAGGAAATCGGCGCTGAACGCGCGCGCGACAAGCTCGGCGCCAATGCAACGGGAATGCCGTTCAATTCGCTGGCGGCCGTCGAGCACAGTTCCGATGGGCGCACCAACCCGATGGTGAATGCCGGCGCGATCGCCACGACGAGTCTCATTCCGGGCGAAAATCTCGAGACAAAATGGAAATTCATCCACGACGGCTTGTCGCGGTTTGCCGGCCGCAAGCTTTGCCTCAATGATGAGGTGTATGCTTCGGCATCCGAGACCAATTTCCGCAACCAAGGAATTGCCAGATTGCTGCAGAGCTTTGAGCGGATTTATTCCGACCCGGCGGAAGCGACCGACCTTTACACCAAGCAGTGCTCGCTCAATGTGAGCGCAAAGGATTTGGCGGTGATGGGCGCAACCTTGGCCGACGGCGGTGTCAATCCGCTGACCAAACAACGCGTGGTCGATCCGATGACCTGCCATTATGCGCTCGCCGTCATGACCACCGCGGGCTTGTACGAGACTTCGGGCGATTGGCTTTACGATATCGGACTGCCCGGCAAGAGCGGTATAGGCGGGGGGATTGTCACCGTGTCGCCGGGCAAGGGCGGTCTCGGAACGTTTGCGCCGCGGCTCGATAGCGCCGGCAACAGCGTCAAAGGACAACGGGTCGCTAAGTTCTTGTCGCAGCGGCTGGGGATGGATCTATTCGTGTCCAAACCTGAAGCCTGAGATTCTCCGACGGGGCCGGAAACTCGCCGGCCGGTCACCGATCGACGGGAGGAAGAGTTGACAGCACAAACTGCGGCCTACACCGAGGCGACGACCCGGGAATCCTGGGTGCCGATGATCGCCATCGCGCTCGGCCAGATGATCATGTCGTATAACGTCGCGTCGCTGCCGGTGGCGTTGAGCGGCATGGTGAACAGCTTCGGTGTGCCGCCGACCACGGTCGCAACCGGCATCGTCGCCTATTCAATGCTGGTCGCCGGCTTCGTCATGCTCGGCGCCAAACTGATCCAGCGCTTCGGCGCGTTGCGGGTTTTCCGCATCGCGGTGCTCGCGTTCTGCGCCGCGCAGGTGCTGATGACGTTCAGCCCGAATGCGGCCTTGATGATCACCGCCCAAGGCCTGAGCGGCGCCTCAGCCGCCGTGATCGTGCCATCGTTGGTCGCCTTGATCGCCGAAAACTATCGCGGCGAACAGCAGGCCACCGCGATCGGCGCGCTCGGCTCGGCGCGCGCCGCGGCCGGCGTCTTGGCGTTCGCGATCGGCGGCATTTTGGGAACGTTTATCGGCTGGCGGCCGGCATTCGGCGTTCTGATTGCCGCCTCGGCCATCGTCTTTCTGCTCAGCTTCCGGCTCAAGCCGGACCGCGGGCGACCGAACGTGCAAATCGACCTGGTCGGCGTCGTCCTGGCGGCGGCGGCGATCATCCTGATCAGCTTCGGCTTTAACAACCTCAATCGCTGGGGACTGGCGTTGGCACGGCCCGGGGCGCCGTTCGATCTTCTCGGGGTGTCGCCGGCGCCAGTGATGATCCTGGTAGGCATCGTGCTGGGGCAAGCGTTTCTGATGTGGACGCGGCGACGCCAGGAGGCCGGCCAGACGCCGCTGCTCGCCCTCGAAGTGGTCAACTCGGCGCAGGAACGGGCCGCGGTCTACGCCATGTTCTCGGTCGTGGCCCTCGAGGCGATGCTGAACTTTTCCGTACCGCTTTACATTCAGATCGTGCAAGGCCGCTCGCCGTTTGCGACGACGATCGCCATGCTGCCGTTCAACCTGACGGTCTTCTTTTCGGCGATGCTGATCGTCAAGCTCTACACCAGGCTGACGCCGCAACAGATTGGCCGCTACGGGTTCATGCTGTGCACCGCGGCGCTGCTGTGGCTTGCCTTTGTGGTGCGCAACGATTGGAGCGAATGGCCCGTCCTCGTCGGGCTCATCATGTTCGGTATTGGCCAGGGGTCGCTGGTAACCTTGGTGTTCAACGTGCTGGTCACCGCCTCGCCGAAAGAGCTCGCAGGCGACGTTGGCTCGCTGCGCGGCACCACGCAAAACCTTGCCTCGGCGGTGGGCACCGCGGTTGCCGGCGCGTTGCTGGTCGGCTTGCTGAGCGCCGTCGTCATGCGTAACTTGGCCGCGACGCCGTTGCTGCCGCTGGAAGTCCAGTCGGAGGTCGATCTTGACAGCATTAATTTCGTCAGCAACGACCATCTCCGAGACATCTTGGCGCGCACCTCCGCCACGCCCGCGCAAGTCGACGAGGCGGTGCGTATCAACACGCAATCGCGGCTGCGCGCGCTCAAGATCGGCCTCTTGGTGATGGCCGCGCTAGCGTTCCTGACGATCTTCCCTGCCAGCCGGTTGCCGAACTATTTGCCCGGCGAACTGCCGGACGATCAAGCGCCCGGCAGGGCGCGGGGCGATCCAAAACGCGCCTAGCGTGGCGCGTCCCTAGCTCTAACGCAGTGCCAAGGCCAGGAGGATGACGATGATTAGCTTCACAAACTTCCTGGCGGACGTGACCACGATCTTCGTGTTCGTCGTGTGGTTCTGGTTGCTTATTCTCATCTTCGGCGATCTGTTTAGGCGCCACGACATTTCCGGATGGCTGAATGTCGTCTGGGTGCTGATCGTGATCCTGACGTCCTACATCGGTGTCTTCATCTACCTGATCACGCAAGGGCGCGGCATAGCCGAGCGCAACGCGCAGCAAGCCCGCGGCGCGAGGAGCTGCGGCGCGCGGTTGGATTCAGTGTCGCCGACGAAATCGCAAAACTCGATCAACTCAAGAAGGCCGGCTCGATCACCGACGACGAATTCGCGCGGGTTCGCGCCAAGCTCGTTCAGTGACGGCGCGTTTTGCCGTAGCCGCTTGTTCGGGCATGGGTTCTGCGCTATGAACGCGTCGTCTCTCATCGGCAATTGGTGCAGCGATGCGACCTGCCGTCATCATCGTGATCGCCGTCATTATTGCCGCGATCTTTGCGTTCGACGCTTATGAATACAATGGGCACTATCGCGCAGCCGCGGAGCATCAAGTGGAGCAGTGGCTGGGTTACGAAAAGCACTGAACCCTCGGCTGTCATTGCTTGCCGTCTTTCCATTCTCGTTTTGCAGGGCCGTGCCTGAGGAGGTTCCGGTGGCGCCGCGAAAAAACGTTCGGCGGATAGGTCTGCTCGTTCCGTCCTCGAGCTCGGTCCAGGAATGGGATATTGGCAAAGCGCTGCCGGACGACGTCACGCTGCACGTCGCGCGCATGCGGTTGAGCAACGTCGATGCGGAGTCGACGCTGCGGGTGGTGCAGGAAATCGAGACCGAGAGCCAAAAGCTCGCCGATGTCGACGTTGACGTGATTATTTTTCCAGCGACGGCCCCGTCGTCGCGCAACGGCATCGGCTACGACCAGGAGCTCATCAAGCGGATAAGCGCGGCAAGCGGCAAGCCGGCCACCACGGCCTCGACCGCGCTGCTCCAAGCGTTCCGTGCGCTTTCCGTCAAGCAAATCGTCCTTGGCGCGCCTTGGAGCGCGTCGGTCAATCAGACCGTCGCGGCGTTCATCGAAGCAAATGGCGTCAAGGTCCTCGCCCAGGAGGCGCTGGGGTTGGTCCGCAATCTTGAGATCGGGCTGCTCGATGCGCAAACCGCCTACGACGTCGGGCAAAGTGTGAGCCGACCGGAGGCCGACGCGGTCGTACTGGCGTGCGGCAACTGGAGCACGTTCGGCATCATCGATCGGTTGGAGCGGGATCTCGGAAAGCCGGTGCTGACGACCAACCAGGTCAGCTTATGGCATGCGCTCAAGATGATGGGTATGCGGTCGCTCGGCGGGCTCGGTGTTTTGCTGCGCGAGCATTTGGGCGACGAGGTGACGAGATATCCTGCTCGTAGCGGCGCCTGACGGACGCAGCCGGCTCGTTCGGATGGCCGAACAGGAGATCGTGACCATGACCCGTCAATGCGATTGCACTCACACCGGCCTTGCCAATCGGCGCGCCTTCATTGCCGGCCTCACCTGCACGGCCATCTTGCCGATGACCGCCAATGCCAAATCGGCGGCTCCGCCCAGCGCCGAGGACGTGACATTCATGCGCATTGCGATCGAGGAGGCGCGCCTCGCCGATTTTCCATTCGGCACGGTCATCGTGCGCGACGGCGCGGTCATCGCACGTGGCCACAATCGGGGACGGACGAACCGGGATCCAACCGCGCACGGCGAGATGGACGCAATCCGCACGTGCCTCGCCGAGCGCGGCCCGGCCGCGCTGCGCGGCAGCACGCTTTATACGTCGGGTGAACCGTGTGCGATGTGCATGGGCGCTATCCTGTGGTGCCACGTCGGGCGGCTGGTGTTTGCCGCGTCGGTGACGCAGCTTGCGACCAAGATCGATCAGATCATGCTATCGAGCGCCGCCATCGCAGCCAAGGCCCGATTTGCTCCCATCGCGATCACCGGCGGCGTGCTGGCAGACGAGGCGATGGCGCTGTTCAAGTAGCGAGGAATCCGATGGCAAACTATTATGCGGTAGTTTCGGCGTTAATCTTCTCGCTCGTGGCCTTTGGCCACCTCTTGAGAATAATCAAGCGATGGGAGGTGCAGATTGGGCCTCTTGCCGTTTCCATGTCTGTGTCATGGGCAGGCTTTGTAGTTGCCGCCTTGTTGGCGATCTGGGGCTTTACGCGATGACGCGATGACTCAGGTATCGGCGCAAATCCGACAAATGACGAAAGAAGGGCGCATCTAGCCGACACACGGCGTGAACATCTCATCGGTCAGTATTCAGAAAGTTCCGCCTCCCGAAAATAGCTCCGTACCGCGAAATGGAGACTTTCGATAATGATATGAAGGGATTACTCGGCCGTTGTGTTTGTGCAACAGTAAGCGAAAATTTCATACGCCGGGACCAAACAAAGCCAATTTCAGTCAAAATTAACGTGGAATCTGGAGCCTCGGGAATCGCCTAAGGTCACTTGCGCCATTGAGTACCTTGGGCCATTGATGGGGTGTCTCATGAAAACCGACGTTATGCCACACCATCCGCTGCACGAATCCTACGTGCTTCAAATCGATGGGCGAGTGAAATCCTCTCATCGGCGCTTCGTGGATGCGCTTAGAGCGGGCCTGCAACTAAGAGATCAGTTTCCAAGTCGCAACATCAAGGTGCGAGCGGTTACAGAGGGCGCTCACATGCTGGATGAAATGCACGCGATCGCTGTGCATTGAATAAGAGTAGCGCAGATTCTGCGGTGTTGCCGTTACTATACGACAGTCGGCAGGCCATTACCTGCAATACGCTACGTTTTCAGGTTCAGGCGTCTCTTCAATTGGCGCTGTTTTAACGGCGTTTAGCGACTGTCGAGAAGGTCGCTATTCCGGTCCCTATCGAGGGTAAAGCCGACATCGCGACGTGCGGCCGGGAACGTCGCTTTTGACCGATATCAGACATTCGGTGCTGACTTTTGCTGTAATGCACAAACGTCGGTCAGCTCACTCAGTGTGGCAGAAATGCTGTTTGAAGCTCCTGGCACGGTGCCTGTATCATTTGCGTTAGGGCAAACTAATAACGAAGCGCGGAGCCGATCCAATGCTTAAGACGCCACTTTGTGATGTCTTCGGTATCGAGGTTCCGATCATCCTCGCGCCAATGGGGACGTGCACTTCTGCCGAGTTTGCGGCTGCTGTTTCCAACGAAGGGGGACTGGGAGGCATCGGGTCGCTGTTCCGCAGCACCGCGGCGGTCAAGCGCGACATCGACGCGGTGAGGGAGTGACGACCCGGCCTTTTGCAGTCAATCACATTCCGCAGGCGCTCGATGCCGAGGTCTTCCGCCATACGCTCGCGGCCAGACCGCCGGTGATTTCGTTCGCGCTCGACAATCCCGGCGACATGGTGCGACAAGCTCACGACGTGGGCGCTCGCGTCATGTTGCAAGTGACGACCGTTGCGCAGGCTGTCAAGGCGGCCGAGCGGGGCGTTGATGTCATCATCGCGCAGGGGGGCGAGTCAGGCGGCTATTGCGGCGAGGTCAGTACGATGGCGCTGGTTCCTCAGGTCGTCGACGCGGTCGCACCGATTCCGGTCGTTGCAGCCGGCGGCATCTTCGACGGTCGTGGCATCGCGGCGGCTCTCATGCTCGGCGCTTGCGGCGTCAATCTCGGCACCCGCTTTATCGCTTCAATCGAAGCTCCGGCACCTGAGGAGTGCAAGCGAGCGATCACCGCAGCCCGATCTGAGGAAGTCATTAAGGTCGATGTTCTAAACGACATCAGCCCTATCCCAGGCACCAAGGGCTTCCCAACGATTCCGCGATCGTTGCCAACGGCTTTTTTGAGCGAGTGGAGCGCCAAACGTGAAGAGGCGCGGCGCGAACGCGACCGGCTGCGGGCGCAGATTGTGTCAACGACACAGGCCGGTCGCCAACATGAGTGTATTCTCTGGGCAGGACAAACTGCCGGCGGCATCAGCGAAGTTTTGCCGGTTGCCACGATCATGCGTCGCCTCATCGCCGAGACCGAGGCAGCGCTCGCGCGGGCGTCGACTTTGAAGAAGAAGGCCTCGCCGCAAGCTGCCGCCGAGTAGCTAGCGGTGACGCACCTCCGGGGCGCTTGCCGGTACGGTCGCTTCGGGGGTAACAACGGATGTCGGCCAAAGACCTCGGAAACGATGTTTTTGACCCACTTCAACCTTTCGCCAGTGCCAATTGCGGTAGTGCAAAGAGGATCATTCTAAAGCGGTCATGGGATGTCCTCCACATGTCTGCTTTCGGGGGCATGGCCGACAGCGGCCTTGGCGCCCCTTTTTGACCAAAGCGGACATTGGCGGCCCAGATTTGTGGCAGCCAACTAGGCCGCCGCGACGAAAAGAAGGTTCCTGAATTTTACGCCAATTTCTGCTTCCGAACGCCAGACCACACTGCACTTGCGGCGCATGTGCAGTTGATCAATCGCCAGCTCAAAATCGTCCGGAACGTCTGCTACGCTGGTAAATGCGAGGCGAGCGCCCAAAAACGAGATATCGCGAACCACGCAGTCCCTAAGTGGTTGGTTCGCGGAAATCTTGGCACACCAGTACACTTCGGTGCGGTGGTTTCGTCGTCGTTCGGACATGCCCGGATACTGGACCAGAAACATTGCGTAAAAATCAAAGGCAATGTGCGTAAAATGCTAACTGTCATAAACCAATCGGCAGGTACTCCTATTGAGGCGAAATCCAGCTGGAAGTCCTTAAAAGTGGGTATCGGTGAGGTCATTTATCGCACGCGCGACCGCTATCGAGATTGTCCTGATCGTTGCAGGTATATTGCTGTCCTGCATCGTACGATATTTTCACACGGCTTAGGAGCCTCAGCGGCCAAATACGACATAATTGCTGTAGGCGCCTCGGTAACGCTCATGGTCGTAGTGGAGAGTCTCTTTTCAAGAGCACACCGGCCAATTATTTGAACGCTGCCAAGGACAAGGATGCAGTGAGCTCAATGGGCCTCGCGCGGCACCTCCACGAACCGCATTGCATCATATAGTTCCGGGCACTCGCTACGCG
>Ga0306926_10004352_pt1 | contig 14859 bp, 9 predicted proteins | sample flu12Cox44000178_FD_203759 | JGI IMG/M metagenome (GOLD analysis project Ga0306926, IMG submission 203759) | Lab enrichment of tropical soil microbial communities from Luquillo Experimental Forest, Puerto Rico - flux8day.12C.oxic.44.000.178 (v2)... | ecosystem: Environmental > Terrestrial > Soil...
AAGGCGGTGGCGTGGTAGCCGCGCAGCCGGAACAGCTCGCTGGCGGCGTGGATCATCCGGGAGCGGCTGTCAGTGCGTCGGGCCATGGGTCCAATCCTAGGTTGACTATGTCGGACGTACATCATACTATATGTCGTACGTCATACTTAGACTGTATCGGCGAGATCTCTCGAACTGCCGAGGCCGTTATGACATCCACGCATGTCACTCGCACCGCTGACCCCTCTTTCACCCCGGCGGAGGGGTTCGTCCTCACTGGCGCGCTGGACACCGCTTCCGGCGAGGAGATCGGCGAGCTGCTGCTGGAGCTCGACCAGTCCGGCCCGACGCTGGTGCGTGTGATCCACAACCCCGGCCTGGCCACGCGGTACGCCAGCCGGACGATCCAGGTCGCCGACGGCCCGATCGCCAGCGGCGTGGATGCGGGAGCGCGGCGATGAGGGCGGCGCCGGTCCCGCGGGCCGTGCCGGGCGGGGTAACCCGCCGCAGGGCGCAGACCGTGGTGATCTTCACCGTGCTGCTGGTGTCCACCGCCGCCGGGACGCTGGCGTTCGGCTTGCTCTTTGACTCCAGCGCGCCGTTCGAACGCGCGTTCGCCGCCCGGCACGGCGCGGAGGTGACCGCGGCGAGCACGGCCACGCCGGCCCAGCTGGCCGCCACCACCGGCCTGGCCGGGGTGACGGCGGCGGCCGGGCCATTCCCCCAGACCACGGTCACCGCGACCATGCTCGCGCCACCACCGGGCCAATCCGGTTTCTCCTTCCCAACGCAGCAGATGACCGTGGTCGGCCGCGCGTCGCCGGGCGGCCCGGTCGATGACCTCACGCTGGTCTCGGGCCACTGGGCCACGCAACGCGGACAGGCCGTGCTGCTGACCGACGGCCAGGCTTCGCCGGCGGCCATCGGGACGCGGATCGCCGTGACCGGCGTGCCCGGCTCGCCGCGCCTCACCGTGGTCGGCAGCGCCACCTCGGTCACCAAGACCGCCCAGGCCTGGGTGGCGCCCGCGGAGATCGCCGCGCTGCGCGCACCGGGGGCGCCGGACCTGGCGCAGATGCTGTACCGCTTCTCCCGCGCCGCGACGGCCGCTGAGGTGAACGCGGACGTCGCGGCGCTGCGCGCCGCGCTGCCGCCCGGCGCCTTGACCGGCGCGCAGTCCTGGCTGACCGCCAAGCCGCAGGCCACCGGCTCCAGCGCGCCCTGGCCATGGTGGCAGCAGGCCGCGCGCGACTCCTACATCCTGATCGGGCTCGCCGCCCTCACCCTCGTAGTGATCAAGAACTTGCCACCCCGCCCGGAACGCCGGGACCCGGGCGCTCCGGCCACGCTGGCAGCACCCAACGACCAGGAACTTGAGCCGGTACTGCCCAGAACCCCCGGCGACGCGAGCGTGCCGGCCCGCCCCCAAATTCCGGGGAGCGGCCCGCTCCTCCCAGTGCCCGAGGCGGCCCGTACAGGAACGGCGGCCGCCCCATGCGCGGAGTGACACCCTGTCGGCGTCGTCTTTAGCTGTGACGGTTGGCGGCAGTCCCAGAGCCTGTCCGATGTGGCGCGTAACGTCGAGCTATGACCGTTCTTGCCGGGCCTTCGCGGGTGAGGTCTGCGGGTACCTGGCGGCCGCAGGGCAGGGGAGCGGGGCCAGCTGGGCCGGATCCGGCTGGACCTGTGGGCGGCGCTGGCCGGGACACCGAAGCGCGGGCGCGGTATTACCGCAAGGTCTACTGGCGTGGCCCGGGGCAGTGTGCGTTCCTCGTCGGCGCGCTGGCTCGGGCGGGCCTGGGCTGCTCCGGGCCGGCACCCTCCAGGCGGTCGCTGGCCGACCAGCCAGCCTGGTCGTTGCGGCGCACGCCTACGACTATGTACTCAGCAGGGGTATCCCCGGCGCAGACCCGGTCACTGGGTTGTTGCCGGTGATCCGGCACCGGCGCGATTAGCCCAGCTGCCAGGCCGCCGGGCACTTGGCGGCCGGGTCGCCTGGGGAGGACGCCCGCGACTATCTGGCCCGGCGCCAGGATCGTACTCGCCGCTGAATGATCGCTGCGGCGCGCGCCACCGGGCGGTCGCGATCAGGAACGCGATCTTGGCAGCGCTGGCTGAAGACGCCAGCGCCGACCAGGTCGAGGCGGCCATCGAACAAGCGTCTGCGGCGGGCATCCCCAGCGCCCAGCAGAGGCTGTTCTGAACCCCTGCCCCGGCCCTGGTGTGGAGCTGGAGCAATTGCGGACGCGCTACCAGGCCCGTGACCTGGGAGACAACGCACTCATCAGGGTAACTGCAATAGACGCCGCCTGGGCCCTGGCGCGCAGTCAATACCTGGGTCCTGGGCCGCCCAACGGCAAGCGAGACCAGGCCGCACACCAACCCGGTCACCACCGTCAAGCCAGAGTCCAGCGGCCGCGAGCGCATCCCTGCCAGCGTTGCGGAGCAGTACCAAGCGGGGGGCCAGAGGATCCTGACAGAAGCCATACACCGGCGACGGACCACCACCATCGTGCGCAGAACCTCGCCGGGCCTGACAGTCAGCAGTGAACCGCCCCGGAGTTTCCGGGAGGCTCCTACAATAAGGCGATTCGGCGCCCAGTTATTTGACGCTGAGCACGCTGGCGACGGTCCTGCAGTCGCAGGACGACCACCCTCATCACCGGCTGGCCATACCGCTCCAGCACGGTTCCTTGTTTCTACGATGGGAGCGCTGGCCGGTCCGCGGCGCTGTGCGGGTGTCGGCTCGACTTGACCGGGGGAGAGGGTCTGAGCTTTCGTTGGGTTTCGTCGTGTCGGCGGGCGCTTAGGAGACTGCGGAGACCCAACAGGCGCTCGCCCACTCATATGTCCGGGGGGGGGCACCGCCTGCGTTTCTGATGCGGCCGCTCCCACGCGCCTCACGATAAATGGGGGCGTTACCGCTGGTCAGCGCGGTGGGCTGGCCACGGGCGGCTCCCGTTCGCTCCCACAACCGGGAAACGGCCGGGAGGGGTAGCCGAAATTAATCACGAAATATAGCTGTTACCTGCAGCTTTGTGGTGGAGCTGAGGGGATTTGAACCCCTGACCCCCTCGATGCGAAGGAGGATCGGGCTGTGGCCGGGCGTTGCCGACCGTGGCTGAGCATGAGGTCACAGAGATAGATCGAATGCTTGAGCGGGCTCAGTGTGGCCTGGCGTTGGTGGAGAATGGCTCCCCACTTGGCTCCCCACCACTCACTCTCGTTGGTGGCCGTAGGCCATCGCCCACAAGTTCGAGCTCGCCGGCCGCGCCATTACGAAGAGTCAGGTAGCCCCTGCAGCTGCTTTCCCAGGTTCAGATCACCGACTCGGCGTGCCGGTCGCTGCGTCAGTCACCGCCGTGAGTGCACGCCGATCATCTGGTTATGCGTGGAGCAGCACTCAGCAGCCAATGACTTCACCTGGTGGCACCAGTGAGGAACGGCTGAGAGGAAGGAGTGCTAATGAAGGACCAAGGTTCATCTTCGGCCCCGCGAGCACAGCGGTTCTTGGGCAGTACGGCGGGGGCTGCTGTCGCGCATGAAAAAGCGCCCCGCCGACCGCGGCCAGCAGGGCGCATTCCAGAGACAAAGTTGGCGGCGCTGGGTCAGTCCTGGTCTGGATGGATGAGATAGAAGGTCCGGTCGATCACACCCGGTCCTGTGGCGACGTTGCGGATCTGGCCGGTGACGCCTTTGTAGATGCCGGTGCCGCCGGTGACCGCAGCGGTAAACTTGGGTGACATGCCGTTGGCCACCTGGGCCTCGATCTGGCCGCCTTTGAGCACAAACGCGGCATGGCAGAGCGTCACGCTTCCCGTGACCGCCGTGCAGGAGATGTAGGCCTTGCCGGCCTCGGCCCCGCCCGGGGTCTGCACGTCGAACACGATGGCGGCCACGTTGGCCGGGCCGCCGTGTCCGGCGTCGTTGACGGCCTGGGAGACGCCGACTGTGTGGAACCGCAACACTTGCACCCGGTCATGGCTGCTGCCCGGTGCCGGTGAGGAAGCCAGCGCGGCGCTAGCGCCGCCAAGCAGCGCCAGCCCGGTGACCACCGCGGCGACAACCGCAGCCGCTCGTCGTGAGATCCGCATTGATCATCCGCCTCCTGGATTTCCATGGCCAGTCACGACTGGTCCATAACTACGCGGGGTGAGTAAAAGCCGAGGGAACGCGAACGCCAACCCGCCCCGCGTACGCTTCCCCGTCGCGGCCCAGTGCCGTGCGCTTCACCATGCGGCATCCGGCGGCTGTCCAATCCAGCGGGCAATGCTCTGCCAAGGCACCGCTTGGCCTAACCATCAGGAAGTAGCCGCAGAACCAAGCCCCAGCCACGACGCTGGCACTAGGCCACGGGGTGTCCTCCCAGGGCCGTGCACAGGACAGCGGCGTCGTCCGGGTTGATGTGCGGAGTAAATCTCAGGACCTCGCCCGTGGGCGAGATCACCGCCTGCCCGGCGTTGACAGCAACGAGCTTTCCGCTGGAATCCCGAAGGTGAAAGAACAGTCCGGCAAACTTCAGCTGCCCGTCAGCAGCGGTGAACAGTGTGCTGTGGTCGCTGTCCGTCAGCGTGTAACCGGTGGCAAGGTTCGTGTCCGTGGCTTCAGTCAGGAGGTGCTCGGTCATATTGCCGTCCGGGAAGATGATCGCATTGTCGACGACCGTAAGCACGTTGTGGAAGTCGAAGTCGCAGATCGTGCCGGCCGGGAATACGAAGTCAAACGTCATGGTGCTCTTGACGTGCTGCGGGCCGTCGGCCCACGCTGGCGTGCTTCCCGCCGCGGGGGCAAGCACCCCCAGCAGGGTCCCCACCGCCAATACTGCGCCCGCGATGACCGATCGTCTCATGGTGCTCCCTTCTTGCCTGGTGCGCACAGGGCTCCACCCCTGATGCCGGAAACTGATGAGCCCAGCGGGGCTGGGATCGCGGCTGGCTTCACTGTCGCGCGCGGTGGAGGTGTTCGCCACGCATGACCGCCCACAAGACAGCCCACAAGATAGCCCACAAGAAACCGCACGCTCTGGTTCTGGCGGGGGAACCCCGGCGTGAGGTCCGCGGGCCCTGGCGGATGGCGCCGGCCTCTCGGATGGTGCTTGGCGCTCGGGCTCTGGTTCCTGTGGGCCTGGCCGCAGTGCCACGCAACCGCAGGCAGATGGACGCCGAGCGGTGGCGGCGGGGACGTGGCAGGGGTGGCTGGGCCTGCGTACTGTTAGCAGTAGGACGGTTCCGCCCGGTACCGGTAGCCGTGGCGGACAGGTTGTGTGGGGGGCACTGGGATGGTGACCGAGCAGCCTGCGCTTTCTTTTGCCGGGCTGCTGCGGCAGCTGCGGGCCGAGGCCAAGCTGACCCAGGAGGAGCTGGCGGTCGCGGCGGGGGTATCCCTGCGGTCGGTCAGCAACTTGGAGCGGGGCATCAACCGCACGGCGCATAAGGACACCGCAGTGTTGCTGGCCGGTGCGCTGAGCTTGAGCGGGCCGACGGAAGAACTGTTCGTGGCGGCGGCCCGCGGCAACGTCCCGGCCGCGCAGGTCCTAGCGGCTGCCGACGGCGCGGGGCCGCGGCCGGGAGCGGTGACCAGTTCGCCGTACCGTGGGCTGAGCGTGTTCGAAGAGCAGGACGCAGGGTGGTTTTTCGGCCGGGAAACGGCCACCATCGCGCTGCTGGACCGGATGTCGCGGCTGCTGGCGGGCGTTGGGCTGCTGGTGGTCTCTGGGGCGTCGGGCGCGGGGAAGTCATCATTGCTGCGGGCGGGTGTGCTGCCGCGAATCCGGGAGAATGGGCTGGCAGCCGAGCCGGGAGCGGCGTCGTGGCCCTGTGTGGTGTTCACCCCGACCCAGGCGCCGCTGGATGAGCTGGCGCTGCGTGTTGCGCCGCTGGCGGGGGTGGACGCGGCGGCGGTTCGGCGGGGCCTGGTGGCCGACCCAGAAGGGTTCGCGCTCACCGCCCGGCAGGCCGCCCGGGCGGGGCCACTACGGCCGGCTGGGGAACCGGATGGTCGCCCGGCACAGCGAGATCAGCTACGGCGCCGGCTGCTGCTGGTGGTCGACCAGTTCGAAGAACTTTTCACCCAGTGCGCTGATGAAGGGCAGCGGCGGGCGTTCATCGCCGCGCTGCACACGGCCGCCACCGCCGGGCACGGCCCAGATCAGGCCCCAGCGGCGCTGGTGGCGCTCGGGATGCGCGCCGATTTTGAAACCCGCTGCGCCGACTACCCGCAGCTGGTCGGCCCGGTCCAAGACCGCTACCTGGTCACCGCGATGACCGAGCGGCAGCTGCGGATGGCCATCACCGAACCAGCCAAGAAAGCCGGCTCCAATGTCGACGGCGACCTGACCGACCTGCTGCTGGCTGAGATGCGCACCGGCCAGCCAGGGCGCTTCGGCGCCGGGGTACTGCCGTTGCTGTCGCACGCCCTCGACCAGGCCTGGCGGTCGGGGACCGGGCAGGTGCTCACCCTGGCCGACTATGAGCGCACCGGCGGCATCGAAGGCGCCGTCGCCGCCAGCGCGCAGCGCGCCTACGACCGCCTTACGACCGGCCAGCAAGCCGCCGCCCGGCAGGTGTTCCTGCGGCTGACCGCCGTCAGCAGCGACGGCGTGGACACCGCCAACCGCGCCACCAGGGCGGAGCTGACCGCGGGCAAGAACCCAGCCGAGACCCAGGACGTTGAAGCCGTGCTGGATGCCTTCGCCGCCGAACGGCTGCTCACCCTCGCCGCCGGCACTGTGGAACTCAGCCACGAAGCAGTGCTGACCGCCTGGCCGCTGCTGCGCGACACCTGGCTCGCTGACACCCACGCCGACCGGATCGTCCGCACCCGGCTGCACACCACCGCAGCCGACTGGGCCCGCCACTCCCGCGACCCGTCCTACCTCTACACCGGCACCCTGCTGGCAGCGGCGACCGGCACCGCCGCCCGGATCAGCGCCGACCCCGCCCGCCACCTGGCGCTCAGCCACACCGAACGGGACTTCCTGCATGCCAGCAGCCACGCCCACCGCCGGGGCATCCGCCGACGGCAAGGGCTCATCGGTTTGCTCATGGCCCTGGTCATCGGCTTGGCCTCGGTCGCTGCCTTCGCCTTCCTCGCCCGCCAGGATGCTGTGCACAACGCCGCCACCGCGCGCCACCAGCATGCCATCGCCCTGTCCCGCCAGCTCGCCGCCGAAAGCCTCAACATCGATGGCACCAATCCGGTGACCGCGCGCCAGCTCGCCGTCGCCGCCTGGGCCGTCTACCCCACCAGCCAGGCCCTTTCCGCCATCACGACCCTGCTGGCCGAGCAACACCAACAGGGCATGCTGCCCGCCGACCCTTACAAGGTGTTCGCGGTGGCGTTCAGCCGCGATGGCAGGCTGCTGGCCAGCGCCGGCGCCGACGGCACGGTGCGGCTGTGGAACCCCGCCAGCGGCCAGCCGATCGGCGCGCCCCTCCACGCCAGCGCCAGGGGCGGCGTGCGCGCGGTGGCGTTCAGTCCCGGCGGCAGGCTGCTGGCCAGCGCCGGCGGGGACGGCACGGTGCGGCTGTGGGATCTCGCCACCGGCCGTTCGATTGGCGCGCCCCTGCACGCCAGCGCCCGGGGCGGCGTGCGCGCGGTGGCGTTCAGCCGCGATGGCAGGCTGCTGGCTAGCGCTGGCGGGGACGGCACGGTGCGGCTGTGGGATCTGGCCACCCGCCGCCCCGACGCGACCCTCCAGACCGGCTCCGGCCCTGCTGGCGGCCTGTACGGGGTGGCGTTCAGTCCCGGCGGCAGGCTGCTGGCTAGCGCCGGCGCCGACGGCACGGTGCGGCTGTGGGACCTGGCCGCCCGTCGCCCCGTCGGCGCGCCCTTCGACACCGGCGCCCACAACCTGGTGTTCGGGGTGGCGTTCAGCCCTGACGGCAGGCTGCTGGCCACCGCGGGCGCCGACGGCACGGTGCGGTTGTGGGACCTGGCCACCCGCCGCCCCGCCGCGACCCTCCAGACCGCCTCCGGCGTTGCTGGCGGCGTGGGCGGGGTGGCGTTCAGCCCTGACGGCAAGCTGCTGGCCACCGCCGGCGCCGACGGCAGGGTGCGGCTATGGGATCCCGTCACCGGCCACCCCGTCGGCGCGCTGTTCCAGACCGGCTCCGGCCCTGTTGGCGGTGTGGTCGGAGTGGCGTTCAGCCCTGACGGCAAGCTGCTGGCCACCGCCGGCGCCGACGGCACCGTGCGGCTGTGGAAGCCGACCACCGGCCAAGTCGTCGGCGCGCCCCTCCACGCCAGTGACTACAACGGCGCCGACGGGGTGGCATTCGGCCCTGACGGCACGCTGCTGGCCAGCGCCGGCGCCGACGGCACCGTGCGGCTGTGGAACTCCGTCACCGGCCGCCCCGTCGCGACCTTCCAGGCCGGCTCCGGCCGTGCTGGCGGACTGCTCGGGCTGGCGTTCAGCCCCGACGGCAAGCTGCTGGCCAGCGCCGGCGCCGACGGCACCGTGTGGCTGTGGAACCTGGCCACCCGCCGCCCCGTCGCGACCCTCCACGCCAGCGCCCGAGGCGGCGTAGGCGGGGTGGCGTTCAGCCCTGACGGCAAGCTGCTGGCCACCGCCGACGGCGACGGCACCGTACGGCTGTGGAACCCGGCCACCGGCAAAGTCGTCGGCGCGCCCCTCCGCGCCAGCGCCCGCAATGGCGTGCTCGGGGTGGCGTTCAGTCGCGACGGCAGGCTGTTGGCCAGCGCCGACGGCGACGGCACGGTGCGGCTATGGAACCCGGCCACTGGCCAGCCGATCGGCGCGCCCCTCCACGCCAGCGCGCACAACCTCGTGATGGGGGTGGCGTTCAGCCCTAGCGGCAGGCTGCTGGCCAGCGCCGGCCTCGACGGCTCGGTGCGGCTATGGAACCCCGCCACCGGCCAGCCCGTCGGCGCGCCCCTCGAGACCCGCGCCCAGCACGGCGCGACCTCGGTGGCATTCAGCCCCGACGGCAAGCTGCTGGCCAGCGGCGGCATCGACGGCACCGTGCGGCTATGGAACGCCGCCACCGGCCAGCCCATCGGCGCGACCCTCCACGCCAGCGCCCACGGCGTGCCCTCGGTGGCATTCAGCCGCGACGGCACGCTGCTGGCCGCCTCCGACGTCGTAGCGGGCACCGTGCAGGTGTTGCAAGTATCGCTACTCACGCACGCCTATTCCGCGCTTTGCGCCTACGTGGGACCACCGACATCCCAAGAATGGCACCAATACGCCTTCGGCGAACGGCAGCCGAAGGCCTGCGGCTGAACGTCCAGATACCCCCGGCGGCCACCGCTGCTGCGCTCAGGCCGGAGTGTCCAGCCCGTCTTGATATCAGTTCCTGACCATCGCCGGGGGGCGCTGACCGTGTCAATAGCGTCCTGATCGGCGGCACACTGGGCCTGGCCGTGCAGGACACCGTCAGCCCTCTGCGGGGTGCAAGAGCACTGGCTGGGGTCGGGTCCGGGGATGACCCGCTCAGGGTCCGGGGGTGCCCCTCCGCCGTCAAGGGCACCCGAAGATCATTTACAACCGTCTCGCAGAAATGATCTTCAGGACCCACCCTTGAGCGTCGGAAACTCTGCACCCCTCCGGTCAGCGTCGAAAGCTCTGCACCCCTCCGGTCAGAAACCAAGGGCCAAGCGGGAGCCTGCCCGGACCGGACGCGGGCCATTCCCTGCACAGTACAGGCGGCAGTCCGGGCCGTCGCTGACCGCCGTGTAGGTGCGTCATTTTCCGTACCGTTTTTTGGCCTTTCTCTGGCCTTGCTGTCCTGTCCGTTTCCTGCCTGCTGTCCCGTTTGCCGATCTTGCTTGCCACCTTTTGTCCGCGCCGTGTCGCATCCTGTCCTCAGGCCCGAAGTGTCGCTACGAGCCTTGCATTACCAACGATCATGGTCCGCGCCGTGCGCCGGAGGAGGAACCGCCAAGGTGGCTGTCCGGGTGAGCGCCGAGTCGGGGTTCGACCCTGGCTACATGCTCAAAGGCCAGGCGGCGCAGGCGGCGGCCGAGCGGACTGTCGGCGGCTACTACATCAACGCGGCGCAGGCGGGGGAGGCGCCGGGCCGCTGGTTCGGCAAGGGCGCGCAGGCGCTCGGTTTCGCCGACGGCCAGGTGGTGGAGGCGGCGCCGTTCCTGGCGGTCTACCAACAGGTTCACCCGGTGACGGGGGAGCGGATGGGCCGCGCGCCCGGCGGTTACGCCAAAACGAAGGACATTTTGGCGCGGCTGCTGGCGGGCGAGCCACACGCGACCGTGGAGCGGCGGATCGAGCTGGAGCGGGAGGCAGCGCAACAGACCCGACGGTCACCGTCTTATACGGATGTGACCGCGAGCCATGACAAGACGATCTCGGTGGTGCACGCGGCGATCAGGGAGAACGAGCGGCAGGCCCGGCTGGCCGGGAACGAGCATGCGGCTGTGCTGTGGGCTGCCCGGGAGGCGCGCTGGCAGGAGATCCTCCAGGAGGGCAATCGGCGCGGGCTGGAGTACATGCAGGAGATGGCCGGCTGGACCCGCACCGGCTACCACGGCAAGCGCGTCGACGGAGTCGAGCCGGGCCGGTGGGAGCGGGCGCTGCCGGTCGTGACCACATGGCTGCAGGGCACCAATCGCAAGGGCGAGCCGCACGATCACAGTCATAACCTGTGGGCCCGGATGGCGCTGACCGAGTCGGACGGGAAGTGGCGGGCGCTGGACACGATGCGCATCCGGGGTCACCTGGGCGCGATGTCCGCGGTGGTGGCCGCGTACACCGAGCCGGCGCTGGCGCGGGAGTTCGGCGTGCGCTGGGTGCGCCGCGCGGACGGCATGGGCAACGAGATCGCTGGTGTGACGCAGGAGTGGAAGGACGCGTTCTCTACGCGCACCCGGCAGGTTGACGCGAAGGAGAGGCAGCTCGCGGTGCAGTGGGAACTTCGGTTCGGCCGCGAGCCGACAGCGCGGGAGATGCTGTTCATCCGGCACACCGCGCGCGACTACTCGCGCAAGTCCAAGGACGACGCGCAGATCGACTGGGACGCCGAGGTTGAGAAGTGGGACGGGACGATTGGCGGCCGCCTCGCCGAGGTCGCCGAGGCCACGCTCGGCCACTGGCAGCCCGATGCTGCCGCACCGGGCCATGACGCGCAGGAGGAGGTGATCCGCGCGGCGCTGGCCCGGGTGCAGCGCGAGCACAGCACCTGGACGCGCTCGGACCTGATGAAGGCGCTGGGCTGGTCGATGGGCCCGGAGGTCGCGCAGATGGACCCGGACGCGCGCCAGGGGCTGCTGCTCGCGATGACCGAGCGGGCGCTCAGCCCGGACTTTGGGGTCAAGTGCCTGGAGGCGCCGGAGTGGCCGCCGGCGCCGCAGGCGCTGCGCCGCGAGCTGGACGGGCGCAGCGTCTACACCGCGCCCGGCACCGAGCGGTACGCCACGCACGGCCAGCTGTCGATGGAAGAGGCGCTGGTGGAGCGCGCGCAGCGGCACGGCGCGCCGTGCCTTGGGCGGGAGGCACTGGCCGGGCAGCTTGGCGCGGACGCGGACGTGCTGGACGCGGTGCTGCGTGAGCCCGCGCAGGACGCAGCGCAGCAAACGCGCGCGGGCCTGCGCCTGGACCAGGCGTCTATGATCTACGAGGCGCTCACCTCCGACCGGCGGGTGTCGGTCGGGGTCGGCCCGGCCGGGTCCGGCAAGACTCACACGGTCGCCGCCGGAGCCCGAGCGTGGCAGGCCAGCGGCGGACAGGTGATCGGAATCACCACCTCACAGGCCGCGCGGAACGTGCTCGCCCAGGCCGGGATCAGCAACGCGTGGAACTCGACCCAGTTCCTGCACCAGATGAGCGAGGCGGGGGAGCGGCTGGCGGAGCGGACGCTGATTGTCATCGACGAGGGCAGCACCATGTCCATGACTCACCTGGCCGACATCGTCCGCCTGGCCGAGCGCGACAACGCCAAGGTGCTAATCACCGGTGATCACCAGCAGCTCGCCGCGGTGGAGAGCGGCGGCGGGATGACCCTGCTGGCAGGCCACCTCGGCCACACTCAGCTGGCCTGCCCGGTCCGGTTCACCGCGGAGTGGGAGCAGCGGGCCAGCCTGCGGCTGCGCGAGGGCGACAACAGCGCGCTGGAGGCCTATGACGAGCACGGCCGGATCACTGGCGGCCCCCGTGGGCTGGTGTTCGAGGCCGCCCGGCGCGCCTACGTCGTCGCCCGGCTCGCCGGTGAGGACGTGCTGCTCATGGCCTACGCCCGGGAGGACTGCCGCGAGCTGAGCCGGATCATTCGCGACGACCTGATCCACCTCGGCCTGGTCGACGGCGGTCGCTCGGCACCGCTCGCGGCCGGCGCCTGGGCTTCGGCCGGAGACCTCATCGTGGCCCGGGAAAACGACCACCGTCTGGTCACCGATCTCGGCCACACGCTCGCCAACGGCGACCGTTTCGTCGTCGACGCGGTCACTGGCGAAGGGCTACTCGTGCGCAGGATCCTGGAGGACGAGCAATTGGCCGAGCGGCCCGTGCTCTACCCGGCGGCCAAGCTCGCCACGACTGATCTCGGCTACGCGGTCACCGGCCACACCGGGCAGGGCGGCACCGTAGCGCGCGGCGAGGCGGTGTTCCGCGGCGGTGAGCCGCGTGAATGGGCCTACGTCGCCCTCACCCGCGGGCGGGAGCGCAACAGCGCGCGCGTCATCACGCAGGCCCGGGCCGCTGACCCCGGTGCCGGGACGCGAGCTGACCCAGAACTGGCCCGCGCGGATCTGCTCCGCCGGGAGCGCGCCGGGCTGCCTGCCAACGCCGGGCAGCAAGAGTCAGATGCGCGGGAGCCGACCGCGGTGCTCGCCGACTGCCTGGACCGGGAGGCGGGCGAGGACTCGGCGACCGAATACCTGCGCAAGAGCCTGGTCCGGGCCGATCACCTCGGCCTGCTGCACGCCCGTTGGGCCGACCAGGTGAAGACGGCAGACTGCGAGCGCTACCAGCGGACCGTCCAGGAGGCGCTGCCGGAGGAATGGCGCGGCCAGCTCAGCCCTCAGGCCACCTGGCTGTACCGGACCATGAATGCCGCCGAGCTGGCCGGCCTGGACGCGGCCGAGGTCACCCAGACAGCGATCCGGTCCCGTTCCCTCGACGGAACCAGGGACGTGGCCAGCGTGCTCGACGCGCGGATGCGCGCGATGGTCGAGCCGCTGGTCCCGCTGCCGCTGAGCCCGTGGACCGAGCGGGTGCCCGAGATCACTGACCCGGCAAGGCAGGAGTACGTCAGGCGGCTCGCCGAGGCGATGGACGAGCGGACCGAACGGATCGGCGAGCACGCCGTGCAGGCGCAGCCCGAGTGGGCGCTGCGCGCTCTTGGGCCCGTGCCCGATGAGCCGGGGGAGCGGCTGGACTGGCAGCAGCGGGCCAGCGCGATCGGCGCCTACCGCGAGCTGTACGGCGTCGAGGACCAGGCCGACCCGATCGGCCCCGAGCCCGCGGGCAGCTCGCCCGAGCAGCGCGCCGCTTGGCACGCCGGGTTCGCCGCCCTTACCCGCACCGACACCGTCGACGTCCGCACCCTGCCCGAGGCCTCGCTATGGCACATGCGCGACACCTACAAGGCCGAGACCGAGTGGGCACCGCCGCACGTCGGCCGGCAGCTGCGCGGCGTCCGGCTCGCCGCTGAGGACGCTCGCCAGCTCGCCATCCGGTCCCAGGCCGAAGCCCAGGCCGAAGCCGACCCGGACACCGCGGAGCGGCACTCCCGCATGGCCGCCTCCGCCGAGGCACTTCAGCCTGCGTACAGGCGGATCGAGGCCAGCCTGGCGGAGGCGATGGACGACCGGCAGGCGTGGGAACGCATCACCGCCGGCCCGCGTCGCCTAGCCGTGGCGGCCGACTCCGAGCTCCGCCGCCGCTACCCAGACAGGCAGATCGAGTCGCTCCGCTCCGCCGAGCCCCGCGCCCCTGACGGCGACGAGATCACCAAGCCGCAGCCAGAGGCCGGGCCTGCGGAGCCGCCCGAGTGGGTGACCCAGCTCGCCGAGCAGCGCCGCGCCTTCCAGGACAAGCTCGCCGAGCGGCAGAACGTCATGGTCCCGGACGAGGATCCCGACTACGGGTTCCTCGGCCAGGCGTGGCCCTGGCAAGAACGGGACCCCGACGCGATCCTGCAGCCGCCCCGGCCTGAGCTACGACCCTGCGCTGGGATCGAACGGCTCACCGGGTACGAGATGCCAGACATGGAAGCAGGGAGCTGATGAGAGACCAGAACGAGGCGGCGCGCCGCATGGCCTTCTTCGAGCAACTGGCGCGGGAAGCGGCGGCCGCTGGCGTGCAGGATGAGTGCGACGACCCCGACTGCGCGTGCCATGGAGACGTCGGTGACCGGCCGGGCGACGGCGCGGCGGAGGTCACGATGACCGAGGTCTATGAGGACGAACCTGGATGGGGCCACCCCTCCGGCTGGTGACAGCTGCGGTCTGGAGACTGCGCCGAGCATGATAGTGATCTTGCTGCCTGCAGGATTCCCCGGTTTCTGCCATCCTCAGCTACGCCTGGCGACCTACTACGCCATGCACCGAGATGATCAAGGTGGAACCGGTGAACAGCACGGATCCGAACGAGCGGCTGGCCTACAGCGTCGATGAGGCCGCGGCAATCACCGGGCTTTCCCGCGACCTGCTGTATGACCAGATGCGCGCCGGCAAGCTGGCCTACCTCAAGGTCGGCCGCCGCCGCATCATCACGCGCCAGCACCTGGAAGCCTTCCTCACTCGCACGACCTGATCGCATGCGGGAACCGAGGCGACGATTCGTTACCCGAGCCAGGAAGTCGTCCGAGGGTTTCGGGGCCTCCGCGACCAGGTATTGTGGTACATAACATGAGTGAAGATCACTGGGTCAGCGCGGCGCCATGGCATCAGCGACGAGGCGATCCG
>Ga0306926_10004353_pt1 | contig 14859 bp, 10 predicted proteins | sample flu12Cox44000178_FD_203759 | JGI IMG/M metagenome (GOLD analysis project Ga0306926, IMG submission 203759) | Lab enrichment of tropical soil microbial communities from Luquillo Experimental Forest, Puerto Rico - flux8day.12C.oxic.44.000.178 (v2)... | ecosystem: Environmental > Terrestrial >...
GGCTCGGCAACGTCGCAGATAAAGGTCGTCTCGGAGCAATGGACGGCGAAGGGACTCGAGCTGGAGTTCGAGGCGCTGGCTCATTCGACGTATGAGCTGCCGGTCCGGCTGAATCGGCCGAACGTGCGTATTCGCGGCGCCGAACTTACCGGGGACACCCTACGGGTGCGATTTGAAGGGGTTGCCGGTTACCAGGGTTTGTCGGTCAGCCTGACGTGGTAGCCGCCCGGTAGCGCCGGCCCAGCGTAGAATGTTGGTCAGCACGTTTATGATCAGTCGGCGGCGCATTTTCGCGGGGGCGCTGGTGTATGGGCTTGCGGCCTTCGGAGTCTTCGGCCAGGTCTCGATCGAGCCGCGCGCCCGGCCGGCTTCGAATGAACCGGCCATTCCCACTGCCAGTCTGCGGGTCGATACGAACCTCGTGTTGGTCCCCGTGATCGTGGATGACCAGCTCAACCGTCCGGTCACCGGACTCGAGAAGGAAAACTTCCGCCTCTACGACGACAGGATGGAGGAAGTGATCACGACGTTTTCCACCGAAGATGAACCCATCGCCCTAGGTCTGGTTTTCGACACCAGCGGTAGCATGAGCGAAACGCTCCCCCAAGGCCGCCAAGCCGCCGCGCAGTTCCTCCGAATCGCGAATCCGGAGGACGAGTTCTTCCTGGTGGAATTCAGCAGCTCGCCCAGGCTTGTCATCCCGCTAACGTCGGATATCAACAGCATCCATACCGAAGTCCTGATGTCGAAGTCGGGCGGCTCGACCGCACTGATCGATGCGCTGTATCTGGCGTTGAACGAGATGAAAAAATCCAAGAAGACCAAAAAAGCCCTGGTGCTCATCTCCGATGGCGGCGAAAACCACAGCCGTTACACGCCGAACGAGATCAAGAACGTGGTTCGAGAGAGCGATGTTTTGATTTACACCGTCACCATTGGCGCGCGCTACGATGTCGAAGCTCGGTATGGACTGGGCCTGATGAGTCAGCTCGCCGAGATGACTGGAGCGCACAACTACGGAGCCGGGTCCTACGAACTGGCGGACACGGCACTGAAGATCTCAGTCGAACTGAGGAACCGCTACGTGCTGGGGTATGCGCCGCACGAGGTGGCGCGCGACGGGCACTATCACCGGATCGAGGTGAAGGTGGTTCCGCCGCGCGGGCTGGGCAAGCTGCGAGCGCACTGGCGTCTCGGCTACTATGCACCATCGGACTGAGGCATCCAAGACGGACAACGTTTGTGCGCCACATTCTCGTGTACTCTGACTCGCTCGCTTGGGGGATTGTTCCCAACACACGTCGGCGATTGCCTTTCGACGAACGGTGGCCGGGGGTACTCGAAAACCGCCTTCATGATCTTGGCCGGCGGGTGCGGGTGATCGAGGACTGTCTGAATGGGCGGCGCACGGTCTGGGAAGATCCGTTCAAACCAGGCCGGAATGGCTTGCGAGGTTTGGCGCAGTGTATCGAGATCCACTCGCCACTGTCGCTCGTCATTCTGATGCTCGGGACCAACGACTTTCAATTCTCCCACCCTTACAACAACGCCTGGTCCGCGGCCCAGGGGATGGCCACGCTGGTCAACGAAATCCGTCACGCGCCAATCGAGTCTGGCATGCCGGTGCCTCCGGTTCTGGTCGTTTGTCCGCCCCCGATCCAGTCTCCCAAAGGCACGATTGCCCCAAAGTTTAACGGAGCCGACCACAGGTGTTCGGGACTTGCCGAAGCCTACCGTGCCGTCAGCCTCGCGCTGGACTGCCATTTCTACGATTCCTCTGCCGTCACCTCCTCAAGTCGGGTCGATGGGGTTCATCTGGATGCCGATCAACACCTGACGCTCGGTCACGCGTTGGCGGATGTCGTGATCCCAATATTGGGCTCGGGCTAAGACGACCACGTACCTGCCTGGGCACGATTTCAACTTGGGTTCCTGATCGGGAGGCTTCCCACTCGCGAAGGATAAGTGGCGTGGCTTGAGGATGCGAAAGCACAGAAATTGCTAACTAAGGCGAACACCTCCCTGGCCTATTTCGAGCAGTTCTATCTGAGCCGCCTGGCGTGTGCTCCCTCCATGCTCAGATCGCTAGAGAGTTTCTGTCGCAAACCCAAGAGGAGGCGCAAGCGGCCGCCACCGCGTACCCAGGCGGGAGTCATAATTAACGAGTCGAGAGTGCCGATTGAGGATGGAGGGGAAGCTATATCGGCTACACTCAGAATACTCGTATGGCAGACGCGTTTGAGCCCTTTCGTTACATTCGTTACATCGGCGGGCGGTGGCGATTCGTCGCGACGAGTTGCTCGCTAGCCGTGGGGCTGGCGGCGGCTGCCAGCGCGACGCTGCCGCGGAGGTACACCGCGACCGCCCGCATTGTGATCGACGCGCCGGCCATCGCCGATCCACGGTCTGCAGTAGCGCTCATTTCGGTCTACCGGGAATCGCTCAAAACGTATGAAGAGTTCGCAGCGAGTGACAGTCTCTTCCAAAAGGCGGTAGACCGCTTTGGTCTCCGCGCGCTGGTCGGCGCGAATTCGATTGAATCGCTTAAAAAGAGCGTGTTGAAGGTAGGGATTGTACAAAATACGCGAATTTTGGAGATCGCCGCGACTTTGCCAAGCCCCACCAAGTCGCAGGCCTTGGCGCAGTTCCTTGCCGAGCAGGTGGTGGCCCTGAATCTATCGCTCAACGTGCAAAGCGGACACGACCTGGTGACGGCGGTCGAGCTGCAGGAGCGCGAAGCCCAGGCCCAGCTCGATAGGGCCGATAGAGAGTGGAGCCAGGTGAGTTCGAGCGAACCGATCAACGAGCTCGAGGCGGGGATCGAGGAGGCGACGAAGTTACGGTTGATGCTCCGCGAAGAGATGGCCCGCGCGAGGCTGGACCTCGCCGACGCGGCCGGCCGCGAGAAAGAGGCTACCGGCGACGACAAGGGCGAGTTGCGCGAGCAGCAGAGCACCGCGCAAGCTCGATTTGACGAATTGGGGAAACAACTGGCCGCACTGGACAGCGAGACCGCCCGGAAGGAGAGTCTGGTGGCCAGCCGTTCGGCGAAGCGGGAACGACTGAAAGCCGAGCTCGACGCCGCGCAAGAGTCCCTGGCTGCGGTTCAGGCTCAGTTGCGGGACGCACGTACCGAAGCAGGCAACCACGGCGAGCGGTTGACCATCATCGATCCGGGTGCGGTACCCGAACAACCCTCGTCTCCCAATATTCCGCTGAACCTTTCGGCCGCTTTGCTACTCGGGTTGCTCCTGCCCCTGGTCTACCTGGCAGTTGAGCTGAATTTCCGGCCACAGCGGGCGGCATCGCATCGCGCCGGGCTGAAGGCGGTGGCCCTGACACGCGATGAGTAGTGCAACTTATCCGCTCGAGCGTCGGCTCTGGCTGATGCCGCTTCTGCTTGGAACGTGGGCGGCGGCGATTGCGGTGGCGCCGGGACCGCAGCTGAAGCTGATACTGGCTCTTCCGGCGGTGCTGCTGCCGGTGGCGTTTTGGACGCTGAAATCGCCCGGCCGGTGGATCCCGTGTTTTCTGGCGGCAGCGCTGCTGCTGCCCCCCCTGCCGATCGTACTAGGCGACTCGGGGCCGCACGTGTGTCTGTATTTTGCGGCGATAGGTTTATTGGCGGGAGCGCTCTGGCTGCCGCAGTGGCGGATTCCGCATTCTGCGTTGAATGGCGCTCTCGCCGGTTTTTTTCTGATTTTGATGGCCAGCGTGGCACCCGCTGCGGTTCTCTCGGGCGGCGCGATCGCCGCAGGGAGCCTGGTTCGCGTGGCACTGCTCGGGATCGCGCTCTACGTGTTCTTTTTCACGGCGTACGGACCGGGCTCCGTCTCCGAGCCCTTTGGCGCGATCCGGCCGCTTTACTGGATAGCGGCGGTGTCGGCTTTGTTGGCGTGCGTCGATTTTTACTTCCAGTTTCCCGCGCCGGCCGGATACGGTCCGCAGTTTGTCTGGCTGAGCTCCGGGGTCTACCGGCGGGCCCAGGGCGTCTTTTACGAGGCCAGCACGCTCGGCAATTTCTGCGCGTTCTTTCTGGTCATGATTGCGGTTTGCGCGTCGCGGCCCCGCGCCGAAACGCCCGTTTCGCGCAAGGCGCTGGCGGCGGGAGGTGTGGTGTTCTCGACGGCGCTCGTGCTGTCGTACTCGCGTTCGTCTCTGTTGAATGTTCTAACGGCGCTCACCGTGCTGGCCTGGCTGAATCGGAAACGGATCCGCCTGGCTCGACTCGCGGGCACTCTCGGCCTGATCGCAGTAACCGCAGCGATTCTCACCTGGAAGCTCTTTCCGGAGTTCCTCCAGGCCTATTCGTCGCGGCTCTCGACTTCCGCGCAGTATTTGACGTCGGCGAATGCGGCCGTCTTTTCCGGGCGCATCGCCAGTTGGCAGATCCTAGTGGATTGGATGGCGGCCCACCCATGGCAGACGCTCCTCGGGATCGGATACAAAACTTTACCCTACACGACTTATCTCGGCGCCCCGGTAATCGGGGACAATATGTACCTGAGTCTGCTGGTGGAGACCGGAGTTCTGGGGTTGACGGCATTAATGTGGCTGAATCTAGCGATTCTGCGGTCGGCCGGCCGAGCGTCGCGGGCCACTGATCCGGGGGTTGGGTTTTGCGGGACCTGGGTTCTTTGTTTCTGGGCAGGCCAGATGGTGCAAATGCTCTCGGGGGATCTGCTTACCTATTGGCGCGTGCTTCCCGTCTATTTGTGGGTCCTGGCGCTTGCGGTGCGGGCTTGAGAGTCCTGGTTCTCGATCAGTTCAGCGATCTGGGCGGAGCGCAGCGAAATCTGCTGCTGCTGCTGGGGGCTATGCGGGAGCGCAGCTGGGAAGCAATGGTGGGGTTGCCGGGTGAGGGCCAACTCTTCGAGCGTGTTCGGGATCTGGGATTCGAAACCTTCTCCATCCCCTGTGGCCCGTTCTCACTCGGCTCCAAGTCGCCGTTGGACCTGGGACGGTTCGCGCGCCAGTTGCCACTGCTGGCGCGGCGCATCCGAACCTGCGGCGGATCCTTCCGGCCGGATGCGATCTATCTAAACGGTCCGCGGGTGCTGCCCGGCGCCGCTCTGGCCCGTTTGCGGACTCCTGCACTGTTCCATGCACACAGCTACTTGCCGTTGGGAAGAATGCGCGCAGTTTCAGGTTGGGCGCTTCGTCGTCTCGAGGCCGGCGTGGTGGCGTGCTGCAACTTTGTAGCGGGACCGTGGAAGCCGTACCTCGCCCCAAGCTCCCCCTCAGTAGTCTTTAACGGAGTCTGTGGTCCCGACAGGCCGCTTCACAGGCGTCACGCCGGGCCGCCGAAGGTCGGCTGCGTCGGCCGCATTTCGCCAGAGAAGGGCCAGCTCGAATTCCTCGCCGCTGCCGCCATGATTCATCGCGCTCTGCCGGAATGCCGTTTTTTGGTATACGGAGCACCCCTGTTTTCACGTGAGGCGGCGCGCTACGCGGCCGAAGTGAATGGGGCCGCGCGCGGCCTCCCTGTGGAATTTGCGGGCTGGGCGGCGGATGTCTACGCCGCCCTGGCGGATCTCGACGTTTTACTGGTGCCGTCGAGGGGTCTGGAAGGCATGCCGCTCACGATCCTGGAGGCCTTCGCCGCGGGTGTCCCCGTGGTTGCGTTTCGGGCGGGAGGCATCCCGGAGATCGTGGACGACGGCCGTACCGGGATTCTCGCGGATTCGGTTGCGCAAATGGCCGAATCCGCGGTTTCGCTCCTCACGGGTGATCCCGCGCGGCGGCGTTCGATTGCGGCGGCAGCTCGCGAGAGCTGGTCGACGCGCTTTACGGCCGAGCGCTGGCAGCGGGAGGTGCTCTGCGAGATCGAGCGCGTCGCGTCATACTCCGCGATCGGCGCGGGAAACGCGCAGTGACACGAAGGCAGCTGGCGCTGGCGGCTCTCGGAGCGCTCCTCGCCGCGCATCTCATCGTGATGCCCTTCCGCCAAGGCTGGACGCGGATGGGGACGGACTTTCCAAACTACTATACGGCGGCGCTCGTTACCCTGAAACACGAGCCGTTGCGTTAGTTCTCCGACTGGGTGTGGTTCCAGCGGCAGATCCACTACGCCGGCATCGAGGCCAACTGGGCGGATATGTGCCGTACACACCTCTGACGATGCTCCCGGTGCTCCCGCTGGCCGCGTTTCGGTATTTTGGAGGTCGCGGTCCTCGCGTTGCTGGCGCATAGCGCGCTGGGCGGCAACCCTCAGCTCGGACAGAACTACATTCTGATCTTGTTTCTCGTCGCTTGCGGGGCTTCGTGCGTTCTGCGCGGCCGCGAGCGATGGGGAGGCGGACTGTTCGGAATCGCCTGCGCATTGAAGGAGCGGTTTCTGCAACAACGATCGGCCGGCGCGGGACCCGGACTCTCAGTCGATTGTTTTTTGCCAGTGATTGCAGCCGTGGCGTGGGATTGCCGGCTCTGTATCGCGCCAGGGTCACGGATTCGGGCGCTGGTTAATCGGGGAAGCAGATAGAAGCTCCGCTGATTGCGCGGGCACGGCCTCCGTGCCGCGGCAACCGGACGCCACGTACCCGCAGGCGACGACCGACAGAAACATAGTCAGGACCTCACTGTCGCCGAGATTGTATTCAAACAAGCCTTGAGCCAAAATCGCGAGGATTACCGCAATCGAGCCGTGCAAAACGAAGCGGGCCTCCGGGGGCGCTCGCGAGCGCCGCAGCTGACGTATGAAGTCGACGAGAGCTTTTCCGATCAGCCACAACACGGCTAGTAATCCCGGAATGCCACGCTCCGCGGCGTATTGCAGATAGACGTTGTGGAGATGCCCGTACCACCCCTTCGGTAGCGGCCGCTGTACGGTAATCGGAAGGTACCGGTCGAACTGCCTGCCGACCTGCTCGGGTCCGATACCGAACCACGGGTGAGCTTTCACCATCTCCCAGCCGACCCGGCGCGCGATGGCGTGCTGCTGGTTAGAATCGTCGCCGTGGGGCCGAATCACGGAAACGACGCGCTCGCGCAAGGTTGTGGAAACCAGGATGGCTCCAGCGGCTGCGAGAACGGGAACCGCCATCACCAGTGACCAGTGGCGCCGCCACAAGAGATAAAGGATACCGACAGGCACACCCAGCAGGAAAATGGAGCGCGTCATACCGAGCGTGATCGATGCCCACAGCAGGGCGAGTAACGGCCAGGCCCACGCCTTCCGTCTGAGGTTTCCGGAGAAGAACAGCCAGGAAGCCAGCATGAGCAACACGATCATTTCTTCGCCGCCGAATGTCATCCAGTGGCTCGCCAATCCTTTGATGCGACCATCAAGGTAGAAGCCGTAGTTGTCGGCATTCTGCTCGAAGGCTTCGCGCCGGCGGTCCAGAAATTGGACCAGCGCCCACAGCGCGGAGAGCGATCCAATTCCCGCCCAGACGAGCACGAGATTCCGGATGTGCGGAATGGTTTTGAAGGTGCTCGATATAACCAAAACGATCGCAAAGACGAAGAATTTACGGATCTGCGGCGTTCCCCCTTGCGGATCGCCGGAAACCAGGACCGCGACCGCGGTCTGGGTGAAGAACACCGCGAGAGGGAGGCGAATCGCGGGGAACTCCAGCTTCTCGCCGCCGAGGAATAGGGCCGCCAGCGACAAAGCCAGCAGAATCTGCGACACCGCGATGGAAAACAGGATCGACGCTGCGGAAGCGAACCCCAGATAGAATGCCGTGGCCTGCCAGCGAGAACCTCGAACTCCGAGATGCACCCTCACTCCTCCTCGGACAGCTGGGCTCTTTCCTGAGGCCCGGTGCCATGCAGGCACCACCGCCAGGGCGCGGCCGAGGCCGCGGTTCGCGGCAGGGCGAGAAGACGGTGCACGATCTGGGAAAGCAGGTAGGAGGCCGGCAGCAGGCGGCGCCGGGTGGTGCTCCCGGAGTCGCGGCGCGAATCGAGAAGGGTCCTATGGAGCCAGAGCTCGTCTTCGTTGGAGTCGAATTCGGAACACACCGGCGATGTCCGAGGGGCGGCGAACCACGCCTGAGTGGTCGCGGGCAGCTTCCTTTTGAGCACCACGAACTCAATATCTGCCGAAGTAAGACGTTGGCTTACGGTGCTATGGATCTGCTCTAGTTTGCGCAGCCGCTGCACGTTTCGCGCCGCGTTTTCATCCGTGCGTTCGCGAACCCACTGGGGCATAAATTCTCGAAGGGTATCCCGCAGGTACTTTTTTGGATCCGAACGGTTCGGAGCCGCCGCTGTGGTAAAGAAACACGCGGTCGCCGGGCCGCATTTCACTGATGGCGCGCAAGGCTCGCGGGTCCTGTACGCCATCCGACACGGTTTTCTTTTCACGCTCGAACTGGTCGATGGAGTAGGTTCCGGGGTCTGTCTTGGCGAGGAGGTATTTCACGAGAATTGCCTTCTATCCTACTGCTTTTCTTGGGGCAAACGCCAGAATAGCCACGCTGCGACGGCCGCCAGCAGGGCCGCGCCGGTCAGCATTGACGGGTAGCCGTAACGGGCGACTACGGTGCCCGAAAGCGTTGCCGCGAGTGTCTGGCCGCCAAATAGCACGAGATAGTTTAGCGCGGAAGCACCGCTGCGCTGGCCGGGTAAGACCCGGTTCATCAGAGAGCTGTAGATTCCGGGCTCGCTCATGTATTGAAAGCTCATGTAAGAGGTGTAAAGCACGGCGGCGATGAGGGCGACTTGAGTGGGAGCGAGCAAGGCCAGGATGAGGGCCGTGGCTAACTGCATGACTGCCACTCCGCGCGTCAAACCCAGGCGCCGCAGCACCAGAGGTGCGAAAAAGATAGCAATCACCTGCGCGGCTTGGGCGAATGAGAATACCATCCCGATATGTTCTACGGGCATGCGAAATGAGCGCGCGAAGAAGGCGTTGAACAGCGGATTGAACGCGCCGGTTGCAAAGTTCCAAACACCAACTGCCAGAAGAAAGCGGCGGATGAAGGGGCCGCGCGGATAACTGAGTGTTTCTGGAGAGGGGGGCGATTCGATTAGCAGGCGGCGCAGCGGCCAGAGCGCCAGGGCGGTCGAGATGCTCCCGGCGAGCAGCACGAACTGTTTGGATTGGGCGGCCGAGGATCCCAGACCGGCATGGTTAAACCAACCCGGTAGCCGGCCGCCCAGAACAGCGGCGGCCATGCCGAGAGCGATGCCGGAACCAATGCTGAAGCTGTAAGCGGCCGGTCGGGCGCTCTCGGGGGTCACGGCAGCAATCGCCGGGGTGAGCACCACACTCCACAGGGAAAACAGCGCTCCACCGGCGAACGCTGTGGCGAGCAGCGCTGGCTCGCCGTGCACAACGGCACGGAGCGCAAATGCGGCCGCGCTACCGGCGATTCCAAACAGTAACGTTTGTTTTAGCCCGTAACGATCGGAAACGGCGGCCGCCGGCAGCACGCCCGCGAAACATCCAGCGGTGAACGCGCTCGCGACTAAGCCAAGCACATTCTCGCGATAGCCCAGGTCCAGCAGATGCAAGTTGTACAGCAGAGCAAACTGGTACATCCCCAGGAAATAAAGCAGGCTGCACCCGAGCAATCGCCAGAACTGGGCCGGCAAGCGCGAGCTACGGGATTTCCAGATGAGGCCATGAGCGATCACCGGCGGCAAGGCGCGGATGTGGAACCAAGTGCGATCGATGACATGGCCCGCGTATTTGAGCGCACCGCGCAGCCGCATCCGCCAGGTGAGCTGATCTTCCGGCACGTACACGTTGGCGGCGGCGACGGGCAGCGTGGCCGGAAGCAAGCGGCGCACAAACAAGCGGGCGCGATCACGCGGAGAATCCAGCAGCTCGAATTGCAGCCAGATCTCGTGTTTGTTGGGGTGGAACTGTGCCTCAAGCGGCGCGCCGGCGTAATGCTCGAACCAAAGCTGGATGCCGGCATCCAGCTCGTCAATCGCTTCGGCCATAGCCGCTGCAAGACGACAGCCGAACCATGCCCTCGCCAGCCGAAATGCAATCGCTTCCAGACGGCGGAGCGCTGGCGGATGAGTTTCACGCCACGAATCCCAGAACGAATGATCTCCCGAATGCGTGTCGAGGAAGTAAGCGATCTCGTAGATGTGATAAGGCCGCGGGTTGCCGCGAAAAAGGTGCCGCAGCAGGTGCAATGCAGCGTACCCCAGGCGGTCGGCGTGGCTAAGGACCGGTAAGCCCTCCTGCTGGATGCGGCGCCCCCAGAAGTTCTCAACGCCAGGGGCGGAGAAGCCTTCGGTGGTCGGATCCCAGAGACGGAAGTGCAGATCGATACAGGGCGGGATGCCGGGTTCGAAGTAATCCCCGTTCCACTGCCAGCCCGTCTTGCGGATCATGGGCGGAATGTGGTCGGCCGGGAAGCGCTCCGTACCCGCGATGGCTTCATAACCCAGCGACTCAAGGGTTTCACGTGCTGGCACAAGCGATTCCGGCGGAACAAACAGGTCTATGTCGTAGCCTACGCGGAGGTACGGGTCGGATACGAAATCCATCTCCTGCGAGAGGCCTTTGATCAGCAGATGCTCGATACCCCGGGCATTCAGACGTTCGATGATTTCGACCAGCGCGGCGCGCAGGCGGCTGACGCGTTCGGTGTTATTTGCAAGGTCGTGCTCGATGCGTTCCTGGACCCAGGTGGGTAGATAATCGCGGCATTGCGCTCCGAGGATTAGCGTGAGACCGGAGCGGTCGGTAAAGGCAAGGGCGATTTTCCACTCGGCGTTGGAGATCTGCTGCAGCAGCTCGGGAGGGGGTGCGGAGAATCGCAGCGCGCCAAGAACAGCCGCGACGCCGCGGGGAAGCCGGCGGTTGATTTCCCACGCCAGCGGCGGCGCAGAAGCCAAACGGGTGTTGCGCGTGCTGGCGATAGGCATGAAGGCCTAGACCATTCTAGAAATCGTACCGCAGCGCGAGCTGGATGCGGCGCGGCTGGCCAGTGGTCAGGATCCTGCCGAAGAATGGGCCGAAATCGGGATTATCGCCGGGAATGCCGAAATTCGGATGGTTAAAGGCATTAAAAAACTCGCCACGGAACTCGATGGCATGTCCTTCGCGCGGTCGGAAGCGGCGCGATAGCGCCAGGTCGAAAACGATGTTTCCAGGGCCGGGAATGATGTCGCGTCCGGCGTTGCCGAACGTGAAGGGCGCCGGCTGGCTGAAGGCAGCGGTGTTGAACCAGTGTTCCGGCGTGCGCTTGTCGCGCGGTAACGAGATGCTCTGGCCGGGGACAATATTGGGCCGGTTGAGCGTGCCGGAGTTGGCGAGGTCGAGTCCGAAATAGAAGGGATTCTCCGGCGTCCCGTCCTGGATGGTGACAATGCCAGTGGTTTGCCAGTTGCGCAGCATGGGGCGGAGAAATCCGGACGCGCCGGGTAGGTTGTAGACGTAGCCGCTGCTGAGACGCCGCCCCACGTTGAAAAATGACAATCCGCGTTCCAGGCGCAGGTTCCGTTCATCCTGCGCGCCGGCGCTATCGTAAAATCCGGCCAGCACGGTATTGGCGTCATCGATGGATTTCGACCACACGAAACTGGTCAAAAACGAAAGACTCTTACCCATGCGCTTCTCGGCTTTGAGTTGGAGGGAGTTGTAAGATGAGTTCCCGATGTGCTGCACCTGGATGATAGGGCCGAGTCCCGGGAAGGTTCGCAGCGACTGGAGGTCGCCGGGGCGCGGCGGCAGATTCTCGCCGGTTTCGACGTGCGCCGGCGTGTTGAAGCGGCGGAAGAGGCCGAGATCCGTCCCCTTGGAGCCTATGTAGGCGACCTCGAACAGGATGCCGGCGGGCAGTTCTTGCTGGATACTGGCGTTCCACTGCTGCATGTACGGCGTGGGCGGCCGCTGATCAAGCCCATAGAGCGTGGCGAAGCCGGTGGACGCCGTCTCGGGGAAACCGTTCGCAATGGTGAGCTGTGGGGCCGCGCCGCTAGTGATGTTGTTTTCGGTGCGGAGGTTGTTGAGCACCAGGTTGTAGGCCTCGGTGGCGATTTCCGGAGCCAAATAAATGCCGTATCCGGTGCGAAACACCATCTTGTGGCCCGGCAACGGGCTGATGGGCGGGGTCCAGGCGAGTCCGACGCGCGGGGCGAAGTTGGTATGGTCGGGCTGGGAGGAGCCGACGGTAATCAAGCGTGGCGCCTTTGGCAAAGTTGAGTAATCCAGATTGAGCAGCTGGTTGCGCGCATCGGTGAAGGGCGCGAAGTATTCATAACGAACGCCGAAATTCAGGGTGAGACTGCTTGTCGCGCGCCAGTCGTCCTGGAAATAACCGGCATAGGTGTTCTCCCGCAGATAGGCCTGTGCAAAACCCACGGTGCGGTTGGTAATCTGCGGCACGCCGAGGAGAAAATCGGCGAGGGCGTCGCCACTGGTGGCGGTGGTGTTGGGGTCGCTCGCTGTCAACGCGCCGGTGAAAATATATTGGCCACGCGCGTTGCTGCTTTGCAGGTAGTTGACCCCGTAGTGCATCCACTGGAAACCGGTCTTTAGGGTGTGGCGGCCGCGCGTCGCCGAGAAGCCGTCGGAAAGCTGCCACAGGTTATCACGCTGCAATTGCGGCAGGATCGGCGAATCGGTGACAAACGAAAAATCCTGAACCAGAAAATACGGCAAGCCGAAATTGGCAGGGTTGCCGGATAGGCCGGTGAGGCCCAGGTCGCCGGCGACATCGCGGCGAAAAGCGTTCTGCTGGGTGTCGAAAACTTTGAGGCGCGTGAAATTGAGCCGCGCTGTATTCAGCCAGCTAGCGCCCGTCCACGTGTGACCGACGACTGCCTGCTGCGCGCGCAAACTCTCGTCGGTGGGCAACTGGGGGAAGAATCCGGCCAGCACGCCGCGCTCATCGTTGATGGTGTAGCGGGCGAACAGGCGGCTCCGATTGCGAAACTCATGATCGATGCGCGCCGAGCCGGTGTCGTCATGGTGCTGGTCGGCAGTTGCCGTTATGTAGTTGTTGGCGGCATCACTGCGGTTGGGCAGCGGCTGGAAGGTGTCCAGGAACTTGCGGGCGATGGGATCGATGAGACTGGGCGGAATCACATTGCCGGGAAAGGGCAGGCGCTTGCCGGTCGCGGGGTCGAGATTGAAAGGGTTGTAGATCGGATTCCGTCCGGTGAAGTCGCCTGCGCGCAGAGTGGCATCCGGCGTCAGAGCCACCATGGGCTTGGCAGACTTGCCGCGCAGTCCTTCGTATGTCGCGAAGAAAAAAGTCTCCTGCATTTCGGGCACGCGGCCTCCGAGCGAACCGCCGAGCTGGCTCTGCCGGAAAATGGGGCGCGGCAAGGTGGGGTCGTCAAAGTAATTGTGCGCGTCGAGAGCCTCGTTGCGGAAATACTCGAAGGCGCTTCCGTGCCAGGCGAGCGAGCCGGACTTGGTGACCGCGTCCATCACCCCGCCGAACGCCTGCGAGAACTCGGCCGAAGGCAGAGACGTCTGGATGCGAAACTCCTGCACGGATTCGAGGGGCGGCGTGACGGCGATGGCGAAGGTATTGCGGTCGGTGTCATTGGCTCCGTCCACCAGAAACGCGTTCATGTAAGAGCGGGCGCCATTGACAGACGGGTTGAGAACCGTGGCACCCCGATTAGCCTGCACCTGATTGATCTGGTCAGCCACGAAGCCGCTGAGATAACGGGGAATGGCGCCGGGGCCGAGAGTAATCAGATTGACCACGTTGCGCTGGAGCACGGGCAGGGAATCGATTGCCGACGCTTCGAGCCGGTAGCCTACCGAGGCATCCTCTCCTTGGAGTGGTGAGACCTGCGTCTGGACCGTGATGCTATCGCGTTCGCTGCCGATGTGGAGAACGAGGTCGAGGCGCGCCTTTTGGTTCACCTGCAACGCGACGTCCTGCACCTGCAGCGTCCGGAAGCCGGATTTTTCGGCGATGACCGTGTACTCGCCGGGCGGCAGCTCATCGATACGGTAAGCGCCCTGTGGACCGCTGGCTGCAGTGCCCACGAATCCTGTCGCGTCGTTACGCGCTGTGACAGTGACCGCGGGAGCGAGCGCGCCGGACTCGTCATGCACCTCGCCGAGGAGCGTTGAGGAGGCGACTTGGGTGTGTGCAGTGGAACTCAGCCCGAACAATAAAGAGGCTAATAACAGATTAGTTTTGACGTAATATTTCATCCGATTTTTCGCGCTGCGTCTCATACGACATTTCACGTAACAGCTCATACAAGGGACTCCAACAACAGGACGGCTTCGTCCAGCTCACCGTATCGAAGCTCATGGGCTCCGACCTGGACAAGATGCCGCAGGGTGGCACGATGTGCTTCATAAACCGGCTGCTCAAATAGCGGCAGTTCGCGCTCCAGCCTCTCGCACGCTTGTGAAGCTGCGACGGGGACCAATCGTGCCGGCCCCCCGGCACCGCGATTCAACAGCACGACGGCCGCGACACGGGAAAGGAAAGCTGTTCTAATGCCGGGCAGATCGGCCGTGCGCACCTCTATCGAAATCTCTCCTGGGGCGTTCGTCGGGATCAGGCGGTCTTTCAGTTCCGGCAGAATGGCTGCCGCGGTATCGCGGAAATGCATCTGGGCCGGCTTCCCGAGAACGATGCGATCTTCAGAGCCGCGGAGGAGCCCGCTGGACTCTTCGGTAATGAGTTCCCAACCGCGGCGAGCGCATGCGTATGACAGGCAGCTCTTGCCGGCGCCCGATTCACCGCACAATAGTACCGCGCGCCCGTTCCGCGCCACGCAGCCGGCATGGAGGCTCGTCAGATGGGTCTGCCAAAGCATCAGGTACACCATGGAGTCCAGATAGTAGCGGCGCAGAAACGTGTGATTGCGCGCTGTGGCAGGGACTAACCAGCCGAACGAGAATCCTTTTTCCAGGTCACAAATCGCGAAATTATGCCGATCGGACTGAAGAGTGAGCAGATGGCGCTG
>Ga0306926_10004356_pt1 | contig 14853 bp, 13 predicted proteins | sample flu12Cox44000178_FD_203759 | JGI IMG/M metagenome (GOLD analysis project Ga0306926, IMG submission 203759) | Lab enrichment of tropical soil microbial communities from Luquillo Experimental Forest, Puerto Rico - flux8day.12C.oxic.44.000.178 (v2)... | ecosystem: Environmental > Terrestrial >...
CCGGGCTCAGCCCGCGAACAGGTGCAGTTCGGCGGCGAACCGCTGCGCCATCTCCGTCGCCCTGGGCAGCTCGGGGTGGCGGACGATCACCATGCCGTCGGCGATCAGGGTGGCCCGCCAGTCCCGCCGCGGCGCGCCCAACGGGAGCAGGTCGACCGCGGCGACGTGGTCGCCGTACTCGGCCAGCAGGTGGTCCAGGCCCTCGTAGCGGGTGATCCGGCCGGCCCCCTGGGCTCGCTTGAAGATGCTGGCCGCGTTGTACCGCCGCTCGACCGGATGCGGGAGGCTTCCGTGCGTGACGGCGTGCGCCCACGCCGTGAACAGGTCGGCGTCGGTGGCGTAGTTCATCACGTCGACCGTGCGGGCGCCGGGAGGCCGCGCGCCGATCTCGCCGAACACCACCTCGCCGTCGGCCTTGCGGTACCACTCCATGTGGGTGAACCCGTCCCGGAACCCGAGCGCGCCCAGCACGGCGCGGCCGAGCTCGCGGCCGCCCTGCAGCCCCGGCTCGTCCAGGTCGCGCAGCGCCATCGTGACCGGGCTGACCCACTCGTGGATCTTGGTCAGCAGCGGGCGCGGGTGGTACTGGCAGATGTTCTCCTCGAGCACGTTCCCGCCCGCGCAGATGGTGTCGTAGGTGAACTCCTCGGCGTCGACGAACTCCTCCACGCTGACCCGCGGCACGTGCCTGATCATGGGGAGGACGGCGTCGAGTTCGGCGGCCGAGTCGGCGCGGTAGGTGTCCGCCGACCCGGCTCCGTCGATCGGCTTGACGATGAGCGGATAGCCGACCCGTTCGGCGGCCGCCCAGACCTCGGCGACGGTCCGCGCGGCGACGTGCCAGGGGGTGCGCAGCCCGGCCGCGTCGAGCAGCTGCTTCATCTGCTCCTTGTCCCGGAACGGCACGGTCTGCGCCACGGTCAGCCCGGGCAGGCCCAGGTCCTCGCGGAGCCGCGCGGCCAGCACCATGTACGGCTCCCACAGGCACTCGACCCGGTCGATGCGCACGTGCTTGGCCAGCCCGCGCACGGTCGCGGCGACGTGGTCCTCGGCGGCCAGCGAGCCGGTGTGGACGTAGTGGTCCAGGGCTTGGACGGCGGTCGGCGGGAGCGCGTCCGGCGGCTGGTCGCCGAGGCCGATGACGGTCACCCCGGCCTGGCTCAGGCCGCGGGTGAAGAAGGCCATCTCCGCCGGGTAGCCGGGCGAGAGCATCAGCACGTTCATCCCAACTCCACCCGGACGGTGCTGACCAGCTGCTTCAGCGCGGCGGTGACCACCTCGGTGTCGGGGTGCCTGATCGTGATGTAACCGTCGCCCTCGTAGCTGCCCGACGACGGCTGGCCGGCCCGGGGCAGCCGCGAGTCGACGACCAGGGAGGTCACCTCGGGCGGCAGCGCGTTCAGGCCGTGGATGGCGACGACCTGCCCGGCACCCTGCCCGCGCAGGTAGACCGTGCCCGCGGCCCACTTGCGCGGCGGCGGGTCGAAGCTGCCGTCCACCATCAGGGCGGCCCACGCGGAGTACAGGTCGAAGTCGTGCACGTAGCACAGCATCGAGGTGATCTGCGCGCCGGGCGGGCGGGCGCCGACCTCGGACACGGCCACCGAGCCGTCCGGACGGCGGAACCACTCCATGTGGGTGAGCCCGGTGCGCAGCCCGAGCGCCTTCAGCGCCTGCGGCGCAACCCCCCTGATCCCGGCGTACTCCGGGCCGCCGATCTCGCGCGGCAGCAGCACCACCCACTGCATCCACGGGTTGCGCAGCACCTCGAGCGGGGTCGGCAGGTAGTTCGAGATCGAGTCCCAGACGACCTGACCGTCCACCATCACGCTGTCGTACGAGCCTTCGTCGCCGGTGAGGAACTCCTCGATCTGCGCGGGCCGGTCCGGCGCCGGGGGCGCCATCTCCAGCCAGGCGCTCAGGTCGGCGGGAGCGTCGAGGCGGAAGGTGCTCTTCGCGCCCGCCCCGGCGGGCGGCTTGACCACCAGCGGGAAACCCACCCGTTCGGCGAATTCGACCGCGTCAGCCGGTGACGTGGCCAGCTTGTGCCGGGCGCACGGGACCCCGGCGGCCCGCAGCACCGTCTTCATCTGCGCCTTGTCGCGGAAGTTGCCGGCCGTGACCGGGTCCATGCCGGGGATGCCGAGATACTCCCGCACCTGGGCCAGCGGGACCTGCAGCTGCTCCAGGACGGCCAGCAGCCGCTCCACCTGGCCGAGCTGGCGGGACAGGCCCTGCACCGCGGCGGCGATCTGGCCCGGGTCGAGCGGGTCGTCGATCCGCCAGTGCCCGGCCAGGCTCTCCCTGAGCTGGGGCGGCAGCCGGTCCTCGGGCTCGCAGGTGATCAGGGCCGTGCGCACGCCGGGTAGCCGGGCGGTCGCCTCGACGAACCGCGTGGTGGTGTCGAGCAGATAAGGCGCGACGAACCCGGCGACGACCATGGGTTGAACGTACCCTCCGGTTACGATGCCAGTCATGAACGTTGTGTTCATCGAGCCGTTCTTCCCGTCCAACCAGCGGCAGTTCGCCCGGGCGCTGGCCGAGGCGGGCGCGACGGTGCTCGGCATCGGCGAGTACGGGGTCGAGTCGTTCGACGACGACCTGAAGGGCTGGCTGTACCACTACGAGCGGGTCTCTTCGGTGACCGACGTCGACGCGCTGATCCGGGCGGTCCGCTGGGTGCAGGACAAGCTGTGGGTGGACCGGCTCGAGGCCACCATCGAGGCGCACACGATGGCGGCCGCGCAGGCCCGCGAGGCCTGCACGATCCCGGGCACGTCGGTGCGGACGGCCTGGCTGTGCCGGGACAAGCCGTCGATGAAGGAGGTCCTGCGGGAGGTGGGGGTCCCGACGGCGGCCTCCGCCGCGGTGTCATCCGCGGCTTCGGCCCACGAGTTTGCCGAACGGGTCGGGTTCCCGCTGATCCTGAAGCCGCGGAGCGGCGCCGGGGCGTCGGGCACGGTCCGGGTGGACTCCTCCTCTGAGCTGGATTCTGCTCTCGGGGTGTTCGGCGGGCAGGGCGTGGAGTCGATCGCGGTGGAGGAGTTCGTCGAGGGGCACGAGGGCTTCTACGACACGATCGCCGTGAACGGGCACGTGGCCGTGGACTTCGCCTCGCACTACTACCCGAACGTGCTGGAGGCCATGCGCACCCGGTGGATCTCCCCGCAGTTCGTCTCCACCAACCGGATCGACACCGCCCCGGAGTACGGCGAGCTGCGCTCGCTGGGTCAGCGGGTCATCGGAGCGCTCGGCATCGGCACCTCGGCCACCCACATGGAGTGGTTCTTCGGGCCGAAGGGGTTGCGGTTCTCCGAGATCGGCTGCCGGCCGCCGGGCGTGGGCGCCTGGGACCTGTACTCGGCCGGCAACGACATGGACCTGTACCGGGCCTGGGCGGACGCCATCGTGCACGGCGGAACCGGGGCCGTGCCGTCGCGGCGGTTCGCCAGCGGGATCGTGGCGCTGCGCCCGTCGCAGGACGGGGTGATCAGCGGGTACGGCGGCGTCGACGAGCTGCAGCAGCGGTACGGCGAGTGGGTCATCGACGCGCACCTGCCCTCGCCGGGCACGCCCACCCAGGGGGTGGAGGCCGGGTACATGGCCAACGCCTACGTGCGGATGCGGCACCCCGACTACGACACGCTGCGCGGCATGCTCGACGCGGTGGGCCGGACGCTGCACGTCTACGCATCGTGAGGGTCATCCTGCTCGGACCGCAGCGCCGGCCCACGGTGGACGCGGCGGTGCGGGCGCTCAGTCTTTCGGGTCCGGGCCTTTCCGGTCCGGTCGCGACGGTGACGGCCGGGTGGCAGGAGCGCGAGCCGGACGACGCCGAGCTGACCGCGCACGTCGGCGGGCAGGCCGTCAACCTGGCGCTGTACCGGCGGTGGCTCGACGTGCAGGAGCGCGACCCGGAGTACCTGGCCGGGGCGCGGGCGCTGGCGGACGTGCTGGCCGAGCTGCAGGAGGTGTACCTGCTGCGGCTGGACTACGCGCTGCGGGCGGTCCACGCGCTCCAGCGCCGGCCGGCTTCCGGCGACGCGGTGCAGGACGCGGTGGCCGCGGTGCGCGAGCTGGATACCGGGCACCTGCGCCGGGTGAACGGCGCGCGCCTCGAGTTCTTCGACCGGCTGCGGCCGCACGACCGGCCGGTGATCGCCGCGCACCGCGCCGAGGTGGCGGACGTGCTGGGCGAGGCGTCCGCCCTGGTGGTCGCGGGCGGGCACGTGGGCGTGCTGGCCGAGGTGCTGCACTTGTTCAACCTGGCCGCGGTGGCCCGTTCGCCGGTGATCGCCTGGTCGGCGGGGGCGATGGCGCTGACCGACCGGATCGTGCTGTTTCACGACCGGGCGCCGCAGGGACCGGGCCACCCCGAGGTGTACGGCAGCGGGCTCAGCCTGCTCCGCGACGCGGTGCTGCTGCCGCACGCCCGGGCCCGGCTGCTGATGGACGACACGCCCCGGATGGGGGTGTTCGCGCGCCGGTTCGCCCCGGCACGCTGCGTCCCGCTGGAGGCCGGGACTCGGATCGACGTCGCCGCCGACGGCGCCTGGCCGCCCGGTGTCCGGGTTCTCGGCGAGAACGGGCACGTGACCGTGCGGGAGGCGGCGTGACCACGGTGAGCGGGCCGCCGGTCAGCCGCAAGCTCGCCATCAACCGGCTGCGCGACCGGCGCCCGCTCGACGCCGGCGCCGTCGACCGCTTCCTGGCGCGGTTCGAGGTCCCGATCGTGGAGGGTGCCCGCTGCACGTTCCTGTACCGGGGCGAGGCCGACGAGGTGTTCCTCATCCACCGGATCTTCGGCCTGCCCGACCACCTGCCGCTGCGCCGGGTGCGCGGCACCGACCTGTGGTACGTGGTGCTCGAGCTGCCCGAGGGCTCCCGGGTCGAGTACCAGCTGGAGGTGGTCCGGGGCGGGCAGCGCGAGCGGATCAACGACCCGCTGAACCCCCGCCTCGCGCACAGCCCGGTCGGCAGCTCCTCGGTCTGCTACGCGCACGGGCACGTGATACCGGACTGGACGCACGCCGATCCGGAGGCCCGTCCCGGGTCGCTGACGGACATGGTGGTGCCGAGCCGCGCGCTGCGCCGCAACTGCGCGGTCACGCTCTACCTGCCGGCCAGGTTCCGCCGCAGCGCGCGCTATCCGCTGCTGATCGTGCACGACGGCGGGGACTACCTGGGGTACGCCGACGCCAAGACCGTGCTCGACAACCTCATCCACCGGCTCGACGTGGCCGAACTGGTGGCGGCGTTCGTCTACCCGGGTGACCGGCTGGCCGAGTACGCCAACTCGGCGGCGCACGCCCGCTACCTGACGGCGGAACTGCTCCCCCGGCTCGAGGCCGAGCTCCCGCTGGCCGGCACGCCGTCCGGGCGGTGCCTGATGGGCTCGAGTTTCGGCGCCGTCGCCTCGCTGTCGACCGCCTACCGCTACCCGGAGGTCTACGGGTCGCTGCTGCTGCAGTCCGGCTCGTTCGTCTTCACCGACATCGGGAACGACCACGGCGGCGGCCCGCCGTTCGAGCCGGTGGTCAGGTTCATGAACCGGTACCGGGCGGCGCCGCGCCGGGTCGCCGACCGGCTGTTCGTCAGCTGCGGCGTCTACGAGCCGCTGATCGTGCGGAACCGGTCGATGGTCCCGGTGTTCGAGGCCGCCGGGATGACGGTCCGCTACGAGGAGGCCCGCGACGGGCACAGCTGGGAGAACTGGCGGGACCGGCTGCGGGACGGGCTGTCGTGGATTTTCCCGGGTCCACAGAAGTTCTTTTATGAGTAATGATTTGTGCGTGAGCCTTTTGTGCGTGAGCGGCCATGAGTGAAGACCTGAGGGTCAGGGAGCGGTGGTTTTCCGAGCGCCTGCAGACCCACGTCACCGTCGTGCGCTGGGGCGTGCTCGGCGTGCCGGTGCTGGTGTTCCCGTCGGCGGGCGGCGACGCCGAGGAGATCGAGCGGCACGGCCTGGTCAACGCGTGCGGGCCGCTGCTGGCCGAGGGCCGGGTCAAGCTGTACTCGGTGGACAGCGTGGCCGGGCAGGCGATGGTGACGAAGACGGGTTCGGTCGAGCACCGGCTGTGGCTGCTCAACCAGTTCCACGAGTTCGTCAGGTGGGAGGTCGTGCCGGCCATCCACGCCGACCTGGGCGGCCGGGCCATCGACGCGATCACCACCGGCGCCTCGATCGGCGCGTTCAACGCGGTGGCGGTGCTGTGCCGGTATCCGGACGTGTTCGGCGCGGCCATCGGGATGAGCGGCAGCTACCGGATCGAGCGCTTCTACGACGAGGCGTGGAGCCAGGACCTGTACTACGCCGCGCCGATGCAGTCCCTGCCCGGGCTGGAGGGCCCGCAACTGGACCGGCTGCGGCAGCGGCGGGTGATCCTGGCGTCCGGGGAAGGCGAATGGGAGGACATCGGCGAGTCGTGGCGGATGGCCGCGGTCCTCGGCGACAAGGGCATCCCCAACCGGGTCGACAACTGGGGACCGCAGTGGGGGCACCAGTGGCCCACCTGGCGCCAGATGCTCCCCCAGTACCTGCGTGAGCTCACGTAAGGCGTTCGCCGAACTCCTCGATGACGATCTCGACGCACAGGTCGAGGCACTCGGAGCAGATGGTGGCGGGGGCGTTGCGCCCGGTCCGGGCCGAGCTCACCACCAGGCCGGCCACCTGGTCCCGGCACTTGCCGCAGAAGCTGCACTGCACCCGCGGTTCCTGCTCGGGCCCCGCGGACAGTTCGGCGACCTCGGTGGTCACCGGCTGGCCGTCGTTGATCACGTCGTTCGCCAGGTCGACGCAGCCGTTGCAGATGTACACGCTGGGGCCCGCGATCAGCTTCCTGACCTGCTTCTGGTTCTTGCCGCAGAACGTGCAGAGCAACAGCCCCGGGTCGGGGCGCACCCGGTCGCGGCGCAGCCAGCGGCGGGAACCGCCGGCCGCCTCGACGATCTGGTGCACCCGCTGGTGGCTGAGGCCGAGCCCGGAGGCGAGCTCGCGCAGCGAGGCGCCGTGCAGGTGCAGGCGGCGCACCGCCCGGTGGAATTCGGCCCGGGCCACGTCGGCGTCCCGCTCGGCGTCGATCAGCCGTTCCTGAGCCTGCCTGGCCTCGGCCAGCAGCGACTCATCCATGCTGTCTACTGTAACTAGACGCTTGACGCCTGCCAAGGGCCGCAGCGGGAACGCGTCGTTGGGCGCGGCGGGAACGCCGCGTGGCGACGAAACCGGACTTTCGTCACTTTAGAATCACTCGCACCAAGTCATAAAGCGTGGATGTGGCATCCACGTCGTACCAGCGACATGGCTGGGACATCCACGCCTTATCCGCCGGGGCGGCGGGGGCGACGGGCGGGGGTCGGCGGTCACGGGAGCGTTCCGGAAGCCCGGGAGCACCAGGAACCTCAGCCTGGCGTGCCGTCGGGCCCACCCTCATGATCAGCTTGAGCTGGACGTCATGGAGCTGGCTGCGGCGGGTGGCTAGTTTCGATGCCGGTGAGAACCTGTTGGAGCAGTGAGTTGAGTGTGGCCAGGTCCGCTGGGGCCAGCGCGCTCGCCATGAGGTCCCGGCGCAGCGCGATCATGTCGTCGGCGCTGGCCTGGTGCAGGGCCTGCCCGGCATCGGTCAGCGTGACCTTGATGCTGGCCCGGTTTCCGGGGGCGATGCTGCGCTCGATATAGCCGGCGCGCTCCAGCCGGTCGAGCCGGCTGGTCATCGTGCCCGCGGTGACGCGGAAGGCCTTCGCGAGCTGCCCCGGCGTGTGCTGGCTGCTATCCGTGTGGGCCAGATGCCAGACGACCTCGCAGTCACCGAGGGACACGCCGTGGCGGGCCGTGACGTGGTGCATGGCGCGCTCGTACTGCCAGGCGATCACGACGATCCGCCTGGCCACGGCCTCGGTAACAGGATCGGCCGTGGGATGCCCGGCGAGCCCGCGGGCGAGTTCCCGCTGAACTGAGTCGGTCACTGGCGCGCCCCTTCATAACCCTAAATGCCTTGACACCCAAACTGTTTGAGTATCAAACTCTTAGATAGACAAATTCTACCGGACCGGGTCGCGGCCACGCTAGCCAGAGCGGCCGGCGACCCGTCCGCCGGGCAGGAAAGCGGCCGGATCGCCGTCCGCCGGATAGGAAAGAGATCACCCATGGACACTGTGGCCTCGGCCGACGGAACGACGATCGCGTTCGACCGGTTTGGGGACGGGCCGCCGGTCATCACGGCGGCGGGAGCCTTCAACACCCGATCGACCACCGATCCGCTGGCCAGGGCGCTCGCGCCGCGGTTCACGGTGCTGAACTACGACCGGCGGGGCCGGGGCGACAGCGGCGACACCGCGCCGTACGCGGTCGACCGGGAGATCGAGGACCTCGCCGCGCTGATCACGGCGGCGGGCGGGTCAGCCGCCGTGTTCGGCTACTCCTCCGGCGCCACCCTCGCGCTCAAGGCCGCCGCGGCCGGCCTGCCGATCGCCAAGCTGGTGCTGTACGAGCCGCCGTTCCGCACCGACGACAGCCATCCGGGGCTGCCCCCCGACCTCCCGGCCAAGCTCGCCGGACTGGTCGCGGCCGGCCGCCGCGGCGACGCGGTCGAGCTCTACCAGACCCAGGCGGTCGGCATCCCCGAGGCCGTGGTCGCGCAGCTGCGCCACGCCCCGTTCCGCCCCGGCCTGGAGGCAATCGCCCACACCCTGGCCTACGACGCCGCCATCGTCGGCGACCTGTCGCTGCCCGCGGGCCTGCTCGCCACGATCGCCATTCCGGCCCTGGTGCTCGGCGGCGAGAACAGCCCGCCGTTCCTGCGCGACGCGGCCCGGGCCGCCGCGGCCGCCCTGCCCGGCGGGCGGCTCGCCGTCCTCCCCGGCCAGACCCATGACATCGACCCGCAGGCCACCGCACCCGTCATGGCGGAGTTCCTGGCCGGCTGACGCGGGCCACCGGTTCGCGGACGCGTCAGGAGAACCGGGCGATCTGGCGCATCTTGTTCATCGCGTCCAGCGCGGCGACCTTGTACGCCTCGGCCAGGGTCGGGTAGTTGAAGACGGCGTCGACGAGATAGTCGACCGTGCCGCCGCAGCCCATCACGGCCTGGCCGATGTGGATCAGCTCGGTCGCACCGGTGCCGAACACGTGCACGCCGAGCAGGGTGTGGGTGTCCAGCGAGACCAGCAGCTTCAGCACGCCGTAGGAATCGCCGATGATCTGTCCGCGGGCCAGTTCCCGGTACCGGGAGACGCCCACCTCGAAGGGCACGTTGTCCTTCGTAAGCTGCTCCTCGGTCCGCCCCACGAAGCTGATCTCGGGGATGCTGTAGATGCCGATCGGATACAGCTCGGCGACCTCGTGCAGCGGCTCCCCGCAGGCGTGGTGCGCCGCGACCCGGCCCTGCTCCATGGACGTCGCGGCCAGGGCGGGGAAGCCGATCACGTCGCCGACCGCGTAGATGTGCTCCACCGCGGTCCGGTAGCACTCGTCCACCGCGATCCGGCCGCGCTTGTCGGCGGTCAGGCCGGCCGCGTCCAGGTTGAGCTTATCGCTGGCGCCCTGCCGCCCGGCCGAGTACATAACGGTGTCGGCGGGGATCTTCTTCCCGCTCAGCAGCGTCGCGATGGCGCCATCCGGGCGCGCCTCGACCGAGGACACCGTCTCCCCGAACCGGAAGGTGACCGCGAGGTCGCGCAGGTGGTACTTGAGCGCCTCGACCACCTCGACGTCGCAGAACTCGAGCATCCGCTCGCGCTGCTCCACCACGGTGACCTTGGTGCCGAGCGCCGCGAACATGGACGCGTACTCGATCCCGATCACCCCGGCGCCGGCGACCACCATCGAGCGGGGCACCCGCTCCAGGTGCACGATCCCGTCCGAGTCGATGACCGTGCGCTCGTCGAACTCGACGCTGCCGGGCCGGGCCGGGCGGGTGCCGGTGGCCACCACGACCTTGTCCGCGGTGGCCCGGCGGACCTCGCCGTGGCCGCCTTCCACCTCCACCGTGTGCGGGTCGACGAAGCTGCCCGTGCCGGTCATCATCGTGACCCGGTTGCGGGACAGCTGGCTGCGCACCACGTCCATCTCGCGGCCGACCACGTGGTTGGTGCGGGCGGCCAGGTCGGCGATGGTGATCTCGTCCTTGACGTGATAGCTCTGCCCGTACATCTCCCGCTGGCTGAGGCCGGTCAGGTACATGATCGCCTCGCGCAGGGTCTTCGACGGGATCGTGCCCGTGTTCAGGCACACGCCGCCGATCATGTCCTTGCGCTCGACGATCGCCACCCGGCGCTCGAGCTTGGCCGCGGCGATGGCTGCCTTCTGGCCGCCAGGCCCCGAGCCGATAACCAGCACGTCGAAGTCGTACACGTGATCCAGTGTGACTATCTCAGGCCGCCTTTTGAACACCCTGGGCTCCGTTAGCTCACGAGGGCTGCGACAGCCGGCCCTCGGGCCTGGTACGAACGAGCGGGCAGAACACGGCACCCGAGGCGGCCAGCGGGTACCGCCTCGGGCGCCGGGTCTGTTGCCGGACCCTACCTCGGACTACAGGGGCGGGCCCGCGGTGAGGGTCACGTTCGCGGTCTTGTGCTGGCCGGACGGGGTGACCCAGGTGAGGGACACCGTGTCGCCGGGCCGGTACTTCGCGATCTGGGCGTGCAGGCTCTGCGGCGCGCCGACCGCCTGGCCGTTCACGCTGGTGATGGCCGACCCGGCCGTCACCCCGGCGATCGCCGCCGGGCTGCCGCAGATCGTGCCGACGACCAGGGTGCCCGAGCTTACCGGGGCGATCGTGGCCGGGACGGGCAGGCCGGTGCCGTTGTTGAAGCAGCTCTGGCTGCCGGACCCGTTCCCGTTCCCGCCGAAGCCGTTCCCGCCGAAGCCGTTGTTCTGCTGCTGCTGATCCTGGGCCTGCTGCTGCGGATCGCTGCTGGTGCCCTGCGCGACGTAGATCCCGATGAACGGCGGGTAGCCGATCGAGATGGTGGAGCTGGCGTGACCCGCGGCGATCTCCCTGGCCACGGAGAGGGCGGTGTTGATGGGGATGGCGAAGCCGGCCGCCGCCTGCTGGTCTGGGAAGCGCACGTCGTTGCCCGCGGTGTCCATGCCGATGACCTGGCCGGCCGCGTTGACCAGCGGGCCGCCCGAGTCGCCGGAGACGATGCCCGCGTCCGTCTGGAGCATCCCGTGCAGCGTCTCGGACCTGACCGCGCCGCCCTGATCGCTGGCCGTGATGGTCCGGTTGACCCCGGTGATGTGCCCGCCCGCGGGGACGATCTCGTTCTGCCCTTGGGCGTTGCCCAGGGCCGTCACCACGTCGCCGACCCTGACCTTGCCGGAATCGCCGAGCGGGACCTGGTGCAGGCCGGACGGGTCCTGCAGCTGGATCAGCGCGATGTCGCCGGTCACGTCGTAGCCGACCACCTTGGCCAGGAAGCGGTGGCCGGTGCCCGGCACCGTCGCGGTGATCCTGGTGGCGTTCTCGATGACGTGGTTGTTGGTCAGCACTAGGCCGTTGCCCGCGTTGATCACCATGCCGGTGCCCGCGGCCCGCTCGCTGCTGTACTGCAGCGTGGTGTTGATGATGACGACGCCCTGCTCCACCTTGCTCAGGCTTCCGCCGGTGGTCCCGGACCCGCCGTTGCTGGGCATGGGCACCGCGGTGCTGGGCAGCGGGGCGGGCCCTCCATTGCTCGGCTGCGCCGACGGCGAGGCCGTGCTGGCCGCCGGGCTGTAGAGGGCGACCACCGAGCCCGCCCCCAGGGCGCCCGCGACCAGCGCGACGGCCAGGTAACTCAGCAGCCCGACGCGCCGCCTGGGCGGCGGCGGCGGGGGAGGCGTCGGAGGCAACGGCGCGGTGTGCCCGTAGTCTCCCGACGGCGGCCCGCCGTAAGCGCCGTAGCCGCTGTAATCCTGCATCTGCATCACGCCTTAGGTCTGGGCGTCAGGGGATGGCCCTTTCCAGTGAGCACCACGAACCTGATGAATAGCTGAAAGCAGGCTGCAGATTCCGCTATCAACAGAGAATTTTCTTAGCTGGACGAGGGCGACGCCTGAGGGAAGGGCGGGACGGGCACGGCCTGCCTGGCCGCCAGGATACGGGCGGCCAGCTCGCCCGCGGCCTTGGCGGTCAGCGCCCCGGACGTGAAGGCAGCGCGCAGCCGCGGCCACACCTGCCGCTCCTCGAAGTCGAAATGCTCCCTGGCCGCCTGGGTGAACGCGCTGAGCAGTTTCTCGAAATCCGGCTGCCTGACGTCCAGCTTGTCCAGTTCGGCCAGCAGGGCCACGATCTCGAGCTCGGCGCAGACGGCCCGGTCGGCGAGCTGGTCCCCGCCGGGGACGTGCCCGCGCACGGCGGGCCAGATGCAGGTGAGCTCGATCTCCTCGTGCTTGGCCTCCTCGATGATCAGCTCTTCGGTCATGATCTTGCGCAGCATGAGCTGATCCTCGGAGGCGCCCGTGGCTGCGGTCGGACCCTTCTCAAGCTCGGCCAGGGCCTGTCTTATCTCCTCATGGTCCTCGGCCAGGACATCAAACACGTCCTCCATCGGTTCCTCTCCTTCTTGCCGTCACCTCGCCGGCGTGCGCTCCAACTTCCCGCCCGGGTAGGGCGTAATCTCCGCGGGCGGGGAGTTGGTACGGGTGGTTCTACCGGGAAATGCGAGGTCACACGGGCGTAGGCACGAAGTTCGCGGCGTTGATGGTGCCGCCACCCGCAGACAATGTATCTCGCGATGAGCGCCCGGCAATGGCGCTTCGCGCCGAATCCCGCGGGGCGGGTGGCCGGCCGAGTCTCACCAGGCAGATCGGGTTTCACCGCGCACCGGGCGTAGCCCGGCACCGCGGAAACATCAGATGATTACGCCGTTCCCAAGGCTCGCACCGAGGACCGTTCGGGACGAAAATGACCTTTTTACCGGCCGGCCGCGGCGGCGAGTTCGCGGACGAAGTACGCGGCGTTCACCGTGCCGACCCCGGAGGCCAGGTCGTAGCCGGGTACGGCGGTGAAGCCGGGCACCCGGTGCCGCTTCCCGCCCTGGGTGAAGGACACCGTGTTGTCGCCCTTGGTGACGTCCACGACGCCGCGGGCGTGCGCGGCGGCCAGCCGGTACAGGGCCGGGTTGACCGGCCCCAGGGGGTGCCCCGCCACCTGGGCGGCCAGCGCGACGATGCCGGCGAACAGCGGCGTGGCCTCGCTGGTGCCGCACGACGGGGACCAGCCGGGCGGCGCGCCGCCGTACGTGCCGTAGGTGTCCACCGACCCGTCGCACGCCGCGCTCATCGAGATGTCGGGCACGCCGCGGTGGCTGCCGACGGCGCCCTTCACCCCGTTCTGGTACCCCGGCCGGCCGAACAGGACCGAGCGTCCGCCGCCGCCGGCCAGCGGGTTCGGGCCCGCGTTGCCGGTGGCGAACTCGTTCGCGGCCCGGTTGTAGGTGTCGTTCCACACCGTCGGCGCGGCGGGCTTGCCGTTCGCGGCGAAGTGCAGCTGGGTGCCGCCGACCGCGGTCACCAGCGGGTCGCTGTCCGGCCAGGAGGTCACCGGGAACGGGTAGTACGTGCGCTCGTCGAGCTTGACGTCGGCGGCGCCCGAGTCACCCGAGGCGGCCAGCACGGTGACGTGGTTCCTGGCGGCGAGCTGGTAGGCGCCGCGCAGCGCCTGGACCGCGGCCCGGCCCGGGAAGGTCTGCTCGGTGGCGCTGAAGCTCTGGCTGATCACGTCGCCGAGGTGGTTCCTGGCCACGTACTCCTCAGCCTTGATGATCTGCGGGAAGCCGTGCACCCCCTCGGTCTCGGAGACCGGCGTCTCGACCAGCAGGATGCTGGCGCCCGGGGCGATCGTGTGGGCGTACTCCACGTCCAGCGTGGTCTCGCCGGCCCAGCCCACCATGTCGGGATTGTTCGGGTTGTAGGCGGGCACCCTGCCCGCGGGCTGGCTGATCGTGAATGTCGGCGGCGCCGGGAGGCCGAAGGTCTGGTCGAATACCTTCAGGTCGTTCCTGATCGTCGGCGAGCCGAACGAGTCGACGATGACGATCGTGGTCCCCCGGCCGGATACGCCGCTGGCATACAGCGCGGGCAGGCCATAAGCCTGCTGGATTTGGGCCGGCTGGTAGCACGCGACCTTGTAGAGTTTCTCACAGGATGCAGTGGTCGGCGGACCGGCCTGCACGCGGCCGACATGCTGCACACCCGGCCGGACGGTCACGCCGGCCAGGGCAGAGACCGAAGACCCGGCAGGACCCGTAGCCGCGGGGTGCGCGGCAACCGAACCTTCAATCCCAGGCCCGGGGGCGGCGGCGGCCAGGGCGACGGTGAGCCCAAACCAGCCGGCCGCGACCGCCACGAGCCTAGGCACACGCATTAAACGTCTCCCTCCACCGGCCCTGATGACCATAACACCCATAATCGGACGAGAACACCACGATCCAACCTCAGGATCCACCGGGTCGCCCGCGCAGAATACCGGCTGTACGCTTAGCGAACGTCGCGCGGCGGGGCGATTCATGGGCGAGTTTGGGGAAAAGTACAGTGTCGTATCGGGATTGAGGGGCGTCACGTTGGCCTTGGCAAGGCACAGAAGGGAGCAAGATGCGCTTCCGGGGTAGCGTGGCGATCGATCTCGGCACCGTGAACACGCTCGTCTGGGTGGCCGGGCGCGGCATCGTGCTCGAAGAGCCGACCGCGATCGCCATCGACACGGGCGTGGGCAAGGTCGCAGCGGTCGGCGAGGCGGCCGATGCGCTGGCCGACAAGGAGCCGCAGGACATCCAGGTGATCCACCCGCTGCGGGACGGGGTCATCGCGGACCTGGACGCGACCGCGGCCATGCTGCACGCGTTCCTGCGCCGGACGCGGCGCTTCGCGCTGAT
>Ga0306926_10004357_pt1 | contig 14853 bp, 12 predicted proteins | sample flu12Cox44000178_FD_203759 | JGI IMG/M metagenome (GOLD analysis project Ga0306926, IMG submission 203759) | Lab enrichment of tropical soil microbial communities from Luquillo Experimental Forest, Puerto Rico - flux8day.12C.oxic.44.000.178 (v2)... | ecosystem: Environmental > Terrestrial >...
TGGCCCCCCTGCTCCAGCCTCTCGATGCCACGGTGCCAGCGGCCTGGGGTCCAGTTCCCGCCCTCGGGGAAGATCACCAGCGCGCCGAGCCGGTCGAGCCCGCCCGCCAGCCGCTCGATCCGCTCACTGAAGATCCCCTGGCCGGCCCGGCTGTGGCGGACGAACACGTTGGGAAGGCGGTTGGCCACCACATCGAGGCTCGGGTCGAACTGCATGGCCGCTTTCATGACCACGCGCGGCCGCCGCCCGTAGACGCTCAGCAAATGGCGGACGAGCAGGAATGAGTCACCGGGGCCAGCATGGCGGGCTGAGCACGATGACCGGGCGGGCCAGCCGGGCCGCTTTTTCCCCGGCCGTCAGTTCCGGCTCGTCGATCTCGACCCCCACCCGGAATGTCCGGGTACCGGCGCGGTAAATGAGGTCGAGGAACCAGCGCATGATCGCGTAGTGACGGCTCTGAAAAGGCTCCGTATGCAACCGCCCGCCGAATCCGCTGGCTATCCACAGCCCCAGGCACATGAACAGTGTCGCGGTCTCCGCGGTCAGCCAGACGCAGGCCGCCATCGAAGAAGTGCTCGCCGCCGATCTCGACCGGCGGCAGCAGCCCGGGGACGGCGCACGAGGCCAGCACGGCGGGCACGAGCGGCCCGCTGCTGAACCAGTGCGCCTGGGCGCGCTCGATGCTGGCCGCGACGCACTGGAAGGGCAGCTCAAGATCGTCGAAGTCGGCCGCGGGCAGCATGTCGCGCAGCATGTCGTGCAGCGGCCCGATCGCGTGCAGGTGTGTGCCCGAGCTCGCCAGCTGCACGGCGCGGCCCCACAGGGTCCCGCTGAACGCCCGCTGGACCGCACCGCCCTGCCACAGCCGGGCCAGCCGTGCCGCCGCGCCCGCCGGATCGGCGGCCACGAACGCGCCGTTGATCGCGCCGACCGAGGTGCCCACGACCACATCGGGTGCGATGCCGGCCCCGGCCAGCGCCCGGAGCATGCCCACCTCATGGGCGCCCAGCACGCCCCCGCCGCCCAGCACGAACGCCGTTTTCACCTCGTCGGCCTCCACTGAGGTCAGCCTAGAGGCCGTGGGCTCTGCTGTTTGTGGTCATTGCGGCCTGCGGGCGCGGCAGCGAGGATGAGCGGCGTGGCCGCAGTTCCTACGCCGGATCTCCTGACCCTCCACGCGTCATCTCAGCCCGGCAAGCTGGCCATCGTCGATGACAGGCCGGGCGCGGGCACCGTCTCGTGGACCTACGCCCAGCTCGAGGCGGAGGCGAACCGGCTGGCCAGCGCGCTGGCCTCGCTGGGCGTGGGCCCAGGTGAGAAGGTCATCTGGTGCGGGCCCAACTCGCCACAGGTCGTGGCGGTCATCAACGCGACCAGGAAGCTCGGGGCGGTCGCGGTTCCGCTGAACTATCGCCTGACGCCCGCCGAGGCCCGCTATATCGTGATCCATTCCGACGCCTGCGCCGCTTACGTCGATGCGGAGTACGCGCACCTGATACCGGCACCCCAGGACGAGCGGCCCGGCAACCTGCGTGATGTGCTCGTCTACGGCGGCGCCGCCCCGCCCGGGGTGCTGGGCGACGATCTCGTCGCCCGGGCATCGGCCGGCCCCCCGGCCGTGAAGACCGAGGGCACGGCGACCATGATCTACACCTCGGGCACGACCGGCAAGCCGAAGGGCGCCTACCGCAAGATCACCGACCAGAGCACGGCGGTCGCGCTGATCGGCCTCATCGGCTACACACCGGACGACGTCTACCTCACCTCTGGGCCGCTGTACCACAGCGGCCCGCTGGCGTTCATGAGCGCCGGGCTCACGCTCGGCCAGACGATCATCATCCAGCGGAAGTTCGAGCCCGAGGACTGGCTGCGCCTCGTGGACCGGTACGGGGTCACCTCCACCTTCTCCGCGCCGCCACCGATCCGGCTGGTGTGCGGGCTGCCCGCCGAGGTCAAGGCCCGCTACGACCGGTCCTCGATGAGGATCATGCTGGCCAACGCCGCACCGTGGAGCTTCGCGCTCAAGCGGGCCTACCTGGCCGACTTTCCGCCGGACTCGCTGTGGGAGGTCTACGGGTCGACCGAGCTGGGGGTCAACTGCGTCCTGGCGCCCCGGGACCAGCTACGCAAGCCTGGCTCGTGCGGCAAGCCGGCCCCCGGTGTCCAGATCCGCCTGCTCGACGCCGACGGCAGCGAGGTAACCGGAACCGGCCCTGCGCACCCCGGCGAGCTCTACGTCTCCTCCACGGCGGTCTTCAACGAGTACTACAAGCAGCCGGAGAGCTACCGGGCCGCCATGCACGGCGACTTCCACACCGTGGGCGATATCGCTTACCGGGATGAGGAGGGCTACTACTACATCTGCGACCGCAAGAACGACATGATCATCTCCGGCGGCATGAACGTCTACCCCGCCGAGATCGAGGCCGTCCTGGAACGGCATCCGGGCGTCTTCGACGTCGCGGTCTTCGGCATCCCCTCCGAGCAATGGGGTGAGCAGGTGCACGCCACCGTGGTGCTCGCTCCGGGAGCGTCGCTGTCGGCCGCCGACGTGATCGCCTACGCCCGCGGGCGCCTGGCCGGGTACAAGTGCCCCGGCTCGGTGTCGTTCGCCAGCGAGCTCCCGCGCACGGGCTCGGGCAAGCTGCTCAAGCGCGAGCTCCGGGAACCCTATTGGGCCGGTCACACCAGGCAGGTCGGCTAGCAGCGTGTCCTGCGGATCTTGGCCGCCGCGGGCGGTCGCGGGCGTACCCGCGTCAGCGCAGCGGGGCGAGGGCCCCGGCCAGCGGGGTGAGCAGGGCGGGGTCGTGTGGTGGTGGCAGCAGGACGATGGCCAGGTCCAGGCCCAGCTCGCCGAGTTCGGCCGCCGTCTCCACGACCGGCCAGACATCGCCGCCAGGAGGCAGCGGACGTGGCTGGACAACAAGTCGGCCCGGCGCCCGCGGGTCTGCAGGCTGGTCAAGCGGTCAGGGTGCAGGTTTGCCGGGCTCTGGCCGGCCGGCCGCGACCAAGTTCGTCACCGCCGCGCGCAGCGGTCCGAGGCGGTCGGCCGCTGACGCCCGGGCAGCCGCCAGCGTCCGCGCCGTGGCGGGCTCGACGATCTCCAGGTAGGCCTTGAGCTTGGGCTCGGTGCCGCTCGGCCGGATCACCACCCGGGCGCCGGGCAGCCGGTAGATGAGCACGTCGGCGGGTGGCAAGCGGGTCCCCGCGGGCTCGCCGGTCCCGGTGGAGAGGTCGTGGTAGCCGGTCACCGGCTGGCCGGCCAGCGCGGCCGGGGGAGCGGCCCGCAGCCGGGCCATGATGCCGGCAGGGGACGGGGCGTGCAGGGTGACCTGTGCGGTCAGGTGGACGCCGTACCCGGCTTCCAGGACGTCCCAGCGGTCGAGCAGCGACTGGCCGTCCGCGCGGGCGGTGACCACCAGCGACAGCAGGGCGAGGGCCGCGCTGATCCCGTCCTTGTCCCGCACCACGTCGCCCACCGCGTACCCGAGCGCCTCCTCGTACCCGAGCAGGAAACGGCTGCCGGGTACGCCCTGCCCGGCCCGGACGATCCACTTGAAGCCGGTCAGCGTCTCGGCGTAACGGGCCCCGGCGGCCGCGGCGATCTTCGAGAGCAGCGTGGAGGAGACCACGGTGGTGACCACGAGCCGCCGCCCGGCCTGGGGCTCGGCGGCCGTCCTGTCCAGCAGGTAGGAGCCGATGAGCGCGCCGACCTGGTCCCCCGTGAGCACCCGCCAGGCGCCGGGTGCGGCGGGATCCGGCGCCGCGACGGCGAGCCGGTCGCCGTCCGGGTCGTTCGCGAGCACCAGGTCCGCGCCGTCCTCACGGGCCTGCGCCAGCGCCAGGTCGAGCGCGCCCGGCTCCTCGGGGTTGGGGAACGCGACGGTCGGGAAATCGGCGTCGGGCTCGGCCTGGGCGGCGACGACATGCGGGGCCGGGAAGCCCGCCCGCTCGATGGCCCGCAGTGCCAGGCCGGCGGCCACCCCGTGCAGGGGCGTGTAGACGAAGCGCAGCGGCGGCGGGCCGGGCGGTGTGGGAGTTCCTGGCCCGGCCGGGCTCGGCATCGCCGCGATGATGGCGTCGAGGTAGGCCTGTGCTATCTCGTCGCCGTGCCGGCTGATCAGCGGGCCATCCAGGGGCCCGGCCGGGATCTGCGACAGCGGCCCCAGCCCGCTGATCGCCGCCTCGATCTGCGCGTCGACCGGCGGCACGATCTGCGCGCCGTCGCCGGTGTAGAGCTTGTAGCCGTTGTCGGTGGCCGGGTTATGGCTCGCCGTGATCATGATGCCCGCCGCGGCCGACAGGTGCCGGATCGCGAACGCGAGCAGCGGCGTCGGGTTCGGGCGCGGCAGCAGGTGGACGCCGATGCCCGCCCCGGTGAGGACCGCGGCGGCCTCGTCGGCGAACACGGCCGAGCGGTGCCGCGCGTCGCAGCCGATGACCACGGTCAGCGGGGAAGCGCCCGCGCCGGGGCCGCGCTCGCGCAGCCACCCGGCGAGCGCCGCGGTCGCCGCCCTGACCACGGCGCGGTTCATCCGGTTCGGCCCCGCGCCGACAGCCCCGCGCAGCCCCGCCGTGCCGAAGTGCAGGCGGTCGGCGAACCGGCCGGCGAGCGCGGCCTGCGCGGCCCCGCCCGGCTCACCCCCCTGGCCGCTGGCGGCGAGCAGCGCCCGCAGCTCGGCCCGGTCGCCGGGATCCGGATCCTCGCCGATCCAGGCTTCCACCTGAGAGCGCAGGCCGGCCGGGATCACGGTCCGTCCCCGGCCATCGGCCGGTGCATCCTGGTCGGGCCGGCCCGCCTCACGCCGGCGCGGCCTGGGGGACGACGCTGGCGAGCAGGGCACCTATCCGGCCCGCGGCCTCCGCCCCGGCCGCGACGACCTCCCCGTGGTCCAGCCCGTGGTCGTCCAGCCCGGCGGCGGGGTTGGTCACCAGCGAGATGCCCAGCACCTCCGCGCCCAGGTGGCGGGCGGCGATGGCTTCGAGGGCCGTGGACATCCCCACCAGGTCGGCCCCGGCCGCGGCGAGCATCCTGATCTCGGCCGGCGTCTCGTAGTGGGAGCCGGGCAGCGCGGCGTACACGCCCTCCGCCAGGGTGGGGTCGCTCTCGCGGGCCAGCGCCCGCAGCCGCGCCGAATACACCTGCGACAGGTCGGCGAACCGCGGCGGGTACCCGGCCGGCGGGGGCGGGCCGGACAGCGGTGACTTGCCGGTCAGGTTCAGGTGGTCGCTGATGAGCACCGGCTGGCCGACCCGGTAGCCCGGGTTGATCCCGCCCGCCGCGTTGGTGAGCACGACCACCGTGGCCCCGGCCGCGATCGCGGTCCGGACCCCATGCACAACGGCCTGCGGCGGGTGACCCTCGTACAGGTGCACCCGGCCGAGGTAGACGAGCACCCGCCGCTGGCCGATCGTCAGCGAGCGCGCCACCGCGGCGTGGCCGGGCACGGTGGGCGGCGGGAAGCCGCCGAGGTCGGCGAGCGGGATCTCGGCGTCGGCCGGGCCGAGCGCGGCGGCGGCCGGCGCGAAGCCGGACCCGAGCACGACCGCGACGTCGTGGCGGTCGTGTCCCGACAGCTCCGCCAGGCGGGCGGCGCTGGCCCGCGCCGCCTGGTACGGGTCGGCGGTCATGCGGTCAGGCCTTGACGTAGGGCTGGCCGTCCGCGGCGGGCGGCCGCACTCGCCCCACCAGCCCGGCCACGGCGATGATCGTCGCCACGTACGGCGCCATCAGCAAGATGAATGAGGAGACCGGCACCCGCAGGATGGACAGCTCGGTCTGCAGCTGGAAGCTGAACCCGAACAGCAGCGCCGCCGCCACCGAGCCGAGCGGCGTCCACCGCCCGAAGATCATGGCGGCGAGCGCGATGTAACCGAAGCCCGAGCTGATGTCAGAGGTGAAAAAGCCGACCGAGCCGACCGTCAGGTACGCCCCGCCGATCCCGGCGACCAGGCCGCCGAGGATGACGTTGCGGTACCTGGTCCACCGCACCCGGATGCCGACCGTGTCGGCCGCGACCGGGTGCTCGCCGACCGCCCGTACCCGCAGCCCCCACCGGGTCCGGAACAGGGCGATCTGGATCACCAGGATCAGCGCATATGTGATGTAGAGGAAGATGTTCGCGTCGAAGAAGACCGGGCCGATGATCGGTATGTTGCCGAGCACCGGGATCTTGAGCGTGCTGAACGTGTTGCCGGCGTTGAAGGTGGCGGCGTAGGGGCTCATCACCCGCTGGTACAGGTAGTTGGTCAGCCCGAGCGCGATCACGTTGAGCACCACGCCGACGATGATCTGGTCCACCAGGAACATGATCGCGAATATTGCGAGCAGGGCCCCGACCAGGCCGCCGGCCAGTGATCCGCCGATAAGCCCGAGCCAGACCCCGCCCGTGACGCTGGCCACGGCGGCCGCGACGAACGCGCCGGTGAGCAGCTGGCCCTCGATCGCGATGTTGATGACGCCGGACCGCTCGCCGAGGAGGCCGGCCAGGGCGCCGAGCACCAGCGGGATGGACGCGGTCAACGTCCCCTGCAGCAGGTCGACGACCTGGAGCGGGCCGACCGAGTTGCCGGCGTCCGCCCAGGCCAGCAGCGACAGCAGGAAACACAGCAGCACGGCCGCAATGGACAGCCGCTTGCCCCAGCGGGGGAGGTCGACGACGGCACGAAGGATTCCCACGCCGATAGAGATCGCGCCGAGCACGTAGGCAGTCAGCGCCCCGGGGACGTGAATCGTCGGCAGGTGCGGGGAGGCACCGGGCAGAGACAGCGCGAAGCGCGCGTCGCCACTGTGGGCGAGGAAGCCGAACACGAAGATGTCGATGAGGCCGAGCATGATGAACGTGCCCGCGGCGAGATACCTGCGGCTGATCGTGACCGGCGCGCGTACCGGGGAAGCCAGCGTGGTCATCCCGACCATCCCTTCGACGCGACGGCCTGCGGGCCGGCGCCGCCCCCGCGCCGCAGCCGGAACAGCATTCGGATCAGCGGCGGGGCGGCGACGAACAGCACGATCAGGGCCTCGATGACGTTGGTGACATCAGACGGGACGCCGGTGGCGGCCTCCATGACTGTGCCGCCGGCGTTCAGCGCGCCGAACAGCAGCCCGGCGAGGACCACGCCGAGCGGCCTGGCCCGGCCGAGCAGCGCGACCGTGATGCCGTCGAAGCCGTACGTGCCGTAGCTGGTGGTCGTCAGCGGCGACGTCTGGCCCTGGACGATGGTGCTCGCCGACAGCCCGGCCAGGCCGCCGGCGATGAGGAACGCGAGCACCCAGACCCGTTCCACGCTGATACCGGCGCTGCGCGCCGCGCTCGGGCTCGCGCCCACCGCCCGGAACTGGAACCCCAGCGTGCTGCGCGAGAGCAGCCAGGCGGTCGCGGCCGCGGCGGCCAGCGCGATCAGGAACCCGACCCCGACCTGTGGTGGGGGCCCGCCGACATGCGGCAGAAACGCGTTGCTGTTGATGTTCGGCGCCACCGCGTTGGTCTGGCCCGGCGCCTGCATCAGCTTCTGGCTGGTCACCAGGAATGACAGGAAGTTGTACATGACGTAGTTCATCATGATCGTGAGGATGACCTCGTGCGCACCGGTCCGCGCCTTGATCTCACCCACGATCCAGCCGATGACCGCGCCGCCGATGAAGGCGCCGATGATGCAGACCACCGCGTGCAGCACGATCGGCAGGTTTACCGCGTACCCGAGCCAGGTCGCGACCAGCGCGCCGCCGATCCACTGGCCTGCCGCGCCGATGTTGAACATCCCGGCCCGGAACGCCAGCGCCACCGACAGGCCGGTGAGGATGAGCGGGGTCGCCTCGAACGCGGTGAGCGACAGCGGGTAGAAGATCGCCGCGATCGAGCCGCCGTGGAAGGCGGCCGAGATGGTGCCCGGGGCGAAGATCGCGCCCTCGAACAGCGCCGAGTAGGCCGCGGCGACCGAGTTCCAGGTCGCCGACAGCGCGGTGCCTGGTGCATAGCCGAACGAATCCCAGGCCCGCAGTACCGCCGGGTCACTCGCCACGATCAGCACCGCGCCGATCACGAGGGCCACGAACACGGCCAGGATCGTGATGACGACCGAGTGTCCCTCGGTCACCGCCTGGATGATCATGTTGCCGGTCAGCGGCCGCCGGCCGTCGGGCTGGTCCGGCGTGGGTGTGCCCGTGTCCTGGGTGGTGGTCGCCACGTAAGGCTCTGCGGAGGGCTCTGCCTCGTTTCGGTCAGTCATGGCTCGGCTCCTCGGCTGGCACTGGCGTCTCCGGTTCGCCTCCCGGCTCCGGAGCGGCGGATCCCGTCCCTCCGCCGGCCATGAGGAGGCCGAGCTCCTCCTCGGGGATGGTGGGCGGGCAGAACGCGACGATCCGGCCCTCGTACATGACGGCGATGCGGTCGGCCAGGGCGTAGATCTCGTCCAGCTCGGACGAGACGATCAGCACCGCCGCGCCCGCGTCCCGCTGGGCGACCAGGCGCTTGTGCACGAACTCGATTGAGCCGACGTCGAGGCCCCGGGTGGGCTGGCTGGCCAGCAGCAGCTTGACGTCGCGGCTCATCTCGCGCGCGACCACGACCTTCTGCTGGTTACCGCCGGACAGCGTCCCGGCCTGCGTCTCCACGGACGTGGTACGGACGTCGTATTCCTCGACCCGCCGGACCGCCGAGTCCCGGATGGCGTCCAGGTTCAGGGCGAGGCCGGAGGCGTAGGGCGGCTCGTCGTAGACGTCGAGGATGAGATTGTCGGCGACCGAGAAGTCGCCCACCAGGCCGTCCTCCGAGCGGTCCTCCGGGACATAACCGATGCCCGCCCGCAGCCGGTCACGGGTCGACGCGTGGCTGAGATCTGCGCCGTTCAGGCGGACAGAGCCGGTCGATGGCCGCAGGCCCATCAGCGCCTCGCATAGCTCCGTCTGGCCGTTTCCCTGGACGCCGGCCACGCCCAGGATCTCGCCCGCCCGCACCTGGAACGACACCTCGCGAACCGACTGCTCGCCGCGCTCCCCGTGCACGCCCACGTCCGTGATGTCCAGCACCACGTCGCCTGGGCGGGCCGGTTCCTTGCTGACCCGCAACTGGACCGACCGGCCGACCATCAACGACGCGAGCTCGACACTGCTGGTGCTTGGTGGGCGCTCCCCGACGACCTTCCCGCGCCGGATGATCGTGATGTTGTCGGCGATCGCCTGGACCTCTTTGAGCTTGTGCGAGATGAAGATGATCGACCGTCCGCCCTCCCGCAGCTCGCGCATGATCCGGAACAGGTCCTCGGTCTCACCCGGGGTCAGCACGGCCGTGGGCTCGTCGAGGACGAGCACTCGCGCGTCGCGGAGCAGCGCCTTGATGATCTCGACCCGCTGCTGCACGCCGACCGGCAGGTCCTCCACCAGGGCGTCGGGGTCGACCCGCAGGCCGAAACGCTCGGAAAGGGCGAGCACCTCCCGGCGCGCCTTGCGGCGGTCGAGCAGGCCGACTGAGGGCAGGCCGAGCGGCGGGATCCGGAGCCCGCCGACCTTCATCGCGGGGGTGGCCAGCCGGTGCACTGGCTCGGTGCCCAGGGTGACGTTCTCGGCCACGGTGAAGACAGGCACCAGCATGAAGTGCTGGTGCACCATGCCGACCTTGGCCCGGATCGCGTCCCTCGGCGAGTGGATCGTGACCGGCTCGTCGTCGAGCAGGATCTCGCCCGCGTCGGGCTGCACCAGCCCGTAGAGCACGTTCATCAGCGTGGTCTTGCCCGCGCCGTTCTCCCCCAGCAGCGCGCGGATCTCGCCGGGCTGGACGACCAGGTCGATGTGATCGTTGGCGACGAGGCTCCCGAAGCGCTTCGTGATGCCGCGCAACTCAAGCTTCACCGGCAGCCAACCTCCAGCCGATTCTGGTCAGTGTCCCCGGCCGCGGCCGGGGACACTGACCAGCTTGACGGCACTTCTTGCCTCGCTCCCTGACTACACAGGATTCTTCGTGACGGGAACGATCTTGCCGCTGATGATGTCCTGTTCCAGCGTCTTGAGCTCGGCCTGTAGCGACGCGGGGACCTTGGACGCCCAATCGTGGAACGGTCCCAGCACGGCCCCGCCGTTGGCGAGGGTGCCGACGTAGCTGCCGCCGGAGTGGCCCTTGGCGGCGCTGAGCACGGCGGTCTTCACCGAGGCGCTGAGGCCCTTCTCCACGCTGGTGATGAAGTACGGGCAGTAGGTCGCGGCACTGACGCAGCCGTCGGTGTCCACCCAGAACATGCCGATGTGCTTGCCGGCGGCGTTGGCGGTCTGCACCGCCTTCGCCGAGCCGAGCCCGACGAGGCCCGCCACCGGGAAGATGATGTCGGCGCCATCGTTGATGAACGTGTTGGTGACGGTCTGGCCCTCGGCGGTCGCGGTGAAGCTGCCTACGAAGGTGCCCTTCTGGCTCGGCTCACTCCAGCCGAGCACCTGGACATGGGTGTGGTGCTGCTTGTTGTAATACTGCACGCCGTCCCAGAAGCCGTCCATGTAGATCGTGACCGTGCCGAAGTCCATGCCGCCGAAGGTGGCCACCTTGCCGGTCTTGGTCATCCCGGCCGCCAGGTAACCGCCGAGGAAGGCGTCCTGGACGGTGTTGTACACCAGCTGCTTGATGTTGTGGGCGATCGGCGGGTTTTTCTTTGTTGACAGGCAGAAGGAGGTGTACGAGCAGTCGACGATCGCGAACTTCTGCTTCGGGCTGGCCAGCGCAGCGGCCTGGGTCGCCGGGCCCATCAGGAAGCCGACCGTGACGATGATCCCGCACTTTTCGCTCTCGAACGTGCTGATGTTCTTGGCGTAGTCCGCAGACGTGCTGGACGGCAGGACCTTGATCGAGATGTTGCTGTCAGCCGCCGCGGCTTCCTGCATGCCCTGCCACGAGGACTGGTTGAACGACTTGTCGTTGATGGTGCCGGTATCGGCCACCATGCAGCCCGTGAAGTGTGCTGTGGTCGTGCTCGGGGTCGTCGACGAGCTGGGCTTGGCACACCCAGCGGCGACCAGGGCTACGGCCCCGAGCGCCGCAGCGGCCGAGAGAACCTTCCTCACCTGTTACCTCCTCTAACGGGGCGCCGGTTACCGCTAGCCGTAGGAGCGGTTGTCGACGTTGGCATCGTCGCCCCCCATCCGCCCGAATCCGGCAGGACGAAATAACCCGGCCGCCCTGCCTCGGGATGTTCGCAGGCTAGACCCGCCTCGACGCCGGGGGAAGCTCGCGGGCGGTGATCTTCGCGGCCGTTGCAGAATCGCAACCCGGGACGGCTGGGTTTGGGCCGTCCGTAAGCGGCTCAGCCGGCGATGTCACGGCGCTGTTATCGTGTGCAGCCGGGAGGCTTGCGATGGCGATCGACTGGCCCGCGCTGCGGGCGGCCGCCGCCGAGGTGGCGCAGCGGGCCCACGCGCCGTACTCGCGGCTGCGGGTGGGGGCCGCGGGCCAGGACGGCGACGGCCGGGTCGTGGTGGGCTGCAACGTCGAGAACGCCTCCTACGGCCTCACGCTGTGCGCCGAGTGCGGGCTCGTCTCCGCGCTGCACGCGACAGGCGGCGGTCCCCTGACCGCGGTGAGCGTGGTCTCCGGGGACGGCCAGCGCCTCCTCCCGTGCGGGCGCTGCCGCCAGCTCCTGCTCGAAGCGGGCGGCCCAGGCCTGCTGGTCGACACCGACGCCGGCCCCACCGAGCTCGGCCGTCTGCTGCCGTCGCCGTTCACCCCGGCCGACCTGGCCGGCGCGGGCGGCGACGATGGCTGAGGCGGCGCGGCCCGCCGCCGCATCTGGCCGGGCCGCGTACCACGCGGTCGACCTGATCCGGGCCAAACGCGACGGCGCGGAACTCACCGGCGACGAGATCCGCTGGCTCATCGGCGCCTACCTGTCGGGGGAAGTCGCCGACGAGCAGATGTCGGCCCTGCTCATGGCCGTCTACTTCCGCGGCCTCGACGACGGCGAGCTGCGCAGCTGGACCTCGGCGATGGTGGACTCCGGCGAGCGGCTGGACCTGAGCAGCCTGACCCGGCCCACCGTGGACAAGCACTCGACCGGCGGCGTGGGCGACAAGGTCTCGCTGATTCTCGCCCCGCTGGTGGCCGCCTGCGGCGCGGCCGTGCCGCAGCTGTCCGGCCGCGGGCTCGGGCACACCGGCGGCACCCTGGACAAGCTCGAGTCCATCCCCGGCTGGCGGGCCACCCTGCCGCCCGCCGAGATGCTCGCCATCTTGCGCGACGTGGGCTGTGTCATCTGCGCCGCCGGGCCGGGCCTGACCCCGGCCGACCGGCACCTGTACGCGCTGCGCGACGTCACCGGGACGGTCGAGTCGATCCCCCTCATCGCGAGCTCGATCATGTCCAAGAAGATCGCCGAGGGCACCGGGGCGCTCGTGCTCGACGTCAAGGTCGGCGACGGCGCCTTTATGCGCGACCTCGCCGACGCCCGGCTGCTGGCGCAGACCATGGTGACGCTGGGCGAGGAGGAGGGCGTGCGCACCTCGGCGCTGCTGACCCGGATGGACACGCCGCTCGGTCGCGCCGTAGGCAACGCCATCGAGGTCGAGGAGGCGGTCGCCACCCTGGCCGGGGGCGGGCCACCCGACCTGGTCGAGGTGGTGCTCGCGCTGGCCCGCGAGATGCTCGGCCTGGTCGGAGTCGCGGCCGACCCGGCGGCGGTGCTCGCCGACGGCCGGGCGCTCGCCCGCTATCGCGACATGATCGCCGCCCAGGGCGGCGACCCGGACGCCCCCCTGCCCGTGGCCCCGCACATCAGGGTGGTGGCCGCGCCCGCCACCGGCTTCCTGGTGCGGCTGGACGCCCGTGCGGTCGGCGAGGCCGCGTGGCGGCTCGGCGCGGGCCGGGCGCGCAAGGAGCACCAGGTGAGCCCGTCCGCCGGTGTGCTGTGCCTGGCCAGGCAGGGGGACTGGGTGCAGGAGGAGCAGCCGCTGCTGGAGTTGCGGACCGAGGAGGACGCCCGCTTCGACGCGGCGCTGGCCGCCCTGGGGAACGCCATCGAGATCGGCCAAGAGGGACCCGAGGAGATCGCCACGGTCATCGACCGGATAGCGGTGTGACAATGGGGACATGAACGCCGACGTGGTGACGGGAGCGGCCGGCGTCGTCGCGGCCGGGGTGGCAGGCACCGGGGTGACCGCCGCCGGGGCCGCCGGGACCAGCGTGGTCGGCTCCGACGCCGCGCTCCGGCAGATCCTGCACGGCCTCCCCGGCGTCGACCAGGTCGGGGCGCAGGAGCGGGCGGCGTCCCTGGCCACCCGCTCGATCAAGCGCGAGGCCAAGCTGTGGGCGCTGGAGACGGCGGTCAAGATGGTGGACCTCACCACGCTGGAGGGCGCGGACACGCCCGGCAAGGTGCGCGGTCTGTGCGCCAAGGCGCTCCGCCCGGACCCCGATGACCCGTCCGTGCCACCGGTCGCGGCCGTGTGCGTCTACCCGGACCTCGTCGCCGTGGCGCGCGCCGAGGTGGCGGGCAGCGGGGTGGCGGTCGCCTCGGTGGCGACCGCGTTCCCGTCCGGGCGCGCCTCGCTCCCGGTGAAGCTCGCCGATGTGGCCGACGCGGTGAGCGCGGGCGCCGACGAGGTGGACATGGTCATCGACCGGGGCGCGTTCCTGGCCGGCCGGTACGCGCAGGTCTACGAGGAGGTGCGGGCGGTGCGCGAGGCGTGCGGCGCCGCGCACCTCAAGGTGATCCTGGAGACCGCCGAGCTCGCCACGCTGGACAACACCGCCCGCGCCGCCTGGCTGGCGATGCTGGCCGGCGCCGACTTCATCAAGACCTCGACCGGCAAGGTGACGCCCGCCGCCACGCCGCCGGTGGCGCTGGTGATGCTGTCCGCGGCGCGGGACTTCGCCGACGCGACCGGGCGCCGGGTCGGCGTCAAGGTCGCCGGGGGCATCCGGACCGCCAAGGACGCCATCCGCTACCTGGTGCTGGTCAAGGAGATCGCCGGGCCGCAGTGGCTGACGCCGGAGCTTTTCCGCATCGGCGCCTCCAGCCTGCTCAACGACCTGCTCATGCAGCGGAGCAAGCAGCTCACCGGCGCCTACGCCGGACCGGACTACTTCACCCTCGACTAGCGTCCAGGCTGGTCATGACGCCCTCTGGGCCGTAGAGGGGGCTTCTGGGCCGTGAGAGGCCAGGACGTAATTGATGGTGGTCCGGGCAATGCCGGTGACCCGGAAGGTCCCGGCGAACACGGTGCCGCTGAACGCGGGACCATATTGGCTGCTGACCGTAGACCAGCTATCGGACGCCGTGCCCAGGCCGCTGTAGAGCCGCTAGGGACTCGGTGTCACCGTTATCGAGTCCGTTGGTGTCGGTATCACCGTGTCGGTTGGCGTTGGCGTAACGGTATCGGTAGGCGTGGGTGTGATCGTGTCCGTCGGTGTCGGCGTTGGCGTCACCGAGTCCGTCGGTGTGGGGACGACGGAGGGCGATGGTGTCGGCGACGGCGGCGCCGTGGACGGACCTGGGCTCGGCGCAGTCGACGGCGGCACCGGCGGGAGGGGCGTTCCCGCTGGCGTGATCGCGACCAACGGCTGCGGCGTCGGGTGGGTCGTGGGCGCCCGTGCCAAGATCGGTGTGCCGTTAGGGATCGCCGAGCCCGGCGGCAGGGTTGCGCGCGGTGAGGCGGTTGGCACCGCCGCCGGAGCGGTTGGTGATGGCGTACCGAGAATGGGATAGATCACGTGGTGGTTGAACCACGGCTTCGCGAAGCGCGCCGCGCCGAGAAACGCGCCGACGCAGAGGACCAGCGCTCCGGTGAGCAGCACCCACGTGGGCACCCGGCGCGGCTTCAGGTGCCTGCGGGGCCGCTTTGGCTCGGGCTCCACCAGCGCTGCGAGAGCCGGCGGTAGC
>Ga0306926_10004363_pt1 | contig 14844 bp, 15 predicted proteins | sample flu12Cox44000178_FD_203759 | JGI IMG/M metagenome (GOLD analysis project Ga0306926, IMG submission 203759) | Lab enrichment of tropical soil microbial communities from Luquillo Experimental Forest, Puerto Rico - flux8day.12C.oxic.44.000.178 (v2)... | ecosystem: Environmental > Terrestrial >...
GTTGCAACCGGTGACTTCGCGGCAAATCTAGTCGAGCCATTCGTCAAAATGCACACCCTTGGCATCTTTCCACGAGGCACCGATTAAGCTGTGCAGGTGCCGCCGGAAAACCTCGGGATTCACCTGGCTGAGCCAGTCGGTGAACTTCTGATTGGATTCCGCCGCCTCGTTGGACTTTGCTGCCTTGCCGGATTTATTGGATTCGGCGATCCATTTGGCTTTCACCGCGGGCCAATCCAGCTTCTGGAAATCAAAATAAGAGAATCCGTTTAGCTTTTCCGGGTACTGACCGCGGAAGGCAGAAATGTTTTTTGGGAGAGTTGAAGTAGAATTCGACGCGGCCTGCTCCAGGTAACCGTGCAGGGTTTCACTTTTGCCTGCGCCGAGCAGGAAGCTGGGTGTCATTGCAAGGTAGTAGAAATTCCATTGAGTCACGCCAGCCGAACTTTGCGCGCCGCCGAGCGAGACCTTCAGGAAAGTGGCGTTGCCCTCGTTGCGTTCGGAAGAGATTCGGTCACCCAGAATGGTGCGTGTGAGCTTGAGGGCATCCGCTTTGTTGCGGATGCCTAACCAGTAGATCCGTTGGGTCGTGTCGAGAGCCGGGCTGCTTTGCAGAGAAGCAAACTCGCCGGTGACAGTAGCCAGCGCGTCCGGCACCGGCATGCCAAGACGCGTTTCGGCCATGGTCTCAAGTGAATTGGGAGCGTTTGAAGCGCTGCCACCGAGTTGGGAGAAGGCGCGTTTCAAGGTTCGATAGATGCCTGGCAGGTCAAACTGGGATTCGCTGTAATAGACCGTGTCCGAAGTGACCATTGAGAGAGACGCCGGATTGGGCTGGCCGTCCGCCCAGAGATCGAAGAGCCCCCCCGAGGCGGTGTCGCCGAGCAGCGATGCAGTCATGCGGGTTTTTGAGCCTTCGAGAGAGATGTGCCCGGCAAGCGAATGAATGGCGTCAAGCTTAAGCGCAGCCAGAAATGGTTTCAGCGGCACAACGGGGTTATTGGGCAAATCGGCTGCAAGGCCCGAAGCATTGGCCAGGCCCACGAAGAATTCGAGCACGCCACCCGCGAGAAGCGCCTTTGCCTCCTGGAAGGCTTCAGATTGAGCGAGGGAACTGCCGATGGGCTTGCCGTTCAAGCGGTTCAAAATTTCTTCGAAGACCGGCAGTTCGTTAGCGCTCGCAGCATACTTGCCATTCTCCGCCCAATAGGTGATGCCGGTTTTGCGCTCCACTTTGAGGGCACTGACACCGGCAACCGTAATCTGCGAGAGCTTGGGGACCTCGCTTTCGGATCCGCGCGCGCGGAGCACGGCCTTCGAGAGCAAGTCTTCTTTGCCGCTGCGGTCGTAGATAAAGAAGCCGCCATTCCACGCCGGTGGAGTTTTTGGAGTGGCGTCTTTGGCGGCGGACTCTTTGGACGCGGAATCCTTCGGAGTGGCGGGTGCTGGAGGTTTCTGCATGTAACCAAGCAGAAAGCTGTTGTCCAAAAGAGTGGCGTATTGAGCGAGTTCTTCGCGGCTGACTTTGGGCTTGTCTTTCTGGCTCTGCTGATTTTCCGGATTGCTCAAGACTGTTTCAACAAAAGAGGTACGCGCGGAAGCGAAATCCGGATCATCCCAGAGCGCGAAAAGAGCATTGTTCCTTCGAACTTCGCCGGTCGGCGTACCTCTCCAGAGTAGGTAGAAAACGGTGCGCGCGGGAAGTTGTGCAGGTTCGATGGGAAGCTGAGCGACGCAAGGACGCGGGGCGAAACAGACCGCCGAGAGGACAAGACCAAGAGCGACCGGTAGCTTGCAAGTGGGCATGTTCGGGCGGCCTCCTTGGGTGAGATGTTTGGCCGACATAGGCATCGTAGCGTCTGCAGGCAAGGCAAAGAAGTCTCGCCGCGGGGAGTGTTTCCACAACGGGGGACGGGGCGGACTAACTCCAAGTCGGAATCAGCTGAGCAAAGGATCAGATGGCGAGAAAGGGAGCGGCTTACTTCCAGCCTCGATGATTCGGAATGGCGAGCACTCAGGGCACCGTCGCACTCCGGGCAGAAGCCAAGCTCAAAGCCCACATAGCCTCGAGGCCCCCACTTCTCAGCCTGCCTGGTGGATGAGCGGACGGAAAACCGGCCTTGAGCGAACGACTCGTCGCTTAGAATGAACCGCGCAGTCCGAAGAGAGCCTACTTCGACGCCGGCGCGCTGTTGTCCTTGGGCGTAGCCAGGTAGCCGGTAATCTGATTCTTGCCGACATCGAAGACGACGATCTCGTAGGGCGCCGAGCGCGCGGAACCCTTCACATAGAACTGTACGGGTTCGCCGGCGGTCTTGTCTTTCTTTTCGATGGATTTATCGTCGGCCAGAACGACCAGGGTGTACCTGGATTTTTTCTGGTCGGTTTTGTCAAGCTTCAGCTGAACGGGGCCGACACGCTGTGCGGTTTTGGCTTTCTGAAGAGTGAATTCAAAATAGTTGCGGTCGCCTTTGCGCCTGAGTTCTTCGAGGTCATCGTGGTTGCGCGCGATAAGGCCGCTCATCACGCCCATGTCGCCGGTAGCACGGTCGAGCTTGGTTTTCGTGGCTTCGAGGTCGCTGCGGGTGGCCTCAATATCTTTCTTGGCGCCGGTAACGTCAGTCGCAACGGCGCCAATCTTAGCGTCGCTCTCTTTCTGTGCCGCAGAAATCTCCTCGCTGAGCTTCTGGTCTGAAGCCGCCTGCTGCTTGCGGATGGATTCGGCGCGGCTCTTGGCGTCGGCGAGTTCGGCCTGGGTCATGCCAACTTTCTGGGCTGTAACGTCGACTTGTCCCTTGAGTTCGGCAATGCGCGAATTAGCCTGCTCGAGTTGCGCCGCGAGAATCTTGTTTTGCTCATCGGACTTGGCAAGTTCCTGTTGTAAACGGGTCTGCACAGAGTAACCGGCATAGCCGAGAACGGCGAGGCCGGCGATCAGTAACCCAAACAGAACCGTAATCCAGCGCGGAGTTCCGAGATTCTCATAACGATAGGACTCCTCCGGGCTTGGAACATTTGGAGAAATACTCATTCTCCCTCCTCAGAAAAACGTCATGGCTGCATCGATGACCTAGAAATTATCCAACGCGGAGAGCGGCAAGTCCAATGTTGCTTCCAGGGGGTTGACCGGTTATTTACGGCGGGAGGCGCTGCCAAGGTGTTCCGGCCAGCGCGCGAAGACGGAAGTGTTCAGGCCACCCCTAGGAGTGAATTCACCCTTGACGACGCACCACTCGGGTTGCATGGCCGCGACGAGGTCATGGAGCATTTTGTTAACGGCATTTTCGTAGAAGATTCCGAGATTGCGATAGGCAAGCAGATACAGCTTGAGTGATTTGAGCTCGACGCAGGCCTTCCTGGGCTTGTACTGGATGGTGATGGTGCCGTAATCGGGCAGACCAGTTTTCGGGCAGACCGAGGAGTACTCGGGATAACGGGTCGTGATGACGTAACCAGGGTACTGGTTGGGCCAGGTTTCAAGCGTGGGCAATCTTGCGTGAATGCCCGCCTTGGCGTGTTCTTCCGTGTAGTCCGGCATGGTTGCCCCTTGGCGAAGCTGGGTCTTTTTTCGAATAGGACTATTGTACCCGGTTACCAATTACTTGCGGTCTCTTGCCTAAGCCTGCGCATTGACCTATGCTGGGCGAAAAGTTGGGAGGACCACGGCAAAGCCCGGTTGGACAGATGATCTGCCCCGTCTGTAAACATCTTGGTGCGAGACGCTCGCGCCGGCAGTCGCCGGCGGACTATATTTTGAGTGTAGTGGGTGTCTACCCATGGAGATGCGCGGAATGCCGCACGCGTTTCCACGCTCGCATGATGGGGCTGAGCGATGCGTTGCATGCGCACTGCCCGATTTGCGGGAATTCCGAGTTGAAACGCATCGCGCCAGAACACGTGCGCACTCCGCTTTCGTCGATCTGGCGCGCTTGTCGTTTACCGGCGCTCCGGTGCGAGCCGTGCCGGCACAAATTTTTCTCGGTTCTGCCTAGACGCTACTATGGCGACACAGTGGAACTCTCGTCCGCAGACTGAGAGCTTGATCCCTTTTCGTTGGCCGTATATCAACCCCCTTAGCCTTACGAAAAGCGGCAATTCGCCGAGCTAGGGCTCAGCAGGTACACGTCCTCGTTAGCTGCGCCCTACGGCCCGGGGGCTCTTAAATCGGGCAGTCGATAGCCTTGCCCTGACGAATCACCCCTCGATCGTCGCTCACGATCGCGTAGAGACACTTGGGGTCTGTGGTGTCTTCCAAAAGCAGATCGTAAGACTTCCCGTTGTTCGAGATATTAAGGCGCAGCTTCCAACCCGGCACGATTTCCCTCCCGCGTCCGTACATGGCGTGGGCCACGGTGGGAAACGACTCCGGGGCCCATTTTGTGCCGGTTTCGGTGAAGTCCCCATTGCCGAAAAGCGTGTCCCAGTTGGCGAAGGTCTCATGCCTGCGCAGGTAGTCGGCTTCGGCCGAATTGATGGCGCGCGTGACGCCGACAGCTAGGCTGCGGCGCTCGCGTTCGCGGTCGGCCACGCCGATGGACGGTTTTTGCGCACGGACAAAGACGGCGAGTGCGAGAACGGACAGCAGCGCAAGAACAGCTAGAAGCTTGAATGACGGCACTTTAGCCCCCTAGGAAGCACAATGACTGGGAATCGCGTGATAATGCCATCGGATTGGTTGTTTTTCCAACCATGGCGGCCAACGCGGGTCACGAATTTCTGTTGCTCTGAGCCCGCGCTGGAGTATGATGCACAGCCGAATCTGGTTGTTCCCGTGGGACGCCAACCGGAGGTGGCCATGGCTGCAGCTCCACCCAGCATTGAGGCAGCACGCATCGCCGCACTGAACCGTTACGCCATCCTCGACACCGAACCCGAGCAATGCTTCGACGATCTTGTGATTCTGGCGTCGTACGTGTGCAGGACGCCGATGGCCATGCTTTCTCTGGTGGACGAACACCGGCAATGGTTCAAGAGCAAGGTTGGCGTGCAAGTGCGGGAGACCCCACGGGAGATTTCGATCTGTTCGCACGCGATCCAGCAGGACGATTTGTTTATCGTTCAAGACACTCTGGAGGATCCGCGGTTTCGCGAAAATGCCCTGGTCGTGGGCGAACCTCGCATCCGGTTTTATGCCGGAGCACCGCTGACTAGTGAAGATGGATTCGCGCTAGGTACGCTTTGCGTAATAGACCGCGAGCCCCGTGAACTGGATGAGGAGCAAAAGCATGCGCTGAAGTCGTTAGCCCGACTGGCGCTCGCGCAAATGGAGTTGCGCCAGAACTTGAGGCTATTAAAGGACGCGCTGAGCGACAGGACCAAGGAAGAGCACGCCAGGGAGCTGGAATTAAAGCGCTTGGAAGAAAAGCTGGTTCGCGTGCTTGGCCTGAAGCTCTGAAGAGCGAGATTGGCAAAGAGGCCTTTCCAAAGGCCCCGGACGACTGCCGGGCCCTGTTTTTGTGGGAGCGTTATTTCCCATAGGGACGGCCCGCAGCGCAAGATTTCCGGTCTGCAAGCCATCGCGTTGTTGCTGCAGCAAGGCTGGCCGTCTTCTGGTTCGCAGCACTTACCGTTCCCGGCGCCCCACCGTCCCTGGTTGAGGATATCGAGGGACCTGTAGTGTCTTTTCCCTCGCAGCAGTTCATCGAGTGACGGAAACACGCGAAGCGCAACGCGCTGCGAGACGGGCTCGGCCGATGCGGCCGGTTCACCCTCATGAGGGCAGCAGTTGTGCCGCGAAAGGAAGGTTCAGGTTGATGGGCAGGTGAAGCTCCTGCCAGCACCACAACTGCTGCCCGGGAGTATGCACGCTGGCAACCCAGAGCAGGTTGGTTGACGGTCCAACCCAGTCGGGTGACGATCAGGACTCACTCCGAGAGATCGTCTGGCCATTGCGGTTATGATTGTGCGGGAGAATGGGAAGTGGAGGCTGTGACGGGGGTCACACAGATCTGTTTGCTCCAAACGGTTGCGAATCGTGGTGTTGACGACGGGGCCCAACCTATGCGGTATCGCTATCGTTGCGTTCTTCTGCTAGGGCTTTTGTGCGTGCTCCCGCTCGCGCGGGTAGGAGTGTGCGAGGCGCAGGTCCGCAAGTCCTGCGGAGACGGAATCACGCTGAAACTGAACGCGGCGCTTGCGGCGCAAGGGTCCTTGCTCGCGGGGGAAGTGGCCAGTACCAAAGCGCTGCCAGCCATCAAGGCGGAATGGGACGGGCGACCCATTCCTGCGTGGAGCGAGAGCCCGAATCCGGGTTCGCTGCATGTGTTGCTGGGCGTAGATCTTGAAAAAGCTCCTGGGCGGTACGAATGGAAAATCTCGTGGGAAGGTGCCGATGGCAAGGCCAATGAGTGCAGCGCGCAGGTGACCGTGCGCGCGGGGAAATTTCCCACGGAGCGGCTCAAGGTGGAAAAGCAATTTGTTCAGCCAGACCCCGAGCAGCAAAAGCGCGCAGAAGAAGACCAGAAGAAAATGCGCGCGATTTATGACACGGTGACGCCGGAGGCTTTGTGGAAAGGTAAATTCCGAGTTCCCTTGAAGGATGTGACGACGGGAGGGAATTTTGGGCGCAGGCGAATACTGAATGGCGAAGCACGCTCGCCGCACGCAGGGGTGGATTTTCCTGCAGCCGATGGCACGCCGGTTTTCGCGTCACAGTCGGGAAAGGTGGTTCTGGCCGAGGAACTCTATTACTCGGGAAATACCGTGGTGATCGATCATGGGTACGGGATCTACACTTTGTATGCGCACCTTTCCGAGATTGGTGTGCATGCCGGTGATGCCGTCGAAGTGTCGAGCGAGATCGGGAAGGTAGGCGCCACGGGGCGGGTAACGGGACCGCATCTTCATTGGGGCTTGACGGTCGAGCGCGCACGGGTGAACGCGATGGATCTCGTGCACCGGCAGCCGTGATGCTGACTGTTAACCAAGACCGGGAGACGGCTCTCACTAAAAGGCATGGCACCTACCGAGGTGAGGTGGCGCGCAGGCGCCACTGTTCGTGAAAAAACTCGACTACGGCCCGGTGAAACGTCGGCTGGAAAGGCGTAGAAAGATGGTCGCCTTCACATTGGGCGGAGCGTGCGGTCTGTATTTCCTTCAGAAAGCCAACAACCTTTTGATTGGCGACATCGGCTTTTCCGTTGAGGATCAGCACCGGCACATTGATTTTGTTGAGCGCGTCGATGGGTAAGGTGGGCGCCACCGCGCCACGAATCACGGCGGCCAGCACCTTCGGGTCCGCGCCCGTTACCCGAGCCGCGATGATGTTCGCGGACCCCAAGTGACCAGGGACAATTTCACCTTGGTCGAGAATTCTAGCTCCTTCTTCTGTCCAGACCTTCATCGTGAGAGGGCGGGGTATGTAATCAGGAATCGGCCAATCCTTGGGAAATTCCAGGATGGTGTCTTCAATCGCGTAGTCGCCGATGCCGGCAAGGATGGCGGATTTTACTTGGGGTGGGCCCAACATGAGGAGGCGAGCGGCTGTGCCCGCTCCCATGGAAAAACCGATGATATCAACCGAGTCGAGATGGAGGTAAGCGATCAGAGCGATTACATCTTTGGCCATTGCCGAATCGGCGTAGGCAGCCATTTCCCTGGGTTTTCCCGAAGCGCCGAATCCGCGCATGTCGGGCAAGATGGTGCGAGCACCCGCAGAACGTAAGACGGGAAGAATGCCGGCCCTCCCTTCCGGAGGAGGATCAGGCAGAGGGGGTGAGCCACCGAAGACTTTGGTGAACATCCTCTGACGCTTTTCGAGCACCGGTAATATGCCGTCGTAAGGTCCGAACTGGCCGAGCCCATCGACTCCGTATCCATGCAAAAGAATGACGGCTGGGCCTTGGCCCTCATCGCGGTAGGCGATTTGAGTTCCATCGAAAGAGGTACAGACATTCATGACGGAAATGCTTCTCGATGCCGACAAAAGCAGCGGTCACTTCAAGTAGGTTCGCACAAGTTCGATGAGGTCATCGGCGGCCTCTTCGGCGGACTTCGTTTGACGAGGCATGTGATTGCGGATGTGGTCTTCCATTAGTTCGCCCATCAGGCTGTTAATGGAGCCACGGGCGGCGGCAAGGCGCTGAAGAATGTCGGCACAATGGGCGTCATCCTCAAGTGCGCGTTGAGCGGATTCGAGTTGACCGATAACTTTCTTGGTGCGAGTGACAAAGTCGAGTTTTTCGCGCGTCAGATGCGACATTTCCGTTGACTACCCTACCGGGGTATGGTAACAAGGTTTATCCGCCGAGCAAAAGGCTCGCGGCTATCTCAAGCGACGGTAATGCAAATGGAGTTAAGCATACAAGAGCCGGAACCACCCCGATCGAATAACCGGGCTGGCCACCTCGGTCTGCTGAGCTGAGCAACCTTCCAGCTACTCACCGGCCGCTGGCGGCGCCCGAGAGGGTACTACCGGCCCCGAGAGCAGGACCGGGGAGCAAGCAATGCTAAAGACAATGGAAGTAGAAGCCCGAGCGCGTCCGGCATCATCGCTTTACTGCGTCTGGATGCGGGGTGCCGCGCGCGAAGATGCGCCGCTCGTGGCGCTCTGGATTGACCGGGAAATGCGGGCGTTTGCGGATGAATCCGCTTCCCATGCCGATCACCGGGCCGGTTTCAAGCGAGGGCAGAAGAGAAGACGGCGATCTGCCACCGTCCGAGGTTCAAACCACGACCGAAGAGGAATGGTGAACAGGACGCGGCCAGTGCGCGAGCCGAAATGGCGACCAGAATGGTGGCTCCTATTTGTGGTGTGTCTGCTTGTTCCACGGGTCGCCGACGCGCAGTCGAGGGACGTACCGCCGATGTCAAAGCACGAGGCTCCATCGGGCGACGCAAAAGACCCGGCTGAAGGGGATCCTGCCTCAACCTCGCTTGCGGATGATTCGCCGGTGGTGATGTTTCCGCACCCGGAGTGGGACCGTTGGTGGCTTTCGGGACAAGCAAATTTCATTTCGCAGTGGCATCCCAATTTCCATTCGCCGTACCAAGGGGCGAACAGTTTTACACCGGAGTCTGAGGGAGCCACCTCGCGGGTGCTGACCTTGTTTACCGGCTGGCAGGCGACGGATACGGCGGAATTCATCTGCGACGTGCAGGAAACGGGCGGAGCGGCACTGAGCGAAGCGTTGGGCATAGCGGGTTTCCCAAACCTGGACGCGGTGCGAAATCCTACGATCAGCAAGGCTCCGTACGTAGCGCGGCTGATGTGGCACCAGATCATCCCGTTGAGCCGTAAACGGGTAGTGGCGGACCGCAACCCCTTTCAGCTGTTTCGGGAATTGCCAGAGCGGCGATTGGAAATACGATTCGGGAAATTCAGCCTGGCTGATTTCTTTGACCTGAATTCCTACGGGTCCGACACAAACTTCCAGTTCATGAACTGGACAGTGGACAACAACGGTGCCTACGATTATGCGGCGGACACGCGCGGGTTCACCTTCGCGGCTCTGATCGAGTATCACGATCGCAACTTTGTCATCCGATTTGCCGAGGCGCTGATGCCGAAGGTAGCGAACGGGATTCACCTGGACGCGGACCTGTCGCGGGCCCGGGCTGAAAATTTGGAAGTCGAGCTGCATGGTCGTGTCGTGGGTAGACAACCGGGCATCTTGCGGCTCCTCACTTACGTCAACCACGCCAACATGGGCAACTATCAGCAGCAGATCAACGAATGGCTGGCGGCGCATGCGACACCGGTGCCGGACATTACCGACCACCCGCTGCAGACGACGGTGAAGTACGGATTCGGGGCGAATTTTGAGCAGCCGGTGACGAACTGGTTCGGTGTCTACGGGCGGTGGGGTTGGAACGAGGGACAACACGAGTCGTTCGCGTACACAGAAGTGGACCAGACCTGGGAGATTGGAGCCGGGGGAAGCGGGGCGCGATGGGGCCGGCGCAATGACCGAGTTGGGCTGGCCTTTGTGAGCAACGGAATCAGTCACGATCATGCCGAGTACCTTGGCTTTGGCGGGCTGGGGTTTTTGTTGGGTGACGGCAAGTTGAACGATAGCCGTGAAAATATACTCGAGACTTTTTACACCCTTCACGTGTGGAGGGGGTTTTTCCCAACACTGGGCTTGCAGTATATCGTTCACCCTGGCTACAACCGCGACCGCGGACCGGTGGTTGTGCCCTCGATCAGGCTGCATGTGGAATTCTAGACGGCGAGCAGAAATCTTCAGGTGCGATCCTTCGGGAAGCCTAAGGCGGAATTACCTGTGCAAGCGCCAGCCTTTTATCCGCGAAGACTTGGCCCGCTTTTATCCTGAGGGATCTCCTAGTGGAAGGTGGCGACCTGGGCGTGGGCTTCGGCCATGCGGATGCGTGTGCTCTTGACAATTCCGGCGAAGCGACGGGTGAGTTCGCGGATGCGGTCGGGCTTATGAAGGAGCATGGACTCGCGCGGGATTAATTCCTTGCCAACGCTGAGAGCTGCTGCCCCGGCGAGGAGATACTGCGCCGCATTCTGTTGAGTAACGCCGCCGCCGGCGATCAGAGGAACATCGGGAAACGGCCTGCGCAAAGCGCGGATGTAGTTGTCTCCGCCGACCAAGGAAACAGGGAAGACCTTGATGAAATCGGAGCCAGCTTTCCAAGCGGCCAGGATTTCAGTAGGCGTGAGAGCGCCGGCGATCATCAGCACGGATGGATTCTCGGCCACGAGCTGGATGGTGGGGACGTCCAGCGCGGGGCTGCTGATAAACTGAGCTCCTGCAGCGATACATTGGCGGGCAGTTGGAACGTCGAGGACAGTTCCAGCCCCGAGAATGACCTCGGGAACATTTCTTACAATTTCGCGGATGACATCGAGAGCGCCAGGGACGGTCATGGTGACTTCGATGATCGGGATGCCACCATGGGCCACCTCCTCGACGGCAAAGCGGGCGTCCTCGGCGGACGAGGTCCGGATCGAGGGCACAAGGCCGACCTCTTCAACTCGCTTTCGAAGGTCTTCTTTGTTCATGGCTGAGGCACTCCCCCAAAGGCCCAGCCGGTAGAAATTCCCGGCGACTTGAGCGATCGGACTTCCTTCAGAGCATTATAGTGCCAGCAATCGAAATTTCCAGTGATGGCCGCAGATATGCCCCTGGAGTGGGGGGTGGTAGACTCGGACGAGAGGCGGCCCAAGAACATGTCAGCCAAAAAAAGAAAAGCAGGAAAGTCCAAGACGGGAAAGACTTCAGCGCGGAAGAAAAAACCGGCGAAGAGAGCGAAGCTTGCACGCACCGGCACGACGAAAAAAAAAGCACAGAACGTCAAGGCCCACGGAAAAGCAAATACTGCCGAGTTGGTTTCCTATGGTCGTCGAGGTCTTGGCGCCAGGTCGGGCGGGCAAGCGGGAGACACGCAAGGAATTTCGTCAAGAGTGGACTTAGATTCCGAGAGCGTGGAGGAGCTCCTGGAGGAGGGGCAGTCCTTCGAGGCGGAAGCTCTGAATGGGGTGGAGAACGCACCGGATCCAGATCAAGGAGAAGTGCGAACGCGGCAACTGCCCGAGGACGATGTGCCTGAGGAATACCGCGAGCAGGATTAGAGGCCGCGTCGAGTCGGCGGACGGAAACCAAAGAAGTGCGCGTTGGAATTATTTCCGATACACACGGCCTCCTAAGGCTTGAGGCGACGCGAGCGCTGGCTGGAGTTGATCTGATCGTGCACGCGGGAGACGTGGGCAAGGCTGAGGTACTGGCAAGGCTCAAAGAAATTGCTCCCGTGTTTGCAGTGCGGGGGAACGTCGATACGGAGGAATGGGCAAGGGAGTTGCCGGAGACGGCAGTGGTCGATGCCGGTCCTGCATGTTTCTACGTACTGCATAATTTGCAGGAGCTGGACCTCGTGCCCGAGGCCTCGGGGTTTGGCGCGGTCATCAGCGGGCACACGCATAAGGCAGAACAATCGGAAGAGAACGGTGTACTCTACTTGAACCCGGGGAGCGCGGGCCCGAGGAGGTTTCGCCTGCCGGTGACGCTGGCTCTCGTGGAAGTCGGAGCAGAGACGTGGAAGGTGCAGATCATAGAGTTGATGTGACTTGCGGGCGGCGAGAACTATCCCCTCGTGTCAGCTGGCGCAGGCAAATAGGTCGATCGGTTCGATCAAACCTTCTTTCATCATCGCAAGCGTGTTCCTACCCATTTGCGGCATTTTGTCAACTAGCGCCCTCCGAGTCCGCTGCCGACGAAACTCGTCGGCCGGGTCCAGGTCTGCAGGCTTGAGGGTTTCCAGATTTAACCCCGATAGGACCAGGGCACGGAAGTAACGGCGGTTATGGGTAAGCGGACCGATCGTACGGGGGAGATGCGCGAAAGCAGCATGGCGAGCGGAATTTGGCGCAGCTTGCCAGGCGAGATGGAGTTTCACGAAAATAAGTTCTTTGGGATGAGGGGAGTAAATTGAGATTTGGTGGTGGATGGATTGCACTCACTTCAGTGGAGGCGGCCCTGCGCAATTGTCAACCGCCTGCGGTCCCCGGTTGCTGGCCAAAAAGAGAAAAGCGTGGGGCCACAAGGGGGCAGGATGAGAGTCTATAGAGATATCGCGGCCCTCGCGGCCGCGCAAGTGGTTTGTTTTCTGCTTTTGAGTCACCTGGAACCAGCGTTTTTTCTGCTCCATTTCTACCAAACGATCGTCTACCTGGCGATTCTGATCCTGCTCTTTTACATGGAAGACCGCTGGGCGTACATGATTGGGGTTACGGCACCAGCGGTGTGGCTCGCGATGTCGTTTGCGACCGGGCTCCTGGGAGCCTCGGTCCGTCAGATGCTACGTCTCGAGCGAGGACAGAGCATCACAAATGGAGTCAGCTTTCTGGCCGGAGTAACCGCCGTACTGAGCATATTGATGATCATAGTCTGCGCACGCCGCTGGATGCGGGAGTACGCAGGTTTGGGCAAGTCGTTGATGACGTTCGTGGTTAGCTTTGCCCTCGTTGCGGTTTACTACGGGATTCTCGTGGCGTGGTTCTGGCAGATGTTTCCGGTGGCGTCTGCGAGCCAATAACGGGTTCGTCCTTCCTTGCAATGTCAGCGGGCCAGGAGCCATGGAGTTCCTCTCACGGCTCCTGGTTCCCTGCGGATGGTGGGAACTGACATTGAAGCTACAAATGCAAAAAATTTTTGTCGAAAACGGCATGAAGTACTAGCATACCGGGACAGAAGGATGTATTTTAGTACAGCTCAGCTATTGTCCTGAGAGCTTCCTCAGGCGAGACTGACTCCGCAAACGCAGCCGTACGCGAATGAGCGAAAGTGCGAAGGCAGGACAAAGTCCTGCTACTCGGGCTTGTGCCCAGACTGCTCCGGCGAAGCGGTTTCTAGCGGACCGATAGAACTGAGGAGAGGGTCCCCCATGAGCGTCTTGAACTTTCGATATCGCGAGCGCCGGCGCACTCTCCGGGTGGCATTGTCTGTACCGGTGGTTGTACATGGGCAGAATGAACAGGGGGAAAAATTCTGCGTGCGCGCGATGACGCGGGCCGTGAATCAGCAAGGAGCGCTGCTGGTAATGGACGAGGTAGTTGTGCCCGGGCAGTCGCTGCTGCTGGTGAACGAAAACACGAGCCGGTCGACTGAGACGCGAGTGGCGCATGTCAGACGCGAGCGCGATGGGAATCTTTTTGTTGGGCTCGAGTTTGTCAATCCCGATACAAACTTCTGGAAGATGACGTTTCCGGTGCCCGGAGCGCGGCCACTGCGGCGCTCGGCTGGTGGTTCGAAAGCGACGACTGCCTGAGCGCGCCGCGGGTCGAAAGGAACGCGCTCCCTGCCTGGCAGTTGGAAGGATTCATCAGAGCAATGTGTTCAACAGGTGTGTCCGGGCTCAGGGCACTTGGTGTCCCAGACGAAAAAAGCACCGTGGCGATGGACGCCACGGTGCTGAAAGCTGAGAAGAATTGCTAGCTGCGGGCGGCGACGATGCGGATACACTCGTTCACTTCGTGAATGGCCTTGTCGATGTGTCCAGACGCGCGCTGCTGCAGGCCCTGCGCGTAGCTGTTGTCCTCTTCGCGGGCGATGTCTTGGTGGGCCTTTTCGAGCAGGTCCTTGGCGCGGTGCAGGCGGCCCGTGTAGTCGAGACCCGCATCAACCGGCGGATGGTCGTTCAAATCCTTGCCGTCATCGGTCGAGGCTTTCTTGATTTCGTTGATCGCGTTGTCGATCGCATGAATGGCTTCCTTTTCCTCGTGGCGAAGTTCGCCGCTGTCGTGATGTTCGAGATGGGCGCGAGCCGCCCGTAGATCGCTGAGCGCGTGCAAGTACGCGGGATGCCTGCCCTGAGCCGCGACATTGCCCGAGCCCAGCGCAAAGAACAGGACGAGAAACAATACGGGAACAACGAATCTGGCGATGGACTTCATCGTCATGGGTTCTCCTTGAAGTAGTTGGAACGGTGCCGGACGCGCCGCCGGGATTGGGAGTCGCGGCGCTTTACTTCGAGCACTTAGCTAATCTAACCCGGCCCGCTGGGGATAGTTGCGGTAGGAGAACAGGCGTGCGCAATGGAGTTACGGTACGGAGGGACAGCGCCGTTTACCGGCGTCGCTTCTTCCGGCGCGTGGATCTTTTCGAATGAATGTTGCGCGGGGAGCGTGGTGAAACAGGATCAGGCTTGGAGGCGGTAAGGGATTCGCGAGCTTTGCGGGGGAGCTTGGCGACGACTAGGTCGTAGGAAGCGCGAAGGAGAGGCGCAAGTTCGGAGGGCGTAAGGGCGTCGCGCGATTCCAGGGCAATCCATTTCGCGCGAGCCAAATAAGGCGCTGGGATAATACCGGGGCGCTCGGTGAGCTCGGCGAAATTCTCGGGCGTCACTTTGAAAGAAAGACAAACCGATGCGGGGATGAGCGGG
>Ga0306926_10004365_pt1 | contig 14840 bp, 11 predicted proteins | sample flu12Cox44000178_FD_203759 | JGI IMG/M metagenome (GOLD analysis project Ga0306926, IMG submission 203759) | Lab enrichment of tropical soil microbial communities from Luquillo Experimental Forest, Puerto Rico - flux8day.12C.oxic.44.000.178 (v2)... | ecosystem: Environmental > Terrestrial >...
CGACCATAGCACCACGATGCCAGAAAAGAAGAACATCATTCGACGTACCGGCCGCCGCAAGACCGCGATTGCTAGTGTGCGGCTCATCCCTGGCTCGGGCCAGATCTCGATTAATGAGCGGACTCTTGAAAACTATTTCCCACGGGATACGGCGCGAATGCGGATCCTTGAGCCGTTTGAAGTTACCGAGACTGCCGGTCAGTTCGACGCTATGATAAGCGTCAAGGGTGGCGGCAGCTCGGCACAGGCTGACGCTGTCCGCCATGGAATCTCGCGGGCGTTGCTCACCAGTTCCGACGTATTACGCGCGGCGCTTAGAAAAAACGGGATGTTGACGCGCGACCCTCGCGAGGTCGAACGCAAGAAATACGGCCGCCACAAGGCGCGCAAGCGTCCGCAATATTCAAAACGTTAGCCAATCCTAATCAATGCTGGACCAGGGGCTGGCCCAACAGGTCCTCGGCCCGATCTATCCTTATCAAAACGGCGAATCCTTTCTTCTCCGGGTCGCGTTCTTTTTCCGGCTGAATCAAACGATTCCAAACTTCCTCGTACACCGGGCCGGACCGATGAATGGTGGCGACACCGTAGAATCGCGCTATGCCGCCGAGTGGCAGGATACCCTCGCCCCGGAGGGATGATTTCCTGAAAAAAATCGTAACTTTGGTGCCATCGGACAGATTCTCCGTGGTCGAACCGCGGCCCCGTTCCCACAACGCGATATGCTCGTGGTCGAAAACCATCGTGCTTCCCCGCGGCGTAATCTGTGCGAAACCGTTGGGAAGAACCGTCGCTACCAGACAAACATTGTCCGTCAGGGCTGCGCTGTTGATGTGTTGATGGAGTATCGTCGGGATTTGCGCCATCTTCACGATGACCACGCCATAATGCCGGTGCCGGTAGACCAGGCTTTAAGAGGCTCGTAAGCAAGTATGTGCGGCCGTGTTTGGCGCGGCATTGCGCCAGCCACCGCCAGCCAGTCCCGAATTTCGTGACCGCCGTTGCCGGCGACGGCTTCAAGATCTTCGTATCGGCAATAACGGTCTGTGATTTCCGGAATTGCACCCGCGGTTAGCCGATCGAGGAACCAGCGATCGAATTCTTCATTAATCTTGCCGGTTTCTGGCGGTCCGACCCAATGCGATAAGCCACCGGTGCCAAGAATCGCGACGCGTTGGTTCTGCGGCCAGCGCTCGACGCATGAGCCGACGAAGGCACCGACATCGAAACATCGTTTCAGCGTTGGCATCGGCGGCGCGAAGGCGTTTACCACGATTGGGACCAGTGGGATGTCCCAGTGCGGGGTCAGGTGCATCATCGGCGCCATCTCGGCGTGATCGAGCGCAAGCTCTTCCGAAAAGGCAAAGTCTACTCCACCTTCCAGCCCCTCACGTAGTATAAAGCGCGCCAATTCACTAGCGATCGGTACACGTACTTGCGGCAGATCGAACCCGGCTATCGCGGGGCCGGCAGCCTCTTCGCCGACGCCAATCAGGAACGCCGGCAGGTTGTCGTAAAAGCAGCGGTCGAAATGATCGTCGGCAAAGGTTATCAGGACGTCGGGCCGCGACTCTTCCAGGAGCTGACGCGCGCGCTCAAAGCCCGCCCGCAGATTATTCCGCTCCGGTTCGCGCAGACGATTCCAGTTCTCTTCTGAAGCCATGAAGGGAACGTGCGAGCAAGCGATTCCCGCCACTATCTGTGCCATCGTCATTCTCCTCCCTGAATGTTCCTCGGATTCATTGCAGTGCTGTAATCCCGCATTTGCTTGCCAGCGGGGCCATGCGCCAATAGCAACAGCAACGGGTTCACGCCGCGGTCATATAGCTTTCGTATCTCCCACCGTTTTAGCAGCTCTCGCTCTTCGGCTTCGAGCTTATAGTTGTCTAGAACGGCTTCGATATCGTCCCGGAACCGCGCCGCCAATTGGTTATCACGCCTGATATCTCTTAACAGTTTGTCTACCTGATAGCGGCTCATTTGTATGGTCCCTCTTTCAGCGGAAGCGATCGGCCGCGCCTGACAGGCCAGCCCTCCGGTCTTGGCCTCGCTCGAAAACGAATCTAGAGGTCGTAGGGCAACATCGTCAATCCCGATTGTTGTGTGAAATTGAGGCTGCGCGCGCTATGCAGGGATTTACAACTGACGCCAAGTTAACCATTTGCGGTACAGCCCGAATCGGGCTACAAATCAATCTTACCAGCGACATGTCAGGTCCCGAAGGCCGCAAATCCTCGACCTGCTGACGGGGGTTGCAATTGTTATGGTCGACGATCTCAATGAACAGGAGCAAGTGAGCGACGGGTCCGGCCCTCGAGGGCGGGGCTCTTTTGTCGTTGGCATTGGGGCTTCCGCCGGGGGCGTTTCCGCGTTGCGGCAGTTTTTTAGCCATGTCGAGCCCAATAGCGACATGGTGTTTGTCGTCATCCAGCACCTCTCCCCGCAGCACGAGAGCAACCTTCCGGCTTTGATCCAGAGCCAAACCCCGACACCCGTCACGCAGGTCAACGAAGAAGTCAGTATCGAACCGAACCACGTCTACGTCATTCCGCCCAACAAGTACCTGGTCCTGGCGGACGGCAGCATTCGCCTGACCGAACCTGAAATGATGCGCGGCAGTCATACCTCGATCGACCTGTTTTTCCGTACGCTGGCCGATGCGTATGGCAAGAACGCTGTAGCAATCCTGCTGTCCGGTGCGGGCACCGACGGCACGTTTGGACTGAGGCGGATTAAGGAGGCAGGCGGCTTCGTCATCGCGGAAGATCCGGCTGAAGCCGAATACTCGGAAATGCCGCGCAGCGCGATCAACAGTGGATTGGTCGATCTCGTACTCCCGGTTGGGGAAATGGCTGATAAGCTGCGCAGCTTGAGAGACGGCGCCCAACAAATACAGCTTCCTGCTGAGCCTGGAGAGCAGGGCACTCGTGCAGGGGATGAAATTACGCTGCAGGAAATACTGATGCTGCTGCGTTTGCGCACTGGCCATGACTTCGCCCAGTACAAGCGCCCAACTGTAATGCGACGAATCGCCCGGCGCATGCAAGTGCACGAACTCAGGGATCTGGCTGCCTATTTGGAGTTTCTACATCAAGGTCCCGACGAAGTTGAGGCATTGTTCCGTGATCTGCTTATCACGGTGACCAATTTCTTCCGCGACGTGGAGGCGTTTGAGGCTCTCGAAGAAGAGTTAATTCCGAGGCTGTTCGAAGGCAAAGGGGAAAACGACCAGGTGCGGGTTTGGTCAGCCGGCTGCGCTACGGGAGAGGAGGCCTATTCGCTGGCGATACTGTTGGCTGAGTACGCGTCGCGATTGTCCGCGCCGCCGAAACTTCAAGTCTTCGCCACCGATATCGACGAGCGCGCGATTGCGGAAGGGCGCGACGCCCGTTACCCGGCAACGATCACGTTGGATATCACGCCCGAGCGCATCGAGCGCTTTTTCGTTAAAGACGGGGATCGCTACAAGGTAAAGAAAGAAGTGCGGGAGACGCTGCTCTTCGCCGTGCACAACGTTTTGCGCGATCCACCGTTCTCCAAGCTTGATCTGATTAGCTGCCGCAACCTGCTGATCTATCTCAACCGCGAAATGCAGGAGCGGGTATTTGGCATTTTGCATTTCGCCTTGCGCCCCAACGGCTATCTTTTCCTTGGCGCCTCCGAGTCAGCCGAGTCCGCGCAAGCTTTGTTCGCTCCGGTTGACAAGAAGCGGCGGATTTACGTCCGCCGCGCAACACTCGAGCCCATCCAGCTCAGCGCTGAGTGGGCCACTCCGAGATGGGTACACCGGTCAGTTGAAGCGGCTAGCTCCAGAACCTCCAGCGTTCGCTCGCTCGGCGAGCTGCATCAAGAAGTAGTCGAACAGATCGCGCCCCCGAGCATACTCATCAACGAAGACTTCGATGTTTTGCATATGAGTGCGAATGTGGGCCGCTATCTTCGCTTCAGCGGCGGTGAACCAACGCGCAACGTGCTGAAACTGATCCATCGTGATTTGCGCGCTGACCTCCATGCGGCCTTGCTGGAAGCGAGAATCAGGCAAATCGGCGGAGCTGTTCAGAGTCGTCGGCTGAGCTTGGAACTGGAAGGCAAACCCTGCTGGATAACCTTAACAGTGCGGCCGGTCACCCAGAGCCCCGAGGCAGCTCGCGGTTTTTTCCTGATAATCTTTGAAGAAGTTACCGAGGTTGCTTCCATCGGTTCCGGACCAGGACCGGAAGCAATCGAGGTTAGCCGCATGGAATCGGTGGGCCGGCTCGAAGAAGAGCTGCAACACACCAAGGAGCAACTCCGTCTCACCATCGAGCAGTACGAGACTTCGACCGAGGAATTGCGCGCCTCCAACGAAGAGCTGCAAGCAATTAACGAAGAGCTGCGTTCAGCCACTGAGGAACTGGAAACCAGCAAGGAAGAGTTACAATCGGTCAACGAAGAATTAACCACCGTAAACCAGGAGTATCGCGAGAAGATCGAGGAGGCCGGCAACACCAATAGCGACCTGCAAAACCTGATGGCCTCAACCGACATCGGCACCATCTTCCTGAACCGCGCTCTTCAGATAAAGCGCTATACTCCGGCGGCGCAGCATTTGTTTAATATTCTCGACACCGATATTGGGCGTCCGATCCAACATTTTACTCACAAACTCGAATATGATTCGTTGCCGGCTGACGCCCAGGAAGTGCTGCGGACCCTCCACATCATCGAACGCGAACTCCATAGTTTGGACGGTTCCTGGTATCTGGCGCGTCTGCTGCCTTACCGCACGCTCGACGACAAAATCGACGGCGTCGTTCTGACATTTATCGACATTACCAGCCGGCGGCAGAACGAGGAACAGTTGCGCGAGCAAGCCGCTCGTCTGCGTGAGCAGGCCGAGATCGTCGATCTTGGTGATCTGTTAGTTCGCGATGCCGCGGACCGGATTGTATTATGGAGCGCCGGCTGTGAGCGCTTGTACGGCTACACTCGCGAGCAGGCGCTCGGAAAGAATGCGCATGAACTGCTCAAGACCGAATTCCCTGTGCCGCTGGCGGAAATCAGCGCCCAACTCGAAAAGAACGGCCAATGGGAAGGCGAGCTGGTCCATACCGACCGCGCCGGAAACCGCATCGTGGTCGTCAGCCGCTGGGTGCTCCATCGCTTCGATGAGACTCGTCCGCCGGTAGTTCTTCAGGTTAACAACGACATCACTGGCCGCCGTCGGGCCGAAGAAGCGCTCCGTCAGGCCGACCGCAACAAAGACCAATTCCTCGCCACCCTTGCGCATGAGCTGCGCAATCCGCTGAGTGCAATGCTCAACAGCGTCGAATTGCTTCACCGGCCAGAGAAGGGCAGCGATGAGATCGAGCGAGCAAGTGACGTATTGCAACGGCAACTCCGGCGTTTGCTCCGCCTAGTCGATGATCTGCTAGATGTGGAACGCCTGGCCCATGGCAAGATCGCGCTGCAGAAGACCCGTGCCAGGCTGTCAGATATCGTTGACGCCGCGATGGAAATCTGCCGCCCGCTAATTGATCCCAACAGCCACCACTTCACCATCGCGCTCCCGGCGGAGCCGGTGATGCTGGAGGTTGACGCGGACCGCATCGCCCAAGTCATCGCTAACCTGGTGCACAACGCCTTCAAATACACCCCTCCTGAGGGACAGATCGAATTGGCAGCAGAGGTCCAAAATCGCGAAGTGACCGTTCGTGTACGGGATACTGGCCTGGGCATTGGCGCTGAGGTTCTGCCGCACATCTTCGACATGTATACGCAAGGCGGAAACTCATCGAGCGCCGAACCCAAGGGCTTGGGCGTCGGCCTTGCTCTAGTCCGCCAGTTAGCAGAACTGCACGGTGGCAGCGTCGGCGCCTACAGCGAAGGCTTGCACAAAGGTAGTGAATTTGTCGTGCGATTGCCGATCGTCGAGGACGCAACGCTCGCAAAGCACCAGGCCTCAACCCAGGTGACTGCCCCGGCCGCTGCTACCTCAGCAAGTTCAAAGGTTCTGATCGTCGATGATCATCGCGATGCGGCAGATGCGCTGGCGGCTCTGTTGGAGAGTTCGGGCCACGAGGTAGTAACCTGCTATCAGGGACCCGCGGCTCTCGAACAGGTAAAAAACTATCAGCCGCGGGTGGTCATTCTGGACATTGGATTGCCTGGTATGAACGGCTATGACGTTGCGCGTCGGCTGCGCGAGATGCTGCCGGATGCGAAGCTAATCGCGCTCACGGGTTGGGCGGCTGAGGAAAGTTCCACCCGTGCCCACGATGCTGGCTTCGACCACTATCTGATTAAGCCGGTGCAGCTAGCGGAACTGCAGAAGCTGCTGGGGAAACCACAGCCGTAGACAACGGCGCAAGCTCATTTCGGCTCGTGTTCGCGAGGAAGCCGGCCGCAATTGAAAAATCGCGGCCGGTTTGTTTATTTGCGCTGATCGCTTCAGTCGGAATCAGACGCGTTATTTGTCGAACCCGGCCACCTTAGGCAGTTGCTCTGCGCCCTCGAGCCAGGGCACTCGATCCGGCCAAAACGCATGGCGCAGACTTTCGGCCGGCTGGCCCGGATCGGCGTTGGGGTCGAGGCACGCCCGGCTTACTGCAATCAGATCAGGCAGCGCATCAAGATTGATGGTCAGCGGTGATCCGCAGGTCTTGCACCGATTGCGATGGACCTTGTCGGAGCTGTTAAACGTTTGCAGGTCGCCACCCTTGGTCCATCGAAGGCCTGCCTTCGGAAAAATTGACAATGTTACGAATGCTGCCCCTTGCAGCCGCCTGCAGATTGAACAATGACAGTGATGAGTGTCCACTGCGGGCTGCGCAATCGCGAATTGGTTTGCTCCGCAATAGCATGAGCCCTTGATTTCGGCAAAATTAGCCACGACTCGTCCTCCTGCGAATAGCTACAGATTTCCCAACATACCGGCCGAGTGCTTCCCGTCCGTCATCGGTTGTGACTTGCGCCGCCGTCCTATGCGGCGCAGCGGACCAGTCTGCCGGGATAGGCCCTGGTATCCTTACCCTCCTCGAACGATACCTCGCCGTTGACCATAATCCAGCGATAGCCGCGCGGCCGCTGCACCAGGCGCGAGTCGTTATTGGGCGGCAGATCGTAAACCATCTCTGGCTCTTCGACTGCCAGCTTCTCAAGATCATACATGATCAAGTCGGCAGCCATTCCCTCGCGGATGCATCCTCGATCTTTGAAACCGGCAACCCAGGCGGGCATGTAGCTTAAATGATAATGCGCCTGCTCAAGCGTGATTGCACCCGCATCACGCACGACGCGGGAGAGCAGGTCTGTCGGGAACATGCCTAGTGTCTGGAATTTTGCATGTGCGCCGCCGTCGGAGAAACCGGCGACTGCCCGATGCGCCAGCATCTCGCGGCAATGATCCGGACGAGAATTGAATGCTGGAGTTTGCCATTGCGTCTTCCAGCCATCCGCGGCGGAAATGTCCAGCACCACATCAATCACGTGCCTGTCCTCGGCTTTGGCGATATCAGCGGCGGTGCGGTCCTGATACCGGGCTCGGAGGTCTTCGCGATTGATCTTGCGGCAGATAAAGTGCGAGATATCACCGACGCTGCGCGGTTGCCTGGTCTGGTCGTAGATCTGCTTCATCTGCTGGCGCCTAGCTGGGTCGCTCAGGCAAGCTATGCGCTCCTCGTAGCTGCCCATCAGCGCTTCGCGCCACACATCCACGTTGTCAAAGAACGTCCACTTCTCACCGAAGCAGCAGCGTAAATAGAGTGGCGCCGTCAGGGCGTGTGCGACCAGCGGAACGCCGCGCTTGTTGTATTCGTCCACCACCGCGAGCTGACCGCGAAACACGTCCGGCCGCTTCTCGATCGGCACGACCGCATTGAAAATCAGCGGCCGATTCGCGGCCTCCGCCAGCCGGCCCGCAAAATCCATGTCCCGCCGCGGTCCCTCTGCGCCTTCGTCGATATTGCCGGAAGCTTGCGCGAACTGGATGTGGCCACGGTCGTACTTGCGCAATGCCTTCGCCAGAGTCAGGTAAAAATCATCCGGCATGATATCCGAAACCATCAAGGTGCCATCATAATCCCGCTGGACGGAGATATTGCCCAGCAAGCGTTGCGCCGCCCAACCATTCGCGCCGGCTGCCATCGCCTCATCGATGATCTCGATCATACGGGCGGTTTCCTTCTCACGCGGCCTGCGGCTCTTCGCCTCCTCATACCCGCCCATCACGTAACTCACTAGCGGCGTGACTGGAACAAGTTGGATCATGTTGACTGCCTTCGGCAGTCGTTCGATTTGGTCCATCCACTGCGGGAAGGTCTCCCAATTAAACGGCATCGCTGCCTTCATCGCCTCGTATGGAATGGCCTCGTTGCGCTCCATCGACAGCATCGAGCGGTCCGCATCCTTGGCGTGAACCGGCGCAAAGCCGAAGCCGCAGTTGCCATTAGTGACTGAGGTAACACCATGCCAGCTCCCGATCGAGCAGGCCGGGTCCCAGAACACCGGCGCGTCATAATGGCAATGCAGATCGACCACACCAGGCGCGACGATCAGACCGCTGGCATCGAAGCTCCGGGACGCATCGGCGCTTTTGAGATAACCGATCCTGGCTATTCTGCCGTTCTTGATGCCAACGTCCGCCTTGTAAGGAGGCGTCAGCGTGCCGTCAACGATAGTTCCGCCCTTTATTATCTTGTCGAATTCAGCCATAAGGCCCTCCTGCGCGGGTTAGCCGGAGCTGGTATTTGAGACATTCCGTCACACGCGCAGCCGAGATTGTCAAGGGGGGAAACGAGTGGGACCGCCCAGTTCTATTCCTTCTAGCCGCGCTCATCGACACGACTGGGGATGAAACGGCTGAGCACTAAGGCTCGCAGCTAACGTTCTGCGGCGCGATGATCTCGCGACGACCACGGTGCGTTGCTACCGTTACGATCTGAAAGAGTTCGTACGCTGGTTCAGCCAAGCCAAGGGCTTTTCTTCGCGTCCCCAAGACGTGCCTTGTCCACCAGCTCGCGGATGTCCTGGAGCAGGTCGATACTCATCGCCTTCGCCACCGTGAACGCGCGCGCATGCTCGGCCTGCCACACGTCGCGCCAATCGAAGCCGACGGCAAAGCCCTTGCGTTCGAAATAGTCAATCGCGTCTTCGGGGTCGAGCGCTTCGAACAAAAATTCCGACTGGCTATTGGGATTCGCTCCGCTCACGCTCCGCTGTGCGCACCTCGCAGACTCGTTTGCTCGCTACGCGCGCGGACGCGCTCCGCTAGGGAAGCTCTGCACAAGTTGATCGATTCAGGTACAAAGGAAGAGGTCGATCGGCGGATGCAGAGGTGTGGGTGATGGGTGATCAGCGGACATTTGCTTCGATGGCATGGGATGCGAAGGGCAAGGTGACTCGGCGCGAACGGTTTCTGGCCGAGATGGATGCGGTGATCCCGTGGTCGCGGCTGCTGGCGCTGATCCAGCCGTACTACCCCAAGGCGGGACAGGGCCGCCAGCCGCTGGGGCTGGAGAAGATGCTGCGCATCTACTTCCTGCAGCAGTGGTTCAATCTGTCGGACCCGCAGGCCGAAGATGCGATCTATGACAGCGAGTCGATGCGGCGTTTCGCGCGAGTGGAGTTGGGCGACGACGTGGTGCCGGACGAGAGTACGATTTTGCGCTTTCGCCATCTGCTGGAGCAGCACGGGCTGACCAAAGCCATCTTCGATGCGGTGGCGGCTTTGCTGGAAGAGCGACGGCTGTTGCTGCGCGCGGGCACTATCGTTGATGCGACCATCATCGCCGCGCCGAGTTCGACCAAGAACGCGACTGCGACTCGCGACCCCGAGATGAAGCAGACCCGTAAAGGCCGCAACTGGTATTTCGGCATGAAGCTGCACATCGGGGCGGATAAGCGCGGCATCGTTCACACCGTGCTCGCCACCGACGCGCGCGTGCCGGATATCACCCAGCTGCCGCATCTCCTGCACGGGCAGGAGCGGGAGGTATTTGGCGATCAAGCTTACTGGAAGGAAGCCGACCGCCAGGCGTTCGTGGCGCGCGGCGTGCGCTACCGGATCAATCGGCGTCCCAGTCGCAGGCCGCTGAGCCCACGCTGGCGGATGATCAACCGGGCACGCTCGCGGACTCGCGCCTGCGGCGAGCATCCGTTTCGGGTCGTCAAACAGCTGTGGGGCTTCGCCAAAGTAAGCTACCGCGGCCTGGCCAAGAACCTGGCGCGGGCGCAGACCATGTTTGCTCTGACAAATCTTTACCAACTGCGCCGTGAGCTGCTGGCGATAGGAACGAGAAGCGCGTTGTGACCAGCTCAACCAGACAACCGAAGAGCTCTGTCGCCGCCTGCATACCGGCAAAAACCGAGCGCACCGCCGCTTTTTCCTCTGAGCGGGTCAGCTACTATGTCAAACCGTCCATGCATAACGACCTGTGCAGAGCTTCCCTAGATGGCGGAAGTATTCCCGCTCGGCGGCCAGTCCGCCCTGCCGTCGAACCAAGTTCGTCTGAATGCGGGTCCGGCAGAGCAAGGCCCGACGGTCGGGTTGAGCTAGCCATCAGCAGTGTGCGACATAAGAGCACGCTGTCGCGTCGGCAGCGGTTGGCCAGAAACCCGAAGTGACGGATCTTCACAAAGCCTTTGGGCAAAACGTGCAACAGGAAGCGTCGGATGAACTCCTCGGCTTTCAAGGTCATGGTGGCGAGCTCACTTGAGCGGGCGTAGTTCTTCCAGCTGAAGGTCACTCGACCGTCTTGCAGCGAGATCAGGCGCTGGTTGGAGATGGCTACGCGACGGGTATAACGGGCCAGGTACTTCAGCACTTGTCGCGGTCCGCCGAACGGCGGTTTGGCATAGACTACCCATTCGGTCTCAGCAACGCGGGCTAGCCACTCGAAGAACGTCCTTTTCTCTCCCAGCGACTTCAGTTTGCCGTGAAAGCCGAGTTCTACTCCGCAGAAAGCGGCTTTCAAATAAGCGACGAATTTGGCGCGGAACAGACGGCTGAGCACCTTGACCGGAAAGAGAAACTGGCGGCGGCACGAAATCCAGTGACGCTGGTCGGACGCGATCCCGCCGCCGGGAACGACGCAGTGGAGGTGCGGATGATGATGAAGGTTTGTCCCCAGGTATGCAGCACCGCCAAGAAACCGATCCGGGCACCGAGATGCCTGGGGTCGGCCGCGATTTGCAACAAGGTTTCGGCTGCCGCATGGAAGAGAATGCCATAAACCCCGCTGGTTGCGCACTGCCAGCGGCGCGAGCAGTTGGGGCGCGGTGAAGACGAGATGGGAGTACGCGACCGGCAGTAGCTCGGCGGCACGCTGTTCAAGCCATCGCGCTCTGGCCTGTCCCTGACACTTCGGGCAATGGCGATTGCGGCACGAGCAATAAGAAATTTTGCGGTAGCCGCACATATCGCACTCCTCAACATGACCACCTCGGGTCGTTGTGCGGCAGGCCGCAATCGCCCTAACGCTTGCTTTTGCTCATGAGAGAGCGAGTCTCCAAACGTCGTCAGGTACGACGGGCCGTGGAGGCGGAAGATGTCGCCCAGCTCCAACGCCGGCGCTCTCATCGACCGGCACTTGCGTCAGCAATTTCAGGCAGTCGATCCAACGCACTGACGGTGGTGCGCACCGCCAGGTTGGAAACGTGCAGATACCTGGCCGTCGTCTTCAGGTTACGATGTCCTAGCAGAACCTGAATCCGGCGCAGGTCAACCGCGTCTTCCAGCAGATGGGTCGCAAAACAATGGGGTTTGCTAGCCGATGGCTAACAGCTTATAGACTGCTAAGAAAAGTGGCATGTAGTTAGAATCGGTCAACAAACGGCGCCATGGGCGGGACGCTTCACCGGCGCTGGCTATTGGGTTGGAGTCTTGGTTCATGACCCTAGATTCGAGCGCTCTCCCGAATGTTATTTCGAGCGCATGGCGCTCTATCACTTTAAGCGCTCGCCCTATGATTGCTCGGCTTAGAACAATGCCTTGTGATGAGTGTTCGAGGCCGATCCGCGCCTGGGACGGCCGCATCTGCTTGATCTCCGGAGAACGCTGGGCACATTCGCGGTGCTGGAAGCGCCGTTTGTTCTTCCAACGATACTCGGAATCAATGGCCGACGAGATTCGAGGTCAAATTAAGGCCGCCGAATTCCCGCCATCTGCTCAACCTAGTTTCCAGCCGAGCGATACTACTTCGGCCAATCATGAGCTGCGCAATGTTGTGGCGCCAGCAACAGCGCAGCCTCAACCAGTGGACCGGCGGGAAGCGCAACAGCAGCAGGCGGTAGAACTGACAGCGAGGTCGGGTGTGGCCAAAAATGCAGAAGAGGAGCGGTCGCTTTCAATGACAATAGGCCGCGAGAGAACGAGTTCGTCCAGTATCAGCACAGTAACCCGGATTTCTGGCAAAGTCGAGTTCCGAGGCTTGGCCAAAATTGAGGGTGAAGTAGCGGGTGAGATTAGTGGGGACGACATCGAGATTACGCCGTCTGCTGTTGTGATGGCGCGCGTCACGGCCAACAGGCTCAAAGTCGGTGGTCAAGTTAATGGCGAAATATTCGCGCGCGAGCGCATTGAACTGCTGCCAACGGCGCGACTTAGATGCACGATCATTACGCCGCAGCTGGTAGTAATCGAGGGCGCTCAATTTGATGGGGATTGCAAGATGCCTCGCGCACCCACAAGGTCGTCGTAATGGGAATCGCACGAAACGAAAGCAACGAGAGTATCACCTTTCATTACCGAGCTAGAACGAACAGAACTTCGCAAAATGGTTACTCGAACTAAGGTATCGCTCTGGTCTGAGTACAACAAAAGAAATTGAAAAGGGCTTGTCAGAGCATCAGATTGAGCAAATGAAACCAGCCGAAGCACATAAGATTTTCGGACTCGAATGAAGCGCCGCTACGCCATTGCAGGCATGGTATTTTGTCTATTGGTAGCGGCTTTGATAGTTGCGATGGACCTGGTGGTGCTGCAACTGACGAATTTAAGACACCGAACATCAGCCAAAGGTCAGTCACAAGATCGATGCGATTGGAGTTGCCCCCATCAAGCCGGACACGAGTGGCCGGTTGAATTAGTACCGATCTGAATAGCGGGTAGCCTCCGCGCCGGCACGCCGTCAAGGGTGCACGCGCTGCGCGCGTCGGCTTGCGCTGCCCTTAACGATGGCGAATAACACAGCGGCTGAATCGGTCGTGCAACTAGACTCTTCTAACCAGGTGGGGCGAGAACACCGAGAGGTTTATGCCCACGCCGGCGTGGGATTATCTCAGGCGCAAATCTTAGAAGGTGTACTGAAGTATTTTGTTGTCATCGCAACAGCCATAGAAAGACGCACAGCCGAACCACCAATAACGGCTGACGATGTCACGAGTGCCTTGGCCGACATCGAAAAGTTCGAAAGCTGAAATCTCTAAACACACGCTTGGCCTGATCCATGGGGCAAAACTATATTTACTCACTGCACGAAGGGAGGACCTCGAGGCGAATCTTATCCAAAGCCTAAAGGACCGAAATCGACTGGTGCACCAGTTCTTCTGGGATCGCGCAGTGGAGCAGCAGAGTAGCGACGGTCGACGCCAGATGGTTGAGGAGCTCAAAAGAATTCAGGCCTAATTCACGCGAACCATCACGGATTTTGAAAACGCGAACAAGGCCCTACCCCGGAGGCCCTCGGGGTTACTGAAGAGCTCATCGAGAAAGTTGTCGCGGCCGCTAAGCCCGGCACAATGGAAGAAGAGATCGCGGCAATCGTTGACCAAATTGCTGAGCATCGTTCTTTGCGCGGGAAAACGACGTAAAGGCGAGGGATAGGGGAATGGTGGGTGTGGTGGAAAAGCTCGAAGACATTCTGACCCGTTTCGGTAGAAAAATTTCCGACGGCGGCCGAGAGATAGCAGGGCAGGTCGCACAGCCGCACACCACCCCATCGCGAATCACCCACGCAGATACTAGCTTTTTTTCGCCCATCTTTTATCCCTTATTACGCGCTTTCTTACCTCGCGCTCAATCGCGGCATCGATTCCGACCACCGTATAGCCGATCGTGTTGAGGAATTTGTAGAGCCGCAGGACGCACTCGTGGGGAGTATTAGCCTCCCACAGCCGCATCGCATCTTCGGTCTCGACCAGGTTCGATAGCCAACTTTGACGCTTCGCCAGAACCTCGTTGAGCAAGCCTGCGATCTTTTCGGCATTCGCACAATACTTGTTTGTTCTTGGGTCGTAAGGACCGCTCATCAAGCCCAGCGTGACGCTGGCGTCCCACACATCCTTGCCTGTCAATGACATCGTCGTGTTCCTTTTTAGCCCATCCGGTTGCGGCCAATGTCCCCAAGGCTCAAACGGGTTAGCCCACACAGGACTGAGGGTATGACTGTTCCAAGTCGGGGGCTTCGTCACTGGGGTTTGAGCGATATGTGCTCGCCTGCATGATTTGATGGAGCAGCCAACGCTGCTCGGCTGACGCGAACCTACCGGTCTGCGCGAGGCGATCACTGCAAAGAGGACCGCGGAAGGGACTCGCAGTGTTCTTGCTTGGATTTTCTACGCCACGCAAACCCACCCGGCTTTTCACGTCAAGCTCGTCCCCTCAGCAACAATCGCACACCGACATGATCTTATCCCTGTTTGAGTTGCTCCGTTTCAGGGTTCGTGGGCTTCTTTTTTGTCTAACAGAGTTGCGCCGCCCAGAAGTCATTCCCCGCTCTAATCTTCGATGATTTCGAGTACGACCTTGCGGTTCGTCCGCGAGGCGACTGCGCTAAGCACGATGCGGAGCGACTTGGCCGTGCGCGCCTGCTTGCCTATCACCCGGCCTAGGTCTTCCTTCGCCACTCGCAGTTCGAGTACAG